>OGHM01000045.1_pt1 | contig 69243 bp, 65 predicted proteins | sample 1571531 | NCBI WGS metagenome assembly OGHM01 (sample SAMEA2582031, study PRJEB24529) | metagenome | biome: Human gut stool | place: China | collected 2011 | reverse complement strand
CGGAGAAAAAAGAAATTGTTCCTGACAGGGATGTTGAGATACCGGGGATGGAAGAGGAGGCTGTGTCAGAGAAAGATGTGGCTGTTGAGCCGGAGACGAATGTTGAGGTAGTGAATCCAGACAATAATCAGAATGAAATAGGCAGACAGAAAGAGCAAGCTGATAGTGCGAGAAAACAACAGACTGATTTAGATGGCAAAGAAATTTCAGAGATTCATAATTCGTCTGATGTGAATGTGACAAGAATCGACGAAAGTATAACTGATGTGACAGGTAAAAGTGAATTTGTAGAAATTAGAGAAACTGAACCTGTGGACAAAGTTGGACGGATTGTCAGGAGAATATCAGAGTTTGGTGGTTATGGGAATGTCAGTGATTCTGTTAAGGCTGATATATATGGATTCGATATTGCTGATGTAAGTGGCAGCATAAGGTTGTTCTCGGATGTGATGAAAAAACTTGGAATAAAGCTGGATGGAGATGGGCTTTATGAGGAGTTTCAGAGGATTTTTGATGAAGCAGCTAGCAGAGATGTTGATAAAGGTAAGGCGGAAGATAAAATGCGGAATAGGGGAAGAGGAAGGTAATTCCTCTGCTTATTCTATAAATATAGGTTGGATATGGTCAGATGTATTATAGATTGAAAAAATCAATTTAAGATTGGATTAAAACAACTTAAATGATATACTAAAGAAGTAATAAATAGTTGTGATGATACGAAAGGGATTAGCAATGGCAATCAGATACAACAGATTATGGAAAAAATTAATAGATGAAAATATGATGAAAGTTGACCTTAGAGATCAGGCAGGAATTACAACAAATGCACTGGCTAAACTAGGGAAGAATGAACATGTAAGTACACAAGTTTTAGAAAAAGCATGTAAAGTATTGCATTGTGAGATACAGGATATCATGGAATTTGTTCCAGACGAGGAAAGGAAAGAAAAGTAATATGGCTAAGAAGAAAACAACTGAAAAGGCATTGAACATAGATAATATTTTATTTAATTGTAGAGATTATTTGCGTGCGGCACGTAATTCCGGTTCATTCTTTGAAAAAAGAGATATGATGCGAAAAGTATGAGGATGGAATTGAAAATCTAAAACAGACACTTAAAGAGCAGGGATTAGATCCGGAAGATGAGAACATTAGAGCAGCATTCTTTGATGATGCTACTTTTGCAGATGGTACATATAACTTACCACCAGAAGCAAGATGGTCGACTATTATCAGTACACCGGCTCCACAGCTTAATGTTGCACTTGATACAGCTTTGCAAAGGCTTGAGGAAGAAGATCCACAGTTGAAAGGCTGTTTTGTTAAAGGAACATTTACAGCACGTAATTTAGCAGCTAATGATATAAAGAAAATTGTTGATGAAGTGAACAAAATCAGTCATAAGACATTTGGAGAGGAAAAAGACCTTATTGGTCGTGTATACGAATACTTCCTTAAGGAGTTCGCGGTAAATGCTACAAAGGAGGAAGGAGAATTCTATACACCTCATGACGTAGTTCAACTCATTGCAGCGATGATTGAGCCTTATGATGGCACCTTATATGATCCTTGCTGTGGTTCAGGAGGAATGTTTATTCAGAGTGCTGAACTTGTAAAGTCAAAGCAGGGAAACTTAAATGGTATCAATGTATATGGTCAGGAAAAAGAACCGGCTACATATCGCCTTGCGAAAATGAATTTGGCTTTGCGTGGAATTAGCCATAATTTAGGAGAAGAAGCAGATTCATCATTTACACATGATTTACACAAGGGGTTGCACTTTAACTATATTATGGCAAATCCACCTTTTAATCTGAAAGGCTGGTATAATGACAATTTGAAAAATGACGGTCGTTGGTCTGACTATCAAACGCCACCTGAAAGCAACGCAAATTATGCATGGATTTTGCATATACTTTCACATTTGAAGAAAACTGATGGAGTAGCAGGATTCCTTCTTGCGAATGGTGCATTGAATGATAGCGATACATTGGAAATACGTAAGGAAATGATTCAGAATGATAAAATTGATGCTATCGTTGTTCTGCCAAGAGAATTGTTTATTACTACAGATATTAGTGTTACTCTTTGGATACTGAATCAGAATAAAAAAGGTGGAAAATACCATGGAAGAAATCTCCGAAATCGCGAGCATGAGATACTCTTTATGGATTTACGCCAATGGACAGAAAATGCTGTTAAGGGTGAGAACAAAAAGAAAGTTCGGTTGGATACAGAACAAATTGAGAGGGCAGCAGATATTTATCACACATGGCAATGTGAGGAAACTGATGGAGCAGACTATGAGATGCCAGAACTTTACCGTAGTGTGTGCATTAATGAAATTGAAAATAAAGGCTGGGCTCTCACACCAAGCAAATACATTGAGTTTATTGACCATAATTTAGAAATTGATTATGAAAAAGAAATGGCTCGTATTCAGTCTGAAATGAAAGAGGTTATGAAACAAGAAAAGAAATCCCAGCAGATGCTGGAAGATGCATTTAGGGGGATTGGATATGGGATTGACTAAATGTATTCTAGGACATTATTTGGAATTATGCTCAAACAAAAATACGGATTTAGTATATGGAATTGATGATGTTCGTGGTGTAAATAATTTAAAACAATTGATGACAACAAAAGCAGATTTGAATGGACGAGATTTGAGTAAATTTCAAATTGTAAATCCGGGTGAGTTTGTTTTTAATCATAGAACTTCACGAAATGGTTCTAAGTTTAGCATTGCGTATAATGATGGCGATAAGCCTATTATTTGTACAGAAGATTATGTTGTATTTAAAATTCGTGATGATTGTAAAAAAATATTGAGTGCAAGGTGGTTATATATGTTTTTCAATCGTCCAGAATTTGATCGATTTGTTATAACAAATTCATGGGGAAGTTCCACTGAATTCTATAATTGGGAAGACATTCAAGCAATTGGCTTAGAACTACCACCTCTTTTAATTCAAAGGAAGTATGCAAATGTTTACAATGCTATGCTTGAAAATCAGAAAAGTTATGAGCGTGGATTGGATGATTTGAGATTAATATGTGATGGTCATTTTGATAAAGTAAAAAAAGAAAGAACCATTTCGTTAGGCGAGATTATAGAGAAAGTTGATAGAAGAAATATTGGCGGAACTTATAGAGAGAACGATGTTCGAGGGATTACAAATAAAAAGCAGTTTGAAGATACAAAGGCAGATTTGCTTGGAACAGATTTATCAAAGTTTATAGTTGTGCAGAAAAATGAATTTGCATATAATAGCCGAACTGACGGACGGGATATGCTTGTTTTAGCTCTTAATAGAGATGAAAAACCTGTAATTGTAACATGGAACTATAACGCATTTAAAATTAAGAATTTGTATGGTAAAAAGGTTAATCCGGAGTATTTGTATGCTTATTTCAAGAGAAGTGAGTTTGACAGAAGAGTACGTTTTGATTCGTGGGGGTCATCACAAGAGTTATTATCTTGGGAAAGTTTGTGCAATATTAAAATTCCTTTTCCAGATATTAGAGTGCAAAATTCTATTGCGGAAATAAATTCTGTATACGTGGAACGAAAAGTAATCAACGAAAAACTCAAAGCGCAGATAAAAGACATCTGTCCAATTCTTATTAAAGGCTCAATAGAAGAGGCGACAAAAGTAAAGGAGGCATAGTCTATGGCAAGATTAAAAGAATACAATGGTCATTATTGTGAATCAGAATATGAATATGCCTTCATCGGCTTTTTAGAAGCAGAAGGTTGGATATATACATCAGGTAATAATATCCGTCGCGTCACAAAAAGAGATGTACTAATTGCGGATGATTTCAAGAAGTTTATAGCAGACACCAACCCTGAGTTGATCGAAGAGGAAGTGACACAGATTTACGATAATGTCCGTCTTGTAGGATCTGAAAGTGATTTTGCTACTTTGCACAAAGTATATGGCTGGATGGTAAATGGTGTTCAGTTTACGCCGCAGGATGGGCAACCAAGAATGATACCACTTATTGATTTTAACAATTGGGATAAGAATATCTTTCGTGTAGTGAACCAGTTTACAGTAGAATATACAAACAATGGTCAAAAAGAAAATCGTAGACCGGATGTGCTCTTGTTTGTAAATGGTATGCCCCTGTGTGTTGTTGAACTTAAAAATCCTGCTGATGCCAATGCGACTATTTATGATGCTTGGGAGCAAATTAATATTCGCTACTGGAGGGATATTCCGCATCTTTTACACTATTGCCCTTTAGCCTGCATTTCAGATGGTGTGAAAACAAGATTAGGTACAGTACGTACACCTTACGAGCATTTTTATGCTTGGCGTAGAGTAAACGAAGGAGATGTTGTATCCACTCTTCCTTTTGCAGAAACAGAAACTATGATAAAGGGTGTTTATACGCCAGAGCGGTTCGTGGAGATTTTCAGAGATTATATTTATTTTCAGGATAGTATTTATGATAGCGATGAGCGAGAAATCGTATGCAGATATCCACAATTTTTTGCTACAAGATTACTCAAACAAAGTATTATCAAATCGGTAGTTGAAAAAAGTGGTAAAGGTGGAACATACTTTGGTGCAACTGGATGTGGAAAAACATATACTATGGCTTTTCTTGCACGTCAGCTTGCACTTCGTTGTACAGATATTCCGGAAATCGGTTCTCCAACAATCATACTAATTGTTGACAGAGATGAGCTGCAAAAACAAGGCTCAAAGCTTTTTACAAAGAGTAAAGAGTTTCTTAATCTGGGTGAAGTATCTGTTGTGAAAAACAGAGCACAGTTAAGACAGGAACTTGGCGCAAGACAAAGTGGTGGTTTTTATATTTGCACCATTCAGAAATTCTGTGATAGGGAAGATGACAAAATCGGACTTATCAATGATAGACAGAATATTATATGTTTTTCAGATGAGGCTCATAGAACTCAACTGGAACATTCTAAGAAAATTCAGTTTAGTAAGGATGCCGATGAAAATATGAAAGCTATGGTTTCAAAACCATATGCAAAAGTATTGAAAGAAGCATTTCCACATGCTACTTTCGTTGGTTTTACTGGAACGCCTATTGCGGAAACTTATCAGACCTTTGGTGATGAAATTGATCGATATACAATGGATCAGGCAGTTGCAGATGGACTTACTGTTTCCATTAAGTATCATCCGCGTATTGCAAAGGTATTGCTTGATAATAAAAAAGTAAAAGAAATTGAGAATTATTATAAAAAATGTGTAGATGATGGTGCAACATATGAGGATATCGAAGCAAGTAAGAAAGCAATGAGCTCCATGGAAATAATTCTTGGTGAGCCTTCCAGACTTGAGCGTCTTGCTACAGATATCCACAACCATTATGTTACGTCTTGTGCAGGTGATCCGGATAGAATACAAAAAGCAATGGTTGTATGTTCTAATAGAAAGATTGCCTATGCATTATTACAGAAGTTTAAGGATAAATACCCAGAATGGTTTGAGGAAAAGAAATCACCGGATGGGGTTTCTGTAACAGAAGAGGAACTGAAAGAATTGAAACCGATGCCATTTATGGCAATGGTATCTAGTGTCGGCAGTAATGATGAAAAAGATATGTATGATTATCTTGGCGGAGTTAAAAATGATAAGCGTTCAGAAGAATTGGATGCTGCTTTTAAACAGGAAAAATCAAATTTCAGTATTGTCATTGTTGTAGATATGTGGATTACGGGCTTTGATGTTCCTTGCCTTACATATTTATATAATGATAAACCTCTCAAAAAGCATTTGCTGATACAGACAATAAGCCGTGTAAACAGAAAATATCCGGGGAAAGAATATGGTATGGTTATCGACTATATTGGTATTCGCGACAATATGCGTGAAGCCATGAAGGTATATGGAGGAGATACATCTGTTGCACCGACATCCGATGATGTTGAGCAGGCTACATCAGTGTTTAGAGAAGAACTCGAAGTGTTGAAAAACATGTTCACAGGTTATGATTTATCACCATTTTTAAATCCAGAATGTGATCCGATAGAACGATACAGACTCCTTGCAAAAGCAGCGGAATATGTATTTGTATCAACAGAAGAATTACAGTCAGAAGGGAAAAACGGATCTCAGACAGTATCTTTTAAAACATATTTTCTGAAAATTGTTAAACGTATGAGAATGTCATTTGATATATGTCAGCCTTCTGGATATCTCGGAGAAGAAGAGTCTGCTTTGGCACAATGCTTTATGGCAATAGCTGGTTTTGTCCGCAAAATGAATGGGACAAGTGAAGTGGATACTGACAGTATGAATCGTGCTGTTTCAAAGATGGTGGAAGAAGCATTAAAATATAATCAGGTTGAGAGCGTCCTTGAAAGTGGTGAGGAAGAAGACATCTTTTCACCAGAATATTTTGAAAAGCTATCTGATGTAAAGATGCCGGCTACTAAGCTCGAACTTCTTGTAAAAATGCTCCGTAAACAGATTAAGGAATATGGAAAAGTCAATCGGTTAGCTGCAAAATCATATCAGGAAATGTTGGAAAAGACGATTGCAGAATATCATGAAAGACGTAAACATCTTACTGCTGAAGAAGCCGGTGAGGCACAGGAAAAGGCATCTGAGGATATAATTAAGATTGCAACGGAACAGGCTTTAGCTATTCTTCGTCAGATGAACGAAAATAGGGAGAGTTTTCGAAAAATTGGCTTAACATTTGAGGAAAAAGCATTCTATGATATTTTGATTTCTCTGCGTGACCAATATAACTTTGAGTATGGAACAGATAAAGAAGTGGATGGTGTTATAGTCAATGATAAATGTAAAGCATTAGCAAAGGAAATAAAAGATATTATTGATACAAAATCTTCATTTGCTGATTGGCTCAATAACCAGAATGTTCGTAATCAATTAAAACTCGATATAAAGATTTACCTGGTAAAGAATGGTTATCCACCACAGTATAGTCCGGAAGTATTCAACAAAGTTATGGAACAGGTGGAGAATTTTGAGGAGTATTCTGGAACAGAAGGTATAGGAAGTGAAGCAACTACTTCTGGAAAGATTTATGAGTATGCGCCAGGGTATAAAGAGATGATGGTTGCGGAAGATTCATCAAAGTATGGTGATTCAAAAAATAATCAGTAGGGAAGTGCTGAATATGAAGTACATGTTTTTCTATGATGAAACAGAGCATAGTAGAAAAATTAATTATGAGACTGTTACTGCGAATAATTACTATGATAATTTCATAACAGGAATTGTAGGGTGGAAAGCAGAAGATGATGAATGTATTTCTGACAGATACCTTGCTTTTGAATCGAAGTATGATTATAGAAAAAAAGACGGAGAATTAAAGAGTCAGACTATGAAAGTAAAAGATTTTAGGCTTGGGTTTGCTTCTCTTAATAATCATACGATTGAGTTATATGAAGACCTTGTATCACTATTTGATGATAAAATAATTATTTATTTCTCTGTGTTTAGCAAAATAGAGTATATTATTAGCCAGCTGTTTGTAAATTATTATAATTCTATGTTTGTTGATGTTGATTACATGAAATACTCAATAATTAAGGCTATCAATGTATATCGACCACAAAATGTGATAGAAGCAATTTATAAAGAGCCACAAATATTTGTTAAAGAACTACGTTTTTTTTTAGAAGATAGGATTATTAAAAATCAAGCGAATACTGCTTTGAAAGAGCATGAGAATCAAGCATTTCAGGAAATACTTTTACTGCTTGAGGACACAGAGGTACCCGAAACATTAGATTGGTCCTATTTTGCACCTTTTGATGGATTTAAGAAATTGTTGACAGAGATGAATGTTAATGAATATCAGTTGATGATTGACCGAGAAGGAAAAGAATCGCATACATTGAATTCTGCAAAGAATGTAGGAATTAAAAATGTCATCGAAGAAGATTCTAAGGATTATATTGGAATCAGAATGACTGATATGCTTGCTGGATTGATATCTCGATTGATGCAATCATTGAAGATATCGTTAACTGGAGATTATAAAGATGGGAAAATGAAGAAGACACTTTTAGATTCGGGCTGGTTTGCATTGAATCAAAGACAGCTTGATTTGTATAAAAAATTATATCGGGTAATTTGTGAGATTAATGACTATTGGTACAAATCTTTTTCGGAATTTATTCGGATGATTTAGTGGCTTTTGTAGCACTTCTTCAATTTATGAATCATTTTTCAGATGCAGATGAGATTCGTAATAGTAAGATAGAAATGCAACCAGAATATTATAATGCTTTTGTCTGCGAGAACTTGAACGAACGTTATAAAATAATGAGAAACAAATTACCGATTGATCCTATAGTAGAAGATGACAAAAATTTTTTTTATAATCAAAGAGGTGCAATGGTTTATAAGAATATTAATAAGCAACCCATGTTGCCATTACATAGTGGACAAAATGAGTTTTATGTTCTTTCTGTTGGATTTTCACAGAATGGAACTCCATTAGTAACAATCTCTGAAAATGATAAGCCTATATGTTATAGGTTGCCGAATGAGTACAGTGATTGGACTATTACTGTCGTAGGGGCTGCCAACATGGGCGAAAGATTATTTCCATCAAAAGTGTTATTTTCATTAGTTGGTGGACGGTATTTGGTTGATATTTTATAGATTTTAATCATTTCAGAAATTTGAATATATAGTTTTGGAAAGTAGGTAAGATGACTATTGCTGATGGATATATTAAGGCGGCAATAATGTTTAGTAGTCTAAGATAGATTGTATAATCTTACATATTTTACATGCTTATGGTATAAAAGAGAAAATAAATATACGACTAATGAATAAAATTAGTAGTGACAAGTAAGCGGTTGATTTACAATTATTTTATATTGAAGGTAAAAATATGTTTGTGGGTAAAATTAAGTTAAGCGATAATACGATGATGTTTAGACTTGATGATTATGAATTAATAATTTCAAATTCAGAAGGACAATGGACCAGCTGGAATGATATAAAAGCCATTATTAATGACGGATGGATTAAATTGGAAGATTTTTCAGAGAATGTTATATATGCATATATTGAGGATGTAGAATTTTTAAATTTGTATGAATATAAATGCAATTTGCAATTTTATGTGATTGACTGGCATAGAAAAGGTGAAAAACATACATTAGAATTTGATCACATATGGATCAAATCAGATTGTTTAGATTACTATTTTAGAGATGATGCTAAATACAAAAGTGATATATCCAATCTTATTGACTGTTGGAATGGTAAAGAAATTAATGAGGACAGGATTAATCGGAATACTTATGAAATAGATGCATTTAATCAGAAAATTATAATTGAATTTAAAACAATGATTCAAGGCAGTGATAAGCCATTTCCATATGATGTAAGAAATGTGATGGTTTTTGGAGTGAAAAAGACATCAGATCAGAAATTGTTACATAATGCAATTCATATGGCAAAAACATTTTTTAAATTTATATCAGTGAATTCTAGAGTAGATATAATTAATCCAGTTATGATTGGCTGCGGTGATGATATCAACAATTATACAACTATGCTATATATAAAACCGGATAAAGCGGAACATATTAATTCAAATAGATGCTTAAAATATGACGATACTGAAAGTGGTTTGGCAAAATTGTTGACTATGATATGTAACAATGAAATTTGTTTTAGATCATTATTTCCATGTAGTTCGAATGAAATAACATATGCAGACATTATGAACATATGTGCGGCATTTGAATTACAGTTTGATATAAGTGTAAAACAAAATTATAAATATAAAGAGCAAGAAAAAGTAAAAAAGAAAATTATAAAAATCATAGAGGATAGTAGAGAAACACAGTTTTCTGATTCGGAAAAGATACATTTTGATGAAATACTTGTTGGTATAAAAAACGTTAAGGAAATATTAAAAAAGCGTATAGATATAGTACTTCAAGAGTTTGTACAAATCTATGGAGATTTAAACATAAAATGCGATTTCGAAGAAGATTATGTAAATATGCCAGAGCGTATAAAAAATAGTCGAAATGCGTTAGACCATGGAAATGTTGAATATAAGTTTGAAAGACAAATGTATTGGGATGCAGAACTGTTAAGAGCAATGGTATATATGCTTATTTTAAAGACAGCTGGTGTGTCAGATAAAGACAAGTTATTTAATTCAGTAAAAAAGCTATCGAAATACCCTATATAAATGATTATTTGCTTTTAAGATTATAATTGTAATTATAAAGATGCGTTGATAAAATTTAGTTGGACTTATCTTAAAAGAACTAGAGAATGGTGAAAAGTGATATAGGAAAGGAGTTACGTCGAATGATTGATATATATACAGAAAAAATTGATTCTAAGGATTGGATACTTCAGAATGACTTGTATTTTAACCTAAATACATCTAACGAAGAAATGTCTCAAAAGGAAGTCGATTTAATCCGGCAGATAGATGGTGCAAAACTGAAACCAGATAAGCACATAGAAACAAAATATGGTATAGGCACAATCCGTAACCTGTCATCAGGCTGCAAGACATTACTCAATATTGTTAAGCATTCTGACAAGGTGGTAAATGTAGAGGAATGTGGTCCCAATGTACTTAAAATCATTTTTACGATGGATAATATAAAGATATATATGTCAAGACCGACCTTGTTTGACATACCAGATGATGCAGAAATAAGATTTAACGATTCGGATGTAGTAGTTGGTAGAAAGGGATACAATGCCTGGTGGAGTAAGGAGTATGAAAGGAGAGAGGCAGATGATTTATAAGAATATTATATTTAAGGCAGATCCATTTTCATACGATTTAAAATTCGATGACAGAATAACGCTTGTTGGTGGAGACAGTGGTGTTGGAAAAACAGTACTGTATGAAATGCTGGAAGATATAAGACTTACAGATGAATATAAGGCTATCAGATTATTTAATTACCGGTCAGATGATTTTCAGGATACAATAAAGCAATGCAGAGATAGTTTTATTGTGGTAGATAATGCGGATAATCTGATAAATGATGAAGTTAGAAAATTTATTAATTTTGAATTATCGAATCAATATATGCTTTTCTTACGAAATTGCGATGGATTGAATGTATCAGATAAGAGTTTTAAGGTTATGAAGTTTGATAATAATAAGATAACATTGGAAGAGGAGTTGTGATATGAAGTATTTGTGGACAGAAGATACTGGTGCTGGACTTCATTTCTGGAAATTGGTTAATCAACTTTTCTTAGATGGACTATACATATTGTGATTTTATGTTAGGAGAGATAAAATGCACTGGTTAGATTATAGAAAGAGATTAGGAATTGATTTTGAGGATGAAGAAAAGGGAGCGTTTTGCACAGCTCTTATATTAAATAAACTTGATGATTTATCAGAAAGCCGAAAAGAAAGACTAGATTTTAATTTTATCATGGATTTTGATGCGGTGTCTGAAAATGAATATAAGTTGTTTTGCTCAACTACTGGTACAGAATATGAAGATATTCTGGATACATGGGAATCGAAAATTTATAATGTGTTAAAGGTAAATAAATTATCGTTTAAGAAGTTTTTGACTTATTATGTTGCATTTATTAACTGCTTGTCAAATAGAAAAGAAGGCATAAAACAAAGCGAACTTCTTGAATTATTGGATAATGCTTTTGATGAAAGCAGGTTAAACTATGTCTTATTAAAAGATAACAATAATTATTTCGTGTTTCCCAAGGGTGCCAAGGAACTTGATGATGCGTTGGTATCACAACCATTGGAATGGTTAAATGAATATCCACAAGCAAAAAAAGAGTGGGTAGAAGCATTGCGAGCTTATTCGGATGCTACAGATGAAAGTGCAAGTGATGTGGCTGATAAGTTTAGAAAAGCGTTAGAAAGATTTTTTCAGGAATTTTTCAATAAAACTCAGTCGCTTGAAAATCTTAAATCTGAGTATGGCAAATATTTGAAAACAATAGGTGTACCATCAGAGATTAGTAATAATTTAGAAACACTTCACCAGGCTTATACTAACTTTATGAATGGATATGCTAAACATCATGATAAGACTAGTAAAAAAGTACTTGAATATATAATGTATCAAACTGGAAATATTATAAGATTATTGGTAACACTAAAGGAAAGAGAATCATAGGATATTTTATGAAAAAATGCAGAATCAAGCGCAAAGTGAATGTTGTTAGAGCAGCTGATTTTAGATGATGAAGCAGATTTATGGTATCAAAATTATAAAATTGATGGCAAATTAATATGTCGTAAAAAAATAATAGGCATAGAATAAATATCGATGGAAATAATAAGGTGAAAATTGAAATGGATTGTTATGCAGGACTGCAGAGAAGGTGCGGATATAATTGAGTTAAGTTTTATGGCAAAACTCGATTACTAACCTTAGAAAAATTAGTTGAAATAGAGCACCCTAATGCAAAAGATATGCATAGATATATTAGTGATAATTCTCAGAAATTTAAGTTGGAATTTATTAAAGCATATAATGGGAAATGTGCATATTGTAGAGCTTCAATTGATTTGATAAAAAAGACTGAATTTGAAATAGATCATTTTTTATATGAAAAAGCCCCTATATTTGCTACAAAAAAAGATGCAGGTTATATGGGAAATTTAATCTTATCATGTCATGACTGTAATCATAATAAAAATTCATTTTGGATTGAAAAGGAAGAAATGGATACATTGAATCCAGATGGAGAAAAAATTAAGAATGTATTTATAAGAGATGACAAATATTATATTCGGATAAATGATGAGTTTAAAGAAAATACAACTATAGAAGGGGTTTATAATAAGCTTTGTTTGGAATCTGAATTACATAGGCTGGATTATTTAATAATGAATATAATTGGATTGCAGAGGTATTGTGAAGACAATAGTGATTTATATGTCGGACTTGGAAAAATACTGGATATAATAAGGGAAAAGAGAAATATTATGTAGAATAAAGTTCTAAGCATAATGTTTTATTTATGCAATATTACGCAGAAAAAATTTTGCAAAGAAGGAAGTGAATTCATGGACATAAAGCAGCTAATTGGTGAAATCACAGATTATGACAAAAAGCTTGCTCTTGAAGAGAAGAAATCTAAAAGTTGATGCAACAGCATCAGTGCGTTTGCTAATTGTTTTGGTGGCAAGTTGATATTTGGTGTATGAGCAGTTGATACATATGGAGATTGGTGCAACAAAAGCAGTTCAAGATCGACTAAAAACAACAAAGATTGAAGAAAGCAAAGGTGCTTCACTTGTGTTCTGCTGAGACACACATTTGACGAAAATAAAAGGAAGAAATGTCTTGTTTATTGTGAATGCCAGTAATCGTTATACAATAGCAATGACAGATATTGAACCAAGAAACTGGAATTACTATACAATGTATATCCGCAGTGTGATTCATGGCGTGATGCAGGAAATGGGATATTCCGAGGAACAGATAGGGCAGTATTTTAAAATGTCAGGCGATACAACTGTAACCAAAACTCATGGTAGGAAATCGGTTGGTGGCATTAACAGAATGGTAATGGATGCACAGTATTTTGGTAAGAAGCTGGAGAAAGAAGCAAAGTATCAATGGGAACTTAGTGAGTATCTGAACAGAGATATCTGCCAGCCAGAGGGATTTGATGCGTATGGATATCCGAGTGAACTTTTTAAATTAGACATGGAACGATTAGGGATTGTTACTAAGAGAAAGCCAGCAAAGGTAATTGATTTTACCAGGTACATAGATACTAATCGCAGTTCTAACCATTAGCGCAAAAGAATTGCTAAAACAATTGTTTGGGCATAAGAAGTTAGTTTGCAATGACGAAAAGCAAGGTGTATAAAATAATTCGTCGCTAAAAAAGTGACGAAAAAAGCGACGGAAAAGGAGAACATTTATGAGCATAACGTTTGAAATAGTCAAATTTAAAAAGCCAACAAAAGATGATTTGTCTAATTTACATATGTTTAATCCTTATGGTTCTATTCCAATATTAGATGATGATGGCTATAGCACGGGATGGAATATTTATATGTTCAGGGTTGATGATAAGGATATACAGAATATTATAAATAGCAGTTATGCAGTCAAAATGGAACTCCCAGAATGCATTACAGATTATGATAGTTTTTTTGAAGATTTGGGATTCCCTAAAGAGGTAGTAAGGAATGGAGATGTTCGCATTATAAAATCCAATTCCAGATATATTACTATTTCTTATGGTGATAAATCAAAGGAGATAGAAAAAAGCAGGCTTGAAAAATATAAGGTGATGGTTCAAACAAAATGTGTTGTTTTGAAGATTAAGGCTTTATGGAACAGCAGTGAAAATAATCTATATGGTATAGATAAAAAGAAAGCTATAAAGTGTATACCAGATATTGAAAATTATGAATATGTTCCAGTTAATAATAGTATGCTGGCAAAAGCAGAAATTCCCTTCTTGATATTTGAAAGAAACCGGGGAAAATGTTTTATAGAGATGTATTGATAGAATCTAGAGAAAGGAATGCTTTTATGAGCAAAGAATTACAGATAAGAAATAGCACTGTGGATTTTCTGGTTTTTACACGAGATGCAGGAGAAAACGGAATAGAGGTCAGGGTTCAGAATGGCGATGTATGGCTTACTCAGAAGGCAATTTCACAGCTTTTTGATGTAGATAGAAGTGTGGTTACAAAACATCTTAGCAACATTTTTAAAGAGGGCGAATTAGATGAAAATTCAACTTGTGCAAATTTTGCACAAGTTGCTGATAATGGAAAAACATACAATTATAAGTTCTATTCATTAGCTGCAATTATTGCTGTGGGCTATCGCATTAATTCAGAACGGGCAATGCAGTTCAGGACATGGGCAACCAAAGTGTTGGATACATTTACAAAGCAGGGGTATGTTCTTGATAAAAGCAGATTGATTAATGGACAGATTTTCGACGAAGATTATTTTGAGCATCTTATTGCTGAGATTCAGGAAATCAGAGCAAGTGAGAGAAGATTTTACCAGAAAATTACAGACATATATGCAACAGCAGTTGATTATGATAAGAATTCACAGGTGACAAGAGAGTTTTATGCAACAGTTCAGAATAAGATGCATTATGCAGTTCATGGTAATACAGCGGCAGAAGTGATAGTGGCAAGAGCTGATCATAATAAGGAACATATGGGACTTAAATCATGGAAAAATGCGCCTGATGGTAAAATAGTAAAAACAGATGTGTCAATTGCAAAAAACTACTTGGAAAAAGAAGAACTTGCAGAATTAAATGAGATTGTGACAATGTATCTTGATTATGCAACAAGACAGGCACGAAGACATATTCCTATGACTATGGAAGATTGGAAAACAAAGCTTGACGCATTTCTTAGATTTAATGATGCGGATGTACTTCAGGATAAAGGAAAAGTAACAGCAGCTATTGCAAAGGAATTTGCAGAAAGTGAGTTTGAGAAATACAGAGTTATACAGGATTCACTATATGAAAGTGACTTTGATAAATTGATGAATGATATGGAAAAGAATGGTATTACCTATTAATACCACAAAACTTCTAGTTGCAGAAGTAGTGGTTGATATTATAATCTCCTTAGGTGGACTTGTAAACCATCAGATTATTATTTCTGAATAGTAAACAAACCTGCAAGCCACTAGAATTACACACAATAATGACAATATAGCAATGGTACTGGATTGGTACTAAAAATATGTGAAACGAAAAATAATGTGTGGAAAAGGTGCGAGATATCAATACAAGATAGTATAGATAACTACATTGAAACAACCAAAATCAAACCAAACTTTGCGAGTTTGAATAGAGGAATATGCCTTACAAAGTCTGTATTTATGGGCTTTGTGGGGCTTTTTATTTTGAATTGGGGATGATTCACTCCGATTTAGTAAAATTTGGCTCTAAATTTTGACTCATAGTGTCAAGAAACCTTTGAAACATGCGTATTTGAGCGTGGGGATATAGTTTTGGAATAGAGCCAATTTTTCAGGTTCGGTTTTATTTTGCGGTAGTCGGTCAACCTTGCTTATAGTATAATTGGTTATAGTTTATATGAAAAGTTTTTTTTCTATGATAGATTTAATGCTTAAGTTGCTTACATATGATCCTTATGAGAAGGTTTCTGGCAATGAAAAGGAATATATAGATAAAGTGTTGTGTGGCGATATCGCTAGTGATACATTTGTTATAAATAAAGAGTATGTGATGTATAATGAACTGTTTAGAGGTTTTATCAGTCATGTACAGTATGCTGTTGATGGTATTAATCGGAAAAGAATAAAATGGGAGTCGCTTGACAGGTTAAGTGAATGGAAAGATAAATACTATCCATTTGTAAATGGTATGATAAAGGGTAGAGCAGTATATCAAGTCATTTTTAAGAAAATATGTTTCTTTTGGTTGGTAGAGGTGTCACATATAGGTACTTTTCAGGACGATGTAAAATATGTGATTGTCTTAGTATTTTTGTGTGGTTTTTGGGGTAATAAATGTTTCCCAATACTCATGGGGTATGGGGTAAACGCCAGTTGCCTTTCTATGGTCAGGTTGTTATACTAAAAATAAATACTAAGTGGAATTTTGGAGGTGGTTAGCATTATGATTAATAAATTTTTCAGAAGAGCGAAACGTATGGAAGAGACAATTGATGTTAAAGGTATTGAAACTGAAGAATTCCCCAAAACACTAGGGGATTTGGCAAAAACTGACCATTTATTTTATAGATTTTCACAATCATCTCCAGGGAGGAGTGAAGAAAAAGTATTTGCTCAATATATACCAGGACAAATAACAGAAGCTAAAGATAATGAAAAATATCTATCATTTGTTACAGAGGAAACGATTGCGAGCTGTTTTATGTATGGTGATATGATAACACGATTGAATTTTAATCTTGATGATGAAGCATTTAAAAAGATAGCAAACACACCAATAAAATATATAGGAAATGCTTTGGGAGAATATGAGAGTAAATATCTTCTTGTGGAACAAAATTATTCATTAGGAGATATAACTACTATCGAAATGTTATTTGAATTAGTGCAAAATAGTAGTCAATTAATTTCTTTGTTTTATTTTACTTATGGTTCATTGGATCAAAGATTGCATGAATTTGGTTATAGGGAATCAGAACAATTGGTAAAATATTTGAAGGAAGAATTTAATAAAAACATTCATATCACGCCTGATGATATGAGAGGCAAGTTAAGAGAGTATATAAAAAATATTGAAAGTTGATTTATATTATATGCATAGATTATGGTATAATGGTACAGCAATTCTAAGAAACATTCGATAAAGCTACAAGTTTATAATGTAAAGGTACAGAGTCATCTTCGGATGACTCTAATTTTTTGCACTTTTTTGAAAATTGGCGAATAATTGAACAGTTCATGCAACTTTTTAAGAAAGATTTTGAGAAGTTGTTTACAGAAAATGAGACGAGAACTAACATAGCACAAACCCATGATTGGGGCAAAAATTATACGATTGGAGGATTTTTTATGTTATTAAGCACAATTACTGCAAAGCATCCAAATTCTTTTGTTCTGCTAAAGCCAAAGAGCAGAGATGAGCAGAACCATGTCAGGGATTGGAATGTTTTAAACACAGCAAAAAAATATGATGATATTTTGAGGATTGCAGAGTATTACAGGTCAGAGGGGATAAGCAATGCAGTTATATTGTCTACAAGTGATGAGCTTGTTGTTCCACAAGAGGAATCAGCTAAATTCTTTAGGGTATATTACAACTTATTCACTATAGCAAAGGTTGTTGTTCATCTACCTTTAGGAGGTTAGGCAATGGGATTAGTTGACAGAGCTTGTGATAGATTTTTTGAGATTGCAAGAGAGCGCTGGAGAGGGCAAGGTTTCAACGCTGATATAGTAGATATTTTGGACAAATATTGTGAGGAAACAAATAAAGTAATAAAAAGAAATAAGGTTAGCGTTATAACTACTTTTCTGATTCAGCTTTACGGTTACAATCATATTGAACTTCAGAAGGATATCACAAAAATCATTTTATTAGAGCCATCGGATGCCTTTGGACTTAAAGACAGAAAAAAGTTGTTAACAATTATTTGGTACACAATACAAAATCTCTATTAGGATGATTGGGCTGACGTGCTTAATGAAGTGAATCGTCTGGCAAAGTGGAATAAAGCCAACAATGAAGAGGACTTTCCCATAAATTAGCCAATCATGGGGTATCCTGTAAATTTTTCTTTGGAAAATTTCAAAAATAACTTGCAATTAATGTCAAACAGAGTGATAGATAGACACACGAAAAAATAAACGTGTTTGAAAGGAGCATTTTCTATGATTATTGTATTAACACTGACTGGTGGGCTATTACAAATTAAAAGTGTCCAACTAGTTGTGGAAGAACGAGTTATTTTTAATGGTGCAGATAGCAAAAGATAATAAGCAGACAGCAACAGGATTGTATTTTCAGGTCGAGACAAATATGCAGAATGTGTTTGTGAGCAATAATTTCTTTATTGGGAACCTTATTATTCATGTTAAGGTGTGAGAATTATCGCAGAACGGTGGATAAAAGTTATGGGAAAATTGGAGAAAGTTATTGTAGAGAATGGAATTACTTATGTGCTGGGCGAGGATGATATTTATTATCCGGATTTACAGTTGCCAGAGGGAACAAATTATAATATCGGAAAGTATGGACATATGAGATGTGAGTATCTGAAAGAGTTCAGACATAGATATTATATGGAGCTGTTGCTTGAATGAAAGCTGAATGAATATCTGCATGAGATTGATGAGGAATGCTATGAGATGCCGGACAGGCTTGTGGAGCAGATGAAGGAAAACAAAGTGTGACAGAGGAGTTGAAAGCGGAGAATCAGATGATGTGGGTGGGAGAAGATGAATAATATTATTACTTGTGCGGAGGAGATTGTAGTGAGGGAGGTGGTGTATGTGTGATTTGGGGCAGTAGAAAGGCTGCCTTTTTGCTATATGATATATTGTAAAATTAAATATTTTTTGTGAAAAAAAGTTGCATAAAAAATATTTAGTGATATAATAATGATAAGTAAATAGGAAAAGTGACTTGGAGGAATGAGCCATGATTATAGAGGTAAGAGCAAAAAACTGTTATGCATTTGAGGATGATATTACATTTTCGATGAAAGCAGATATGCGAAATAAAAAATTTGGAGCAAACGTTCATCAGGAGAATAATTTTAATGTGCTTAAAACAGTAGGAATATATGGACCAAACAATGCTGGAAAAACATGTCTAATCAAGTGTATTAGAGCAATAAGAAATGTACTTTTAAATAAGAAGAATGGACTGATGACAAATATATTTACTGATAGTGATGTATGCGAGTTAGGTGTTACATTTATGGCATCTGGAAGAAAGTTTTCTTATGATTTTAAGTATGATACAGAAAAAGAAGAATATATATATGAATCATTTTCTGAGATATTCAAAGATCAATATAACAATGAAAAAGAAGTTTGCTGGTTGAAAAAGGATACCATTAGTGAAATATATGAATGCATTGATGAAACTGTGCAGACTATGATGTCGGTAGTATCTAAAAATAATTTGCTATGCTATGTAGTAGATACAAGTAAATTTGAACATGTTAACGAGATGAAGCAGATTCTTGTCGGATTTGCAGAAAAAATTGATGTCATCAATATGAATAACATACCTATGCAACATACAATTGAACTCATGAAAAATAAGAATCAGTTACAGCAAAAGGTTGTAGAGTTTATAAAAAATGCAGACCTGTATATGGATAACTTTGAATATGTGGATATGGATAAGATACAACTGAAAACTGGTGAAGGGGATGAAAAACCAGATGAGAAAGTGCTTGATATTCCGGAGAATATTATGGATCAAATTAGATTGGTATCCACATATAAAGGAGTCCATGTACCAAGTATGATGTTTGATTCTACAGGAACAAAGAAGATTGCCGCTATTGCCAGCTATGTAATCGAAGCACTTGAACAGGGCAGAATTTTAGTCGTGGATGAGCTGGACAGCAGTATTCATTTTAAGCTCACCAGAGCGATTGTTGCCATGTTTAATAATGAATTAAATACAAGTGCACAGATGATATTTACAGTACATGATATTAACCTTATGGATTGCAAGAGAATGTTCCGAAAGGAGCAGATTTGGTTTGTTCATAAGGATGAAGAAGGTGTGTATGTATATTCACTTGCAGATTTTACAGCACAGCAGGGAGTACGAGATACGACAGATGTTATGGAAAAATATAGGAAAGGTGCACTTGGCGCTTTACCTGATCCAGAATTGATTAACTCTTTGCTTAGCATTAAAAGCGGTGTAAAGGGGGATGATGCCGATGCCAAATAAGCTCCCTAGGTTTTTTGATAACCATAAAATTTGTATTATCTGTGAAGGTAATGAGGAATATGAGTATCTGAATCGATTAAAAAATTTAAAAGTATGGAACGAGCAATATGATATTTCATTGGTAAATGCCGGTGGAAATGGTAATATCCCAGCGAGGTATCAGGACCGATATCAAAATGGAGCAGATGAACTTGTACTTGTATTTTGTGATACAGAGAAGAAGCCTCACGAGCAGTATGAGGACATTAAACGCAAAATTAATGAATTTCATGGTGTGGATAGTGCAGCGAATGAAGTGATTATATTTGGTAATCCATGTACGATGCAGATTATATCTAAACATTGGACCGATGAAAATCTGAAATCTCCAGCAAAACCAGTGAATGCTCCTTTGATAAAGAAATATACCGGAGTAGAGAATTACAAAGGAAGGGCCGACCAGATCAATGAGGTTATGAAGTATGTTACTGTAGAGAATTACAAAGATATGAGTCGACGAGTGAAAGATTTGGATTCGGATGATTCTGTTACTGGCAGCAGTAATTTTAGAAAGTTCATAAAGCTGTTTGAGAGTGATGACAGTGGGTGGATTGAGGAGATTAATGAACAAATAGAGTAGGAGGAATTATATGAGAAAGACAGAATTAAGACAACAGGATATATTAAAATTGATTGAAGGATTGGATATATCACCAACTATGTATAAAAACGCAACGGATAAATATAAAGCCGTTGGTACATATTTGCAGGAACAAGGGTTAGAATGTGATATTTTTCCACAAGGTTCTTTTAGCCTAGGTACAGTTGTTCGTCCATATAGAGAATCTAAAGAAGCGGATTATGATTTGGATTTTATTTGTTGCCTTGGGGAATTAAAGGAAAAGACGACTGCTAAATATGTGAAGAATATCATAAAAGAAACTCTTTGTAAATCGGAAGTATATAAAGAAAAATTACAGAATAAAGAGTGGGATAAATGTTGGACATTGGAATATGCTGAAGTTAATGGTATAGGATTTAATATTGATATTGTACCTGGTGTTGCTGAAGCTGATGATGTTGTTCAATCAATGATTAATGCGGCATTGTCTAGAGAAGAGTCTGAACTTGCGGTTGCGATTACAGATAAAAAAGGACAAAACTATTATTGGTGCACGAGTAATTCTAGAGCATATAAGAATTGGTTTGAAACAATAAATAATCCGTTTTTGAATTATAATCGTGAAAATAGGAAAAAAGTTCTTTTTGAGAAGAGTAGAACAATTTATAATAGTATTGAAGAAATACCAGAGGGGTTAGAACGTTCATCGTTGCAGCGTGTTATACAAATTTTAAAACATCATAGAGATGTATATTATTGTAGAATCAAAAAAGAAAATTTAAAACCAACTTCTGCAATAATTACTACAATCTGTGCAGAAATTGCATATGGTATGAATCCATCAATGAATGTGTTCGAATTGCTTCAAGCAATTGCCAATGATTTTGAAATTTATTCCTATAATCAAACATTGCAAGAAGAAGATTTTGCAAGACAATATATAAATAAAAATATTATTCGTAAACGTAAAGGCATGTGGTGTATTATGAATCCTGTCAATCCAAATGATAACTTGGCTGATTCATGGAATGATAATCCGGAAAAGGCGGAAATATTTTTTAAATGGGTAAAAGCAATGAAAAAGGATTGCTTAGATTCAATGAAGCTTGAAGATAATGATTTTGTGGCATTGTTGGAAAATAATTTTGGAAGAGAATATGTGAAGAAGAATGTAAAATTGGAAAACTATGTTAGTGCGGTACCTAATGTCATTATGAATACACCTAAACCATGGGGAAGGTAGATTATGGAAATTGATAATCGAGATATTATAACTATGAAAGAAAAGTACCCTGATTTTATATTTTTTGAACATGAGAAAGAATATATTTTTACAGGAGAACTTGGCATAGATCATATTTATAATGATATTCGTATGATAGGAAAGTTTAATTTGGAAATTACAGTTTTCAAGGACCATTCTTTACAAATACCAGTAGTAAAAGAGCTATCAAATAGGATTGATATAAAATATCCACATCGGTACAGCGATGGACAGTTGTGTTTGGCTTCTGATTTGGAACTAAAGATGTATTTTTCACAGAATATAGATATATGTAGTTTTGTTGAAATGTATATAATACCATACTTATACACATATCTTTACTATGAAGAATATGGTGTATATCCATTTGGAGAGCGATCACATGGTATTATGGGGGATTTGGAATATATAAAGGAATTGTTCATGGTTAGTGAATGGAGGCAAGTTTTTGATATTGTGTATTTTATAGCATATTCTTCATATAGAGGCCATTTGTTATGTCCTTGCGGAAGTGGAAAAAGGATAAGAAATTGTCATGGTAATACTTTGATGAAGGTAATGAATGCAGGTCTTAAGAATGAGTGTAAAGCAATTTTGATAGAATTAAAAAGAATATATGATAGGAAGGCAAACTAATGGATAACATAGTTAAACAGTTAAAGCAGTTTAAAACAGATGCAATTTATGAAAAGAAAAAACACTACAATGCTGCTGAAAGAAAACGTAGATATTATAAAATATTATCCTTTACACAAATATTTTTGAATGCAATCACGGGTACTACTTTACTTACATTAGTGTTTGGTAAAGGGAGTAAAGTAGCTGAAATAATTGCCCTGATATTGACCATTATTGCAACCATATTGGCGAGTATACAAAAAATTGGAGATTATGAAAAGCAAGCCCAGGGAAATACAAAAGTTGCAGATATGTATTTGAGAATTAGTAAAAAGATTAGTCTTATGTTAAATTTTATAAAGGATAAAATGTTGTCGGAACAAGATATTATGAAAAGGGCAGAGGAAATTCAGAGCGAAATAAGTCAGGCGAATGAGATGGGATCGCAATTCCCGACAAATCAAAGAGATTATAATAAGGCAAAAAATGGTATACAAAATGGAGAAGAAAACTATACGATAGAGGAATTAGATTTGTGGGAATAGCTTTTATATAATGAATATGATTGCAAAATGCTTGCAAAAAGTTCCAAAACGATGAAGAATACATAGAATATCAAAAATAATTATACAAAATATAGCAATATAACACTTGACTAGACACGACACATAGTTGCCGAAATCGAGTTTGAATAAAAAGGTAAATCCCTACAAAGCCTGTATTTATTGGCTTTGTAGGGATTTTTTAGATGGCGTTGGGTACGATTTGGGTACAAAACAATAAAATGGGTTGAAGTGTTATAAAATATTATATTAATTTTATAGTTTTTCATGATTTTATATTATGTAAATACAATATATAGTTATCGTAGTTATTATAGATGCTCATCAATGCAAAATAAAGAGGTATGTGTTTTTTGTCATGTTTTTTGGCTGTTGTGATATAATTATTTAGCTCAGAATCTGTTAATTTTTTTCCTAAATTATTTTCATACTGAATTATGTCGCTATATAACGAATTTCCTAAGTTAAGGAGATAATTATATATTTGAGGATTGGCATAGCGGTTCTTTAGGTTGAGTAAATACACATAATTGCTTATATCTTGTAAATTAGTGGAAATATCAATTTGTTCTTTTGAAATATTCATAATAAATTTAACATAATTACCAATTTGTTTAGTATAGGGCGTTGATATGGGAGTCCTAACTGAAGTTCCTTTACCCTCAAAAGGCATATTGCAGGAATGACAACTTGAAATTAAATTTAGAGCATTCATTGCAAGAAAAGGAAACTGGCTTTTAGGCCAAAAATGTTCTATCTGATTATTTCCTATATTCAAGGTTGTGTCGATGTCACAGTATGGACAGACAAATAGTCTGTTTTCATTTTTAAAATTATTGTGAAAATCACTTCTAGAAAAACTAGATGTGTCCAAAAAACTCCAAATTTTATCATTTGAAAAAAATTTGTTATAAAAGAAGTCGACAAAAATCGTTTTAAAAGGTTCAGGAATTTTGAAAAAGTCGATAGATGTTTGTTTTTCTTTTATTTGCTTGTTCTGTATTAAGTATATATAAAAGTACCATCTTATTTGCTCATAAGTATAGTCACTAATTATTTTATTAACACAATCGATAAATTTTATTTTATTTACTTTCCTTTTGCATATATAAATCAAAGCATCATTCTTATTATTTATATTTTTTGAATTTAAATATTTAACAAAGTCAGAATAGTCAGATTGCCTTTTGTAGTTTAATAATTCGGTAAATAAAGGAATAATTACTTTTTTTTCAAATTTTTTGAGCTTTATACAGTTAGTTTTGTTTGTTACAAACCACATATGTACCTCACTTATTTATCTGTTGGTATATAAGGAATTTCAAAAATGATTCCCCAATATTATTTAATAGTTCTTTAAGATCATCTTTATTACAAGAATTAATTTTTTCTATAATATATTCTTCAAAGGGATTGTATACCTTGGGTTTATATAGCTTAAATATTATTTCATTTTCATTTGCTAGAAATGTTTGGAAGTCAGGGTATTTAATATCTGTACTATTTAGTAAAATAATTTGGTTTGGAAATAAACAATTAATTAATGTTATCTCGTGTGAACTTAAGAGAAAATGAACATTATATTTTCTAAACATATATGTTAGTAAAGGAATAAGTTGTCTTGACCATAATTGGTTTAAATGTGTTTCTGGTTCTTCCCAAATAATCAAGGAGTTGTTGCGTATTTTATCTACTATAAAGAATAAATGATATAGGAATGATTTTTCGCCTGTACTCATACCACTAATAGGAATGTAGGAGAAATTTTTTACAATATAAAATTCATTTATATAAATATAATTGTGATTAATAAAATAGGAAAGTATGTCGATATTTTTTTGCTCTCTAAAAAATATCGATAGATTAATTCTGGAATTCATCCCAACCTCTTTATCGATATAATGTTTCCAATATTCTTCGTAAAAGTATTTTTTTTCGATTTTTGACTTGTTTAAATCACTATTCCAATCATCTGAAGTAAAATTAAAATAGACATCAACAAAGGGGGCAAATTCAAATCCCATACACTTAAATATATTTTGCAATTCTAAATTTTGGGTTGATTGCAATATTGTATTCAAAATACCAAGAGAAAAGTCGGAACCTATTGCGCTTGTTATGTATGCGGAGTCTATGCTTCTAAAGTTTACAAGGCGATCACCATAGTAGTTATGAGAATAGCTTATTCTGTCATAGTCAACATCGAACCCAAGAACTAATACATTTGTAGGAAGATAGGGTTTAATCTCATCGTAGGTTATCTGTTTATCATAAATTGATAAATCATATTTATATGACTTTGTGCGAATGTCATATTTCATGAGATGATATAAGATAGTATCAATTGATATTGTTATGTTGCTCTCTATTTTTTCTAAAATGATAGAATGCTCTTTTCCATCAGTTTCAATTGTATATGCAAGAGAAAAATCACAAGGAATGCGATCTCTAAAACGTTGAATGTAACGAAATATTTTGGCTATAAAACTTAAAATTGTTGTTTTGCCAGAACCATTTTCACCAGCAAAAAGGGTAATTTGCATAGAATTAAATAGTTCGTTTTGATAACAAGATGAAGTATCTTTACTGAAAAATATATGTTGCTTTTCATATTTTTTGTATTTTTCTATATATAAATGTAATAATTTCAATGAAGCACCTACCTTGTATTTTTTGAATTTAGCCCAATTTTATCCATAACCTCATCATGTGCCTTCTGAATCTTAAGCCGTTCCTGCCATGGTTCCGCTTCCGGATAAATATCCATCCAGAGATTAAAGTCTGCTTCAGCTTTCAGCAGAGCTTCCCCACGCTTCTTAACATCTTTTATTTCATTGAATTTTTCAACTTCTTCCACATATTTTTCATAGCGGTCTAACCATGATTGCATCAAAGACAATGTTCCAAAGCTGATTCCAACCATATCATTTCCATCTTTATCCTGGTATTCAAAGAGTTGTCCATCGTATTGCCGGAATATCTGAAAAAGTCTGTGTATGGCTTTTATGCCATCAAAATCAGAGTTCGCCAGTACTTCGGGATTGACAGACAAAGCGTCTGCTATTTTTTCAAGAGATGATGGCTTGGGATTTCTTCTGCCGCTTTCGTAGGCACGAATGTAGGCTTCACTTGCTCCAACCATTTCTCCTAATTGTTTTTGGGTGAGATTGCGTTCCTGCCGGATATGTCTTATGTTTTCCCCGACTGTCATTACAACATGCCTCCTGTTCTAAAGCTATATTTTTATGAAGCTGTTCAACATCATATATAGGATAACACACGAGAATAAAAAAATAAAGCAAAAAGATATTGACACGAAACAAAATGATACTATACAGAAATAAATAAAAGAACAGGAGGAAAAAATATGAATGAAAAAATCTATTACAGTGCAGAGGAGATTGCAAAAATGCTTGGTGTGAGTATGGGAAAAGCCTACAAAATCCTTAGAGAAATGAATAAGGATTTGGCAAGTAAAGGATTTCTCACAATCGCCGGAAAAATTCCGGTGGAGTATTTTAAGGAAAAATGGTACGGAGGAGCAAAGGAGGTAAGTGCATGAGCTGCAATGCAAAGAAAGATCCCAATGGTACGTGGCGGATACAATATCGCTGGACAGATTGGATGGGAACCAAAAAGAAATCACAAAAAAGAGGTTTTAAGACCAAGAAAGAAGCAGAAGAATGGTACGCACATTTCATGTTGCAGCAATCATCTGATCTGACAATGACGTTGGCGGATTTTTGGGAGATTTATAAGATGGATATGGAAAAGCGCTTACGAAAAACTACCATGAAGCAAAAAGAATATGTAATGAATGACAAGGTGCTAACATATTTCGGAAAGATGCCAATTAATGAAATCACAGCTCCTATGATACGCAAATGGCAGGAAGAAATTGAAAATGTCAATATAAAATTGTAGGTTTTTTATCATATAAGAATGTAGGAAACCTACACGATTATATGATATTTTATGTAACTTAATTTTCCTCAATCATATACTGAATCTGATCTTTTAGTCTGTATGATGGTCCATTTATGTAGCAGTCTGTCAAGCAAAGCGTTAGTCAGTACTGGCTCCTGAAATATATCAGACCACTTTGAAAATGGACTGTTTGTTGTTATTACTGTTGACAGTTTTTCGTATCGTTTTGCTATGAGATTAAAGAACAGATTGGCTGAATCGACATCCATCTTCTGATAACCAAGTTCATCTATTATCAGCAGCTTGTATCTGTAGAACCACTTGATTCTTGTCTCAAGTCTGTTTTCTAAAGCTGCTTTTTTCAGTGTGATATTAAATCCTGAAATGTTATAAAATATACATAGTATCTGTGCTTTGCAGCTTCTATTCCGATGGATACCGCAAGATTGGTTTTGCCTACTCCTGGAGTTCCGCAGAATATGATATTCTCAGCATTTTCTATAAATCGCAGTGTCATAAGATCCATAATTTTGGACTTATCTAGTGATGGCTGGAAACTGAAATCAAATTCACTAATCTCCTCTAAAAATGGGAAATTAGCTACTTTTACACAGCCTGTTATTGCCTGCTGTTTTCTAAAATCAATTTCACTGTCTGTAAGCTCACACAAAGCATCCAGAGCTGTTTTTTTTCCACCTGCAATCATATCCAGATATGTGTCTATATTTTCTTTGAATCTGAATAATTCAAGAGCTTCAAGATTATTTATTAAGTTGTTATATGTATTCATCAGTCCTCCTTGGCGATATCGAATGGAAGTTCGGCAGTCAGGGATATGCTCCTGTCTGGTTCATTGGAATTTTCAGAATGTATTACTTCTTTCTGACCATCCAATCCCCAGTCTTTTGCCATTTGTTCCATATCCTTATATATCTTGTTTTTGTACTTATCATAAAGGAACTCAAATCCATCTTTGCGAAGAATTGATGGCGAATTATCCATGTGCATGCAGTCTTCCATAACACAGTCATATGCAAGATTTCTGCACATATCTGATTTCATGGAATATTTGATGTGTGATATGAATAGTTCCCTGTCAGCAATGTACGGAAGCACTTCATTTATGCCTTTTCTAAAGGTCATTTTATCTGTGTCTGACAAATGTGCATAATTATTTATAATCCATCATCCATAATCACTCTGATTAATATAGGCTATAAGCGCTTCCTCAGATTTTACGACCTCTTTTTCGGTCACAGTGACTTTTCGGCTGTCTAATAATCTATACATCATCTTTAGATTTCCTGTAATTACTGTTTCCATGTCCGTATCATTGATTCTGCCTTTCATAAGCTGTTCATAGTGGTGTTTTTTATAATTGACATGATTCTCAATCTTGATAAAAGCATAAGACGAGCTTTATAATAGAAATAAAGACAAGTCGAAAATGAGAAAGAGAATAAAAATATAGGGAATCCCCCTACTATTTAAGAAAAATGAATTGTGAAAAATGGGAGGAACAATAATATGGATTATTCGCTTATAATGTTAGAGGAATTGCAAAAACTTGAAAATTTATCGGAAGATTATAAAGGAGAACTAAAGTTTTTAAGTAAAAAGATAAGAAAAGATTTTTGGAACACAGATTATAATACAGAAAAACTAGTCAAGTTATTACATATAATAAACGGAACATATGAGATGATATTTAATTATATCGGTTATTTTGACTTGTCCTGCATTATTGAATATGTGAAATTATTGGCAAAATATTGTTGTGTAATATGCCCTGATTTAAATGCAGATTATTATAATCAGCTTATTGATGATATTCAGATGGAAAATGCAAGAATAATTATAGAGGAACAATGGAAGGACATCACGGCATCAGAGGATGGATTAAAAAGTTTTAAAGAAATTTTTGACGATGTTTTTACAAAGTGTTTGAATGGAAATAGAGATAAATTTTTTCATAAGTTAAAGGATACAGATGTATTATGTAGAGTTGTTGATGATAAGCTTCCTATAAATAGGGAAAGATTTATTCCATTTGATAAATCATACGCATATAATAGGTGGAATCCACCAGGAAAATCATTTTTGTATTTATCTTTTGGAGAGAAAGAAAAAGAATATTCATCTGAACTGCGACTTAGTGAATATATATGCCTTGAAGAATATAGAGCCAAAAAGGGAAATAAATACTATTTTTGTAATTTCCAACCAGTTACTGGAGGGGTAATTTTTGATTTATCCTATAATGATGTTTCGTTAAGAAAAATAAAAAATATGTTAGATGAATACGAAGATACGATGGTTTCTCAGATGATTGAAGAGATAATGAAAGAACCAGATTCGGTAAAAAAATATCAAAATAAGAAAAAATTAAAGAAGAAAGTAAAAAAGCTACAGTTAAAATATCAAGTTGATAAAGGCATTATTGAGGAAAGTATAGCAAAACAATATTTAAAGATGATATGTAATTGTATATATAAGAAAGTGGACGAAACAGATGATGAGAAAAAGGAAATTGCTTATAAATCATTTTGGGCATTAGCTACCTATTTAAAGGGACAGGGAGTGACTGGAATTATATATCCATGTACTAGAACTAATAAAGTTGAGGGAAAAAATTTGGTGTTGTTCAATAAAAATGATGCAGAACCAATTGAAAGTACGATTAGAGAATTTAATTACTAGGAAGGATGGTTTACTGATGGGAAGAAATGATTTATGTTTTTGTGGTAGTGGAAAAAAGCAGAAAAAATGTCATCCTAATATAAATGAAGATAGTGTGGCAGCAAAAATTATAAAACTTTATACACAATTATCAAAAGAATTAGAAGAAAATGTTTATGGAAAAAAGAATATTAAATGCGAAAAAGGATGCAATGCATGCTGTAAAGATTATTTTGCTATTAGTGAGGTTGAATTTGCGATAATTATGGATTATCTTTATAATAATTGTGGCATTGAGAAAACAAATATAATTATTAAAAAAGCTATTGCATTGTCTGAGAAGTTTGAAAAAAACAACCCAGAATACTATAAGCAGTTGGAAGAAAATATCGCAGGGAAAAATATAAATTATATGCTAAGGATTAATCTTGAAAATATGCCGGAGCAGCAGGAAGAATGTGTGTTTTTAGATGAAGATGGAGGATGTGGTATTTATAATGTAAGACCTATTATTTGTAGAACCCATGGTATTTGTTACTATTCGGATGATGCTGAGCACAAAATATGTGACAAAATTCCAAGTTATATGAACAATAAAGATAATATGTTAGATATAGATGAGTATAAGATGGAAATTGCAAGTGTTGGAAATTATCGTAAAAATGGAAAAGGTGTGGCGTTGTTTAGAAGGAAATATCCCATTTTCTATTTTATGAAAATATATTTTAAAAATGGAAGAACTGTTACAGATTATTTTAAACATCCTGTAATTCATAATATATTACATGGTAATGAAGAAATGTTGTATGATTGTATATGTAATTTTAATGGTATAAAATAGGCTGATAAAGTAGAGTATTTATATTATCATACTTACTCTCGCAAGGTCTTATTTTCTATATCACGAAGAAAAGTTAATTTGCTTTTATAAGGAATATAATGCTCATAATTACATAAGTTAATCTAATTTTTCCTTTAGAAGCCTTGGGTTGAAAATGGTTATATATTAAAGATTGGAGAAGAGATATATGAATGTATTTGGAATTTTAAGTTCGGATGATGAAGAAACATTGACAGAAGAAAATTACTGTGAAAAAACGAATAAGGATAAACCATATTATAGACCAGATATAAGCCCTATAAGTCCATATTTTGCTATCTGTCCTAGGTGTAAAAATCCTATACAGATAATAAATTTATATAAAAACACCATGGAGGAAAACATAACAGGGCGAAAAGGATTGCATGCAAAACACTATACACAAAGTATACCTGAATTGGCAGTATTTGATAGTGAAAGTTTTAATGCTTGTAGTTTGAAGGCAAAAGTGCCATTGGGGTATCATAAAATACGAACGAATGACATTGAAAATGAAAGATTAAAGAATTTGGTCGATAATAATAGACCACAAATTCGGAATTATATTCGAGAAATAGCAAATATATATTTTAAGAATAATATAATTGATGAATGGATAGATGCTTATTTAAATAGGCGATATTATAAGTACAAATGCGTTGATGATAGAAATTTACCATATAGTATCTTGGTTACTCATCAGGCAATTAACATATATGGACAAAAAATTTCCAATACTGACATAGGTCTGGAAATAAGAGATGCAATAATCCGCAAAAGTAAATATTTTAAATTAGAAACAGAAGAAAATGGAAGAATAGTGCAGAAGGAAAAAAATTTACGTTATCCTAAAATAAGACTGGTTTTGTTTGGACATAAAATTATAGATGAAGAAGAGATTATAAAATTGAAGATGTATGAGGAGATTGATGGAAAAGAAAAAGTTTTAATGAATATAGAATTGGATGTAATGGATTGTCCATTATAGTCGTCAATTTTGACCTCGACAAAACACAGTGAGCACGCTATAATACACTCACAAGGTCAAATTCTCCATATCCCAAGGCAACGCCCTTTATCCTCAAGGGGTAAAAATCTTTAGCCTAGGGAATGAATAAAATAACGACAAACCAAAGACCTTGAAGAGCGGAAATACCATTCTATGAGGTCTTTTTCTTTTACTTAAAACCATGGAGAAAGCCTTGAAAATAGAGGAATATCGAGAGATGAGAGAGCAAGCCAAGACCTTGAAGGAAGTCCTAAGATGCCTTGAAAGAGAAAATAGGTGACGATAAAGGATTTTGCCTTTTGAGGATAAAGAGGGGTGCCTGAATATATTTTCAAAAGCTCACAAAGCCAAGTAAAATGGACGTTTGCGAGCTTGTTTTTTGTCTAGTGGTACTATTTTTGTACTAAAGTGGGCAGTGCATGAATAGAAAATTGATGGCTTGGAATGCTTGCATTCCATAGACAGCAGGTTTCTATTCATATAGGGCGAACGCCCTCCATCGAGATGGTGCACAGTGGATGGCATTATGTTTTATGCATGAGGTCATGTTATTTTCCACTCAAAATATTCATTTGGAGAAATCTCTCCATTATTTAATTTCGTTTTCATTTCACACCATTCCGAAAGGAAATCATTTACCAATCCATATTCAAAAGTTAATGCGACAGGTGAGCCTGCACTTTCATAATCATCTTCATTGTAAGTTGGTCTGGCAGTTTCGGAAGGTTTTGCAGGTGTCATTGCAGTCAGATGAATCAGGTTGCTGGGAGCTGTATACTCTGGAAATTTTGTGCCTTTTCCGCATCTTGCAAAACCAGTGAACACTACGAATTTCATGCTTGCATGGAAATGAGTAGTGTGAACGCCAAATACACCGAGCGTGTAATGCGAGGTGCAAAACCTATAAGCAGCATTTTTGGAAAGGATGAAAAAAGCAATGGTACAGATAAAAAGAGATTGGTTTGATACAGCATTGAAGAATTACGAAAGGGGAGAAACGTATGGTAGATGGAAAGAGAAGATACAAGTCTGACAGGAAAGATTATAGGATATCGGTGAAGCTGTCAGAGAAAGATATGGATATTCTGAAAGCAGCACTTAAGCGAACAGGAATGACAGCAAGTGCCTATATAAGAGAATTGATCCGGACAGGCGGTAACATAGATACAAGTTATCCTGAGGACAGGGCAAGAGCAATCCGTATCATAGCAGGTATTGCAAATAATATTAATCAGGCGGTAAAGCTTGGCAATTCACAGGGAAGATTGTATTACAGCGATATTGATAAATTGCAGAACAGTCTGGATGATATAAAGAAAACATTCGGGGAGGTGCTGGAAGTATGGCGATTACAAAAATCTTAAATATACAGGAGTCAGAGGGCAGAAATCCAGCATCGCACCTGAAGAATGCTTTGGAATATATCCAGAATCCGGATAAGACAGAAGAATGTATACTGGTGGGCGGTATTAACTGCCTGCCAGATACAGCATTTGAGCAGATGGAAGAGACAAAGAATATATTTCATAAGACAGGTAAAAGGCAGGGCTATCATGTGATCATATCGTTTTCGCCGGATGAAAAAGTAACAGCAGAGCAGGCAATGTATGTCCTCGAGCATTTCGCAAAGGATGTGCTTGGTGATGATTATGAGGCGGTGTATGCAGTCCATACTGACAGGGAACATATGCATGGGCATCTGATCTGGAACAGTGTCAGCATGACAACTGGTAAGAAATACAATTCACCGAAAGGCAACTGGAAGAATTATCTTCAGCCTATTACAAATAAATATTGTGATGAGCTGGGGCTTGCTATCATGCCGGCAGAGTACAGCAGGAATCCAAAGAATATCAGTAGGGACAAGTGGGAAAAGGAAATGTCCATGAAAGAGATAATTCTTAGGGATGCTAAGATGTGTGCGTATGCAGCCGGAAATGTGGAGCATTTTAAATATCTGATGAAAAGACTTGGATATGTATTCAAGAAAGATGCGTGGATGGAAGTGCAGGCACCGGGATTTCGGTATTATCATAAACTGGCAAAGCTGGACGAGATGTTTTCAGAAGATATGCTAAGGCATCATGTGGATATGCCCTGGATGGCAAAGCCTTACTTTTATTCGTCGGATATCAGGGGACTACACAGGGCGAAGCTGTCACCATTCCAGAAGAAGTTTTATGCAAAGCTATACAGATTAAGGGTTGTAGAACAGAAGCGTTTTGCAGTTGGTGGAGCAAAGTATGCAGAGGATTTGAAGAGGTTTCATCAGTTACAGGATGAATATCTGCTGCTTGTGAATAATGACATCAAAAGTATTGTGGAGCTTGTGGATTTCATAAGTGAGAAAGAAGATAGGATTCAGCAGATTGAGGACAGGCAGAAGGAGATATACAGAGAAAGTTCTAGTCGGAAACGCAGTATAAAGAATGAAGAGCAGTACCGGGAATATCAGATATGGCACATGGAAGTGCAGGAAGAACTGGATGAGCTGAAGCAGGAGAAGAGAAATGTTAAGAGGCAGATACAGCTTGCTGATGACATTATAAAAGGAGATTTGTATACAGTTTATTATGCGGTGTCGGAGAAAAAAGAAATTGTTCCTGACAGGGATGTTGAGATACCGGGGATGGAAGAAAAGACTGCGGTTGAGGAAGTGATGGCAGTAGTTGTTGAGCCTGATGCAAATATTGAGGTAATGAATCCAGACAATATTAAGAATGAAATAGGTATACAGAAAGAGCAAACAGATAGTGCGAGAAAACAACAGACTGATTTAGATGGCATAGGAAAACCAGAGATTCATAATTCGTCTGATGTGAATATGGCAAGAGTTGGCGAAAGTATAACTGATGTAAAAGGTAAAAGTGAATTTGTGGAAACTAAAGAAACTGGACCTATGGACAAAGCTGGCTGGATTGTCAGGAGAATATCAGAGCTTGGTGGTTATGAGAATGTTAGTGATTCTGTTAAGGCAGATATATTCGGATTTGATATTGCTAATGTGAGTGGAAGCATAAGACTGTTTTCGGATGTAATGAAAAGGCTGGGGATAAAGCTGGCTGGGGATGAGCTTTATGAGGAGTTTCAGAGGATTTATGATGAGAACGTTGGCAGAGATGCTGGTAAAGAAAAGCCGAAGATAAGATGTGGAATAAGGGGAGAATATGAGTTATAAATTCTTACTATAAAATATTAATATTAGTTGAGAAAATTGTGAATATATGCTAAAATGGTTTCGAAATGAAACCATTTTAGCACTTGTTGTAGAGGTGAATATGAACGAAGTCTTAGAATTTATTAATGAAAAAATGAAAGTATTATTAATCCTAAGAGAATACCAAGTTAAGATAGATGGAGTAAAGTTATGCCCGTTAAATCAACAGGAAATTGCCAATAATGTTCCTTGTGGAAAGTTAAAGGCAAACCAACTAATAAATGAGCTTATTGATAGTGGGTACATTGAAATGATGCGTTCTAAGGGAAGATATATTATTACAGAGAAAGGATATGAGATACTTAAGAAAATGTCATTGTAAGCTTAAGTGTTTGATGAAAGTGTTATGGAGAAGATTATATGGCCGACAACAAGTGTTTGGTTTGATGAAACCATTGAGTTATTTAATACAATGGAAGAGACGGATACTCCTTCTTCTATTGCAAAAAAAATAAAAGACGGAATTATTTTTGGTGATATGAAAGAGTCTACAGCCAAAAGGAAATGGGGAACTATTAACGCAAGATACTTTGGACAAGGTAAAGAAAAAGTAGGAGCATTGAAATACATATTTAGTTCGAGTATATCAAAACAAGATAAGCAGAATTATGCGTTTGTTTTTTTTATAGAATATGAAAATCTTTTTAGAATCTTTTTAGAAGAATATATTTATAAGAATTTTACTGAACTTGGGCAGAAAATATTTACACAAAGAGACTTAGATAACTTTTTGGAATATATCACGACAGAACGAAAATCTGATCTGCCGGAAAAACTGCAAGAACATATTAGTGATTCTAGTCTTAAGAAAGTAAGAAATATGCTGTATAAGAATATAGAGGCATTCGGATGGGGCTCAGCGGAGAATAGTAAACTGATTGTTAGAAGACCTTCACTTACACCAGAATGGTTTACATTTCTTCTATATTATTTCTTTGATGATAAAGTAATAACCAAAAAGGAAATATATGAAAGTAGAGTGATGAAGCGTTTCCTTTTAAATGAATATGATATTGAATATTTATTGACTGGGGCAAAGATGAAAAAATATATAGAAGTAAGTCAACTAGGAGATATATGCAATATTACTAAGGCAAAGGGGGATATTGTTGAATATGCAAAAACCTATTAATGAGTTAGTAGCTGAAGTTATTAGAGTAATTAATACACCACCTTCAAGACCTATTAGATTGATGTTCTTGGAGAATGAGTTATTTTATGAGATGGCACAAAATCAGGTTAAAGAGTTATTTGTATCAAATGAAATTATAAATATGACCAATTTTATGGATTTTGAAGCCTGGAAATCTCGGGAAGATGAATTAATAGAGATAGAGGAGAAATATGGTCAAGAACACAAAAGATATAGACAAGTCTTGTGTGAAATCTTAGAAAAAGCAATCGTTGATTTTATAAAGGAGAATGATGCGGAGAAAGTGTTGGTGATTCAAGATGAAACTTTGTTCACACTTGGGTTAGACCCGATTCATTTTCTACTTACTTATATGTCGGAGAATCAACTGATAATCAATAATTCTATACCAATAATATGGTTGACGGTTGGTGTTAAGGAAGATTATTCAGTAAATGAGTATTGCTATTACAAAACAGAGAACACAAAGGGAAGAGCAATTAAGATAGAGCAAAGCACACTTAGCACATGTGTTAAGGACTATAGATTACCAGAGTAAAGGTGGATACAGAGATGGCAAAAGTATTTGAGACATTCGAACATGATATAAAGAGAAAATTCGATGATGTTATGACCGTGGAGGATAGTGATTCTATTAAGGCTATTGATATTGAAGAATATGTTTTGACCCAGAATGTTGAAGAAATTTTGGGGAACTTTGTTGCGTATTTCTTTGATGATGAGAAAGAATATCCAGAGTTAAGGATGAAGACTCAATTATTGCAAGATACATATAGAGATAAGATTGGTCCCGGAGTTTGGATTAGAGGATTCTTTGGAGCAGGAAAATCACATTTATTGAAGGTCATTTACACAATTTTTTCAAAGAAAGAGATTTCTTATATAGATGAGAATGGAATTCAAAAAGAGTTAAATGTTATAGATAGTATTTGCTCAAAAATTAGAAGTTCTGAAGTGACAGAGCTTGTTAAAAATATTTATCCTGAGGACTATTTGACATTCATCTTCTCCGCCAATCATATTGCAAAAAGTGGAGATACAGTTGTTGATTGTTTGCCTAAAGAAATATCAAGGCAGTTAAATCTGGAATATGATGAGGACAAGACTTATTCAGCAATGGATGTTGCAGAATTCTTAAAAGCAACCCTTAAAGATTCAGGAAAGAAGAGAATGCTAATCTTTATTGATGAGATATTAGATTTGTTGGATAACGCTGATAAGGTAAGGAAGTTTGAAGGATTAGTTGAATTATTGCCAGATAACATATGGATTGTAGTCACCTCTCTTGAAGCAAAAACAAAGCTTCTTGATACAGTAAGTGCAGAACGAATGATACATAGATTTGGAGAAGAACAGATTCTAAAACCAGAGGAAATGGTTTGGATTGTTAAAAATAGATATCTTGCCAAGAATGAAAAATGTTCAGAAATTGAATCAATTGTTAGTATTGATAAGATGAAATATATCTTTGGAACTGCTCTTTATACTGCTACAGAAGATGGAAAAATAGAGATGCCAAATGTAATAGCATCATATCCATTTTATCCGTTTCAATTGGCATATATGAAGGACATGCTTAAGAATGAGAGTAAGGGTTCCGCTCGTAATATGATGAAGACAATCAAGTCTATCATGAAGAGACCAGAAGTATATAATCAAGAGGTTGGGTATTTTGTTGGAACAGACTTGATTTATGAGGAATTGAAATCGAAAAGAAGTATTGAAGATGAATACAGTGATTTAATAGCATCATTAGAATCTGATCCCGTTTTAGATGATAAGCAGAATCCTATTATTGATAAGAGTGACTTGTTGACAGTTTTAAAGGCTATCGTATTACTTTCCCAAGTTAAGGCAGAGGGAGTAAAAGATACAGTTATCCTTCCATTTGTATATTCAGACAGAATTCCAAACAAGGATACTCTTCTAAATTGGCTTGATATTTTGGTTAGAGACAACTATGTAAATAATGAGGGTGGCCTATATACACCAATTACAAAGAAAGAATCAGATGTATGGTCTCGTATCAAAGGAATCACTTCAATTACAGAGACAGCAATTAGAGAAAAGGCGTATGAATACATCTATAGCATCTATAATGCTTCATTAAAGAATGGAAAGCATTTGGTTGAGGGTAAGATAAATGATACCAAAAAGAGCATTGCTTTTGTTTTAAAGAAGTCAGATGAGAGCAGTGAATTACCTAATGCATATACATGCATTCCTTTTGAGAGTGATATTGAAACAAAGAAGAATGAAGCTCTTGCAGCAAGTAATGATAGAGAGAAGATATATATCATTCCTGAAAAGAAGTATGAAGGAGATGCACTTGGAAAAGAAATTAAGTTCTTCTTACAGATGGATGAAGCTCTTGAACGTGAGGGTGATTTTGGAATTGATGCGAAATTAAGAATTCAGATTGAGACCAAAAGAGATACAGCAATTGCAGGAAAAATCGAGAACATGATTAATGAGTGCTTTAAAAATGCTGTGATTTCGTATAATGGTCAGGATAATAAGGACTTTGCAAAAGAACCATCTGCAAGACTTACTACTGAATGTGAAAAGATGTTGAAGAAGAGATATTCAATGTTCTTTGGAAAGAGTCTAAGAGACTCTGTAGATAAGTTCATAGCAAAGGAGATTTTAACATCATCTGTGAGGATGACAAGTTCATATCTCAAGGAGTTAGACCTTATTGATGCAAGTGGAAATGTAAATACTGCAAATAGATATTATAGCGAATTTCTTAAGGCATTCCCGGATAATGGGTTTGATAGAGATGGTGTGACTGTAATTGATGATTTTTCAAAGGGCAAATATGGCTGGGAGCTTGATACTATTAAAATAATGGTTGCACTTGCACTTAGAAATAGTGACATTAAGATTTCTCATGAAGGAAAAACTTTTGTTATCCCAGATGATGCATCTGCACTTACTGGAAGTAAGGGACCTCTTACAGCAAGAAAAAGGGATGTATTTGATGCTTGCAAATTGACAAGGATTAATATTTCTGATGAGTCAATCAGAGATGCAATCAAGTTACTTAAGACTATTGATAATAATATTATGGTTAATCAAAAGCTAAAAGATGTTGCTGAGAACGTCAGAAATCTTATGAGTAAATTAAAAGGTGCAAAACTTGATATATACTCTAGTATTGTATCCCAGGGGATAAAGGATGATGTGGCATATGTTGATGGGCTTGCTAGCGATATTTTGGGAAGAAAGGATGCTGAAGACACGATAGTTGGATTTAATAGTCTTGTATCTGATGCGACAATAATTGATAGATTTAGAAGAGTATTGTTTATTGTTGATAATTCAACTAATATTGCTATTTCATATAAAATCGTTTCTTTAATGGAGATTTGTAATTGCAAAGATAAAGAGCAGGCAATTGAGGCAGGCAGAAAGTTTATAGAAGGTGACAATAAGCAATTTGATACTCTCAAAAAGCTTTATGTTTTAGCATTTAATCAAGCATTTGACCTTTATAAGAATACATACAATGGATATGTTGAAGAAATCCAGAAAATGGATGAGTGGTCAAATATTGATAATGACCAGAAGAAAAAGGTACTAGATGAACTGGAATCTATCGAGACAAAGGGTGTTGTAATTTCACAGGATTTGATTAATGCAACAGGATTAGGAACATTAGAAAAATTAAAGGAAAAACAAAGTAGACTACAATCCTCATATGCAAAAGCAGTTACAAAGTTACATGTCTTTAATGATGAGAATAATGCACCTAAAGATGATGTGCCTTTACCAACTCCAGTAGAAGTGGCAGATGGAACAACAGAAATAAAAGAACAACCTAAGAAGCCTACTCCAGTGCGTGTAACAAGAACTATTGGAGAATACATGCCAAAGAATCGAGTGATCAATGTTGATGGCGAAGATGGACTTGCTCTTTTAGATTCCGTTTTTGAAGAAATCAAGGATCAGATAAAGAAGGATTTGAAGGACGGGAAGAAAATTACATTACAATTGTAGGGGGAACATTGATGTCAAGAGCTACATTAAAGCCAATTGTGTCAGAACTTAGAGAATCCATAATAAAAGGAATTGCAGGAAAATTTGAAAAATATGGTTTTGATGAAAATGGAACAAATGTGATAGACAAACCATTAAGTCGCTATGATGAAAATATAAAGAATAATATAGTAACACTTTTCGCAGTGGAAAACATATCTTCGAAAGAAAGATTTATTGAGTATATTCATAATACATCAAGGACATTTTTGCACATTCTGATTTGCTTTAAATTAATGGAAAAGAGAAGAATTATGTCTTATCTTCTAAATAGGGTGATGGATGATAATGTATATAATGAGATTATTCCAGACTTTGTAAATGTACACCCTCTGGCATTTGATGATTTTGTTAAGAATTGTATTTTTGAAATTGATAAATTGAAGCACGATGATAATTCAGAAGAAGATGATGAATACTACCAGTTCCTTTATTTAATGGAAAGATTGACTATGGAGATGGCACAAGAAGTACCTTTGCTTTTTAAAGATTATGAGCATAATTTAATTCAACCAGACTATGATGATATAAAAAGAATTCTTTCTTTGATTTCGAGAATAGGTGAAGAGGAGTATTTTGAAGATGACTTTTTGGGGTGGATTTATCAATATTGGGTAGATATAGAACCACAAGAGATAAAGAAAAGCCAATCTGAAAAGGACATTTCTTATGCTAATTCGATATATTGTGACGTACTAGCAGTTCTCGATACTGAACAAACTGAATTTGGAGAGTTTTATACACCGCGATGGGTTGTGCGGTATGTTGTTGATAATTCTATTAGAAACTATCGAATTAACAATGACTCATTAATTGACTCAATAAAGATCCTGGATCCTGCATGTGGAGCCGGAAATTATTTGGTCTATGCATTTGAGGCATTGATGAAAATATATAATGAAGAACATCCTGAGTGGAACGTAGAACGAAAGATAACTTCTATTCTTGGGAATAATATATATGGCGCAGATATTCAAAGAGAACCATTACAGATTACTGCTATTAATTTGTGGATAAAAGCAAAATGCTACGGTTTAGAGGAAAATGTTGATAAGCTCAATTTGTTTAATGTTAATGTCTTGAAGGCCAATTCATTATATCCATGGGAAGGTGAAGAAGAGTATTATCAAATAACAATATGGGATACTCCAGATACAATTTATCAAAAGAGATTTACTTCTGAAGATATAGGTCAACTGATTTCTAATAGGAAAAGGATGAATCATAATAATGCAATTAGATTTTTTAAGAATTCTTTTGACATTATTATTATGAATCCTCCTTTTGTTGATGCAAGGAAGATGAATGCAGAAACTTCAGAAATGGTAAAAGAGTTTTATCCTGAAAATGCAAGAAATACTTTTGGTGCATTTATTGAACGGTCTATGAATCTCTTAAATAAAGGAGGAATATTAGGATTTATTTGTTCTGATACATTTTTAACATTAAGTAGTTTTGAGTATATACGAGAGTTATTACTTAAAAAGAGAATAATAGAGGCATACATTTTAGGAGAGGGAATATTTGATGGGCCAACTGTAAATAGTACTATTCTTATCGTGAGTATGCAATCAGGAAAGGGCAATACAATCAATATACAAAAAAATGGTTATTTATTAAGTACATCACAAATTAAGCAAAAAGATTTATTTTTAATCAAGGGACATCCTTTTATTTTTGATATTTCTGATAATATGAGAAATATACTTGCGCAAAAGACAATAGGAGATTATGCGGAACTATTCGAGGTTAGAAAAGGTGTAGTTACAGCAAATAATGATAGATTTTTAAAATACTATTGGGAAGTTCCTGAGGACCAAATTGGAAAAGGATTTATAACATACAATAGAAGACATAAAGAAATACTATCGGATACAATGTATGTTATGGATTGGAGAAAAGATACTCAACCAGAAATATTAAAAAGTGCAAGTGCAAGGTGTGCATACATTATAGACAATTATTCTGGTGATGTTTCTGATTCTTCTTTTAAAAAGGGAGTAGCATTTTCGTTAAATGGCAAATTCAGATGTTGTTTGTTAGAAGATGATATGGTATTTGATGTAGATACACCTGCAGTTTTAATGGAGACCGATAAATATAGAAGGTACATATTAGCATATTTGGAGTCAGACTGGATTCAATATTTGGTACATGTGATTAATAATTCTGTTAGCACAACTCCAGGAGATGTAAGAAAAATGCCTATTATTTTCCCCGATGAGGTTTTGTTAGAAAGAATAGATACTAACATTGATAAAATGGCGGAAATAGCTCAAATAGCATATTCTTTTGAGATGACTTCGATGTATTATAAAATGTCACCACTAAAGTATGGATTCAAAAATGGTGGACGAAGCATTAGTGAGTCATATGATATTTATTGTGCTTTGATTGACAGTCTAAATAGTCAGTATGCAAGTTTGAAAAAAGAAAATAATGATTTGATATACGAACTATATGGGTTAGATGATAAGGATATTGAAATAATAAAAGGCGCTGTAGAACTTGATAATGAAATTACAAAATGCATTTCCTATAATAAATCAATATTATGTTGGATTCAAGAGATCTACTTAGTAGAGCAAAAACAAAATAATAAAGGAATTCAGCTAGTAAGTCAAATAAGTAATATAATTACTAAGTTTATTGAAGAAGAGTATAGCATTCAGATTGTTGAGGAAATAGAAAAAGAGGTTGGTAATATCGAGTCAATTATCAGAAATGGAGTAAGAGAATCCAAGAAGACATATAAATTTTATGGCGAAGGTTTTAAAGATTTGAGTAATCCATTTATTAGTTGTAAAAAATTGGGTGGAAAAGGAAAATACATAGAAATGGTGTTGTGGATTTCAACTCAATTCAAGACCGAGTTTGAAGAAGATAAAAAATATGCTATGCAGAATGAGATTCGCAGATTGACTGATGAAGTGTACATTCCGAGATTGATGAAGATGAAAGAAAGAATACAGAATAAAGAATTGACAACAAAAGAAAGCATGATGACGAAAAAGGAAATAGAAGTTGTTGAAGAATGCATTAAAACATTAGAAAACTGGAAGGTAGTTGATTAAGGAGGATGGTGGCGATGGACATTGCTTTAATTTTGAAAAGAATAATAACAAAAAATAGTACATTGTCACCTACAATCTTGATGGATGAAGAAGGTGTTTTTGAGGATTATATTCAAAAGTTAGAAGAAGTTCGATTTATGAATAATCCATCAAATATCACACTTACAAGGCAGCTTATTGATAAAAATGTGCAATGTATTTACTTAAGAAAAGAAATTGAGTTAAGTGGATTGATAGTGTCGGGAAAGGCCAAAAGATTGGATATTACATCAGAGATGCTATTCAATGAAGTGGAGTCAATAAAGGGAAAAATAAGAGGTGAGCTTCTTCTCTCAGCAGATCAGAAAAAAGTTCTTTTAAGTAATTTCAATAATATATGCAACTCATTATCTTACAAGGATAGTATTGATGATGAATGTGTTAAAAGAGAGGTCCTTTTGAACTTATGCGGGAGAAGGGTTTCATCCAAGGGATTGCTTATCCAGTTTTTAAACGGTGCAATCAAACGAGAGCAATTACTTTCATTAGACTTATTCTCTTTATCTGTAGACTTGTTAAAGAAAGAATTATTGATTTCGGTAACTCCTTATTCTAGTTTTGATTGCTTGTTACCAAAGGTAATGATTACATATTCAAAAAATGAATATGGAGAATATGGTGGAGCTTTGTTTAATGATTTCCTTTTAGATGCATCAGAAACAGATATTGCTTCAATGGCAAGATTCATTATGGATAATGCAGATGAACTTATTAATCCAATAGAAGAATTGAGTGATATTTATAAGAATAGTGAACCATCAAAGCTAACATATGCCATTCCTAAATTATTCATTAGATACATAGGTAATCATTTGGACTGTTATATGGATGAGGATAAACTATGGACTCAGGAGATGAAGAATATAGGTGCTTATGTCTTTGAGTTGAAAAGATTGGAAGAGGCACTTTCAAAAAATATTAATCATCAATATGCTCATAATAATTTGGAATTTATGTTTGGTGAATATAAGGATACATTTGCTGATATGGACTCTCTATATAGAAGGGTAGAAGCATATTATGAAAGGCTTGCATTAGTGCCGGATTTCTACCTGAATGATGGATTGCATGAGTTAATGTTTTCTACAAAGCAAAAATATCATAGTGTTATTTCGAAGATGAATGGTCGTCTATGTGATTACTATAATCAATACATGGCTGACAAAAAATCTGTTTTAAAGCAAAGTGAGTTTATAGATTCTCGCAAATTTAATAGAAGAACTTTATTTATTTTCGCCGATGGATTCAGATATGAAATGGCAAAGGAACTTATTCTACGACTTAATGGATATGAAACCGAAGATGTAAATGTTATAGGAGAATTACCATCTGAAACAGAAATAGGGATGAATAGTTATTTTATCATAGATGAGAAGGTAGAGTTATCGGATAAAAATGCGTTTGTTCTAAAAAAAGATGGGAAGATTGAATTCTATATATATGAATGGCGAAGAGAAAATCTTGAAAAAAAGTTAGGATGTAAGGTTATTACTTTTGATGAATTTAAGCTGCAAAAGAATTATTGTCAGAGCGTAATATATTTCTTTGATGAAGCTGATATTAATATGCATCATTTTGATAGTGCATCAAAGATGTCAGATGCAATTGATAATTTAGAGAAGATTATTAGATATACTCTTGGAAGAGAGTATGATGTGGTACTTTTATCAGACCATGGATTTATTAATATTCAAAAGAAGATTGATGTACAAGACAAGAGCATAACAAGTGAAAAGAAAAAGAGCAGATACTTGATTCTGGATAAAAATGAAAATGCTAATGATATGTTCTATATCGATTCTATTAATGGAGCAAATTATTTAGAGATGGGGAATAAAAAGCTTTGCTTTATCAATTCCTCAAATACTTTGAAAGAAACCGGCAAATATAATCACGGTGGAATATCTTTCCAGGAGAATGTGATCACTAGCTTTATCATTCATGGTGCAAAAGAAGAAGTTGAAAAAGAGCAAAATATTATTTTTGAAACGATAAAGGCCTATAATGAGATTACTGGAAAAATAAGAGGTGCAAGGGGATATGTATGCAATGTAATGAGTGGCACAGATCTTGTATTTAACGTAATGATAGAAGTTGATGAATATCTGTTACATGTGCCTGTTCGACAATATGAACAGGGAACAGAGTTTTTGGTTATGGTTTCGAATGGAGAAAATACTCAGAAAACTATTGTTAAAAAAGAAGGCGGACGTGTTGTTGATAAGGATTTGGATATATTCTCGTAGAGGAAGGTGAAAAAATGTATTTACAGGAGAAAATTAAGAGTGTGTTTCCTCACCAAGTTGTAAGAAAAGGTATAAGTAATAGCTTGAAAACAAGTATCAAATTGCCGGTATATGTTTTGGAATATCTTATTTCTCAATATGCTGATCAAGGCTTATCAGACGAAGAAGTTATTAAAAAAGTTAAGGCGGTACTGAATAAGCACTATATTATGCCTGAAGATAAGAATAAGATTAAAGATGCTATTAAGACAGATGGAAGCATCGTGATTATAGACAAGCTTATGGTCGATGTAGACCTTAATAAGGATATGTATATCGGAACATTAAATACGGCTGGACTCAAGGATATTCTAGTAGATGAAGAATGGATTAGAAAATACAAGGGATTACTTGAAGGGGGTATGTGGGGATTAGTGCGACTTGAAAGAAATGAAGATAGCACAAAATTTCCGGTAATCATTGGGAAGTTTAGTCCGATGCAGGTATCCGCCGATGAGATGGATGATTTTATTGCAAAGAGAGCGGAATTTACAAGAGATGAATGGTTAGATCTGCTTATCAATAGTATAGGATTAAATCCTGAAAAGTTTGATTTTAGACAAAAATTATTAATTCTACTGAGAGTAATTCCTCATTGTGAAACTAATTATAATCTTATTGAATTGGGACCTCGTGAAACAGGTAAGTCATATACATATAATGAATTATCTCCTTATAGTTTGCTTGTTGCAGGGGGTAAAGCTACAGTTCCAGTATTATTTTATAATCTCACTAAGAAAGAGGTAGGACTTGTAGGAACTTGGGATGTTGTGGCATTTGATGAGGTTGCAAATGTTAAATTTGATGACCCACAGGGGCCAGCAATGTTACAAACATATATGGAATCAGGAAATTTTGCAAGAAATAATATGAGAGTTGAAGGTAAGGCTTCAATGGTATTTGTAGGAAATATTGATAATCCTCTTCAAATATGGGAGCAAGGTGGCAATTTATTTATGACTCTTGCAGATGAACTTCAAACACCGGCTATCATTGATAGATTCCATTATTATTTGCCAGGTTGGGAAATGGCAAAAATGAAGACTGAGAATTATTCATCTGATTATGGATTTATATCTGATTACTTTTCCAAAATTTTGCATGACTTTAGAAAAAGAGGATATGCAGATATTATGGATCAGTATTTTATATTGGATAGTAGTCTAAGTGGCCGTGATACGAAAGCTATAAAGAAAACTATGTCAGGTCTACTTAAATTGTTGCACCCAGATTTGAATGTAACAAAGGAAGAAATTCAGGAGTATCTTGAATTTGCTATGGAAGGAAGAATGAGAGTAAAAGAACAGCTAAAGAGAAGAGGTGGTCTTGAATTCTTTGGCGCTAATTTTAGATATGTAGATAGGGAAAGCCAAATGGCAAAGCAAATATTCCTTAAAGAAATGGTTAATGGTGCAGGCAGTATGATTGCTCCATTGGATATTGGTGAGGTTTATACTGTAATTACAAAAGATGAGAGAATGTTTCCAGTAAAGATTGAGACTAATTTAATTGTTGGTGGTGGAACATACCAGATTACAGGTAGACCAAGTCCTGAAACAAAGGAAACAATAAAAAATGTTTATAATTATGTGAAATCAAATTCTGGCAACATGGGAATCACTAATATAATAGAAGAAAATACATTTGCAACACAGCTCATAGATGAGAACACATCAGGAGGAAATCAGGAGATTGGTGCTGCTTTCTATTTAAGTATGATTTCCGTTTTCTTGAAGAAACCATTAAAAAGCAAAACTGTAATTCTTGGAAGTATGACTGTAAATGGAAACCTTGTAAAAACAACAAATTTATATGAAAAATTGGAATATATTGTAGAGCAAGGTGCAAAGATAGTTTATGTTCCAATTGCTAATCAGCCAGATACAATTACAATGCCAGGAGATATTTGGAGTAAGTTGTCGATTTTGTTTTATGGAAGTGCGGAAGATTTGATGAGAAAGGTTTTTGAACTGGAATAATAATTAAGCAGAACAGAATCTATGAGTGAGCGAATGAATAGGTTAGAACAAATCATGCTGATTGTAATGGAAAATAATGGAGTGATAACCAACGCTGCTTTTTCTGAAAAAATGCCACGTGGCAATCTAAGAGCATGTAGACGCTGAGAGATAAAAAATATTTTCTAACGAGATAGCATTATTTTATGGGATTTAACGGAGCGGATTTCAAATAGATATGTATTTCCTTTATCAATAAATGTAAGTCTGAATTTTGTTAAATTCCGGAGTGACATAACTAAATTTGACACTAAGAGATAGGAGGACACGTATGTTTGCAGGTTTTAATTTAGAGATCGACGAACAATTTTTTGATTCACAACAGAAATCATTTCATGAATATAAAAAAATTGGTAAAGCACATCTTGACTCACAAGATAAGGGTGTAGAAAATGCATTAGAAAAATATATAAAAAATAATGTTGTAGATGGATCGAAAATACAAAAAGATTGGTTTCCGGAAGTAGAGGCAGATATTTTTCTATCACATTCAAGTAAAGACGCAGAATTAGTTAACGCAATTGCAGGATGGCTAAATAATACGTTTGGCTTGAAATGTTTCGTTGATTCGAACGTTTGGTGTTATGCGGGGCATATTGCTGACATGCTTAACTCAAATTATAGTAATAAGAGATTGCAAGACAATGGGGGATGTTTGTATAGTCATGAAAAATGTTTAAAGGTTTCTGAACATGTTAATACAATGCTTAGTATTGCACTACAAAAAATGATTGATAAAAGCGAAAGTATTTTTTTGATTAACACGGAGCAGTCTATTCACATTAATAGTGATTCAAAGAGTATTGACTTAACATATTCTCCATGGATTTACCAAGAATTAGTGTGTAGTGAAATAATTCGTAAGAAACCTTTGTACTTATATAGATATAATACAGAATTATATCATTCCATTAGTGAAAGCTATCGATTTGATAATACAAATGAAGTATTAACAATATCATATAATGCGCCTACTCAACATTTGACAAAGATAAATCAAGATACTTTGCATAAATGGAAAAAACAATTTGATGGAGAATATCCGTTTCCATTAGACTTACTGTATTGCGACTATTTTAAAGATGTAGTTGATGAAACAAAAAAGCATATCAAATATTAATGTGATTTGAGGTAATAGATGTGAATAGAGATGATAATAAGATTTCAATTAAAGAAATTCATAAAGAAATTGATTTGATACAATCCTGTATAACAAGAATGGCACAAAATTCATTTATGATCAAAGGATGGTTTGTATCGATTTACGCAGTTATTTTAGCGTTACTTCCTGAAAAAGTAAATATGTTTTTGTTGTGTATAGCATTACTAGCGGTGAATCTGATTTTTTGGTATCTTGATGGATTTTTCCTTAGGACTGAGAAAGTATATAGAAAGATATATGATTGGGTATTAGAAGAGAGACCGCAAAATAACAGAGAACTGATGTATCAATTAAATCCTGGTAAATTTAACGGAAAAATTGAAAATGTTGAATCAATCTGGAAAGTTATGTGGTCAAAAACATTGCGTTGGTTCTATTTAATACCTTTAGTGATTGTTATAATTGTATTTATCTTTGAGCACTGGTCGTTTATATGCACAATAATATCGAACTGTTCTTGTAAATAATGTGGAAAGAAGGGAAATGTTATAGGAAAAAAGATATTTGTTTCATATAAGTTTTCGGATAGTCTAGTTGAAAATTTGACAATTTACGAGAATTCAACTGTACGAGATTATGTTACAAAGTTTGAAGAAATATTAGATCCTTCTGACAATATCTACAAAGGTGAAAGTGAAGGAGAAGATTTAAGTAGTTTGTCTGAGGAAACTATATGGAAAAAATTAAAAGATAGAATATATGATAGTTCTGTAACTGTGGTATTCATATCACCTGAAATGAAAGAAAGTTGGAAAGCGGAGAAAGACCAATGGATACCATGGGAGATTTCGTATTCTTTAAAAGAAGTATCACGAAAAAATAAGAATGGAGATGCTGTTACCAGTAGGAGCAATGCAATGGTAGCGGTTGTGTTACCAGATATATATGGTTCTTATTCTTATTATTTGGAAAGTAAGAATTGTTGTGAAAGTGGGTGCACAACGCATCATACTGATAAGTTATTTTCAATTATTAGAAAAAATAAATTTAATTTGAAAGAAGCAAATAAGAAGACGTGTGATACGGGTTCTACGATTTGGTATGGGGAATTTAGCTATATCAAAGCTGTCAAATGGAGTGACTTCATCAATAATTATAGTGCATATATAGAAAGTGCTTGCGAAAGGCAAAATAATATTGATGATTATGTAATTTGTAAAGAAGTTTGTTGAAATGTTTTCTAATTATTAGTTTGTTCAATGAATTTATGATATCTCAAGAATAGAATGCATAAAGTCATATTTGGGAGAATATTGATACATGGAAATGTAATACCAATTGAAAAGTAGAGGTGATTTTTTCTGTGTCAGGAGTTACAAAACATATATATGATAGAGAAATTATTGATATTAATGTTATGTGGAATAACCAGTTAAAGAAAATAGAAAAAGTATTGCCATGTACATATAATGAGGACGATATCATTAACCTTCTGAAAAAGTATTATCCGCATGAATGGAAATCGGTAGAATATAAGAAACAGTATTATGACAAAAAGGATAAATACTTAATTAAAAGATTTGGTAAGGCAAGGTATAAAATGCCATCTGAAGAAGTACTAATTCGAAATAATGGAAAGTTCAAATATTTACTTTCTGATCAGGCGAAGAGAAATTACAGTAGTAGCTTTGATGAAAATGTTTGGAAAAATAATGAAGACATCTTATGGCGAGAAAGAAAAAACAAAATAGCCCGGATTGATACGAAAATTTCTAACGCTAAAGCGAAAACACAAATGGTTTCTCCAGCTTTTTTAGAACAATTAATTGGATTATATGAAAGAAAGAATACATCACAAAAAGATAGGGTATATATTATTCATGAGTTGAAAAAATATTATAATTCCAAAGTGATTAATTTTTTCTTTAAATTAAATGATACTGAGTTAAATAGACAATTAAGAGAAACTGCATTCTATCATTTGCAGAGTTTTAATTACCAACCAAGACTTAGACGACAAAAATACATGCAGGTTCATACAAAGAGCAAAAAGTGTAAGGAATACTTAAAAAAAATTTACACTTATGAAACATATTCTATTCCGTATAATCCGGATGAACTTGAATATAGAATAGAAAACGGAAAAGAACAGAAGATAAAATCATATGATTATTTTATATCGCATAGTAGCAGGGACAGTAAACTTGTTCAGAATATAATTACTTATGAAAATTCTATTGGGAAGAATATTTTTTGTGATTGGATAAATGATTCGGATTATTTGAAAAGAAATCTTTTATGTGAAGCAACTCTTAAAGTAATAGAATGGAGATTGCAGCAATCACAAGCCGTTATTTTTTTCAAAACACATAACTCAGTTGATTCTGTTTGGTGTAAATATGAGTTGAACTATTTTGCTGAATTGAACAAGCCAATTTATTATCTTGATGAAAATAAAGTAAGAAATGGAGATTTTACTTTACTAGAGTATGATATAGAGGAGTTCATTGATCCAAATTATAAAACACTTGCATTAATGTAATTAATGTTATTGTAGGAGCTTATTTAAGTTCTGACTATACCGACAATTCGAAAAAAGGTAAGCTGCTACAAAAAAAGATTTCCGTACAGAGCACGGAGAAAACAAATATTCAGAATATTATTGTTGCTGGCAATTTAAAAGAGTAGATGTTTTTTATGTAGGATTGCTGTATTCCATAACAAATCAGATTTTTAGTCTGAGATATTATTGCAATACAACGGTTTTTATCCCAATAATATCTCATTTTAGCTCAAGATTAGTCCAAGATTAGTCAAAGACGGAAAGGAAGTGATATTTATGGACATAAAGCAACTAATCGGTGAAGCCACAGATTACGATAAAAAGCTTGCACTTGAAGAAAAGAAACCTAAAAGCTGGTGCAAGAGTATCAGTGCATTTGCCAATTGTTTTGGTGGTAAGTTGATATTTGGCGTGTCGAATGATAATGAGTTTGTGGGGCTTGTAGATGCTGAAGGTGATGCAGAGAAAATTAGCGAAGCAATAAAAGCACATTTGAATCCAATACCGGAGTTTAAGTTGTATTTTGAAAAAGATGGCGAAAAGATTTTTGTTATTGTGGAAGTTATGGAAGGGCAGCAGACACCATACTATTATGAAGGTGATGGACAACTCATTGCATTTATGCGTATAGGAAATGAAAGCGTTCCAGCAACTCCCTCACAGCTAAGAGAATTGGTGCTTCGTGGTAGCGGCGAAAGTTACGATAGTCTGAAATCGAGATATGATTTTGATAATATGTCCTTTACAAAATTAAAATCAGTATATAAACAGAGAACGGGTAATACATTTGAAGATACAGATTATGAATCTTTTGGACTGATTGATGAAAAAGGAAATCTAACGAATGCTGGAGCACTTCTGGCAGATGAATCACCGGTTCGTCATTCCAGATTATTTTGTACAAGATGGAATGGACTTACGAAGGCATCTGGAATTGTAGATGCACTTGATGATAAGGAATATACGGGAAGTCTTGTCACACTATTACAGGCAGGAACAGATTTTGTCAGAAATAATTCCAAGAAAGCATGGCGTAAGGTAGGTGACGGCAGAATTGAAATGCCTGATTATCCGGATCGTGCAGTATTGGAAGGTGTAGTAAATGCATTGATTCATAGAAATTATATGGAGATAGGCAGTGAAGCCCATATAGATATGTTTGATGACAGAATCGAAATATATTCACCGGGTGGAATGATAAGCGGAATATCTCTAGAGGGAAAAGATCTATTAAAAATTCCATCAAAGCGAAGAAATCCGATATTAGCTGATATATTCAGTCGTTTGAAATACATGGAGCGTAGAGGTAGTGGGTTTAAGAAAATATTGGCAGACTACGAGGGGCAGGTTGAATTTGATGAGACTAAGATGCCGGTATTTGAGGCTGATAATGATGATTTTACATTGACTTTGTATAATCTGAATTATGGTTCTAACTATGCAACACAGGTGAATGAAAATGTCATAGAAAATGTCATAGAAAATGTCATAGAAATTTCGGAAGAAAAAATTAAGAAGATAATGCCAGAGTATTCTAAGAAGAAGCTTGCTAAAGCATGTGAGATTCTAAAAATGATTTCGGAAAACCCGAATATTTCTATTGATGAATTAAGAATAGCCTTAGATGTCACAGATAGAACAATTGCTAGATATATATCAGAATTAAAGGATAAAGGTATCATAGAACGAAAAGGTCCGGATAATGGTGGCAAATGGGAAATTAGGTAGGTAAATGACAGTAAATATGGCACTCAATGTAACACCCAAACTTTCACTCAAGGATATTCCAGAGTTAGTCTCAACGAAGTCTCACGAGATTTGAGACTGAGTGAGACTCTATGATATAGCAAAACGCGATAAAATCAGTATTGCAGGTGAATTATAAAGTTGTAGTATCAAGTCAGTTTCATTTTTGAAGTTGTTTGTTGAGACTAACATGAGACTGAGGAGGTTCAAAATCATGGACATAAGTAAAAAAGATTGGAAGCTATTTCGAGAAAGATTATCAGATTGGCAAGAAAAATATATGGAAAGTCTTGTTAAAGAGTATGCAAATTTTCTGAATGATGATAAAAATCCTGCATCAGAGAAATTCTGGGAACTTGAAAAACGGATAAAATAAGATAAGCATCATCCGGGAGTTATCATGGAGATGCATAAATTAGATGCAATATTGGACATTGTTCGTCTCATAAGATTGAAGGTGATTATATATGATGATTTATCAGAATTTAGTGAAGAATTGCAGCAGGAAGTAAAAAGAATACTTCATTATAAAAATGAATCGTATTGGAGTATAAATGAAAATTAGTGATTTTATTTTTAAATTTAAATCGTTTAGAATGCGTGAGGATGGATTATGTCGAGTTAGATTATTTGTTAATACTCAAAAAGAAACTATATGTGTTTTGACGGATATAGATAGTATGTCTAATGCACCATATCTAGATACAGTATGTGATACGGTTATACAATTGTTGAACGAAAATGGATATATAATTGATTGTCAGATTTATATTTTGCATGATGAGTGTGATGCTAGTATGGTTGTTATTGATGAGCATGGTAATGAGCAAAGACATTTGTCTAAAAAGCAGATTGAGGCATTAACAGAGTGCGATGAAAATGAGTTTGCAAAAAAATCTATAGATGAATTTTCAATAAGAATGCAGATAGAGAAGAAAAGATATGAAATTAATCCGTTTATTAATAATCAGTATCTAAAAACACCAGAATATGTAAAAAGAAAAATTGAAATACAAGAAAATGCAATAAGCAAAAAGCAATTGAAGGAATTAATAGATGCTGGAGCATCAGAACGGGAGTTGGATGCGTTAATGAAAAAAGATTTGTCATTAATTGCTGAAATATATAGTTATCCTAAGGACGAGTATATTGTATTTTCAGAATTTTTACTTGGTGAAAAGCGAGTTGATTTTGCAATATTTTCTGGTAGATCTACTATGGATGTCACGTTTATTGAAATAAAAGGGGCTGATTTTAATTTAAAAAAACGCGGACATTATGATAGTTTAAATTCAAAGATAGAGGAAGCAAATAGTCAAATTAGAAATCATCGTAAGTATATATATGATGATTACAAATCAATTAGAGAAAAACTTCATGATATCAGAAAAAAAGCAGAATCAGGAAATAACATATGTAATGCTTTTTTATCACCGAAGAAGTATTTACAAGTTGATCCAAATAAAAATGTTAATATAAGATTTGTTATTATAGCTGGTAGAACTCCAGAAAATGATATAGAGGAAAGTGATTTAAGATATCAGTTTGGAAGAGATGATAGGGATGTGGAGTTGTTTTCATGGGATTCGTGGATTAGAAGACTTAGCAGAGATTAATGTTAGAGGATCAATAGGAGAGAAAGGAACACTTTTATGAGAAAAGAATTACAGATAAGAAATAGCACTGTTGATTTCTTGGTTTTCACACGAGATGCAGGAGAAGACGGAATAGAAGTCAGGGTTCAGAATGGCGATGTATGGCTTACGCAGAAAGCAATTTCGCAGCTTTTTGATGTAGATAGAAGTGTGGTTACAAAACATCTGAGCAATATTTTTAAAGAGGGCGAATTAGATGAAAATTCAACTTGTGCAAATTTTGCACAAGTTGCTGATAATGGAAAAACATACAACTACAAATTTTATTCATTAGCTGCAATTATTGCTGTGGGCTATCGCATTAATTCAGAGCTGGCAATGCAGTTTAGAACATGGGCAACCAAAGTGTTAGATACATTTACAAAGCAGGGTTATGTTCTTGATAAAAGCAGATTGATTAATGGACAGATTTTCGACGAAGACTATTTTGAGCATCTTATTGCTGAGATTCAGGAAATCATAGCAAGTGAGAGAAAATTTTACCAGAAAATTACAGATATATATGCAACAGCAGTTGATTATGATAAGAATTCACAGGTGACAAGAGCGTTTTATATAACGACTTTGATAAATTGATGAATGATATGGAGAATGATGGGACTATTTGTGGGGGAGTAATGGAGTTATCAGTTTTGAAAAGGTAAATAAAAAAGGAAGAAGGTACAAGCTATGTTGCCAACAAGAGAAGAAGCACTGAAGTTAATTCGTGATGGGTTATTATTTAATCCGGGACCTTGGGGAAAACATTGTTTAACAGCAGCACACTGTGCAGAAAAAATAGCAAGTGCATGTGGTGATATGGATGTTGAGAAAGCATATATATTAGGTTTACTACATGATATAGGAAGAAAATTTGGTGTAAGACATCTTGGACATGTTTATGATGGATACGTATATATGAAATCATTGGGATATGATGAAGTAGCAAAGATATGTTTAACCCATTCTTTAATAATCATACGATAGATGAATACATCGGAAAATTTGATGTTACAGATGAAGAATTGACAATTATAAAAAATGAATTAGCAAAGACCATATATGATGAATATGACCGGTTAATTCAATTGTGCGATTGTTTGGCAGGAGCGGAAGGAGTTCTTGATATAGAAAATAGGATGAATGACGTAAAGAAAAGGTATGGCTTTTATCCTCAGGACAAGTGGAATTCCAATATGAATTTGAAGCAATATTTTGAGGGGAAAATGAATAAAGACATTTACCTTATATGTGAGAAAGATACATTTGCACCAGGAGATTTATGATCTTATAAATATATTTTTACTACAAGTTTTATGAACAGGTTGGAGATGGTTAAGTGGATATTTTATTTAAAAATGATGATTTTGTATTTTCATACAGAGTTGGCGGTATATTGAAACATAATGGTAAAATCTTGTTACAGCGTCCGAAGAATGATGATTATGCCATTATTGGCGGACATGTTGCGGCTATGGAGACAAGTATGGAAACTCTTAAACGGGAATTTGAAGAAGAGCTTCATGCTAAGATAGAGGTAGATAATCTGTTAGCAATCGGAGAAATTTATTTTCCATGGGGAAAAAGACCGTGTCATCAGATATGCTTGTATTATAATGTGCATCTGCTCGATGATAATATACCATTAGATGGAGTGTTTCATGGATATGATGAGCTGGATAATGAGAGAATTGATTTGGATTTCTGCTGGGTTCCGCTAGAGGATTTAAAGAAAGGTACTAAGGTATATCCTTTAGAGTTGATACCATATATCCTTGAGTCAGGGAAAGAAATTGTACATTTTGTTTCAAAGCAGATTTGATTTATGAAAGAAGGGAAAAGCGATTGTTATAAGTTGAATTTTATGATTTAGTCGATAAAACATTAGGAAGTTATCATCCTGAATATAAGGATATGTATTATCCAATAAATTATGGTTACATTGAATGGGGGATGGCATTAGAGAAAGAAGCACAGGAGAATAACACAGGAGTAAATTAATAATTCTTAGAGGAAATTCTGGAAGTGGGAAAACAACTGTGGCTAAAGCGTTACAGGAAAAGCTTGGATATAATACAATGCGTATATCACAGGATGAAGTCCGAAGGAATATGTTATGGGTTAAAGATGGCATAGATACAAAGGCATTACCTCTTATGGCGGAACTATTGAAATATGGAAAGGTTCATAGCGAGCTTACGATTTTAGAAGGAATTATGTATGATGAGTGGTATAGTCCGTTATTTAAACTGGCAAACGAATTATATGAATCAAATATATACGCATATTATTTTGACATACCATTTGAAGAGACATTACGACGTCACAGTATGAGAAATAAAAGTCAGGAATTTGGTGAAGAAGCTATGCGCGGCTGGTGGAGAGAAAAAGATTTTTCTTCGGTTCTTGATGAACAGGTTATTACTTGTGAAATGCAGGCTTATGATATTGTTGAAAGAATATACCAGGATTTGTTAAGATAAAATCAGTTAATGAGGCGATAGAGTTAATAGAAAAATGTGAAAAAAACAATGAACTAATAGAGGTTCTTGACTTAGATCACGATCTGGGGGATTATGCCTATGATGGTGGAGATGCAATAAAACTGCTGGATTATCTGGCAGAAAGGGAAACTTTTTATTCCGTTGAGATACATACAGCCAATCCTGTTGGCAGAGAAAATATGTATCGTATGCTAGACCGTTTCTGGCCTGATTGAAATATTTAAAAGCATGCAACAGCGATGGTAATACTACTTGATTATGAAGGAAAAGGTAACTAAGTTTAATAACTATTATATATTATGATGATACCAGGGTGCTATGTGCCAGTAGCACATAGCACGGACCGAAGCGTAGCGTAGACGTGGGAGTGCATAGCACGGAACAATCCGTAGGTATCAAAGTCGAGGACTTTTGCCCCCGACATCATAATATCTGTTTAATCAATAACAAAGTTATTAACATTCTTACGAAGTTCAGCAGCAGAGGCTTCTGCGGTTTTAGCTCCATTCATAACAGCTTCTGAGCCTTTTACGATTATGACTGTCTTCTGTGCGATGTTGGTTGTTCCAGTTGCACTGTCATTAGAAGCAGCGGTGATTCCCTCTATAGACTGAGTGATATTGCTTATAGATGCAACGAGCTCTTCTGATGTTGCACTGAAATCAGATACAAGATCGTTAATGTTGGAAGCATCCATATTATAGTCATCAGCCATCTTCTCAAATCCGTTAAGACATTCAACAATATCAGTATCAACGAAATCAAGCAGGCGGTTAGAATCGCTTGTCAGGTTGCCTACAGCTTTGTTTACATTTTCTGTAACAGCCTGAATGTTGGCTACAGCATCTTTAGACTGTTCAGCTAATACACGGATTTCCTCGGCAACAACTGCAAAGCCTTTACCGGCCTCACCAGCTCTTGCAGCTTCGATAGAAGCGTTAAGGGCAAGCAGGTTGGTCTGTGCAGTAATATTCAGGATAGAGTCAGCAAGCACACCAATCTGGTCAACTACCTTGGCATCTTCAAGAGCCTGCTCAAGATTTACTCTGATGTCAGCCATCATCTGTTTAATCTTCTGACGGTTTTCTACAGTATCATCCTTAGTCTTTAAAGCACGTTTATGGATATCCTGGGATTCAGTTGCACCATCCTGTGCCCTTATGGCAATTTCCCTTGCAGCTTCTTCAATCTGCTGTGTCATTCCGTTAATCTGTTCAGCAGATGCGGCAGTTTCCTCTGAACTTGCAGCGAGCTCTTCTGTTGTTGCTGATACGTCTTCAATTTCTGCGTTAAGATTGTATACATTAGTATCAATTGTTTCTACAACCTTATCAATATTGGCAGCCTCGCTTTTTACTTGAGCTAACAGGCTTCGTACAGATTCGCGCATGGTTTCAAGTGCACTGGCTAGCTGTCCGAAATCATCCTTACGCTTAAGCATAGGCTGTTGCATTTTTGTGGCAAAATTACCGCCAGCAATTACTTCAAATTGTTCTTTTATTTTTCTTAATGATTTAGTAATATCAATTGCGATGAGGGCAACGAGTATAGCAACAACAATAAGCATACATACGCTGCATAAAATAAGTGAAATAGCTTTGCTTGAAGCATAGCTGGTGAATTCCTCATCCTGCTTTGCAATAGCAGTGTCTATGTAATCAGTATAGTTGCCAGTACCAACAACCCAGTCAAAAGGTTTGAAGTATTCGCTGTAAGAACGCTTTGGTGAAGGTTCTGTTTCTCCCTCTTTAGGAAATACATAATCTGTATAACCACCACCATCCTGGACTGCAACACGTATTATTTCCTTGACCATCTGGTAACCCTCAGCATCTTTGGTATTCATACGGTTAGTACCCTCAGTTGAATTCCCAAGCAGAACAATATTCTTACCATCGGACTGGTCAACCCAGAAATATCCACCATTGCCGTAGCGCATCTGACGTATTTCATCAGCAGCTATCTTCTTAGCTTCATCAAGGCTGTATCTGCCAGCCTTATACTCATTATTGATTTCAGATAACAGAGAGATGACGACACTTACCTGTTCTTTAATAGAATCATCATAGTTCTGTCTTGATGATGTGTCCATAGTATCAAGTGCCTTGTTTTTTAACTGGTTCATATTCTGAATAGATATAAAGCTTTCAGAAGCCACAAGCACAAGTACTAAAGCTACTATAATAGTAAGCTTTGTGCGAACCTTAATATTTTTCATTGGAATCACGCTCCTTAAATAATGATATCGTAAAATATATATTCACGTTTCTATTAATAAAAATTATAGTCTTATAGAAGAGAGATGTCAATGAAGACATAAAGAAACACTAAATATGATTAAAAAAACATTAAAAAACTAAAAAAATATAATGATATAAACATAATTATGAACTTCTACCAGTTACTGATGTACTAGTATTGCTATATTTGCTAAGCAATTTATGTATTGCTAAAAAGTGTTGCAAAAAAGTAGTGAAAAGCTTAAAATTTACAAAATCTTAGCGAATCTTAGCAAAATTTTAGAAAAACTTAATAAATAGATTGATATTGTAAATGCATAGTGATAGTATATATCTAATAAGATACGAACAATTGAATATTTAATGTGTCGAAGAACGGAGGAAAAATATGAGCAAAGATCACACAGAGAAAAATTCTGCAGTCGAGTGGTTCAGAAATAAACAGCTGACCTATAAGATTTCAGTAGCAGTGGGTATACTATTAGTAGCCTGCCTTACAGTTATGATTGCAATTAGTGCAACAATTGCAGCTAAGTTTATGAATAGTAGTATAAGTGGTGAGTTTGATGGAATTGCACAGCAGAATGGTATATCGGTACAGGAGGTACTTGACAGAGCTTCAGATGCTGCTAATATTCTTCAGAATTATATTACTGAACGTTATGATGATTATGCTAAGAACGGATATACTGGAGAGACAGTTAAGAGTGAAGTATATGATGTGCAGTTACAGAAGATGAACAAAGAGATTGAGCAGTTTATGATCAGTGTAGCCAATACATCTGTAACATCTAGTGAAGGCATTGCAGGTGTTGGTGTATTTTTTGAGCCTAACGCTTTTGACCCTGCTATTAAAGATTATACAATCTATGTAAGTGAATCAGATGCACAGAGTGGAAAGGTACAAAGCTATGGTGAGTATTCAAGCTATGGCTCAAAGGACTATTACAAGAATGCTGCAGCATCACAGCAGAGCAGTTTTACAAGTCCATATAAGGATCAGGGCATCAATATGGTAAGTGCCTCTTTTCCAATTGTATATCATGGTAAGACACAGGGGGTAATTCTTGTAGATATTAATGTTGATACATTCAGCGGACTCCGTTCAACAGACGATAAGTACAAAACAATGTATGTAGATGTACTTATGGGTGATGGTACATTTATATATGACAGCGAATCAGATGAATATGTTGGCAGGAAGTTAAGCGATGTTTTACCAGCTAAAGAATATGCCAAGATACAGAAGGGCATTGATACAGGAAAAAGTTTCAGCGTAACAACTAAGAAGGATGATGGTTCTAAGGTTGAAAGATATTATGCGCCTATTAAAGCTGTTAACCAGACCTGGTGGGCAGCAAGTGCATTAAATAAGACAGATCTTGAGCGTAATACGATTATTCTTGTAGTGTTTATGATTGTTATTTCTCTTATAACTCTGGCAATTATAATTGTTATCAGCAATAAGCTTATTAAGAAATATATTAAGCCTATAGATGATGTAGTTGCAGTAGCTGACCAGCTTGCAAGGGGAGATTTCTCGGTTAATATTAAGAAGAATTATAATGATGAAATTGGTCATCTTGCTGAGACGTTTGACAATATGGCGGGAAGATTAAGTGCAATAATTAAAGATTTAACACGAGGTTTAAAAGAGATGGCAGGTGGTAACTTTAATATATCACCTAATGTAGAACACGTCGGTGACTTTAAGGATATAGAAGTTGCTTTAGTAAAGGTTATAACAGATCTTTCATCAACTCTTTCAGAGATTAATGGTGTTGCAGATATGGTAGCTTCCAATGCGAGCCAGCTTTCAGATGGTGCACAGGCAATTACAGAGGGTGCAACAGATCAGGCAAGTTCAGTACAGGAATTACAGAGTACAATTGCTAATGTAGCAGATCAGGTTGATATGAATGCACATAATGCTAATAAGGCTAATGAAATGGCTAAAGCTGTTGGTGACCAGATTATTGAAAGTAATAATCAGGTTCAGCAGATAGTTCATGCTATGGAAGTTATCACAGAGAATTCTAAGCATATTAGCAGTATCATTAATACAATTGATGAGATTGCTTCAAGCACTAACCTTCTTGCACTTAACGCTTCGATTGAAGCGGCAAGGGCAGGTGAAGAAGGAAGAGGCTTCGCAGTTGTTGCAACACAGGTTGGTAATCTTGCGGCACAGAGTGCAGAGGCAGCTAAGAACTCTGGTGAACTTATAGTTCAGGCAATTAATGCAGTTGAAGAAGGCAAGGGAATGGTTGATGATGCAGCTGCTAAGCTTATGGAGTCAGTTGATAAGACTAAAGAACTTGTCGAGAATATTGAGCAGATTTCAGTTGCTTCAGAACAGCAGGCTGAATCATTAAAGCAGGTATCAGAAGCTGCAAGCCAGATAGCAGCTGTAGTAGAAGAGAATACAGCTATGGCTGAGGAAAGCTCTGCAAGTAGTGAGGAACTTGCTTCACAGGCGGACAGATTAAAAGAATTAGTCAGTGCATTTAAGCTTATGAAGTAGTATAAAAAGCTGCCACTTTTAGCGGGTTGTACCGTTAAAGGTGGCTTTTTTATATTTTTGCACAATATTTTATGACAAATTATGCCTATGTTTATGGTGGCAATGATAATGGGGCAACCTTATACAGCAGATAATGGATGTTTTAAAGACATTCAGACATAATAAATGTTACAGTAAAGATATAGTAGAAATGTAGTCAAATTAAAAATACATTAAAAATACAAAAAAATAATTAAATTTTTTATTGACAAATTAAAATGAAGAGATTATCTTATTACTTAATTCAATAGTCAAATGCGAAGAACAGGAAATGATTTATTTATATCACCGCCTACAGAGAGCCGTTGGTTGATGAGAAACGGTAGCAAGGAATAGATAAGCCCTCACCTGCAAGCAGTTTTGGTGAAAGATATTAATTTAGTAGTCAGAACCGGTACCCATCGTTAACAGGGCATGCCATATATGTGGCAGTAGAGAGGTCGGATTTATCCGGCAAGCAAAGTGGTAACGCGGAAGTAATGTAATTTACCTTCGTCTTTGTACAATATCGTTAAGATATGTGCAGAGGCGAAGGTTTTTTGCATTATGGAATTAGTTATTTTTAATTTCCAGTTTTCTGCGTTCATTGTATTTGGCTAGTGAAATAGGCTGGGAATATTTATCTTGCTCAGCTAATATTATATATAGGAGAGTGATATTATGAACACTTTAGTAATCGTTTTAATCGCGGCTGTTATATTATTTGGTGCCTATATGGTATATGGTCGTTGGTTAGCAAACAAGTGGGGTATAGACCCTAAGGCAGAAACACCTGCCGTAAAGTACAATGATGGAAAAGATTATGTTCCAACCAAAGGATGGACTGTATTTAGTCATCAGTTCTCATCAATCGCTGGTGCAGGTCCTGTAACAGGTGCTATTCAGGCAGCAGCATTTGGATGGTTACCAGTATTACTCTGGATTCTTATCGGTGGTGTATTCTTTGGTGCTGTAACAGACTTCGGAGCTTTATATGCCTCAGTTAAGAACGAAGGTAAGTCAATGGGTATGATCATTGAGAAATATATCGGTAAGTTTGGACGTAAGATTTTCTTACTTTTCTGCTGGTTATTTACACTTATCGTTATTGCAGCATTTGCTGATATGGTTGCAGGTACATTTAATGCATATACAGTAGTTGATGGAGCATCACAGTTAGCACCAGCAGCTTCAACTAATGGTTCTGCTGGTACAGTATCAATTATGTTTATGGTATTCGCAGTAGTATTTGGTCTTATCCAGAAGAAGCTTAATCTTTCAGGCTGGAAAGAAGCAGTAGTTGGTATTGCATTTATTGTTGCTTCATTTGTAATTGGCAACTTCTGTCCAATAATCTTAGGTAAGAATGCATGGAGCTATATCACATTCGTATATATCTTCTTTGCAGCAGTTATGCCAATGTGGCTTATGAAGCAGCCTAGAGATTACATGACAACATTTATGTTTATCGCTATGATAGTTGGAGCAGCACTTGGTCTTGTAGTTGCCCATCCATCTATGAACCTTCCTGTATACACAGGATTTAACAATGCTAAGCTTGGAACAATGTTCCCTATCCTTTTCGTAACAGTTGCATGTGGTGCTGTTTCAGGTTTCCACAGCCTTGTTTCATCTGGTACATCTTCTAAGACAGTAGAGAATGAAAAGGATATGCTTAAGGTTGGTTATGGTGCTATGGTACTTGAAAGCTTACTTGCAGTTCTTGCTCTTTGTGTAGCAGGTGCAGCCGCAGCCGCTGATGGTACAGCTGCAGCAGGTACTCCATTCCAGATATTCAGCCGTGGTGTAGCAGGTTTCTTTGAAATGTTTGGTGTTCCAGTACATTTCGCAACAGTATTTATGACAATGTGTGTATCAGCACTTGCCCTTACATCACTTGATGCAGTTGCACGTATCGGACGTATGAGCTTCCAGGAGCTTTTCAGCGTAGATGATATGGAACATGCAGAAGGCTGGAGAAAATTACTTTGCAATACATATTTCTCAACAATCATAACACTTCTTTGTGGTTTCGTACTTACAAAGATTGGATATGCTAACATCTGGCCATTATTCGGTTCAGCTAACCAGTTATTAAGTGCACTTGTTCTTATAACACTCTGCGTATTCTTAAAGGTTACAGGACGCAGCAACAAGATGCTCTTCCCACCTCTTATCATTATGCTTTGTGTAACATTTACAGCACTTGTACAGAGACTTATCGCTATGGTTAAGGCTATCCAGAACGCAGCATCAGTTACAATCCCAGCAGGTACTACTACATGGGGTAAGGTGTTCATAGCAAATGGACTTCAGCTTATAATAGCAATTCTTCTTATCGTACTTGGTCTTATCATTGTAGTTAACTCAGCTAAGAGCTATGCAAAGAGTGAGAAGAACTCAGAGAAGGCTGCTTAAGCAGGTTGATGTGTTATAATTGAAAATGGCTGGTATCTTATATAAGATGTGGCAGTTTACAAAGTCAGGTTACAGATTGGACGATGTGGATAGTTATATTTATAAGATATCAGCTATTTTTAATTCTGTTATTATATTTTGTGCAATCGTTTCTATATGCATTTCTTTTTATCTGTGTCGGTGTGATACCATAATGCTTCTTAAGCAGTGCACTAAGGTAGCTTGTATTAGATATGCCGACTTTGTTTGCAACCGCACTTATAGATATTTCCCCGATTTCTAAAAGAATCTTTGCGTGTTGTAATCGAACTGCTGTTATATATTCAGTATATGATGAACCAGTTACAGCTTTGAAAAGTCTTGAAAAATGTGATGGAGAAAGACAGGCAAAGTCTGCCACATTATGCAGGCTGGCACCATATTCAAGATTATTTTCAGCATATATCATAGCCTTCTGAATTCTGTCATCGAATCTTTTCAGATATAAAGTATTGTTATCTGAGTCACTTGAAATGTGATGCTCATATACATAGAAGAATAGTTTATAAAACATTCCCTGAAGAAGCAGTTGTGAGTGGTCAGAATTTCGTTCGTATTCGTACAACATTTCATCACACATTTTTTGTATTTCATTCTGTGAAGCTTTGGTAAAATGTAGATAATTGCGACAAAGAATATCTAATTGAGTATGTCCGATTATTTCAATAATAGGTTCAAATACTTCTGTACGAACTTTTATTACATATCTGTCATAAGGAACATCCGATATAGGACAGTTCCTGTGATAAACCTCAGGTTTAGCAATCCCAAAATCGCCGGCGTGGCATACACGTATGTTATCAGTTGCAATCCATCTTCGATCACCTGATACCATATAACCGATGGTGTAGTGGTCATGTGCTGCCTGCATTGCTGGCATTGTGTAGCTTGCTTCTTTTATTTTGTGGTCTATATAAATATTTTCTCCGGGTTTAAGTGGAAGAGGCATAGTAATCTCCATTCTTGAGTGGTTTAACCAAGTTATAATTGATATAGCATAATTTTATAAATTATATATCATAAAAGCAATAATATTTAATGAAAAAAATAAAATTTTGTGCAAGAATAAGTTATAGTTAAATCATAATAAGAGGTGGATAACATATGAATCAGAAGTTTAATCTTAAAGCAAATAATTTTATAAAAAATATGCTCAGGTATTCGTATCTGATAATTATAGCACTGCTTCTTAATGCTGTTGTGAATGAGATAATTGTGAGTGCCAATAAGATAATAAGTGTCAATATAGATTATATGCTGTCAGGCGAAGCTGTTGATATTGGCAGTATTATTGAGAAGTTTATATATCTGACATTATCAGGCTTTGTACTTTCCTTTGCAGGAAGCAGGCTTTCACTTAAATATGCGGTAAGGGTTATTAATTCATACAGAAAACAGATAAGCAGCAAGTTATACCGGATAGATTATTCATATTACGATAATGCAGGTACAGCAACAATAATTAATAAGGTGAATTCTGATATAGCAGAAGCCGAAAACTTTCTGACAGAGCATTTTGCAACAATTATAACAAATATTACGGCAGCACTTATATATGCCAATTATGTGCGAAGGATAAATGTAGTGCTTTTTGTTGCAGTTGTTGTGAGTTATCCACTTGTAATATGGCTGTCAAATATTCTTGTGAAGAAAATGCGTGATGTGTCAAAGGTATATCGTTTAAAGGTTGATGCAATGCTTGGGATTGATCATGAAGCTATAATGGGGTATCAGATAATAAAAGCCTTTGGATTACAGAAGTATTTTGAAAACAGAATGCATAATGCATCAGAGGAGCTTGTGGAAACAGAGCAGATAAGAACAGGCATAAGCAATACGGCGATAGTTATAAGAAGACTCATACAATGGATTCCTTCTATATTATGTGCATTTTTAAGCATATGGCTTGTAAGAAATGGACAGCTTACAGTTGGAGAACTTGTTGGTTTTGTCGTTATTCTGGAAAAGTTTGTTGAGTCGATTATAGGAATTCCTTTTGCCATAGTTGATGCAACAGGCTGTATGGTGTGTATAGGAAGGCTTGAAGGAATACTTTCGGCTAAAGATGAGCATTTTGGGGACAAGACTTACAAGGCAACGAATATAGCTAATAGCGTATCCGACGAGAATGTCTTAGATGAAGATTACGTTATAGAATTTGACAATATAAAGTTTGCATATAAAGAGGGCGAAAATGTTCTTAATGATGTCAGTTTTAAGATTAAAAATGGCGAAAATATAGCGATAGTCGGAAGCTCAGGTGGTGGAAAGACTACTATTTTCAGACTGTTATGTGGCTTATATCATGCCAGTGATGGAACATATAAGCTGTACGGAATGGATATTAATGAATGGAATATTGAAAGCGCAAGAGAAAATATGGCGCTTGTTTCACAGGATACATTTTTATTTCCAGGAACTATTGAGGAAAATATCAGGTATGGAAATATTAATGCAACTCACGATGAAGTTGTTAATGCATGTAAGGATGCAAGAATTCACGACTTCATAGAAGGACTTACTGACGGATATGAAACTGTGATAAGTGAGGGTGGAAGCCAGCTTTCAGGTGGTCAGAGGCAGCGTATTGCTATAGCAAGGGCAATATTAAAAAACACGCCAATTCTGTTGTTAGATGAGCCTACATCTGCTATTGATGAGGGAACAGAGCAGCTTATACAGGATGCTCTTGACAGGTTATGCAAAGGAAAAACAAGTATAACGATTGCACACAGATTGTCTACAATAAAAGATGCCGACAGGATAATTGTACTTCAACAGGGAAAGATAGTTGAGGCTGGAACTCATAAACAGTTGCTTGATATGGGAGGGGTATATGCAGAAATGTACGCAGAAGGATAATAATAAGAAGAATTCCGGAATATGGCAGTTATTCTTACGGACTATGAGAACTATGGGAAAAAGACGTTTTATGTATTATGGTTCCATATTAGGAATGAGCATAACATTTGCAATGTTTTCAGTTATGGAAGCATTTCTTATGAAGATAGTTGTTGACATAGCACAGAAAGGCGAGTGGGACAGGCTTATAGGTTCTGTTGTAATAATAGTCATAACAGGTGTGATAGTGTTGTTAGGATATAGATTTGCCTGCATAAGATATAACGTGGAAGCAAAGCGAATATATGGAAAGCTGTACGAACAGGTGTTAAGTCACGAAATGAAGCTGCCTTGTGAATACTATGAAAATCACCATAGTGGGGAAATGTTATCAAAAGTATCATTCGACCTTGGAAGAATGGGTGATATATTTGGTTCAAGATTCAGAAGAGTTGTTATGCCATTTATGATGGTAGTTGTATTCTTAGTGCCTATGTTTGCACTCAGCTGGCAGCTTACACTTTGTCTTGTGGCTGTAAATACAGTGCTGATAGGAGTTACGATGGTTCTGACTGGACCGCTTAAAATCTTAAGTAAGAAAATGTCTGAGTCAAACAGCATAATGACAAAGCATATAACAGATATTATTCAGGGAATTATACAGGTAAGGATGTTTGAGGCAGGCAGGAAGACGGTTGACAGATACAATGAAGAAGCAGATGTGTATGCTGTAAAGTCTGATAAAAGAAATATGTTTTCATCTTTGCTTGAATGTGCTAATACAGGCTTTGACCTTATATGTAATCTTGTTTTTCTGGCGTTAGGCATATTGTTTGTGCAGAAGGGTTACACAACACTTGGTGCTATTGCAGCTATATATACAATGTATGGACGTTTTTCAAGGCAATTTTTGCAGATGGGAAAGTATATTCCTGAGCTTATTGCATATCTGACATATGCACAGAATATATTCGAGTTTCTTGATGAGAAAACAGAGGATAAAAGTAAAAAATTGAATAAATCGGACATTCTAAATCATAAAGATATAAATGAGGATGTTGTAATTAATGAAATAAACAACTTTTGCGGTCATAATACAATTTTAAATAATGCTGATTATTCAGTTAAGATAAGTGATTTAACATTTTCATATATAAAAGATGAAAATAATGCCCCTGTCGTTGTTCTTGATAATTATAATGAAAGAATAAAGTCAGGCGAGTTCGTGGCAGTTACAGGTGCTTCAGGTTCTGGAAAGACAACACTTTCTAAGCTTCTTATGGGATTTTATAAGCCGGACAGTGGAATGATTGAAGTGTGCGGCAATAATCTTGATGATATAAGTCTGGCGGCTGGCAGAAGCTTTTTTGCACTTGTTCCACAGGATGCAATACTTTTTAATATGAGTATAATGGATAATATAAGAATGGGAAGGCTTGATGCCACGGAAGCTGAGATTATTAAAGCTGCAAAGATGGCTAATGCTCACCAGTTTATAACAGAATTTACAGATGGTTATGACACAGTTGTTGGTGAAAAGGGGATGTCTGTATCAGGTGGTCAAAGACAGCGTGTTGCCTTGGGTCGTGCTATCGTTCGTAATGCGAAGGTATTCTTAATGGATGAGCCACTTTCAAACTTGGATGCGAAATTGCGTGTACAAATGCGTTCGGAAATCATTCAGCTTCATGAACGTATTGGAGCTACTACCATTTATGTAACACACGATCAAACGGAAGCTATGACTATGGCTGATCGTATTGTTGTGATGAAGGGTGGATATATCCAGCAGATTGGTACGCCAAAAGAAATATATAATAATCCGGCAAATTTATTCGTAGCTGGATTCTTGGGTGCGCCTGCAACGAACTTTGTGAAGGGTACGTATACAAATGGA
>OGHM01000040.1_pt1 | contig 73093 bp, 57 predicted proteins | sample 1571531 | NCBI WGS metagenome assembly OGHM01 (sample SAMEA2582031, study PRJEB24529) | metagenome | biome: Human gut stool | place: China | collected 2011 | reverse complement strand
GGAGCAATTGCTCTATCCTACGACATGAATAGATATTGTTCATATAGGCATAGATGATGATCTTGAGCATCATGCGTGGATGGTACGGACACCTGCCCATACCGTTGTATAATTTGTTGACCGAACTCATATCAAGATGGTCCACAATGCTGGAAACGATGCGTACGGGGTCGTTTTCCGCAATATTTTCATCGATTCGTTGCGGAAAAAGAACCATTTGGTTGGTAGTATAAGAACGAAAGTGTAACTTTGCCATAGTTAAATTTTTCTATGGTCTAAAGTTACAACAAATTTTAGACATAGCAAAGCCCTGGCTTGTGAAAGTCAGGGCTTTGTGATTTTTTTAGAATAAGAGAGTTTTGACACACCCTCCTATGTGATTGTTGGGCTTTCAGCCCGTTTATAACCACATTATTAGTTTTACCGGACAGCAATAAAAAAATCCGCAACACCTGCTTTGGAGGCATTGCGGATTGCAATGATAAAAAACCTGTTACTTGATGTCGTCGTAGGCATTCACTGCCTGCTCGAAACGCTCGTTAATCTGCTCGAACGAGTAGAGACCGTCGGCGTTCTTCTGGAGACCCTTGAACGAGAGCGGGAAGACCTGCGGAGCATGGTCGAGGTCGAGCGGTGCGTTCTGCTGCAGCTGGTCGGTGCTCTGGTATACGAGGTTAACGCCTACATACTCCTTGCCAGTAGCCTTCTCGATCCACTTCTCGTAGACCACCTTGCTGCCTATCGGCGTCACCTTCTCGATAGAGTTGGGCAGGCTGTAGCGCTCAACACCGAGAGCCGCGTTGACGGACGCGATGTTAGAGTCGTGGCCGCAGAGGAACGTGAACTTGCGGTTCTTCGAGTTAAGCTCGTCCTTCATGTACATCAGCAGAGGGTGAGCCACGTTTGCAGCCACGATAGGCGCAGTGAAGAGCACGTCGCCGTACACATCCTTCACCTTGGCTATGGAGGTCCAGTCGTCGCGTGTGAGTTTCTCGCCGAACGCCGCCTTGTCGGCGTCAGGCTCCTCGTAATACTGGAGGATGAAAGCGTCGGAAGCCGAGTTGAAGTTCTTCATCGTGCCCTTCATGCCAGGCTCCTTGCCTTTTACGAGCGTAATCTGTGTGTCGTCGTACTTCACATCGCCCAGCTCCTTGTAAGCCTGGCTCTCGGGATAGTCGAGCGTGCGCGATATGTTGCGGTAGCTCTCCTTGAGGCTCTTTGCCATACCGACAAGACCAGCCTTTCCGCCAAGCGCGTTAATCTGCTCCATAGCCTTTGCCTTGAACGCATCGCTCACCTTTGTGAGCACTGGGTTGAACACGGGGTCCATCGTAGAAGGCGTGTAGCGGTGGTTCACCTTAACGCCGCCTACCGGCATGAACGCCGTAGAGAAGTAGGCAGCTGTGGCGATGCAGCGCTGCATGGAGTTGGCGTAGACGTTCACCTCGTCAACAGAAGGAACCTGATTCTCCTTGAACAGACCCTCGCTGACGGTCCACTTTCTGAAGAACTGGCCCATCTCGGTCTCAAGAACGCCGCCCTTCAGCGTCAGTTCGCTGGCAGCCGAACTCCAGTTGGTCCACTGGTGGGTAGTCATCTTGCTCAATGCAGAGCCGTTGGTAGACAGCGGGCTGCGTATGTTGTGGCGCGAAAGCACAACCACCTCCTTCAACTGATACTTATCGTGGAACGCAGCCGAACGCTGCACCTGAGCAAAGACTGCTGCAGGAAGGATGGCTGCAAGCAGAATATAAATAGCTATAAACTTTTTCATATCTCACGGGATGCTTTAATTGAACATGTTTTTTAGAATTTGAACTGGATACGTGTCTCAATAACGCGGAAAGTGTTCTTGTTGAAGCCAGAGTAGTCGCTCTCGCCGGCACGTACGATATGACCGCTCACACGCCAGATCATATACTTGTTGATGTAGTAGTTCATGGTAAGAGCCCAGTCGCTGAGCTTGCCACCATGGAAACCAGCCTTCGCATCGTTCATGTCGGTGTAGTTGTAAGCCGCAACAAGCTCCCACGACTTCGGGGCAGGAGTGGCGATGCCGGCATCGTTCTTCACATACTCGTACTCGTTGTTGAGAAGGAAGCGCAGGTTGCCGTAAGCACCCCATGCCTTGTAGCTCTTGGCGTCGCCCTTACGGTCTACGTTCATGAAGATGTACTGACCCTCAATGCCTACATGACCCTTGGCTGCCATCAGCTCGCCAGAGAACTTGAAGTCGTTCTTCGCATCGGTAATCTTAGCACCAATGGCGTTGATGCCTGCTACGCGTACTGGATAAGGTGCCTTGAACTCCATGTTAGAACGGTTTTCGGCTGCAAGCTCATAGTTCAAGCCGATGCCTACGTGGAAGAGGTTGCCCTTCTCGATAAGCGGATGGTAGACCAAACGGGTGAGGAAGCCCGAACCCTGATAGCCCGTGTGGTTGGTCTGCTTCTTGAACGACTGGGCGTCGGTATATATAGAACCCGTACCCATGAACTTGTTGTCGCTATGCTCGTACATCAAACCAACAAGACGACCGCCCACACCGAATGCAGAGTGGGTCTCAGGCTCCTCCATAGAGACCTTGAAGCTCGAAGACGTAGCGCTCTGGTAGCCGAACTGATGAACGAAGTAGCCACCACGCAAGAAGTTCTGCTTGTTGAAGTTGTACTGGATGAAGATATCCTTCGGAGATACCGAACCGCGGGCGTAGCCGATATCGGCCTTGCCTTCCCACTTGCCGTACGAAACCTTCATGCCGATACGTATGTCGGGAACGTTCACACCGTCTACACACTGCTCGTCTACAGCCTTGTTGGAGCTGTTCAGAAATGCAGCATCCATAAGGATACGGCCTGAAGGCTTGACGACGAGCTTATTCTCCTGCGCATTTGCAGCAGCCGCAAAACCCATGACGAGGGCTGCAGCCATCATATATTTTTTCATATTCGTTTTAGGAATCTAATTGTCAGGCAAAATGGTTTGCCAGCCGTTCTTTACTTCTTGTCCCACGGAGTGGCTACGAACTCGCTCTTCTTTACCTTGCCCTGCTTCACGAGCTTTGCAAACTCCTTCTTGGCAGCCTCAAGACACTTCTGGAACTCCTTGTTGGCGTGCAGACGAGCTACGACAGCCGAAGCCACAACGCGTGCGGCGTCAACGTCGCTCTGCCAGTGATAGCCACAGATGACGCGGCTCTGACCCATCTCGAAACCACGCTTCAGTATTTCGTTCTGCCGGTCGGGGTTGATCTCTGCGAGCACCAGCGCCTCTGCCCAGCCTATCGTGGTGTGGCCAGACGGATACGAACCGTTTGTAGACAGCTCGCCCTCCTGCTTAGAGTTGCAGGTAGGCACGTTGTAGTATTTGAACGGGCGTATGCGGTTATAGTATTTCTTTGCGCTGCGTGTGGCAAGGTCGCCGGCATCCTCGCGCATCTTGTATACGAGCTTGTAGATAGCCGGAGTCTCCTCCTTGGTGATGCGTGTGCCGAAGGCGTCGGAGAAGTTCATAGCCACATCCTCTACGTTGGCGTCGGCAGCAGCCTGGTCGCCACGCGGAGTGTTGCGCTGCTTCAGACCCCAATAGTAGCGGGCCTCGTCGTTGAACCACTGAAGACTGCCAATCTCTGGTGGAGGAGGAAGAAGATCGAGTGAACTTGCCTGCTCTCCGTCCTTAAGGAAGAACAAGTCGGGATTTGTTCTGACATCTTTGATGTTAGTCTGCGCAAAGGCAGAAAAGCAGAACACTGCAAGAGCAGCCACTAAGAATTTTCTTTTCATCATAATGTTTTACGTTATTAAGTTTTTAGAAAAATTGTCGGTTTCAATAGATCGCTTGCTTGAATAGGTCGCTTGCGAATTTTGATGCTGCAAAGTTATAGATGAAAAGCAAAAAAAAAAGTTGCATTCGATGATTACAACGTTTCATCGAAATGCAACTTTTTACAAATGTCTGTCTGTAAGACGTTTAGAAGAATACGGCGTTTGCGAAGTTATTCTATCAGTCTTAATATGTATGACGCTAAGGAAGCCGGATGGCGCTCCACGTACTGCCTTATTTCGTCTTCCGAAGGCTTAATCTTGTTCTTCAGCAGTCGGCTGATAACCGGATTAAGGTTGCCAACAACGCGAAGCATGCCCGGAACAGCGGTGCGCTTCACCTTAGCGTCGGCGATGAGAAGCATGAGCACCTTTGCCTGCTGGTTGTCGAAGCCGTTGAACTTAAGGATGCTGTTCACAAGACGCGGGTCGGTGTCGCTCATGCAAGCATAGATGTCGGCAATGAGCAGACTGATGTTGTGAGTAGCCTCGTCGGAACGCGTCGCTATCTCGCACTCAAGACGCTTCTCGTCTACCTGCACTACCCGTTCCTCGTTCTCGCTGATAGCCGTGCGACGTATGAAGGTGTACCTATCCATCTCTTTCTGCAGTTGGCGGCGTAGCACGACCTGCTCAATGCGGCGGTCGGTATGCTTGAGCTGGCGCAGCAACGTCAGACGGTCCTGCTGCTGCATGTCGGAGGTGACGCTGTCGAGCTGCATCCTTACAGCCTCCACGACATGGTCGTTGGCGTCGAGCGCGTCGAGCCGTTTCGAGCGCGAAGCGAAATAGGCGCGGAGCGTCTGGAGCGCATCGTCGAGGAATAGGCGGTTGTATTTGCGGCGTATCTCCTGCAACTTGCCGTCAAGACTCTCCATAGGGTCGGTAGTGAGAAGCTGCTTGTATTCGTCAATCTCTGTAAGAATGCCGTCCGACAGACCCTTTATAATGATGACATCGCGAAGCTGGAACATATAGCCGCTAAGCTCCTTCTGCACCTTCTCATAGGCGGAGAGCCACTGCTCGTTGGCGAGAGCCTGGCTGCGGAGCACTTCAATATCGCCGTTGCTTAGGGCACGTTGGCTGTTGTCGGCGAGAAGTTTGCTGTCCGCAATCTCGAGCGAAGCCAGACGTTCGCGCTGCTGGTCTATCTTCTTGAGGAGCATGAACACATTGCTTCTGTTCATGCGCATGAGAGTGTCGGAGATGGCGGCAATCTTCTCGTTGTTGGCTTTCCAGCTATGGTGCTTGCCCAATCCAATCTCGGCTATATCCTTGTATAAAGCAAGAATCGCGCTCTTGTAGTCGTCGGAGAACAAATTGCTTACCGACTCGATGCCGGCAAGTCGCTTCTTCAGTTCTTCCTTACGCACCCTGATAGTGCGTGTGGCAAGATAACGGTAGAAGCGGTAGCCGACAAAAATAGCAGATACGATGAGCAGCAGGCACACGATGGTGACGACCATTCTTCTGCGGGTGACGGAGCTGTTCGTAATCTTCACCCATTGGGCTTGGTTTTCCTTGCCAGCCGTGAATGTAAGCACGCCCAGCTCGCAACCTAAATATACCTTGTCGTCTTTCACCACCGATGCCTTACGCTCAAAACTGATGTCTTGATAGTAGTAGCCGGCAAGAACGAGGCTGTCGGCTTTCTTTACATACTTACGGATGCCGAACTCGGGCAAGGTGTATACGACGCTGTCGCCGATAGCGAACATGTCGCTCTCAGCCTTGGCGTCAATAGCTTTGCCGCCGTCCTTTATCAGCAGAGAGTTGCCGGCAAGCACAATCATCTGCGGCGGAAACTCCTTGGTGATAGCCATGCTGCATATGTTCTCCATGCCGCCGGTTCCGGCAATCGGCTTGTATCTGCCGTTGCTGCCGTAGAATATGCCGTGGTTGAGCGTGGTGAGATAGAGGTTGTTGTCTTTAGACTGCTGGTAGAACTTGGTGATGTACTTGTCGTTGAACGATGGTATGGTGTCAATATGCCTGCTTTCGGGCTCAATCTCTATAAGTCCGTCCTGTATGCCGAGATACAACTTCGGCTTGTTGTCTACGGTCATAAGTCCCAGGGAAGTGATTTTCGACTGCGAGTCGTAAACCATCTGGCTGTGCGAAAGCAGAATATTGCGTATGAAGTAGGAAGTAAGGCTGACTTGCTTCAAGTCGTGGTTGCTGGTAACATAATACAAACATCCGTTGTAGACACGCGAGTCGACAATAGGCGCCTCGCGGATAAAGTCGAAAATCTTGTAGGCTTTATCCGAACCGCTTGGCTGAAGGAATATCTCGTTATGCGCGTTTATATAATAAATGTCGCCATTCTCGTCGGTTGCAGCAGACATGATGGCAGCATTGTCATTGAACACGCTTTGGTGTACCGGAACCTTCCAAACGGCGTTTTCGGTAGCGATGCACACATGGTCGTTCTTCTTAGCCGAAACAATAACGTTGTTGCACGACATCGGAATGTTGCGGCGGAGAGAAATAGTGTAGAATTTTTCCAAATCGCGCGTTAGAACAGCCGTGCTGTTATCAAGAAAACAGTAGGCTCCGCCAACAAAATAAAAAAGATTAGCATGAAACTTAAGATCTACCTCGCGCTTCAGCGAACCGTCCTTATGCTCGATGTAGAACTTGTTGCCAGCAAGGATATTGGTCTCGCCATCAATCACGCTGACGAAGTTGATGCGTTCGCCCTTATGAGAGACACGGGTCTTCATGGATGCGACGTCTATATGCAGCAGACCGTTCTGTGTAGCCACAAGAACCTGATTGGCGGCAGAACGGCAGATGGTCTTGGTAACAAATGGGTCGCCGGAGTGATAATTGCCGCCATTCGGATAGATAGGCTTCAAAGCCGAATCGGCACTTCTAAGATTTAGCGTGTACACACCCTGACTGGTGGCAGCAAGAAGCAGTCCGTCTTCTTCCATAATGTCGTAAACGGAATAATGCTGACCCTTCTTGGGAATGGTATATTCGGCAAGGCATCTGGCGCTATTGCCGGCTATCTCCCATTTGGAAAGACCGGCATTGCGTATTGCTATCCAACAGATACGCTTATCGCCGTCGCACTGCTGGGTGTACACCTTGTAGATTCGGTTGCTACCCACCTGGTACTGGCGTCTATCGCTGTTGTTCGAGAAGATAATTTCTCCAAACTCGGTGCCTACCCACACGACAGAGTCTCCCTCGGCAGATATTGATGAAAGACAATTGTTAAGATAATATTCTGATTCGTTCAGGGAGGGTTCTTTCTTCTCATTGCACGACACCAGGAGCGAGGCGGTCAGTATAGTGAGAATGAAAGAGAATAGATTTCTCATAGTTTTTATACTTGCATAGTGTGGTGCTTGAGCATGGACTGTGTCTGTACGGTAATCTGTATATTGCCGTACAGATACAGTCCATGCTCCATATTCTATATTTAATATTAATGTAGTATGTTTCTGCAAAAACACCTTATAGATGCTATAACTTTCTGTTTGCTTCGAGCGCTCTTAGCCAGTTGCCGCCCCATATATTCGCCATATCTTCTTCCGAATAGCGGCGGCGCAGCAGCTCTTTTGTGAAGTTTATCAGTTCGGAGGCGTCGGCAAGTCCTGGCACGCCACCGTCACCGTCGAAGTCGGTGCCAAGACCCACATGGTCGATGCCCATTACGTTGATGGCATGTTCGAGGTGGAGCATTGCGTCGTTGATGCAAGCTTTGCCGTCGGTGCGCAGGAAGCCGTTGTAGAGTGTTATCTGGCATACTCCGTCTTTTGCAGCGAGGGCTCGCATTTGGTCATCGGTGAGGTTGCGCGGCACGTCGCATAACGCCTTGCTGTTGCTGTGCGAGCATACTATTGGCTTCGCCGATATCTCCAGCGCATCGTAGAACGACTTCTCGCCAGCATGACTCATGTCTACCATCACTCCCAAGCGGTTCATCTCATGTATCACCTCTGCGCCGAACGCCGATACGCCGCCGTGAGTATTGAGAGTGCGGCGCGCCGAGTCGCATATCTGATTGTCGCCATTGTGACAAAGAGTGATGTATACTATGCCGCGGTCGGCAAAGTGCTTCACGTTACGCAAGTCGTTCTCTATCGCAAGACCGTTCTCTATACCTATCATCAGCGATTTTACTCCATTGCGCTTGTTGCGCAGCAAGTCCTCACGGCTTCGCGCCAAGGCGATGTACCGCGAGTCGCTGAGCACAATCTCGTCAATCTTGTCGAAGATAAGGTCGGCGTAAGCTTTCGGTGTGTCGACGGGGAATGGTGCTACGTCGGCGAAAGTTTCCTCAGGCTTAGGCTGCGGCAGATATGCCACCATCGTCACGGCGTCTGTCCTGCCTTCGTTCATTTTGTGCAGGTCGTAGAGCACTTTTGGGTCGCGATGGTCGAAGCACACGCCTTGCGGGAAGAACATCGGCGTGTCGCAGTGCGAATCGATCGTGAGGTTGCGCTGGTGGAACAGTTTTGCGCGTCGCAGCACATCGCCCTCCTCCACAAGCCACTTGAAGAGCGGCAGTCCGTCATCACCGAGCCACTCCGGATGCCATTGCACTCCGAGCACAGCCTTATGTTCGCTACTCTCTATTGCCTCAACCACGCCGTCGAGCGCCCGCGCAGTTATCTTGAAGCGTTCGCCCGGCGCAGCCACAGCCTGATGGTGGAACGAGTTGACGAATAATTTCTCCTTATTATATATATTATAGAGCACGCTGCCTTTCTCTATTTCCACGGTGTGCGTCGGTTCCGAACGGTCGGCATCCTGCGAGTGTCGGTAGTTTGTCGGATCGTGCGAGATGTCCTGGTGTACCCGTCCGCCGAGCGCCATAGCAAGTGTCTGCACGCCGCGGCAGATGCCCAGCATCGGAATCTGCCGGTCGAACGCCAGTCGGGTTATGAGCAGTTCGGGCAGGTCGCGCACGTTGTTGATGTTATGCAGCGCAGGCGAAGGCTCCTCATCAGCCCACAGCGGATTGAAGTCGCCGCCGCCTGTGAGCAGCAGAGCGTCGATAGTTTCGAGCGTATCGAGCAGTACGTTGCGGTCTGCCACTGGCGGAATGAGCACGGGCGTGCCTCCTGCCTTTATAATCTGACGGTAGTAGCGGTCGCGCACTGTAGCGTCGATGCCCTCGTAGTTTGTTGTTATGCCTATAATGGGTCGCTGGCTTGTCTTCGGCTTGTTGTCGTAGAAGTCGGCGAGATGCTTGTTCAGGTTAAATGATTCCATACTTATAAAAATATTCCCACAGAGTTCACAGAACACATAGAATCTCCGACGTTCAGCTCCTTTGCAGAAGTATAGTCTGTTCTGTGTGTCATGTAATCTCTGTGGGAGACGTTTGTTTATTCAGTACGCAACGCGGCGCTTAGTCTTCATTCTTGTCCTCAAGGTGTACCGGAATCTCGCGCTTGATGCTCTGGTCGAGCGATATGAGTGTCTCTGTAGACACCACGCCCGGAATCATCTGCATCTTGTTGTTGAGCAGGTCCATGAGTTGTTCGTTGTCGCAAGCATACACCTTAAGCAGCATTGTGTACGGACCGGTTGTGTAGTGGCACTCCACGATTTCGGGTATGTCTACCAACTGCTTCACCACGTCCTTATACATGCTACCGCGCTCGAGGTTCAAGCCTACGTATGTGCATGTGCTGTAGCCTACACTCTTCGGGTTCACCTCAAAGCCGCTACCAACGATTACGCCACCCTGAATGAGATGCTGAACGCGCTGGTGGATTGCGGCGCGTGATACGCCACACTCAGCAGCTACATCCTTGAATGGGATGCGTGCGTTCTTAGAGAGAATACTAAGTATCTTTCTGTCTAGATTGTCAATTTTGTCCATCTTCTATAATGAAATTTTGTCTATGATTACAATTTGTCAGCAAAATTATACATTTTACTTGAGACAATCAACAAATAGACCTTTCTTTTTTAGTTTTTTAGTACAAAACGACACGAAAGACTCTCATTTTTGTTATTTTCCCCTTCAAAACTACTGCGATATGATATGCAGGTCTCTTTGCGGGAACGGTATCTCGATGTTGTGCTCGTTGAGCGTGTTGTATATTGCCTCCTTCACCTGACCGGTCTTGCTGAACTTGTAGTCGACAAGCACCCAATAAGTCACGAAGAGATTCACCGAGTTGTCGCCGAAGTCGTCGAACACCACGCTTACCGGGCGTGCCAGGTCTATCACGTCTCTGCCGTCGGGCGCTTTCTCCTCCAGATTGTTCACTGCCTTTATGAGCATCTGTCTCACTTCCTCCACGTTCGAGCCGTACGCCACGCCCACCGGCACCTTCACCCATTCGTATGAGTGGTTGCGAGTAATGTTCTTGAAGTTCTTGCTGAATAGCGAACTGTTGAGGAAGGCTATCACGCATCCGTCGCCGGTGATGATCTGCGTACTCTGATACGTTATGCTGTCCACCTTTCCGCGTATGCCGTCACATTCTATGTAGTCGCCTACGCGCACACGTCCGGTCATTAGTGATATGCCGTAGAAGAAGTTCTCGAGCAGGTCTTTCATGGCGAAGCCCACACCTGTCGCCAGACCAGCCGAGATAACGGAGATAGCAGTAGACGGAATCTTCAGCATCTTGATAGATATGATGAAGTAGAGGCCCCAGCAGCAGATGGCTATGATATTGTTGGCGAGCGTGAAGTTGGGCTTGCCGTTCACCACCACCTTCGACTTGTGGTACTTATGATAGAGCGACTTCACGAGATAGTTGATGTAGCGGAACAGGAAGAACTGCGACATCACCATCACCAGTTTGCCTATCGAGAGCTGTACCACGCCCGGCACGTTCAGGAAGTCGAACATGAATATAGTCCACACCGTAGCCGTCAGGTCGAACACGTCAGCCGCCCACCATATTGAGAGCAGCACCGAGAACACGCTTATCATCGGCACCAACGCCATGTACACGAAGTCGTAGAACCACGTTACGTTGATGTGCTTGTTGTGGCTCTTGGTGATGATGCTCAGCACCGACCCCTTCTTCGCTTTCTCTGCCTCAGCCTCCGAGTGTATCTTATGCGCCAGATAACGCTTCTCGTACTGCGCCAGTATGTCGTACACGCACGTAATGGTCTGTATGCAGCTCAGCTGGAACATCCACCAGATGAGCACCTGCACCGACAGCAGCACGTATCCGTAGAGCGCCGAGGCGGTAGAGAACACCATTATAGCCAGCGATATCCATGTATAGAAGATGTCCGAGCGCGGAATGTTAGCATTATGGCGCTTCACCACACGCCACTGCCATACGGTGAACGCGAGCAGTATGGGCGGGAAGATGAGCGTCACGAGGTTGTTCGGTATGAAGATGATGCGGAACGTGATGACGATGAACGACATCAGCATTATAGGCGCATATATGCGGAAACCGCTCTTTATCTGGTCGCCCGGCAGACGCACCAGCAGCGAGAAGAAGATGGCACAGAGCAGCCATGCGTACTCTATGAGCAGCTTCGACGCCATGAGGAAGAAGTTATGGTACATGAACGTGCGTGCCACCATCACCGACACGGCGAAGATGAACATCGCCACGAACAGTATGAGGCACACCTTCTTCTTCATGAACTCCTCCGTACGGAAGCGCTTGGGCACGAGCCAGCGCACCAGCACGTTGCTCAACATGCCGGCAAGCATCATATACAGCAGCACGAACACGCTCAGTCCGCCCACGATAGGTCCGCGCCATTGCGAGTAGACCTTACGTTCACCGCCGTCGGCACTTTTCACCTTCTCCTCGTCGTACTTCTCGTTCACGTCAGCCTTCGCCGAGTGATACTGCATCGGCATGTTCTTCAGAATCTCCAGATAGTTTTGGTCGCCGTTCACGAAGATGGTGTGCTGTATGTCGTTATATCGCTGAATAGCGTAGTCGTTCATTTTCTTCAGCTTCGCCGACATGAGCTGGTAGTGCTGCTCGTCCTTCTCCACACTGTTGCGCATGTTCTGCAGATTGCGCGAGAGCGCAAGCGCATAGTCCAGACACGCCTTGCGGTCGTGCAGTCCCTGCCCGTCGAGCATGAAGGGCAGCTTGCGCTGCTTTCCGTTCTTGTCCACGATGAACTTCGGCGCCTGCTGCACACTGTCCCTGCGCACCATGCGCCTCATCGACGGCGGAATCTTGCTCAGCGTCTCTATCAGATACTTGTAACGCGTCAGCTCCGAGTCCATGCGCTTCATGATGTTTTTATACGGCATGCTTCGCTTGCTGAACTCACGGTACATCTCCGTAGCCTCATGGCAGGCGTACGTCATATCGAACGTGAAGTCCTGCTTCTGCGAGTAGAGCATCAGCGCCACTTGGTCGCTACGCTGCATCAGACTTATCATCTGCTTGTGCTGCGTCTCGGCATACACCGTGTAGCGCACCATGTTCTTGCGCTGCTCGTTGAACGTCGTCTCCAGTTCGGCGCGCAGCACCGACAATGTCGAATTAAGGTTTTTCTCCTTGAGCACCGCACCGGCACTCAACGACACGCACAACATAACCAAAAGACATGCCATGCGCTTCAAGAATCTTATTCTCATAATATCTCCTTGTATATGTTATTTATATTTCAATTATGTTTATGCGTGCAAAAATACGTCTTTTTTCTGAAAACCCAAAGGAGTTTTGAATTTTGAGTTTTGAATTTTGAATTGTCGGCGTCGCCGATTAGGAATTATTCAATTTTGAGTTTTGAGTTTTGAATTTTGAGTTTTCAATTCACAATTCCTAATTCAATAATTCAAAATGCGCGCAGCGCATAATTCAAAACTCAAAACTCAAAATTCAACATTCTTTATACCATTGCCTGTACGCCATAATGTGTTTTCCTTTCTTTTTTTAGATTTGGTTAATACTTTGTGTTTTTCTTTTTGTGTTGTGTTCCGAATCACGTTTGCAAAGGTACTGTTCTGCGCAGGCGATGTCAAGTATTTCTCAATATTTTTTCAAAAAAAGAGGCTATGACAATTACGCCATAGCCTCTTACCTACTCGTTTATTTTATCAGAACCTTCTTGCCATTAACTATGTTGATACCCTTTTGCATCTTAGTCAAGCGCAGGCCCATAACATTGTATATAACGTCCGCCTTTGGTTTCTTCTTTATCTCAATATTATCAATACCATTAAGCAACTCATCGTCGATCGGTTCTATTGCTGCAAACGTTGCTGCATAAACCTCGTTCTGACGGAAACGCTCGAGCAACGACTGGCGCACATACAGTGTTACGTTCTTGAAATTCACATCTGATGCTTTGAAATCCGGTGCCACATAGTTTGTACCAACATACAGCACCGTTTCCAATTTGTTATTACCCACAAAGCTTTGCATGTATGACATTTTTTCGGGCAATTCCAGATATTTGAGACTATAATTGTTAATTATTGCACTGCCACTTAATTTTTTTACAGAAGCTGGTAGACGCAGACATTCAAGTTTTGAACAAGCAAACACCTCAGATGGTAAGACATCTTTGTCTAAAGTATAATCCCTTCCCCAAAATGAACCATACTTTCCACCTTGACACAGGTTTACATCCTTCAAGTCAAGATACAAGAGTTGTGGATTATCATTAATAGAGGTATAATAGCCATCTGCACTGATGTCACGTGCTCCACACATATAGCGCAACTTATATAAATCAGCACCATTGATATTGCCCGTAACACGTAATCGAGTATACTGCTGGTCACCTATCAGCTCGGCAAGTGTACCAGGTGTCTGCACGTCTATCGTAGGCCATGCCTTTACTGTGACGTGACATGTTGCCGTGAAACTACCAATTTGCAGCTGTATATAAGCCTCGCCTATTCCATTAGAAGTCAGCACACCATTATCGTCTATAATAACGACATTCTTGTTGCTCGTAGTCCATTGCAATGGCATGCCATACAGGCGTGTATCAACCACCTGAACTTTTATTTTTTCCTTAGTGTTTGCATATATTTCCAACTTTTCAGGCATCAATACACGACACTCGTCCAATACAATGCCACAATCCTCAATCGAGTTGATTTCCTTCGCAAAGGTATTCCAGTTAGCATCATTCTTGTAGGTATCAATCAATGCTTTTGGTACATACAACGCTTTGATTGACTTGTCGCTTGAAGTTAGCCTTATGTCCACCTTATTCTTAGCATACGGAAAGAATACGCTTAGATTCTTGTTGTTAAGCAAATAAGCAGATAAAAACTCAACATCTCCACCAAGCCACAAGTAAGTCATACTTGGCAAGCTTGTTCTACAAGAAGTCACATTAGGAGCTATCAAGGTTTGAACTGACGATTTTGCATTGTTGAATGCATTACTTCCTATAGTGGTACAGCGAGGATCTAACTTTATAGTCTTATCTTTTGAAATACATAAATACACAATGCTGAAATCATTTTTATACAAAAGTCCATCCTTCAGAACTATACAAGATGATGTAGGCACATTGATATCCAAGTCCACATCACTAAAGTACATAATAGCACCTTCCTCAAAAGACTCAAGACTGGCAGGCAATTGCAGATATTGCATATTATAACAGTTGATACTGTTATATTCCATTTTTTTTACACTATTAGGCAGCAACAAGGTTTTAAGTGAAAGCTGCCCTCCAGTAAACATATTTTGTGTAATGGTATTGGCAACACATTCCATATTATCCGAGTTATAAGAAAAATAGACTCCTCCATCCACAATATTGGCATCAGAAAGGTCAAGACCTTCTAACGGCGTAGCACTCGTTGTCTTATAGTCTTCGTCATAAAGATTTGTACGGGCACGTAGTTCACGAATATCCTCACCGTTTAATCTACCAGTGACTCTAAGATACGTATATTCCTTGCCCTCAATAAGTTGTGTAAGCGTGCCTGGTTGATCAACATTCACAGTAGGCCATGTATCTACCACAACATGAGAAGTGGCAGTAATGTCATCTACCGTCACCGTAATATCTGCCTTGCCGCATGACAACGCCTTAACCTTGCCGTTTGTATCCACCGTAGCTACTGCAGTGTTGCTACTCTTCCATTCCAAAGTTTTGCCTACTATTTTTGTATCATAGATTAGCGGCAAGAGGTTTCTTGATTCCATTACCGTAAGCATGATGTCGTTTGGTAGCGACATACGTCTATCATCAACACATAAGTCTATATCGTCAATAGCATAAATGTGCGAACTGTATGATTCCCATTGTTTGGAATTCTTATATTGACTTAACATGTACTGAGGCACATAAATACGATTAACACGGGTGTCTTTTTCGTGTATACCCAAATTAGATACAAATTTTGCTGATGGCAAATACAAGTCACAATAATTATTAGAGGAATTGGGATACCAAATCATATGTTGTACCGTACCAGCCAACCAAATTTTTTCAACATCAACATTCCACAATTCAAACTGATTGTCAATATGTGGCAGAACTAATGTCCCTATCTTACAATTATTTGAGCTGAAGGCTCCATCTGCAATGTTGCTACAACGCTCGTCAACAACAAATTTGTCGTGTTTGCCAACTACAAGGCACAGTTTTTTGTAATCTTGCAGGTACAAGGCATTATCTTTAAATATAGGTTTTCCTCCATTAGGGACTTCTATCCTCAAGTCAAAATTGATATTTTCTATGGCTGAATTTTCGTATGAGACAAGGTCAGAAGGTAACGTTAGCTTAATCATGTTAGTATTTGATACTAAGGCATATTTCTCAATGTTTGTGACAGTTGTCGGAAGACGTAATTCTTCAAGTGACGACCCATAGAACGCCCAGCTACCAAGAGTATTTGCCTTTGTCTTATATCCATCAGGATGGTTTTCGTCATTATAAGAACTAGAATAATAGGCACCTCCGTCTACAATATTGGCATCAGAAAGGTCCAACGATGTCAAACCTTCTACTGTAGGGATGTATCCATTATCTACACACGAACATCTGGCTCTAAGTTCACGCAAATCATCACCGTTGATATTGCCATGGATGGTTAGTTGGTTGTATCTGATTCTGCCAAGCATGCTCTTTAGTGTTCCCGGAGTTGTAACAGTAAACTCACCCGGTTTGGGTTGAGCATCAGGTGTAAAGCTACCATTTGGTACTAAATTCAAAATGGCATAATTATTACTGCTGTAGTTATGTTCACCTGGATTGAAATTTCCAAGACGGAAATATCCATCGCACGATCCACCCCAACCCCAGTTGATGCCCCACATGCCATCACGATAGCCGTCAACAATAAAAGCATGACCTGAAGAAAGGAAATTATTACCAGAATAAGGTATTGGCTGACGCTTCTCCAACTGTTCGTACATCAACCGTATGTCCTCGTCGGAGCCGTAGATTCTTCTCTCTTCAGCTTTGGGGTTATAATCAAAATAAGTAGCCAACGGATCGGGTTTAGATATTGCACTTGACCCTCCTTCAGCATATTCCATTTCACAAGCAACTCCTACATGATACATTAACGTGGCAACTGCATCTCCCGATTCCTTATCGTAGCATCCCTGAGTATAAGTGTCAAGCATTTTATCCCAATGATACTCTGTTGCACCGAAGTTGGCAGATAAGGTCTGACCATTCCAATTATAGCTATGACTGCCCTTTCCTCGGTTTGGATAATTGTAATACTTCATTAATTGGGCATACATCGTGGCTACGCAACCCGTAGGATAATCCTCGGGACACTTATCGTTAAATGGGGAATGTTGATCCCAATGTGTCTGAATAAGATGGTCGATGGGGGTGCGCTCGGCAGTCTGCTTGCTGCTTGCTATTTTGGCCTTGCTATTACCCCAAGTACTTGCCATAGCATTCTGCTGCTCTGACCAACTCTGCATCAGAGCCTTAAGGGCTGGCGGCATATTATCTACACTGAAATCACCACGGTCGGTATAACCAAGAATGTCGATGCTTTCAAGACCACCAACAAAAACAACTCCATTATTGTCGCCACATCCAAACACATAGACCGTATTATGACCGTTGACCGTCTCCGTATGGAGCAACTTGACGTTGCTGGATACATCCCACGACTTGGCGGTCGATTTCTTAGGAAGTCGACTTTGGGATGATGAGTTTAATACACGTGCAGCTTCGTCAGCCGAGAGCCACTGAGCATGAGCCAGCAGGGCTACAAACAGCAGTACAACTACAACATAACATCGCTTGACACATTGCAATCCGACATGTGCAAGCAAACAATTCTTACTTTTTGTAGATTTCATATTGTGATGTTTTTTACTTAGTTTAGCCTTAATTCCGCAACACTATAAATTTTAACTTTTATAATATCCTGAGCAACAAAAAGTTCTTCGCAAGCTAAGCGGCAAAGCCGAGCGGCCCAGGATTTTGCCATGTCAGAGGATTCGCTTAACTTAGTGTTGCAAAAAAATCAAACAAAAACTCATCAAGCATGGCAAAAATACAAATAAAATCCGATAAACTCACATCTTTTGGTGTATATTTTCATTATGGAGAAGATCGATAGGATGTTGTCTCATACAATAGACTCTACTTTAGATATCTGACGCAAACATGAAAAGTTTTAGCGGACAGCAATAATATTCTTACCAGTTTTATCCACTAAACTGCATTATACTGGATAAAAACCGGCTTTTTTATCCAATACAGCGTTTTTATTGGATAAAAAGCTGTATATTTGCCATCATTAAAGGACAACTATACAACGAGCAACTATGAATACTGTCATACAAAATCAACGCAAGGAACGCGACGAATTGCTGGCGCGACCTTATCTCGTACGCAAGTCGAACACAGACGCATCTGTTCTTCTCGCCAATCCGATGATAAAACTCATCACCGGTCCTCGACGTGTGGGCAAATCGACATACGCCCTATTAATGTTGCAAGGCAGAAACTTTGCTTATCTCAACTTCGACGACAACCTTCTGCTGTCGGGCTGGGACGAGGAACTTGTAATGCGCACTCTCGACGAAGTGTATCCTAACTATGAATACTTGTTGCTCGACGAGGTGCAAAATCTGAAAGACTGGGATATATGGATATCAAAACTATACCGCCGTGGTAAGAATCTCGTCATCACAGGCAGCAATGCCAAGATGCTCAGCAGCGAAATGGCAACTGTGCTTACAGGCAGATATCTACAAGTGGAGATGTTGCCATTCAGCCTTTCTGAAACAATGGAATGGAAAGGCTTAAGCACAAAAGGCAACAACGAGGCGCAAACAGCCGAGGCTACCGTAATAGCCGACGACTACCTGCGCAATGGAGGTTATCCCGAAACTATTGATATGCGCAGCATTACACGCAACTATCTATCTACGTTGTTCGACTCGATAATATGGAAGGATGTGGCAAAACGCCACAACATACGCAACATAAACGACCTGAACAACCTCGCCATTTATCTGTTGTCAAACTTCTGCAACCCGCTTTCTGCCAACGATATTGCCAAAGAGCTGTCTATGACGAGCGTTACGACAACACGCAAATTCATGAACTATCTGCATGAGCCATATCTGTTCTACTATCTGCCACGCTTCAATAACAAACTGAAGTTGATGAAAAAGGCTGCAACTAAGGTATATGTCATCGACAATGGATTTGTAACGTCAAAAGCTTTCAATATAAGCGAGAATCTGGGACGCTTGTTAGAGAACGAGGTATTCGTGGAACTGCTACGCCAGGGTTTCCAAGTAGAAACATCGTTGTTCTACTATCGTTCGCGCAACGATCGTGAAGTAGACTTCGTTACTCGTAATGGCGCACAAATACACCAGCTCATTCAGGTATGCTACGACATGACTTCACCAAAAACAGAGAAATGCGAGGTTACAAGTCTTATAGAATGTGCCGAAGAACTGAAATGTAACAACTTGATTATCATCACCAACAACGACGAGAGGGAAATAAACAAGGACGGATATAACATAAAGGTTGTGCCGTTCGCCAAGTTCGCATCAGCCTATTGATAGCTGTAAAAGAATATAGCTCTGACTTCACAAAGCCAGAGCTATAAATAAAATGTATATATTCCCCTGACTTCAGAGTGTATACATCCTTGTTCAGAGGTAGCTTAATATACCATTGCCTGTACGCCCAGCGTACTCAGTACCGCCGTAGCGATGGCAACAATCAGCTTCAGTATTGTCTTCAAAGTGTCTTTATTCATTCTTTTCATGGTATTACGTTAAAAAAGTAGTGGAGACCATAGTATGATATGGTCTCCGCTATGGTTATAAGGCTACTCCTTAGTCACGTCAGCGCGCTTCACGCTCTTGTAGTCGTCGAGCTCCGCCACCTTCATGCCGGCGAGCATCGGCTTCACGCGCTTGCCCGACACGATGTCCTTGTACACCTCCGGTGCGAAGCGCACGCGAGCGCCGATGATGTGGTTCTGCGGCTTGAACTCCTTGAGGTTCGCGCAGCCCTTCGACTTCAGGGTTACGCGGAAGGTGCCCAGACCCTCAATCTTCACGCTGTTCGAGTTGAGCAGCTCGGTCTTCATCACCTCCGCCAGCTCGGTGAGCACGGCGAGGATGTCCGAATACTTCACGGTACAGTTCGCCTGCATTATCTCCGCGAGCTTCTTCAAGCCCACCGACTCGCGGTAAGCCGCACGAGCGTAGTAGAGTCCCTTGCTTGCGTTGTTAGCCTTGCTCTGATAGATCTTGTAATTCACTGCCATAATGTGTTTTCCTTTCTTTTTTTAGATTTGGTTAATACTCTGTGTTTTTCTTTTTGTGTTGTGTTCCGGATCACGTTTGCAAAGGTACTGTTCTGCGCAGGCGATGTCAAGTATTTCTCAATATTTTTTCAGTTTATTTGTAGATTCATATATAAATCGCTATTTTTGCAGAAACATACCACATTAATATTATATACAGAATATGGAGAATGGACGTCTTGAGAAGCAGATACGCTTGCCGCTTGATGAGCTGAAGCTTGCCTTCGCCGCATCATGCGTGGAGGGTCTTGCCAGGAAGACGGGCAAGCCGTACATCGAAGTGTATGAGAGAATGAGCAGGGTGGGGGCTATAGAGAACTATATACTCAAGAACTATGACACGCTGCATACCGAAAGCCGCGAGTATGTGTTGGAGGACGTCGAGGAGTATATCAATAACAAGGAAAGGAGCACAGTATGTTGACCGTCTATCATGGAGCTACAGATGTTATCAGCTCACCAATCTGTGCTTTCGGACGCCCGAAACTCGACTTCGGCATGGGCTTCTACCTCACCGACATCAGGGAACAGGCTGTACGCTGGGCGCAGTCGCTGGCTGACAAGCGCAATGCACTGCCTATTCTGAACATCTACACGCTCGATCGTGAAGCGTTGCTCGCCGAATGTCGACACAAAATATTCAGTTCGTACGATGCCGAATGGCTCGAGTTCATCGTTGCCAACCGACGTGGCGAGAACGTGGCTGCTGCCTACGACTACATAGAGGGCGGCATAGCCAACGACCGTGTAATCGACACCATCAACCTCTATATACAAGGTCTTGTCGACTCGGCAACGGCTTTACAACAGTTGGCGTTCTACAAGCCCAATAACCAGATATGCCTCTTGAACCAAGAGTTTACTGACAAATACCTGCACTTCTATGAATCAGAAAGAATTTGAAGAAAGAATCAAGTCGCCGGCTATTCAGGAGATGATTCTTAGTCATCAGATAGGCGGTGTGGCGTACGAGCTGTCCAAACGGCTGAATATCTCGCCTGCCCGTGCGCTCGACCTCTTCTACCGCAGCAAGACCTGCGCCGACCTTCATAACCGCAAGACCGGACTCTATCTGTATGGCAATCTGTATATTGCAGACGAGTTCATGCTCGAATGCCACACTTTGTAACGGGCGTTAAGTCAGAAAAAGTGTATGGTTTGGTTGTTTATTCGTCAGAAAAAGTGTATGGTTTGGTTGATTATTCGTCAGAAAAAGTGTATATTTGCAACAAACATTCATCATAAATGACGTAATCATGCAGAGAGATATATATAAACAATTGTTAGATTGGAAAGAGAAAGAGTCACGCAAGCCTTTGATTCTCAATGGAGCAAGACAAGTAGGCAAGACCTATATCCTGCGTAAATTCGGAGAACAAGAATATCAGAAGTTTGCCTTCTTCAGTCTTGACCGTAATTTAAAAGTCAGAGAAGTATTTGAAAAAGGTGAAAGTACGGCAGATATTATAATGGCATTATCAGCTATCAGCCAAGTGGATATCACTCCTGGCGATACTCTTGTAGTGCTCGATGAGATACAAGATTGTCCCAAGGCTTTAGAAGCTTTGAAGTTTTTCTGCGAGGAAACACCCGATATTCACATCATCGTTGCTGGTTCCTTGTTGGGACTTTCGCTGCATAACGGCGTGTCCTATCCCGTTGGCAAAGTGGAGGAGTTACGTCTCTACCCCATGTCTTTTCTCGAATTTCTGAACGCAATGAATAAGACACAGTTGTTAAGTATCTTAAAAAGCAAAAACTGGACGGTCATCAATATGCTTGAAAAGGATCTTATCAGTCTCTTACGCCAATACTATTATGTAGGAGGTATGCCTGCCGCCGTATTGGCTCATGCTGAACAAAAGGGTCTGCAAGAGGTAAGAAGCATACAGCAACAAATTCTTGCAGACTATCGTCGCGACTTTTCCAAACATGCCCCAGCACGCGAAGTGCCACGAATCAACATGGTATGGGATAGCATTCCTGCTCAACTTGCTAAGGAGAACAAGAAATTCATCTATGGAGCTGTAAAGAAAAGCGCCAGAGCTGTAGATTTCGAAATGGGCATCCAATGGCTGATTGATGCGGGGTTGGCATATAAAGTCATTAGAGTCAATGCTCCTCGTTTGCCTCTTAAGTTCTATGAAGACACCGATGCCTTCAAACTCTTTATGCTTGATGTAGGACTGATGGGCGCTATGACAGAAACACCAGCCGAGGCAATGCTTGTCGGAGACAACGTGTTTTCAGAATACAAAGGTGCTTTTACAGAACTATATGTTTTCACTCAGCTAAAAGCTTTGGGTATGTCGCTCTACTACCACTCGATAAGCAATTCAACGATAGAAATAGATTTTCTTACGCAACATCATGGCAAGGTGGTGCCGATAGAAGTAAAAGCGGAGGTCAATGTAAAGTCGAAGTCGCTTAGAACCTTCATCACCAATAATCCAGAGCTTAAGGCTGTACGCTTTTCCATGCTTCCTTACAAGGAGCAAGACTGGATGACCAACATTCCTCTATATGCTTGCATGGTTGGAATGTAAGCAGCTATTCACCATCTCACCACCTCACCCTTACATCTTCTCGCTGTCAATATTCACATGATTGACATTGACGTCTTCGTGTAGGAAGATGCGTGCTGTTTCGCGGAAGCGTTCTTCGCTTTCCGTGGTGAAATAACGGCATGTGCCGCCTTTTGTGAGCTTCTGCTCCATCTCGGGATGACGGTTGAGGTAGTCGGCAAGCGAGTCGGCTACGTAGGTGCCCTGCGCCATTATGCGCACTCCGTCTGGAACGTTCTTCACAACCGAACTCATGAGCAGCGGATAGTGGGTGCAACCGAGGATGATGGTGTCGACGAGCGGATCCTTGCGCATCAGTTGGTCGATGCGCTTCTTCACGAAGTAGTCGGCACCGGGCGAGTCTGCTTCGCCGGCTTCTACTATCGCTGCCCAGAGCGGGCAGGCAACGCCCGAAACCTCAATATCGGGGAAGAGTTTCTGAATCTCTATCTTGTACGAATCGCTCTTGATTGTGCCTTCTGTGGCGAGTATGCCCACATGACGTGTCTTTGTTAGTTTGCCAACCTCCTCTGCCGTGGGGCGGATGACGCCAAGCACGCGACGGTCGGGGTCGAGCACGGGCAGATCGCGCTGCTGAATGCTGCGTAGCGCTTTTGCTGAGGCTGTGTTGCAGCCAAGGATGACGAGGTGGCAACCCATGCTGAAGAGTTTCAGAACCGCCTGACGCGTGAACTGGTAGACCACTTCGAAGGAGCGCGAGCCGTAAGGGGCGCGTGCGTTGTCGCCGAGGTACATATAGTCGTACTGCGGGAGGAGTTGGCGGATGCCGTGAAGGATGGTGAGTCCGCCGTAACCAGAGTCGAAAACACCGATTGGACCGGGATTAGAGGGAAATGGCATAATTTTCTATTTTATATAAAGCGAAAATTGATAATTGAAACCTGTGGCAGCCGTGTATTTACGGCGGTCAGCAATTTCAATTATCAATTTTCTTTTTTCCTAATATGTAGCAGCTATCTGCCTTTAGTTCAGCGCCTCTTTGATAAGCTCTGTAGCGTCTTCGCCCATTTCGGGGTTGACGTACGGGCAGGCGTCGCCGTCGGTGTTGAGGATGAAGGCGTAGCCCTGAGCCTGACCTACCTTTGTGAGGGCATTGTAGAGCTTGTTCTTCACCGGCGCGAAGGCGTCTGCCTCTGCCTGCTTCAGAAGTCGCTGCGACTCGTTCTTGAAGTTGATGTTCTTCTGCATCATCTCCTGGAGTTCAGCCTGGCGCTTGCGCAGGATGGCAGGCACGAGGTCTTTCTGTACGTCGAGAAACTCTTCGTATTTGCTGTTGAACTCGTCTTCAGCGCGCTTCATCTCTGCGTCGTACTTCTGTCTCAAATCGTCGATGCTGCGCTGTGCCATGACATAGTCGGGCATTGATTTGAGAACGTTGTCGAAGCTGAAATAGCCGAAGCGTGTCTGTGCGTTCGCCGTGAGCGAGAGTACGCCGAGCACGATGAGAAGGAACAATTTCTTCATGTCTTTTGCTGCTTTATATTGTTGTCAATTGAATAGTAATGGTTGAGTGTGCGGCTGCCGTGGCAGCCGCTGCTTGCGTAAGAGAGCTGTGCTTTCTTACTTTGTTGTCTTGTTGAGCTGAGCCTTAACCTCTGCTGTAACGTCCTTGCTGAGAGTCTCGCTGATGTAAGGTATGCCGCTTGTTACGTCCATGATGTAAACGTAGCCGCCTGCCTTGCCTACAGCCTTGATAGCCTCAACGAGCTTGTTTGTGATAGGGCTGATCTTGTCCTGCTGGAGCTTGCCGAGAGCCTGCTGGTTGTCCTGGGCTGTCTGCTGAATCTTCTGGTACATCTGAGAGAGGCTATCCTCGGTCTCTTTGCGCTTTGTCTCGTTCATTGTAGACTTGTTCTTCTCGTAGTCCTCGTACTTGCGCTGCATTTCGTCCTGCATAGCCTTGAGGTCGTTGTCGTACTGCTTTGCCTGTGCTTCTACCTCGCCGCGAGCCTTGATGAACTCAGGCATAGAAGCCATGATCTCCTGTGCGTTTACGTGACCGAACTTCTGTGCGAATGTTGCCATTGGCATGAACAACATAAGCATTAAAATCAATTTCTTCATTTTTGCTTTTTATTTTTTTGTTATTAATTATTTCTTTAGTTGGCGTAGCCCAGTTTCTGGAGCACTTCGTTGCTGATGTCAGCCTTTGGCGAACCGTAGATTACGCCGGTGTTGCTTGAGCGGTCGAGCACGAGCGAGTAGCCGCGCAGCTCTGCTATCTCCTTAACGGCGGTGTATATCTCCTCCTGGATAGGCGACATGAGGCTTTCGCGCTTCTTGAAGAGTTCGCCTTCCGGTCCGAAGTACTTGCGCTTGAGGTCGCTGGCGTCCTTCTCCTTCTTCATGATTGCCTCCTGACGTGCCTTCTTCTGCTCCTGCGAGAGGAAGACCATCTCGTTCTGATAGTTCTTGTACATGGTAGACGCCTCGGTGTTGAGCGCCTCCACTTCAGCCTGCCATTTCTTCGACACCTGGTTGAGTTGCTCGTTGGCGCGCTCGTAGGCAGGTATGTTCTTCAGAACGTACTCCATATCGAGTAGCGCGTACTTCTGTGCGTTTGCCGTCAGCGCTGCCGAGAGCGTGATGAGGCATACTAATAAGAACTTCTTCATTTTGTTTCTGTTTATTCTTTTGTTTTAAGCATTGCGCGCCGACCGTTGCGTGTGTTGCGCCGGTCGGTGCGGCTGTTAGAATTCCTGACCGAGGATGAAGTGGAACTGCGATCCGCCCTTCGTTCCGAATACCTTGTCGAAGCCGTAAGCCCAGTCGATACCCATCATACCCACCATCGGGAGGAAGATGCGCAGACCTACGCCGGCAGAGCGCTTCATATCGAACGGGTTGAACTTGCGAGTTTCGGTCCAAGCGTTACCGCCTTCGATGAATCCGAGGCCGTAGATAGTGGTGTTGCCGAGCAGGAACGGGTAGCGCAGCTCGAGCGTCATGCGGTCGTATGCGTAGCCTTCGTGGCCGTACGGTGTGAGCGATCCGTTCTCGTATCCGCGCAGACCGATGGTCTCCTCGGCGTACGATGTAGAGTAGCCGGTCATGCCGTCACCACCCATGTAGTAGGTCTCAAACGGCGACTTCTTCCACTTGTTGAACGAGCCGAGCAAGCCGAACTCTACGCGTGTCATGAGCACGAGGCATTTCTGTCCGCTTGTGAGTGCGGTGAACATGCGGCCCTTGAACTTCCACTTGTGGTATTCTACCCAGCGGTACTTCTCCTGCTGTTCGCGGTTGTATGTAGCCGACTTCGGGTTGTTGGCGAGGTTCTTGTAGTCCTTGCCGTCCCATGCCGACCACGGCGGGGTGATAGTTACCGAGGCTGTGAACTCAGATCCGCGGCGTGGGAAGAGCTGGTTGTCGGTAGAGTTGCGCGAGAGCTGTATGCTGAGGTTGAGGTTGTTGGAGTTGCCGTTGGTCATGAGGAAGTAGCTCCAGTTCTTCAGCATGTAGCGTGTGTACTGCAGCGAGAGCGACAACTGGAAGAAGTCGTCTGGCCAGCGCAGCTGCTTGCCCCATCCGAGCGAGAATCCGAACAGCTTCACGTACTTGTCGGGGTCGTAGAAGCTCTCGTAGTTGTTGTAGCCGTTATAGTTGCCGTAGCCGTACATATAGTTATAGTAGTTGTTGAAGTAACCACTGTTATAGTAGTTGCTCGACACGTCGGTCTGCTTAGAGAAGTAGGCGCCTACCGAGAACTGTATCGGTCGTTTGCCTCCGAACCAGTTGGTAGAGTACGACATGTTGTACGACTGGTAGTACGTACCGTTGGTCTGTGCTCCGATAGAGAGCACCTCGCCGTCGCCTACGGGCAGGAATCCGCGGCGCTCTTTGTTCTTTCCGAAGAGGTTGCGCATAGAGAAGTTGTTGAGCTTCAAGCCGATGCGTCCGATTACGCCGGTTTGTCCCCATCCGAGCGAGAACTCAATCTGGTCGTTCGACTTCTGCTCGAGGTCCCAGTTGATGTCTACGGTTCCGTTCTCGGGGTCGGGCTTCACGTCTGGGTTCACCTTCTCGGGGTCGAAGTGGCCCATTGATGCTATCTCTCGTGCCGAACGCTGCAGGGCTTCCTTAGAGAAGAGGTCGCCCGGCTTTGTACGCAGTTCGCGGCGCACCACGTTCTCGTACAGACGGTCGTTGCCGTTGATGCGCACGTGGTTGATGTGTGCCTGCGGACCCTCGAAGATACGCATCTCGAGGTCGATAGAGTCGCCCACGATGTTCACCTCTGTCGGGTGGAGCGAGTAGAAGAGGTATCCGTTGTTCCAGTAGTTGTTGCCCACAGCGTCCTCGTCTTCGGTGAGTCGCTTGTTCATAAGCTTCTGGTTGTAGACGTCGCCCTTCTTCATGCCGAGCACAGCAGCGAGATAGTCGGAGCTGTATATCGTGTTGCCCACCCATGTGATGTTGCGCACGTAGTACTTCTTGCCTTCGTCCACCTTCACACGCATGCTCACGTGCTTTTCGTCGACGTTCCACACCGAGTCGCTCACGATGTATGCGTCGCGGTAGCCCAGCTCGTTGTACTTGTCGATGAGCTTCTGCTTGTCGTTCTTCCAGCGTTCGGGCGTGTATTTCTTCTTGAACTTCAGGAGCGTAGCCATCTTGCCCGCCTCGTGAGTCTCCTTGAATACACCTTTCTTTATTATATTACCCTTTATCTTGCTTGTGGCGAGCGCCTTGTTGCCTTCGATGAAGATGTCGCGCACCTTCATCTTCTGCTTCTTGTCGATGATGACGTCGAGAATCACCTGGTTCTTGTTAGCCACGTCGTCGCGCTGCACGATCTGTATGTCGGCGTTCTTGAAGCCCTTCTCGTCGAAGTATTTCTTTGCGAGAATCTTCGCGCGGTCTATCATGTTAGGTGTAATCTGTGCGCCCTTGAGCAGTCCGAGCTTCTCCTCCATGTCCGTACGCTCCGACTTCTTCAGTCCGACGTAGTTGATGGTAGACACGCGCGGACGCATCTGCAGATGGATGTGCAGATAAGCCTTGTCGTGTACGAGCGAGTCGACAGAGATAGATACCTCTGAGAAGAGTCCGTACTTCCAGTAGTGCTTCACGGCGTCGGTGATAGCCTCGCCAGGCAGTTCTATCTGTTGTCCGATAGAGAGTCCGGAGATGCCAGTGAGCATGTAGTCCTCGTAGCCTTCCGCTCCCGACACGGCGAGTCCGCCGAGTGTCACAGTGCGCGGGGTTCCTGCATACGAGATGTCGGGGTATGTAATCTTGTCCTGCGCTTGGGCTGCGAAGCTGCTTACAAGGATGCAGGCTGTTGTCAACACCTTAATTATATTCATCGTTTTTCTCTTGATTGTTCTTTTTCTGATTATTATTGGCTGAAGGCAGCGCTTAAGCCTCTCTAAGCCTTCTTAAGCCTCTTTAAGCCTTGGCTGTTTTTTCTAAGCCTTCTTGAGCCTTTCTAAGCCTTCTTAAGCCTTTCTAAGCCTTGGCTAACTAAGCCCTCCCCGACGGGGAGGGTTGGGAGGGGCTGTTAGGGTTGGGAGGGGCTTTGCTCAGCCTCCACTTGCGCCTCTGTTTTTCCGAAGCGTCGCTGGCGTCGCTGGTAGTCGGCGATGGCTTGGTGCAGACCTTCTTCGTCGAAGTCGGGCCAGAAGGTGTCGCAGAAGTACAGCTCCGAGTATGCTATCTGCCAGAGCAGGTAGTTGCTTATGCGCTGCTCGCCGCCGGTGCGTATGAGCAGGTCGGGGTCGGGCATGAAGCTCGTTGTCATGTGTTCGGAGATGAGCTGCTCGTTGATGTCGGCGTCCTGAATCTTGCCTGCAGCGAGATCGGCTGCGATCTCTCGTGTAGCCTTCACAATCTCCCAACGCGACGAGTAGCTGAGCGCTACAACCATCGTCATCGCCGAGTTGTGGGCTGTGTGGTCCATGGTCTCCTGCAGCTTCTGCTGCACCTCCTTCGGCAGGCGCTCTATGTCGCCGATGACCTGGAAGCGCACGTTGTTCTTCATGAATATCTCGTCCTCAAGCGATGTGAGCACAAGACCCATGAGCGCAGCCACCTCGGTAGCGGGGCGGTTCCAGTTCTCGGTAGAGAAGGTGTAGAGCGTGAGATACTTCACGCCGAGGCGCGTACACTCTGATGTGATGCGGCGCACGGCGTCTACTCCTGCCTGATGGCCGAAGCTGCGCGGCTTGCCTCGCTCTGCTGCCCAGCGTCCGTTGCCGTCCATGATGATGGCGATGTGCTGGGGTATGTTGGTTGTATCGAGCTTTTCCATATTCTGTTTTTCTTTTAAGGAGGCGTTTAGGCCTTTCTAAGCCTTCTTAAGCCTTCCTAAGCCATTGCTTTCAACTAAGCCTTTCTAAGCCTTCTTAAGCCTTTCTAAGCCTTTGCTATCTTTTCTCTAAGCCTTTCTAAGCTAATCAGAGCCCTCCCCGACGGGGAGGGTTGGGAGGGGCTACTCATCCGCATTATGGCAGGTGCGGCATTTCGCCATGAAGCTGTATGTCAGCGTGAGCTGGAAGGCAGAGTAGCAGTCGGTGTTCTTGAAGAGTCCGCTGCTCTCTATGTTGTACGGGTCTTTCACGCCGTCGAGCTTGTCGCTGAGCGAGAAGTGTACAGCCCATTCGAGTCCGAGGTTCAGTCGCGGTCCTATCTTGTACTTCACGCCCAAGCCGAGCGGCACGTTAGCCGTGAACACGTTGCCAGCGCCGCCCGTTACGAACGTGGCACCCAGTCCGCCGAAGACGAACGGCGTGAAGCGCTTCGCTCCGCGGTAGTCGCGTCCGGTGCCGTAGGGCCAGAAGTTGTATTCGTACGTCACGCTGGCGTCTACGAGCGTGTTGCTGAACGAGTAGGGGTTGCCGACGAAGTCGGGGTAGTAGGTTTTCACGTCCTTTGACGAACCGGTCAGCTTGCCGTACATCGCCGCCATCTTCACGCCCATGTACGGGTTGAATATGCGGCGCAGGACGACCGAGCCGCCCATCTGCATGTTGCTCAGCACGCTGCCGTTGAAGTCGCCCTCGTACGACACGAGGCCTACGCCCGCACCAATCTCCATGCGGTATTCGTCGTCGGTCTGCGCCTTAGCCGTCGCAAACGTCAGAGTCATCAAGAGAAGGGTGAGGATTTTCTTCATTGTCATTAGAGTGCAACCTGTCGGTTCTTTATTCTGTGAGACCGGTCGGTTACTGTTGAACCGTTCTGCCGGTCAGTTCGTTTTATTCTATGAAATCGGTCTGCTCTTTCTTCCATCCGAGGCGGTTGATTCTTCCGCGCCATGTCGAGCCGCTCTTTGCGTTCACGATCCAGATGAAGTTGTCGCTGTCTACGGTGAGCGCCATTCTCGGTTCGTTCAGAGCATTGGTGCCGAGCGTGAGGTCAGCCGGAACGCTGAGCGTAGTGTCCTTCGCCCATGTGAGTCCGCCGTCCTTTGAGCTATAGAGTTTGGCGTCGATGTCACTTGAGCCGTCGGGCGTGCCCAGGGCGTATGTCTTGCCGTTGTATGTAGCCACGCTCATGTTTTTGAGCTTCGGCAGAGCGTGCTTGTTGTCAGCCGACACCTCGTAGTATGTCCAAGGCTGGTTCTCGCTGTGCGCTGCGCCTTCGTCCACCTTGCCCCATACAGCCATCTTGCCGTCGGCTGTTGTGCCGTAGAGCGTCACGCGGTAGCTGTCGTTGTTGGTTACGAGCGCGTTACATGTGTACGAGTGGTTGGTCGTGGGCAGGAACGCTGCGTCGCTGTCGATGGTAGCCACGGTCCATGTGGCGCCGTTGTCGGCAGAAGCCACGAGCTGACCCTCGGCGTTGTAGCCGTAGAGACGCAGCGGACTTGCTGCTACGAGCTTCTTCACGCCGGTAGTTGAGCCGGTCTGCCGCCAGTTGTTGCCGTCTGAGGTGCAGATGATGTTGCCGCCGTGGCTCAGATATACCTTGTCGTCTTTCGTCACCACGCCCTCGTAGGCGTCGGCAGCGAGCACTCCGTTGAAGTTGGGCGTAGCCGCTCTCCAAGTCTGTGCGTCGTTCATCACGTATATGCGTGTCTGTCTGCCGTCGGTGCCGAAGAGAAAGAGGCGCACGCCGCCCTCGGCGGTCTTCACGGCGCAGGTCTTCACGGCTGTGAACTGCTCTATCTCGGCGTTCTTAGCCATCGGCTTCCAGAAGAACGAGTCGGGCTGCTCCTTGTGTATGTTCACCTTCACCTTGTACTTGCGCAGCTGCTTGCCCGAGTTGCTCATCACCTGCAGCTCGCGCTCCTGCGAGAAGTCGAGCGAGTCGGTTCCGCTGATGTACTCCAAGCTCTCGTCCTTCAGGCTCTTTATCAGCACCGCCATCGAGTTGAGTCCGGTAGCTGTGCAGACGAGCTTCTTGGCGTCGACGCCGCAGGGCAGCGAGTCGGGATTGTAGATGGTGTTGTTGCTTTGGTCGATGCAGAACTTGTAACTTGTGTACGACGAAGTGACGGTGTATACACTGTCCTTGCCTTCCTTCTTGGTCTTGGTATGGATGTATCGTTTTGCTCCCGTCACAGAGAAAGATGTGATGGCGCTGTCGTCGGTGTACACGTATTCGTTGTCGTCATTAAGGCACGATGCGAGTGCAAAAACCGCCATGAACAGCATGGCAAAAGCTGCAAACTTATTTTTCATTCTTCCTAAACTTATTGTTTTTAGCTGCAAATTTAATCAGAAATCTTCAATTTCAGCGCTATTTCACATTATAATTATGCAATTTATTGATTAATAGCCGCATTTTTAAGGTTGTTTAGTGATTGGTTATATCGTTACGGCAGCGTGGTAACGGTGTTACCGCATAGCTGTAACGATGTTACCCCTATGCGGTAATGATGTTACAGCAGCGTGGTAACTAACAACAAAAAAAGCATTGTTCGCCTTGAACGGGCAAACAATGCTTTTCCTATTGTGTCTTAATGCTTTCTAAGCTTGTGACGTATTTCTACTCCGGCAACATTGTAACGGTGATGTGATTGCCAGCCTTGTTGAACTCCTTCATGAAGTTGCAGATGTCCTGGGCTGTGAGAGCCTCAAGAGTCTTGGCATAGTCGGTGTAGCCGTCGAAGTTGTAGAGATAGTTGTCGCTGATGACGCCGAGCCAGAAGCCGTTGGTCTTCACGCGGTCGCCGTTCTGCTTAACCATATACTCCTTGCACTTCTGGAACTTGGCAGCGTCGCAAGTATTCTCGATATTCTTCATCTCCTCGTTGAGGATGCGGATAGCCACGTCCTTCTTCTCAGGCTTCATCGGGCACTGAGCGAAGATCTGGAACATGCGGTAGTTGTCGGCACCGAGGTCAGCGCTTGCGTAAGCGCCTACAGAGTAAGCTGCACTTTCCTTCTCGCGAATCTTGTCGAGGTATTCCATAGAGAGCACCTGACCGGCGATGTCGCAGCAGAGAGCGTTCTTCAGAGTGTAAGGCAGCTGGTCGTTGAACCAGAGCATTACAGAGTTGGCCTTCGGGGTCTCCTGCTTGCGCTTGAATGTGTTGTCTACGACGCCCTTCACCGGGTTGAGCTCGCGCTTGCTCTTAACGGCCTTAGCCTTAGCAGGCAGAGCGCCGAGATACTGGCAGATGAGCGGACGGATAGTAGCCTCGTCGTAGTTGCCCACGATGTTGAACACCCATCCCTGAGCAGAAGCTGTGCGCTCCTTTGCGATCTGGAGGATGCGGTCGTAGCTTACCTCCTTAAGGCGCTCTGTTGTGAGCGGAGCGACGCGCGGGTTGTGACCGTAGATGGTAGCCGAGATAGAGTCGCTGAACGCTACGTCAGGATCGATCTCGCGGTTCTTCAGCGATACCTCGAGCTGCTGCATGAGGTTGTCGAACGACTTCTGGTCCTTGTTGATGTTTGTGAAGTAGAGGTATACCATCTGGAGCATTGTCTCAACGTCCTTCGGGGTAGAGTTGCCCGAAACGTTTGTAGAGAGCTGTCCGAGTGTGAGGTCTGCGTTGGCAATCTTGCCTGCGAGAGCCTTCTGCAGCTCTGTAGAAGAGAATGCGCCGAGACCGCTGTAGCCGATCACCTGGTCGAAGAGTGTGAGGTTGGCGAAGTCCTTTGCGCCGTAGAGTGTAGAGCCACCCAAGCCGCGGCCGCTGAGGAGCACCTGGTCCTTCTTGTAGTCGGTCTTCATAAGGTTAACGACAACGCCGTTAGAGAGTGTAAGTGTAGTGTAGCCGAGCTTCTCGTTCTTCACTTCCTTCTTCACCTTGCCAGCCTTAGGCATGGTAGTGATGAGCGGTTCGTTCTTCACGTTGTCCACGTAAGCCTCAATCTTCTGGGCGCGTGCGTCCTTGATAGCGCCGAGCAGCTCAGCCTCAGTCGGGTAAACGTTACCCTCAGCCTCGTTCAGGAACGAGAGCACGATGAGGTTCGAGTCGTTAGCCGGCACGAGCTCAGCCATCATCTGGTTAGCCACCTCAACAGGCATAGCCGGTACGATCTGGCTCATAGCCTGATACTCGAAGTCGATAGACGGCATCGGGTCGCCCTCAAGGAAGTTGTCTACGAGGTCGCGGTAGAGCTGGCCGTTGCGACGCTTGTCCTTGTTGCTGTATTCCTTCTCGAGTGCGCTCTTGTAGTCCTCCTGGAAGCGTGCATACTCTGTAGCTGTGAAGCCGAAGCGAGCGGCACGCAGAGCCTCTGTGTAAGCAGCCTTAAGCGCAGCGGCAGTCTTGCCGAGCTCCTTCGGAGAAGCCGAGAGGTTGAAGGCGTCCTTAGTCTTGGCGAAGATGAATGTGCCGTCGTTAGCGTAAGCGCCTACGTACGGGCACTCCGGATCGAGAGCCTTCTCCTTCAAGCGGTTGTTGAGCATAGTCATGGCAGCCTGCTTAGCGTAGTTGTAGATAAGGTAGCTGAGGTTGCCCTTCTCAGAAGCCGGGAACACGTCGTGCTTGATCATGAGCTCTACGCTGTTGGTCTGCTGCTCCTTGTCCTTGTCGATGATAACGATAGGCTCAGCGTTGTCTGGCACCTGCTCGTCTACGATAGGAGCGGGGTTAGCCGGGTTCTTGAACGAACCGAAGAGCTCCTTAATCTTGGCCTCAGTGTGCTTAACGTCTACGTTACCCACAACGATGATAGCCTGGTTTGTAGGGTGATACCACTTCTCGTAGTAGTCGCGCAGCTCTTTCGGCTTGAAGTTGTCGATGACAGACATCAGACCGATAGGATAGCGCACGCCGTACTTAGAGCCCGGGTAGAGCTTCGGCAGGTTGCGCTCGAACATGCGGCTTGAAGCCGATGTGCGCAGACGCCACTCCTCGTGGATTACGCCGCGCTCATCGTCAATCACCTTCGGGTCGAGTGTGAGCGCGTTCGACCAGTCGCTCAGGATGAGCAAGCAAGAGTCGAGAGCCGACTGACGGTCGGTAGGTACGTTAGAGATGTTGTATACAGTCTGGTCGATTGAGGTGTAAGCGTTAAGGTCGCGACCGAACTGTACGCCGATGCTTTCGCAGTAGCGAATCACGCCGTTGCCAGGGAAGTGCTTTGTGCCGTTGAAGCACATGTGCTCGAGGAAGTGAGCGAGACCGCGCTGCGACTCCTCCTCCTGGATAGCGCCCACCTTCTGTGCGATGTAGAAGTCGGCACGATTCTCCGGCCAGTTGTTGTGGCGGATGTAGTAGGTCAAACCATTGTCCAACTTACCGACAACTACGTCGGGGTCAGCCGGAATGGGTGGCATCTGCTGTGCCTGAGCAAGTCCTGCAAAGAATGCGAAGACTGCAACCATCAGTTTTCTTAGTTTCATAAATTATTATTTTTAGTTGATGTAATAATCTGTTCGTACAGTATGCAAAAGTAGTTTATTTTTCCGCTCCTTGTGTCAAATGTTTATGATTTTTAAGAAATAAGCATCATTTTTGGTCGTCTTCGCTTGCTTTTCTCATATTTCGCGGGTGGTGGTTGAGTATTTCGTCGCGCAGAGTGGTTATGTCAATGTGGGTATATATCTGCGTCGTCGATATGTTTTCGTGTCCGAGCATCTCCTGGATGGCTCTCAGATTGGCTCCGCCTTGCAGCAGCGCTGTGGCGAACGAGTGTCTGAGCGTGTGGGGCGACACGGTCTTCGTGATGCCGGCGTCGCGCGCCGTGTTCTTTATCATTATCAGTATCATGGTGCGCGTGAGGTGTGCTCCTCTGCGGTTGAGGAACACGTATTCGTCTTCGCCGGGTTTTATGTTCATGAGGTTGCGGTCGTAGAGCCACAGTTGCAGTTCGTGCAGAGCGTTGGCAGATATGGGCACGAGGCGTTGCTTGTTGCCCTTGCCCGTGATGCGCAGGTAGCCGTCTGCGGCGAAAACGTCGCAGAACTTGAGGTTTACGAGTTCGGAGACGCGCAGTCCGCAGGAGAAAAGCATTTCGATAATGGCACGGTTGCGCTGTCCCTCGGGTTTGGAGAGGTTGATAGACTGCTCCATGCGGTCTATCTCTTCTGTAGAAAGCACTTGTGGAAGGTGTTCGCCGAGCGTTGGCGACTCAAGAAGCTCCGACGGGTCGTCTTTAAGCGTGCCGTCGAGTAAAAGAAAGCGGAAAAAGGAACGCACACCGCATAGTATGCGTGCCTGACTGCTTGGCGCTACGCCGAATTCGTGCAGTATGGTGGCGAATTGCTCCAAGTGTGAAAGACGCACTTCCTCAATGGCGAGATGCTCGCCATTGAGGAAGTTTATAAGATAGTCGATGTCGTGTGAGTAGGCATCGATAGTGTTCTGTGTGTAGTTGCGCTCGAGGCGCAGAAAGCGCATGTAGCGGCGCTTTATCTGAGTATAATCCATGATGTTGTGTTGTTGATGTGTTGTTGTGTTGATGTGTTGATGTGTTGAGATTTGTGCTATTGTCAACCCATCAACACAACACCATCTCAACTTTTCTCAACACCTCAACACAACAACACCTCAACATCTTTTTACTTCTTCAGCTTAAAGCCGAGACGCATGCCGTTGTAGCTCTTGAGCAGCGCGTTGATGGTAGCTGCTGTGGTGCTCTGTGTGGCTGTTGTGTTAGAGATGCCCTTGAGGATGGTCATCAGCTTGTCGGCGTTGAAGACGAGCGTCATCTCTTTGCCCTGCACGCTTACGTGAGCGGTGTACTCCTTGCCGAATGTAGGCTTGAAGGTGATGGTCTTCTCCTTGCTGTTGAAGGTGTATGTGCCGTGTATGGTCTGCTTCTTGATCTTTGTGGTGTAGTTGCCCTTGCCGTCGAAGGTGTAGACGATGCCTGGCACGTACTTCTTCAAGATGGGCGACAGCTTGCTCTCTATCTTTGCTGCAGCAGCTGTGCCGCCGGCTTTAGCCAGAAGGTTGTCGCTCTCGAACTCGCACGCCGGACCCGTGTATGTCCATGTGCCCTTGATGCCTTCTTCTGTTGTAGCCTTGTCGCCTACGATAGCCTTGCCGATACCGCCGAGGATGTCGCCGAGGCTCTGTGCCTGCATTGTTGTTGCACCGATGAGCAGCATCACTGCTGCCATGATAAACTTAATCTTTTTCATAAATATCTAAATTTAATTTGTAATCGTTGTATTCAAGCACAAAGATACAAAAAAGAACTATACCTTCATACTTTTCCACTAATTATTCTTCTCCCGTGCCGTTGTAGTCCATCTGCTGCATCTGGCTGCTACCGTCGTTACGCTTGGTCTGCTGACGGTGCTTCTGCTTCATGTTGCCGAAGTTCCACGTCACGGTGAAATTGAAGCGGCGTCCGCCTCGTTTGTTTATCTGGTGGCGTGTGAAGTTGTCGCCGCTGGTGAATGTCTCCCACTGGCGCGAGTCGAGCAGGTCGCGGCAGTTGACAGCCACGGTGATGAGCTTGTTGAAGAAGTTCTTGCGTGCGCCGAAGTCTACGCTGTACGACGGCTTGCGGTAGCCCTGCGTGATGACCTGGCGTGCCTCGTAGCGTCCGGTTGCCTGCACGGAGATGTCGTAGGGCAAGATGAGGCTGGCTGTCATGCGGGCGTTCCATGTGAAGCGGTCGTCGGCAGCGCCTCTCACTATCTGTCCGTCGATGGGGTAGGCGAATCCGTCGAGCTTGTAGTAGTAGGCGTTGGCGGAGGTGGTGAGGTCGAGTATGCGGAAGAACTTGTTCTTAAGTGTCAGCTCCAGACCAGACGACTGGCTCTTCGCCACGTTCATCGAGGTAGAGTAGAAAAGTCCGTCCTCCGAGTTCTTGTAGCTGATGCGCTGTATGACATCGGTTGTAGGGCGGTAGTAGGCGCTGACAAGCAGCGAGTGGTCGCGCCATGTCTTCAGATAGTTGAGCGAGAACGAGTGGCTGTACTCTGGTGTCAGCTCGGGGTTACCGAACGACACGGTGGTAGCGTCGCGTGTGTCGCGGAACGAGTTGAGCTCTCCGCCCCACGGACGGCGCAGACGGCGTGTGTAATTGAGCTGCAGCTGCTGCGACTCGGTTATCTGATAAGAGAGGAAGAGCGAGGGGAAGAGCTGGAAGTAGTCTTTCTTGAACGGCTTCTGGCGCAGCGACGGGTCGTGCTCCTGCTCCCATGTGTAGCTCTCGGTGTTCACCTTCCAGTATTCGCCGCGCAGACCTGCCATCACGCCGAAGTTGCCAAGCTTGTAGTTGAGCGAGGCGTAGAGGGCGTGCAGATTCATGTCGTAGATGAAGCGGTTGTAGAAGAGCTTGTCCTCGATAGCCGCCGTGCCTTCCCACGATGTGTTGTCGACATACGACTCCTGTGGGGTGTTCTCGTGCGAGAAGTTAGCCTGGTATCCAGCCTCCACCTTCATGTCCTTCGTAATCTGGTTCTCGTAGTCGAGCTTCACCTCCCAGCGGCGGTTGTTGATGTGCTGCGGGCGGTACTGGTAGTCGTAAGCGTGCACGTCGTTGCCCTCCCAAACCGTCGAGTCGCGGTAGAAGTTGTCGCCGTCCGACTTCCAGCGGCTGAAGTCGACGGTGAAGTCGAGCAGGTGGCGCTTGCTGAACGAGTGGCGGTAGTTGAACTCCGAGTAGAACATGTTGTTGTCGCTGCTCGAGCGTGTGAGTCGGTCCATGCGATAGTCGGCGAGTCCGTCAGCCACGGCGGTGTATCTGTACGGCGTGAAGCTCTTCGACTTGCGTTCGCCCTTCATGAGCATGCCGCTCAGCGAGAAGTCGTCCTTCTTCGAGGCGTGCAGCGTCAGTCCGGCGCGCGTGAAGAGGTTGTTGCCCCAGCGGTCGTTGTCGGCTTTGTAGCTCTGGTTGTAGGTGTTGGAAGTCTGCGTGCTCTCGGTGTAGCCAGTGTTCTTGCGGTGGCGGTAGCCGATGTTGGCGTATGCGTCCAAGAGGCCGCTGTTGTAGTTGATGTTGAAACTGCTGTTGGCGCCGCCCTTAGTGTTGGCACCTGCCTGCAGCGAACCGTAGTAGCCCGCCTTGCGGTCTTTCTTCAGCACGATATTGATGATGCCGGCTGAGCCTTCTGCCGAGAACTTCGCCGACGGGTTGTCAATCACCTCGATGCTCTCGATGCTCTCGGCAGGCAACTGCTGCAGAATCTGCGCACGGTTGTCGGTGGTCAGTCCCGACGCCTTGCCGTTGATCCACACCTCCACCGATGAGTTGCCGCGCAGCGACACGTTGCCGTCGTTGTCTACCTCTACCGACGGTATGTTGTCGAGCACTTCGGACGCCGACTGTCCGGCGTTGCCGATGAGTTGCGCCACATCGAACGTCTTGCGGTCTACCTCGAGCTTCATCGCCGAGCGCTGTCCGGTGACGGTGACGCCCTTCAGCATCTTCGCGTCCTCAGACATATATATAATATTGTAGTGCTGATTGGTGTTAGAGGATGTTATCTCGAACTTGCGTATCTCGGTCTTGTAGCCCACGAACGTAAGTTCCAGAGTATAGCGGTCGTTGGCGAGTCCCTGAATATTGAAGTTGCCCACGGCGTCGGTCATGCCGCCGCTCACAAACTTGCCGGTGGCAGTCTGCGAAACCTTCACGTTCACAAAACTAAGTGGTTCTGAGTTGCGTTTATCAAGGACTTTTCCTTTCACAAGTCCTTGCGCCCATCCCGCCGCTGTGCAGAGGAAGAGCATCAAAAATAGTGCTAAGTGTTTCATGTTATATAAGACGTATCTCCGTGTGCTTGGTTTAATCGCCCCACACTTTTTTCTCACACCTTTTAGTAGCGGAGGTCTCCGGCTAAGACTGCCTTCAAGGGGGTGCACTTGTCTCAAGTGCACCAGCCGAGCAATGTTGATATGTCTCTTGCTACGTTGTTGCACTTCTTGCTCTGGCAAGCGGCAAAGCCGAGCGGAGACAAGTGCACCCCCTTGAAGATAGCAGCATCTGCTACTGGTCAAGCAGTTCGTCGGCTCCGTCTATGCAGCGGCGTATCACCTCGTAGCCGAATCCGCGCCCCAAGGCGTATTTCGTCAGCTTTGCGCGCATCTCGTAGTCGCTCTCAGCCTGCACCGAGCGTCGCTTAGCAGAAATGAGCTTCTTCAGTTCAGTCACATACGCCTCGTCGTCCACCTCGTCGAGCACGCGGCGGCTTATATCGCTCGCCACACCCTTCTGATAGAGCGCCTGCTCTATCTTGCGGCGTCCCCATCGGTCGAAGCGTATCTTCTCGCGCACGAAGAGTCGGGCGAACCGCTCGTCGTCAACGAAATTCTCGTCTATCAGTCGGTCGAGCACCCGCTCGCGTGCGTCCTCAGACAGTTGCCAGCGGCGCATCTTCTCGAGCATCTCGCCCGACGAGTGCTCCGCACGGGCGCAGAGCGCCGACAGCTTCTGCAGCGCCTCCTGCTCGGTTATGGGTTTCTTCTTTTGTAGCATTTTTTTTGAGTGTTTTTAAGGTGGTGTTTTCTGGCGGCGTTTAAGCCGAACTAAGCCTTCTTAAGCCTTTCTAAGCCGAGGAAGAATAGCTAACTAAGCCCTCCCCGACGGGGAGGGTTGGGAGGGGCTGTTGTGGGGTCTATTGGGAGGGGCTGCTTCCCTTCACGAACCTTGGCAGTCCGAAGCAGTCGTCGTTCACCGTTACGTCCTCGAAGCCCATCTCTCGCATCATCTCGCCCGTCGCCTCCGCATACCTCGTGTTACATTCGAAGAGCAGGCTTCCGCCGTTGCTCAGCGAGTACAGCGCGTAGCGGGCTATGGCGCGGTAGAAGCGCAGCGGGTCGTCGTCGGGCACGAAGAGCGCCGTGTGTGGCTCGTGCAGCAGCACGTTGTCGTCCATGTCGGCGCGCTCCGAGTCGCAGATATACGGCGGGTTGCTTACTATCAGGTCCCAAGGGGCGACGCTCTCCTCCGCCTTCAGCGCGTCCCTCTTGCAGAACGCCACCTCCGCCTTCAGCGCCTTTGCGTTGCTTTCCGCCGTGCGCAGCGCCTCCTCAGAGATGTCCCACGCCTCCACATACGCCTCGCCGAGACGCAGCTTCAGGCTGATGGCTATGCAGCCGCTGCCCGTTCCGATGTCGAGGATACGCTTTGGGGCAGAAGATAGGGGTGCGTCGTTCATCAGCTTCTCGCCCTCGTCCACGAGCCATTCCGTCTCGGGGCGCGGTATAAGCACCGAGGCGTTCACGCCGAAGTGGTTGCCGCAGAAGTCGGCATAGCCCAGCACGTGTTGCAGCGGTTCGCCCTGCTCGATGCGGCGTACGGCAGAGTCGAGGCGCAGCGTATCATCGGCAGACAACTGGTCGGTGGCACCGCAGGCGATGTCGGTGTACGATAAGCCGAACAACTCCTCGATGAGGATGCGCGCAATGGCACGAGCCTCTCCGTCTTCGTATGATGTGGCTATACGATGCCATATTTCTGAATAAGTCATATCGTTGTGAATATTTTTTAAATCTATAGTTCTGGGATGTAATTTATAATGACCTAATCTGTAATATATAATAAACTAATCTATTATTTATAATAAACTAATCTGTGATTTATAATATAATAAGATGTAGGTTTGATTAATAAAGAATATAAATTATCAATTTTCAGAATATAAATTGAGAAAATGTGCCGCGAGCGGGACTCGAACCCGCACAGCCATTACTGGCCAAGGGATTTTAAGTCCCTCGTGTCTACCAATTCCACCATTGCGGCGACCTGTGTCGTTTCGTTTGATGTCTTAATAAAAAACGGCAGCATTTCTGCCACCTGTCCTAACAAAAACAATCAAACTATTTGAAAAGAGCGGCAAACGGGACTTGAACCCGCGACCCCAACCTTGGCAAGGTTGTGCTCTACCAACTGAGCTATTGCCGCATGAAGCGCTTTTTGCGAGTGCAAAGGTACATTATTTTTTTCAAGTGGAGAAGAAAAACAGGAAAAAAGTGCTGTTTGGCAATAGAATTGTCTTAAAAGGGGGTGCAGCGGTCTCCGCTGCACCAACCGAGAAAATAGCATTGTTAGCTTGATCGGTGCAGCGGGGACCGCTGCATCCCCTTGATTTTAACAGCTCTTGTGCGTCATGATGTCGAGCACCATCTCGTCTGTGCGGTTCATGGCTTCGGCGCCGATGCTTGTGAGGTTGCGTATAGAGCGGTCTACATCGTTGTCGATGATGCCCTCTACTGAGCTCACGCACTTGCCTTCCATCGAGAGCAGCGCAGAAAGCAGCGCTGTAGACACGCCCGACGAAATCTTCAGCGCGCAACTCGGTTTCGCTCCGTCGCATATCATGCCCGTGATGTTGGCAATCATGTTCTTCACCGACCAGCAGATGCGCTCGTAGTTGCCGCCCATGAGGTAGGTGATGCCGCAGCTTGAGCCGATGCTTGCCACTACGCAGCCGCAGAGAGCCGACAGCTTGCCGAGGTTCTGCTTGATGTAGATGGCTGTGAGGTGGCTCAGCGTGAGCGCGCGAATGAGCTCCTCCTCGGTGTTCTCGTTCTCCTCGGCGTACACAGCCACTGGGTTGGTGGCGCAGATGCCCTGGTTGCCCGAACCCGAGTTGCTCATCACCGGAATCATCGCGCCGCCCATACGAGCGTCGCAAGCCGATGCGGTCTTAGAGATAATATGCGAGAAGATAGAGTTGCCGAAGATGCCGTGGCTCAGTGGGCGGTCGATAGTCTTGCCCAAACAGTGGCCGTAGTTGTGCTTCTTCGACTCCTCCGCGATGCGGAAGTTGTAGTCGCGTGTCTTCAGAATGAAGCGCAGGTCGTCCTCAGGCGTTGTCATAGCGAAGTCGTAGACAAGTCGCATGTTGAGGCGTATGTCGTTGTTCTCTGCCTCGCCCGCCTTGTGGTGGCGCTCGTCGAGCAGCACTTTGCCGTCTTTCTCCAGGTATACGAAGTGGGTGTGCGATGTGGCGATTACGGCTGTAGCCTTATGGCCGTCGGCCTCGCAGGTGATCTCTACGTACAGCTTCTCGGTGATGCCGCTCTTGAGCTGTATGGAGATATGGTCGGCGTCGATATACTGCTTGCCCTCCTCGAGCGAGTCTGGCGTGAGGTCTTTTATCACCTCCAGTTGATATTCCGACTTGCCGATGATGGCTCCGAGAGCGATGGCAATAGGCAGTCCGATCATGCCCGTGCCGGGTATGCCCACGCCCATGGCGTTCTTAAGGATGTTGGCAGAGAGCAGCGCCGTGATTTTCTCAGGGCGGCAGCCTAACAACTCTGTAGCGCGAGCCACGCAGAGCGACACGCACATCGGCTCGGTGCAGCCGACGGCTGGCACTACCTCGCGATTGATAAGGGCAATGATTTGTTTGCGAATGTCTTCTTCAAGCATATTGTTTAGGGTTATTAGTTGAGAGTTTTCTTGTTAGTTGAGAATTCAGAGTTGAGAGTTGAGAGTTCTTGCATAGGCAAGCGGCAAAGCCGAGCGATGATATGTTTTGTAACTTTCAAGAGCTACAAATGAACTATCAAGGTAATCATAACTCTCAACTCTCAGCTCTCAATTCTCAATCCAAAAAAACTTTTACTTCTTTCTGCTCTTCTTTGCAGCGGTCTTCTTAGCCGGAGTCTTCTTCTCCTCCTTCTTAGCCTCAGTCGGCTGCTGCTTGCGGTCGATCTTCACGAGCTCTACCTTGAATATAAGAGTAGAGTAGGGCTTGATCTGACCTGCTGCGCGCGAACCGTAAGCCAGTTCCTGCGGGATGTAGAGCATCCATGTGCTGCCTGCAGGCATAGAGGTGAGAGCCTCTGTCCAGCCCTTGATAACCTGATCGGGGCGGAAAGTAGATGTGTCAGGATTGCGCTTGTAGCTGCTGTCGAACACGTTGCCGTCGATGGTCTTGCCCTCGTAGCGTACGGTTACGTTGTCGTCCTTAGTAGCCACCTCGCCGGTTCCGGCTGTGAGCACCTTGTACTGCAAGCCTGAAGGCAGCGTAACTACGCCTTCCTTCTTGGCGTTGGCAGCGAGCCAGTCGGTGTTCTCCTTCTTGTAGGCATCCTCCTGACGGCGCTTCTCTGTGGTCATTGTGTTCTCGAAGAACTTCTTTGCGTCTGCAGCCTTCATCACGGTAGTGTCGTTGACAACGGCATCGATGAAGCCGCGGTTGAAGTTGATGCTGTCGAGAGTCCACTGAGTGTTCTTCACCTCGTTAGCAACGCCCGGATACATACGTGTCTCGAGCATCTGTGCAATCTGCACGCCGGCGCTGTGAGCCATGAACTGCTTGTCGTTAGAGCGCTTGATGCCCTCGCGCAGACCAGCTACGAACGCGTCCATAGATGTAGAGTCGACGCCGTACTGCTTGCCTACGTACTCCATCAGACCGGTGGTGTAGGTCATGCCGGCAGCGTAGCTCAGTGAGTCGGACATGCTCAGGAGCGCAACCGGAGCCTTGCAGCAGCCTGCAGCACCCTTCTTGCACTCTTTCTTGTTCTTCTTGCTCTTCTTGTCTGCCTTGCTGCACTCTGTCTTCGCCTTCTTGCATTCCTTGTTGTCCTTTGCAGAAGCGTTGGTGAAGGTTGCAGAGAGCAGAGCAACCATCGCCAGTGTCAATATCTTTCTCATTTTTATTTATTGGTTTAAAGGATAAAGTAGACGAGCGGGCAGGCGTTACCGTCTACCCGTCAACTCGTCTACTTGTCTTCTTGTTTACTAATTTGTTTACTTTCCGTTAACGCTGATAAGTTCAATCTTGAACACCAGCGGAGAGTAAGGCTTGATCTCGCCCTGCTCGCGGTCGCCGTAAGCGAGTTCCTGCGGGATGTATACTTCCCATACAGAGCCAGCCGGCATGTGTACGAGAGCCTCTGTCCAACCCTTGATTACCTGGTTGGCACGCAGAGTGATAGGCTGGTTGTTCTTGTAGCTGCTGTCGAACACCTTGCCGTTGATGAGCTTGCCCTCGTAGTGTACCTTTACGAGTGAGGTGTCCTTCGGCATAGCGCCGTTGCCCTCCTTGATAACCTTGTACTGTACGCCTGAAGGAAGAGTCTTCACGCCTGCCTTTTTAGCGTTGGCAGCCATCCACTCCTCGCCCTGCTTCTTCAGCGCGCCGTACTTCTGCTCCATGTACTTAGACTTGATAGCCATCATCTTCTGCTGAGCTACCTGGCCAGCCTGCTCCATTGTCATGATGCCCTTGCCGTGTACGCCCTGAACGAAGCCTGCCATGAAGTTCTTCAGAGAGATAGTCTTTGTAGAGTCGTCGCCGAAGATCTCGTGGTTAATGCCCTTAACCATGCGGTTAGAGATCTGCTGACCGATCTGTACACCCATGTAGTAAGCGGCTTTCTTCTTGTTGTCGCCAGCGTTAGCACCGTCGTTCAGACCCTTTACGAATTCGTCGATATAGGTGGTGTCGATGTCCATCTGCAACAGATACTGCTTCAGACCCTGGGTCTGAGCCATACCGATAGCGTAGCTCAGTGTGTCTACGTCGTTCTTAAGATTTGCCTTTGCGGGAGAGTTTCCGCAAGAAGCGAAGATGCCAGAAATGGCAATAGCCAAAGCGGCTACGATTGAAAACTTTTTCATTGTTTGTGTTATTGTTGTTTTTTAGTTGTTTCTTTAGAGAACCTTGATAAGCTCTACGTCGAACACCAATGCTGCGAACGGCGGGATAGCTGCGCCTGCGCCGCGCTCGCCGTATGCCAGCTGGTAAGGGATGAAGAAGCGGTACTTTGCGCCCTCAGACATGAGCTGCACGCCCTCTGTCCAGCCTGCGATAACGCCGTTCAACGGGAATGTAGCCGACTCGCCGCGCTTGTAGCTGCTGTCGAATACTGTGCCGTCGATGAGGCGACCCTCGTAGTGGCACTCTACGGTGTCCTCAGCGGTCGGCTTCTTGCCGCTGCCCTCGTTGAGCACCTGATACATAAGACCTGAAGGCAGCGATACTACGCCCTCCTCAAGAGCCTTGTCTGCGAGCCAAGCCTCGCCCTTGTCCTTGTTCTCCTTATACTTCTCGGCTGCGGCTGCGCGCTGCTTAGCCTCCTGCTGCTGGAAAAATTCTGTAACAATCATCTGAGCCTCCTGGTCAGCCACCTGTGGCTCCTTGCCCTCAAGCATGTCCTTGATAGCCTGAGCGAAGTCGTCGATGTTAAGGTTCTCGGCTCCCATCTGTGAGAGCTGGCGGCCTATGCCAAGGCCCAAAGCGTAACTAAGTTTGTCCATAAGTTGTATTTATTTTTTTAATAATGTATCTATGCTTAGGGGCTAAAGTCTTGCAAATTTACTACTTATATTTGATTTCAAATACATAATTGTGTAAAAATCACTTTTTTTAATTATTACGATAGCTCTTTTTGCTTTACTTATTAATGTTTTGTTTGCGTACCTATCTATGTTTTGTCTGTGTATATATTCATGATTTATAGGTACAGGCGTATAAAAATGTAAAATATCATCGCAAATCTTTGGCTGTTTGCGCTATTTCCACTATTTTTGCAGTGTTAGCCGCGTTACAGGCTGCGTGAACCTAAACAAAAATAGCGAGTGGATATTCTTCACCCGCCAACTTGTTCGTTAAATATACTACAATGAAAACCGACCACCTCCTGATTATACGATTTTCTGCCCAAGGCGAGGTAGCTATGCTTGTGCCTGTGGTCAGTTCGCTCGCACGCCAATATCCCGACTTGCGCATCACTGTGCTGAGTCGCCCTTTCGCTCGTCCTTTCTTCGAGGGGCTGGCTCCGAATGTGGGCTTCATGGGTGCCGATCTGCAGGGCGAATACAGGGGTGTGACAGGGCTTAACGCCCTCTACCGCCGACTTATTGCGAAGAACTTCACGGCTATTGCCGACATGCACAATATTCTTTCGTCGCGCTATCTGCGCATGCGCTTCAACCTGAGCCGCTTCCGTGTGGAGCATATAGACCGTCATGTGTCCGAACGCCGCAAACTGACGGCGCAGAAGGACAAGCAGCTGCGCCAGTTGCCTACGGCTTTCGAGAATTATACCGACGTGCTCTCGCGCTTGGGCTATCCTGTGAAGGTCGATTTTCATTCCATATTCCCGCCCACGGGCGGCAACCTGCGCCTTGTGCCCGAGCAGATAGGCGAGAAGAAGATATTCCAGCAGTGGATAGGCGTGGCGCCGTTTGCCATTTATAAGGAGAAGGTCTATCCGCCTGAGAAGATGGAGCAGGTTGTGGCAGAGCTGATACGTCGCCATCCGTCGTGCCGTGTACTGCTTTTTGGGCGCACCGAGGCGGAGCAGAAAGTGCTCGACACATGGTGCGCACGATATAAGGAGTGTGTGAATGCGTCTGTGCTTCTCGGTACGCTGCAGCAGGAGCTGATAGTGATGAGCCATCTCGACGTGATGCTCTGCATGGACAGCGTCAACATGCATCTGGCTGCGCTCACCGGCATACGCATTGTGAGCGTATGGGGCGCTACGCATCCGTTCGCCGGCTTCCTTGGCTGGAACCATCGCATGAGCGACGTGGTGCAGGTGGACATGCCGTGCCGTCCGTGCAGCGTGTTCGGCAATGTTCCGTGTATGCGTGGCGACCATGCCTGCATGAACGCCATCGACCCGATAACCATTGCCGACAGTGTGGAGCGCGTGCTGAACGAACTGCCGAAGCGTGTGGTCAGCCCTTCACCATCTCAACCCCTCACCACCTTATAGCTCACGTGTAGTATTATCGTGCAGGTTTTCGGCTTCGTTTCGAGGCGAAGTTGGTCGTAGGCGAGGTTCGCCTTTATGAAGTCGTGCATCTTCTGCGCCACCTCCATGCTCGATACGTGTATGTCAGCCTCCTCGCCGAGGCGGTGCTGCGATGTGTTGTCGCTGCCCGTAAGCCGGCAGAGCTCTTCCGAATGGTATCCGTTCACGACGCGTATCACGCCGAAGCGGCGCCTGAGCGGTTCGAGCACGTTCTCGCATAGCGCACGCATACGAGCGATGTCCTCTGACGTCGGCATATTGCTGATGCGGTGGTGTATCACGGCGCCCGAAAGCGCGAGGTTGCGCAGCGTGAAGTGCTCCGACAGACGCAGGTCGTAAAGTGTTGCATACTCGTTAGTTGCGTTAAAAGCGGTTGCCGCATTTGCGGCAACCTTCTTTGTGTTTTCCATGTGTTTTAGATAATTAAAGTTAGTAAGAATCAAGTAACTATATATATTGTTTTTGTGTCTTAATCTGCTGCAAAAGTATGGGTTGTTCTGGAAATAACAATTCAAGTGGCTACTTTTACTGTTAAATATTGTTTTTAAACACGTGTTAGGCCGATTTTTAGTAACTTTGCACCTTATTAATATAAAGGGTTGAGGTGTTGAGGTGTTGAGATGGTGACAAATGAAGTTCAGATGTTGCCCGAGATGGTGACAAATGATGTTCAGATGTTGGCCGTTCCGCCCCTCTTTCTCCCTCAGAAAACAACGAATATGATCAATACAAACATACACGATTATGAGATAATGGCGCCGGTAGGTTCGCGTGAGAGCCTTCAGGCAGCCATTCAGGCAGGCGCCGACAGCATCTACTTCGGTGTGGAGCAGCTGAACATGCGCTCACATTCTGCCAACCATTTCACTATTGAGGACCTGCACGAGATAGCAGCCATCTGCACAGAGCATGGCATGAAGAGCTATCTCACCGTAAACACCATCATCTACGACGAGGATGTGGAGCTGATGCACCAGATCATCGACGCGGCGAAGGAGGCTGGCATCTCTGCGGTGATAGCTTCCGACGTGGCTGTTATGAGCTACTGCCGTCAGGTGGGCGTAGAGGTTCACCTCTCTACGCAGCTCAACATCAGCAACGCCGAGGCTCTGAAGTTCTACGCTCAGTTTGCCGACGTTGTTGTCCTGGCGCGCGAGCTGAACATGGACCAGGTGGCTTACATCTTCGAGCAGATAGAGAAGCAGCACATCTGCGGACCGAATGGCGAGCTGGTGCGCATCGAGATGTTCTGCCACGGTGCGTTGTGCATGGCTGTGAGCGGCAAGTGCTACATGAGTCTTGCCAACACCGGACGCTCTGCCAACCGCGGCGAGTGCATGCAGATATGCCGCCGTTCGTACACCGTCACCGACAACGAGACGGGCAACCAGCTCGAGATTGACAACAAGTATATCATGTCGCCGAAGGACCTCAAGACTATCCGCTTCATCGACCGCATGATGCGTTCGGGCGTGCGCGTCTTCAAGATAGAGGGTCGTGCTCGCGGCGCAGAGTACGTCTACAACGTGGTGCGCTGCTACAAGCAGGCTATTGCGGCTGTGCTCGACGGCACGTTCACCGACGAGAAGAAGGACGAGTGGGACGCAACGCTCGCTACGGTCTTCAACCGCGGCTTTTGGGACGGCTACTATCAGGGTCAGACTTTGGGCGAGTGGAACAGCAACTACGGATCGAACGCTACGGAGAAGAAGGTGTACGTGGGTCGCGGCGTGAAGTATTTCTCTAACATCGGCGTGGCTGAGTTCACGTGCGAGGCGATGGAGTTCTCGGTAGGCGACAAGCTGCTCATCACCGGTCCGACAACGGGCGTGATGTACGTAGACGTAGACGAGATACGCTACGACCTGAAGCCGGTGGAGACGGCGCATAAGGGTCAGCACGTGTCGTTCCGCGTGCCGGCGAAGATCAGACCAAGCGACAAACTGTTCAAGATTGTTCCTGCGCAGGCGCAGAAATAATCTTGAAGTTGAGGTGTTGAGATGTTGAGATGTTGAGATATGAAGTTGATTTGTTGAGATGTTGAGATATGATGTTGAGATGTTGAATGTTGATGTGTTGACATTTGTACATTTCTCACCATCTCACCATCTCACCACAACACCATCTCACCAGCAAATCTCAACACCTCAACACCTCACCATAACACCATAAAAACAACAATCATGACAATAAACGAAGCACAGGACGAAGTCATTGAACAGTTTCAGGACTTCACCGACTGGATGGACAAATACCAGTTACTCATAGACCTCGGCGGCGACCTTGAGCCGCTCGACGAGAAGTATAAAACCGAGCAGAACCTCATCGACGGCTGCCAGAGCCGTGTGTGGGTGCAGTGCGATATGACCGACGACGGTCGTCTCGTCTTCACCGCCGACAGCGACGCTCTCATCGTGAAGGGCATCATAGCGCTGCTCATTCAGGTAATCAGCGGACATACGCCGCGCGAGATTCTCGACGCCGACCTCTACTTCATCGAGCGCATCGGTCTGAAGGACCACCTCTCGCCGACACGCTCCAACGGACTGCTCGCTATGGTTAAGCAGATACGTATGTACGCATTGGCATACGAGGCGAAAGGCCAATGTTGAGTTTTGAATGTTGAATGTTGAATTGTCGGCTTCGCCGATGAGGAATTGTTCAATTTTGAATTATTTGGATAAACAATGAAACAAGTTTTATTTTCAGTGCTTTCACTGGTTGCAATAGTGTCGATAGCATGTTCGTGCGCATCGTGCAAGAACGCATCGAAGACAGCTGCCGAGCCCGACACCGTGGCGCTCGTAGGTCCTACGTTCCGCGCCGACTCGGCGTACATGTTTGCCGCAAAGCAGTGCGAGTTCGGTCCGCGCGTCATGAACTCTGCGGCTCACGACCGCTGCGGCGAGTGGATAATGCAGAAGTTCCGCGAGTTCGGCATGAGCGTTGAGGCTCAGGACGCCGAGCTGAAGGGATGGGACGGCACGATGCTGCGCTCGCGCAACATCATAGCGCGCTTCCGCCCCGAACAGACCACACGCATACTGCTCTGCGCCCACTGGGACAGTCGTCCGTGGGCTGACAACGACCCCGATTCTACCAACTGGCGCCGTCCGGTGATGGCTGCCAACGACGGAGCGAGTGGCGTGGCTGTGATGCTCGAGTTGGCTCGCGCCCTGCAGAGCGACACTACGCTGCAGATAGGTGTCGACTTCGTGTGCTTCGACGCCGAAGACTGGGGCACACCGCAGTGGGCAGACCAGGCTGACGACGCCGACACATGGGCGCTCGGTGCGCAGTATTGGGCTGAGCACCTGCCAGAAGGCTACGAGGCACGCTACGGCATATTGCTCGACATGGTGGGCGGACAAGGCTCCAAGTTCTACCAGGAGGGCGTGTCGAAGCAGTACGCTTCAGAGATTGTGAACAAGGTGTGGCGCACAGCGGCGCAGATAGGCTACGGCTCGTTATTCCCGATGAAGGACGGCGCGATGGTCACCGACGACCATGTGCCGGTGAACGAGAAGGCTGGCATCGCCTGCATCGACATCATACCCTGCTTCCCCGACTGTCCGCAGAGCTCGTTCGGACCCACATGGCACACCGTCAACGACACGATGGACAATATCGACCCCAACGTGATGAAGGCTGTCGGTCAGACGCTTATACAGGTGCTCTATTCGGAGGAGTAACCCCTCACTCACATATCTCAACACCTCAACACCTCAACATCACAACATCAATAAAATAATAACAAACAACAATAACAATGTCATTAAAATGTGGTATCGTAGGACTCCCTAACGTGGGCAAGTCCACTCTTTTCAACTGCCTCTCTAACGCTAAGGCGCAGGCAGCCAATTTCCCTTTCTGTACAATCGAGCCTAACGTGGGCGTCATCACCGTTCCCGACGAACGCCTCACGAAGCTTGCCGAGATAGTTCACCCGGGTCGCATCGTGCCCGCAACTTGCGAGATAGTAGACATCGCCGGACTCGTGAAGGGTGCGTCTAAGGGCGAGGGCTTGGGCAACAAGTTCCTCGGCAACATCCGCGAGACCGACGCCATCATCCACGTGCTGCGCTGCTTCGACGACGACAATATCGTGCGCGAGGGCGGCGCCGTAGTCAACCCGGTTGAGGACAAGGAGGTCATCGACACCGAGCTGCAGCTGAAGGACCTCGAGACCGTAGAGTCGCAGCTGCAGAAGCAGTCGAAGATAGCATCCATCGGCAACAACAAGGACGCCAAGGTAGCCGTGTCTGTGCTCGAGGCTTACAAGGAGGTGCTGGAGAAGGGACAGAACGCACGCTGCGTAGAGTTCGAGTCGAAGGAGGAGCAGCGCTATGCTCACGACCTCTTCCTGCTCACCGCCAAGCCCGTGCTCTACGTGTGCAACGTAGACGAGGCGTCGGCAAAGAGCGGCAACAAGTATTCGGAGCAGATTGCGGAGATAGCAAAGAACGAGGGTGCGGAGATGCTCGTCATCGCTGCGAAGACCGAGGAGGACATCGCGTCGCTCGAGACTTACGAGGACAAGCAGATGTTCCTTGAGGAGCTGGGCCTTGAGGAGAGCGGTGTGAACCGTCTTATCAAGAAGGCTTACAACCTGCTCAACCTGCAGACATTCATCACCGCCGGCGAGATGGAGGTGAAGGCGTGGACATACCACAAGGGCTGGAAGGCTCCGCAGTGTGCCGGCGTCATCCACACCGACTTCGAGAAGGGCTTCATCCGTGCCGAGGTAATCAAGTACGACGACTACATGCAGTACGGTTCTGAGGCTGCTGTGCGCGAGGCTGGCAAGCTCTCTATCGAGGGCAAGGATTATGTAGTGCAGGACGGCGACATCATGCACTTCCGTTTCAATGTCTAATGCTGGCGCATTACACATTGAGGTTGAGGTGTTGAGATGGTGATGTGTTGACATTTCACCACCTCACCATCTCAACCTCATTTCTCACCACCTAAACATCTCAACATCTCACCACAATAAAAAATGGAACATTTTTTATACATCCTTTGGGATCCGAGCGCTACAGCCTTCAAGCTCGGCCCTCTTGAGTTCCACTGGTACTCGCTCTGCTGGCTTGTGGGTCTTGCGCTGGCTTACCTCTGCGTGCAGCGTCTGTACAAGGAGCAGAAGGTGAAGCCCGAGCTGTTCGACCCGCTCTTCATCTACTGCTTCATCGGCATACTCGCCGGAGCACGTCTTGGACATTGCCTCTTCTACCAGCCCGACTTCTTCCTCTCGTCGTGGAAACACTTCGTGGAGATATTCCTGCCCATCGACTTCCTGCCTGACGGCGGATGGCGCTTCACGGGCTATCGCGGACTCGCCTCGCACGGCGGTACGCTGGGCTTGATGCTCGCCTTGTGGCTCTACGTGCGCCGCACAAAGATGAACATCTGGCAGGTGCTAGACAACATAGCCATCGCTACGCCGCTCACAGCCTGCTTCATACGCTTGGGCAACCTCATGAACTCGGAGATTATCGGCAAGATAACCGACGTGCCCTGGGCGTTCATCTTCCAGCAGGTAGACCCCATGCCGCGCCACCCGGGACAGCTCTACGAGGCCATCACCTACGCTCTGCTGTTCTTCATCGGCTGGTACTTCTACCGCCGCACGCCGCAGCGTGTGGGCACAGGCTTCTTCTTCGGACTCTGTCTGACGTACATCTTCACCGCACGCTTCTTCATCGAGTATACCAAGGAGGTGCAGGAGGCGTTCGAGGCTTCGCTGCCGCTCGACATGGGACAGCTGCTGAGCATACCGTTCGTGGCTATCGGCGTGGCGTGCATGATTGGCGGCAAGTGGATGGACCGCTTCCGCGATTTCTGTTCGGCGCCGAAGAAGTAATCGTCGGCGCCGAACAGGCTCTACACCCCGCATTTTCACTGGTATATAACCATTTAACAACAAAACAATATGAAAAAACTACGCTACTTCGCGCTCTCAATGCTTGCAGCACTCTCGCTCGCAGCTTCAGCGCAGACAACAAATCCAAACCCCGTGACGCTTACTCTCGACATTCACGAGTGTTATGTTCACGAGACAATGACAACAACCGACAAGACCGCATATTATTATGTAGGCTATCTTGAGAAGGAACTCTTTGACAATGACGGCTACAACGACGACGAGACTCTCGCCAGCGAAGACAAAAAGTGGTTCGAGGAGATGGCTCAAGGCTATAAGACAGAGGTCAAGGAGATTGTAGAGTCGTTCTGCTTCAAGGGCGATGCCGCAGAATATCAGGCAGGCTTGCTGCCCGACCGCGAGTACGTAATCTGGTATCACGGCGTTGACGAGGAAGGTAACACCACCACAGAGATCAAGCGTCTGCCGTTCCGCACAAAGCCTGTGCAGGCTATCAGCAACCGCATCGGACTGAAGGCTCAGAAAACGGAGGATGGTGGTATCTTTGTCACTTGCGAGCCCGACGACAAGAACCTCTACTACACATTTGGCTCTATCGCAAAGTCGAACATGTTCGACGAGTTCACACACGACGAGCTGACTGTACGCGACTATATGCAGACAGGTATCAGTACGCAACTCTATGACTATCTTGCCAATGGGGAGCTGAATGAGTGGTTCGAGACATACGCTAATCAAGGCGACTTCTCTCTTAAATTCGACAAGCTTGTAGCTGGCGAGGAGTATTATATTGTAGCTGCTTACGTAGACAGCGAGGGTGGCATCTGCTCAGAGATTGCTACCATCGAAATCGACGGCAAGGGCAATCCTACCGGCATCAACAGCGTTAAGAACAACACACCGCTCGTTGCCGACGGCGTTTACACGCTCGACGGCACACGCGTAGGCACAACGCTCGGCGACGTTCAGCGTGGCGCGTACATTGTGAAGTTCAACGGACGCACACACAAGGTTATCAAGCGATAACATTCTTTTTTATGGAATAAACTCTAAGGGGGTGCACTTGTCTCAAGTGCACCTTTTATTTTGTTGGTGCTATCTTCAGGGGGTGCACTTGTCTCAAGTGCACCAACGTAGCATGAGGTGGTATTGTTGGTGCTTCTCTTGTACTGTTGTGCACTTCTTTTGCTCGGTTGAGAGTGTGTCAAAACTCACGAGTAGGACGCCCCGAAGGGGCAAAAGCACATAGCCCAGGGCAACGCCCTGGGTAAATATGCGCCACACTAACCCCACGCCCTGTAAGGGCAAAAGCCTAATTATTAAGCTGTTGCCCTTACAGGGCGCACTATTCAATATATACACTCAACACCCAGGGCGCTGCCCTGGGCTATGTGGTTGTTGGGCTTTCAGCCCGCATTGATTGAGTTTTGACACACCCTCCCCTTGAAGGCACCTCTTTGGAGACGATTACCGCGACGATGTAATGTTGTTACCGCAATGGTGTAATAGCATTACCACGCTGCTGTAATGGCGTTACCACATTGCTGTAACACCATCACACTCTGCGCTATCCGCGTTTGCGGCGTACAAATGCCTCGCACTCCGCCAGTATTTTCACCCTTGCCACCTTCATCACCGCATAATAAAGCGCTACGGCGAGCACGAAACGCGTGCCGAGCAGCAGCCAGAGGTTGCTGATAGAGAGCGTAGCGTAATGGACGGCGCTCATCACGGCGGCGGCAGCAAGAGCGAACGGCATCACGTCGCGCAGGAACATGCGCAGGCCGTAGCCCGTGAGACGGCGCACGAAGAAGAGCCACACGCCGAGCCACACTACGTTGAGCGCCGTGTAAGCCTCCACCATGCGCGTGATGCCCTGACGCCAAAGCATCATCATAACGCCTATCTGCACCACGCCCAGCGAGAACGTGCACCAGAAGAATGTGCCCGAACGGCCCTTAGAGATAATCATGTTAGAGAACAGCGTGGCGATGGGCATCGTGGCGCCCGCCACGCACAGTATCTGTATCAGCGCAGCCGAGGCGAGCCATTTCTCGCCGATGGCAAGCACGATGAACTCCTTAGCCACCAGTCCGAAGCCCAGTAGCAGCGGGAAGGCGATGAACGCCGTGAAGCGCATCATCTTGCGGAACACGTCGGTCTGGCGCCCAGGCTCGTTACCCAGACTCACGAGCACCGGCTGCGCCACCTGCGCCACCATGCTCTGCACCAGCGAGTAGCACTTCGTGTTCCACTGATACGCCTGGTTGTAGTTGCCCGTGTCGCGCGGCGAGAAGTAGTGGCCCAGCAGTATGTTGAGCACGTTGTTGTTCACGTGCGTCATTATCGTCGTGGCGAGTATCTTGCACGAGAAGCGGAACATGCGGCGCACCGGCTCGAACGAGATGCCGCGCAGCGTGGGGCGCCACGGCGAGTAGTGCCATTGGAAGAAGGTGTTGATAGACACGTACACCAGTCCCTGCGTGGCGAGCGACCAGTAGGCTGCGCCCGCAAACGCCATGCCCACACCCACGAGGCTCGACGAGATGACGGCGATGGCGCCGGCGGCTGCCTGCTGCTTCGCCTTCAGATGCTTGAAGAGGTAAGCCGACTGCGCCGTGCCCAACGAGGCGATGATGATGCTCAGGAAGGCGTAGCGGCAGAGCGGCACTACGCGCTCCGTGTGATAGTAGTCGCCGATGAGCGGTGCAGCGAGGAAGAGTGCGGCGTAGAGCGTGGTCGCCACGATGATGTTGAACCAGAACACCGAGTTGTAGTCCTCCGGTCGAGGGTCCTTAAGGTTGGTGAGTGCCGTGCGGAAGCCGCTGTCCTGCAGCGCCGTCGCCACGAGTGAGAAGATGCTTATCATCGCCATCATGCCGTAGTCGGACGGCGAGAGCAGTCGTCCGAGCACGATGCCGAACGCGAGGCCCACCACCTGCTGCACGCCACTATTCAGGCCGCCCCAGAGCAGGCCCTTCGCTGTCTTTTCCTTCAGTGTTTCCATATCGTTTTCTCTTTTCTCCTGCAAAGTTACACTTATACCGCCACATTCTCCGAGTTTTCGCGCATAATCTTCGTTGGTGCCGCAAGATTCTCCTCTTAGGGAGTGCACTCTTAGGGGACGCACTTTTAGGGGACGCACTCTTAGGGGGTGCACTTGTCTCAAGTGCACCAACCGAGCAAGAAGTGCACCAAGCAAGAAGTGCACCAACCGAGCGATGTTGATGTGCCCGTTGCTACGTTGGTGCACTTGAGACAAGTGCACCCCCTGAAAGGCATCCTAACCATCTGCAGATCCGTGGGAGAATATACTGAAAACCTACCGAAGAAAGCCAATCGGCTTGATTTATGTCAAATTATTCTTAATTTGAATAAAAAACTTTCAAATTTCTTGTGTGGTCGTACACAAATTATTATCTTTGCAGCGTGTTCGAGAGAATGCAATGTTTTTTCATTAGGTTAGTAGTTTGATAGATTTTAAGGTAAAGATTATGTTATTATTTTTTGGACCAATTGCAGTTTTTGCATGATTCAAAATTATTAATGTAACATTATTCTTTGAGAGGCCGGTGCGAGTGATTCGTGTCGTCCTTTTTTTTTGTCTCAAAAAAAGGAGGTTGTAGTGTTGATGTGTTGTTATGTTGACAAATGCGTTGTATTGTTTATGTGTAGAAATGCTACAATACTATAAAAACATTACGCCGTACACCCATTATTAAATATGTTTTTGTAAATTTGCAAAAACACCCACAACATCATCTCTCAACATCTCACCACCTCACCATCTCAACATTATGCATAAACTCCTCCTCTCTCTGCTGCTCTCCTTGGCAGCCATCACCACCACATACGCATCCGACTGGCTCTCTCGCATCGACGACGACCGCCGCGTGTGCCGTCTCTCCATCCCCGGAACCCATGACGCCTGCACAGGCTACGGCTTCGTCGCGCAGGACACGCTGGCGGGCAACTACATCGCCTGCACACAGCAGCTGGACATCAGCGCGCAGTGGGCGGTTGGCGTGCGCGCCTTCGACCTGCGCCCCGACGTGCTCACCACGCAGCCCGCGAAAGACCCTAACGCGAAGTATCGCAAGCACCATAAGGATGACGACCAGCCGAAGCGCACGCTGCAGATATACCACGGCGAGTTTGCCACACAGCAGACCTTCAACGGCGTGTTCGACGTGCTGCGCGACTCGCTTGCGGCGCACCCTACCGAGTTCGCCATCATCATCATGCAGCACGAACGCTCGTCGCACCGCGACGGCTCGCACTGGGAGGCGATGGTCGACTATGCGCTGGCTGAAAACAGCGACCTGCTCGTCGACTTCAGACCTGACCTCACTGTAGGACAGTTGCGCGGTCGCATACTCGTGCTCAGTCGCGACACCTACCGACCCACACCGCGCGGCGGATATATCGACGGATGGCGCTTCGACGCCGCTGTCGACTGGCAGCAGCCTGCCACCATGCGCGGATATGCCATGAAGGGCGTGCTCTGCGTGCAGGACTTCTACAACATGACGTGGGAGGGCGGCACAACGGCGAAGCTCGCAGCCATAGAGCGCCTGCTGCGTGTGGCGAACAGCGCGGAGGTGGCAGCGAAGTACCCCGATATGTGGTTCATCAACCACACCTCAGGATTCAAATACACCTCAACGGAGTACACCGCCGAACCGGTTTCTACCAGTGAGGGCTACCGTGCCAACGCCGCCGATACCAACGCTTTCCTCGCCAACCTCATCAAAGGTCGCATGACAACGGGCCTCGTAATGATGGACTTCGCCGGCGTAGACCGCTCCGGAGAGCATGACGTAATGGGTAGGAAGCTCGTCAACGCTGTTATCAGAAGCAACTTCTAAGTTGTCAAGCAAACTTCAGGGGGTGCACTTGTCTCAAGTGCACCAATGTAGCAAGAGGTATATCAACATTGCTCGGTTGGTGCACTTCTTGCTCTGGCAAGCGGCAAAGCCGAGCGGAGACAAGTGCACCCCTGAAGTTAGCAGCATCTGTGCCGATCCGTGCAATCCGTGGGAGAATAATCTCAGCAAGAACTTCTGTGAGATCCGTGGATTCCGTGGGAGAATATACGCAGCAAGTCGGTATTCGTGTTATTCGTGTTCGTTATAATAATTAGTGTTATTGTTTGCTGCGGAGGCCGGAGACCTCCGCTACGGATGGGTGCGCACCCTAACAATCTGTGCTGATCCGTGCAATCTGTGGGAGAATATTCTAACGCGTCGAAATAATCTTCAGCACATCGTTAGGATACATATAGTTTCTCTTGCGGAGTTTTGAGAAGCAGAAACAATTGTTCTGCTCGAGCACATGCACTACGAACTCGGTGCAGTAGAGCGCCTTCGCCGAGGAGTGGTCGAAGTTGAAGTCGAACGGCACCTGCTGCTCCACCAGCGCCTCCACCGTGCGCCTCACGGCAGCCGTATCCACCGCGCAGGGCGCCTTGCGGGCGTAGATGCAGTAAGACCCATTCTTGCGCAGATACTCCTCCGGCGTCTCCATCACCACCTTCTTAGCCACCGTAGACGCATGCGCCAGACGCACGCCGTCGGCATAGCGTATGACGATGCCGCAATGTGATGGGGTAGAGTCGCACACCTCGAACGAAGTGTAGCCCGAGAGCGCACGCACAGCCACCGACTCCCATGCGTCGCCCACGCTGAAGAACACGTCGCCCGTGGCGAACGCCGACGTGTCGGGCACGAGATACGGAGGTCGTTTCAGCCAGCAGAAGCCGACCCATGCGGCGGCTGCAAAAACAAAAAAGGCGCACCCCCACACTACTAAATGGAGAATGCGCCTTGTGATCCTATTCATTCGTTAAGCTAGTTTTTAGTGAATATATCTATGCGGCATACGCCTATGCCGAGCAGTGATATGAGCATATAGAGCCAACTGCCCCAAGAGAGAGATGCCAGAGGGCAGAGCAATGGCGAAAAGCAGACAGAGCATGACGCCTGCCACGAAGCACAGCGTGCAGAAGTGCTCGCTCAGCTTGCCCGTCAGCTTCAGGTTAACCGACTTGTTGAGCACGACGAACATTGGAGCCAGGAATATCAGAACGGAGAGGAATCGTGAGAAACCGAGTCCGCTGCCTTCGAACAGCACCTTCAGTCCGTTGATCTTCGCCTTGCCTGCCACGTCGATGGCTGGACAGAAGCCGAACGCTACGAACATGAGTATAGCGAGAGCTATGACAATAGATGTCTTGTTCTGTCTTACGGTTTTAATCAATTCGTCCATAGTATTTAGTTTTATGGGGTGTATCGGTTTATGTTAATAGTTTTTGTGATGGTAGTGGCGGAGCGTTTCTCCGCCATTCAATCAGCCTATCTTACCATTTCCAGCTTGTAGCTCTTAGCCAGCTTGCTGCCTTCAACGTCCGCCTTGCCGAAGCCGAGTTTGTCGAACTTCACCGGTGTGCCAGCCTTCACGAGCAGTTTGCCGTCGGCGTCCTGCACCTCTACGCTGCCCACTTTTGCCTTGTACACCTGCTTGCCTTCGGCGTCGTAGCCGGTGATGTATACGTTCTCGGTAGAGTAGTAGTACTTCTGGTCGATGGTGATGTCGGAAGCCGCCTTCGCCTCGCCGTTCACCTTGAACCTGGGTGTGAGAGCCGACTCGCTTGAGAACTCCTCGAACTCGAGAGATACGGGCGACGTCACCTCAAACTGCGACTCGGCGAACTCGATTGGCTTGCCGTTGAGGTCCTTTGCTGTAGCTTCCAGCTTCTCCTTCCACTTCTTGTTGAGCTTCTCCGACTTTTCGAGGAAGCGTTTCTTGTCGGCTTCTGTCTTGATGTTCTCAGCCTCCTTCTTCAGTTCGGCTTTCTCTTCAGTAAACTGTGCGTACTTGTCGGGGAGCTGTCCGAGCATACCTTCAGATGAACCGCCACCTGAGCAAGAGAACAACAGTGGCATAAGGATGGCAGCCAGTGCCATGAGCTTGATTATCTTCATAAGTTTTGTGTTAGTTAAAGTTATTAATGTTAGTAACTATTTCTTGTCTTTAGGTTTCGATTGCAAAGTTAGCGTACGATCTAAAAACTCTTGTTACCAAACTCTCAATTTATCGTTCACAAAGGATAAACAGAGTTGTCAAAACGTAAAAAATCTATTAATAACTTTTCTAACACGTTGAGGTTCAAACGTTTTCTTCCTTGCGATATTTTGTGGGCGAAGTGCCTTTTATCTTGCTGAAAACGCGAATAAACGACTGCGAACTGTTGAATCACGACTTCTCTGCTATCTGCACGATGTTCTCCTCCGAGTTCGTGAGCAGGTTGCAGGCATATTCAATGCGGTATCGGTTGACGTAATCGTAGAACGTACACTCAGCCTCCTTGTTGAAGAAGGCGCTGACGTACGTGCGGTTGGTGCCTATCTCGGTAGCGATGTCAGACACCTTGAGGTTGGGGTTGAGGAAGATTAGGTCTTTGTCGAACAGCGTGCTGATGCGCTTGCCAATCTCCGACATCTCCGTGTCGCTGGCTTCGGCAGGTGCAGGCATCTCCTCGCTGCCGCCTTCGGCAAGGTCTGAGAGCTCGTCAAGCACCGACTCGTGCTTGTAGATGTAGTAGCTTATGAACATCCACATCACCAGCGAGCAGACCATATAAAGAGCCTCGAGTGCATAGTTTACGTGCATGCAGTCGACAATCCATATAAGAAGAATGAAGGTGAACGAGAAGAGGATGGCGCGAAGCCAGCCCAGGTTGATGTTCTCGGTGTAGGAGAAGCGCTGCTTCAGTTGGGCGTTGTACTTGGGGATGGCGAATGCTGTCCATAAAAAGTAGCTTGTGCCGTATACGGCAGCCTCAAGCACCATGGCATAATAGAATACAACGTCTCTTGTGAACGACAGAAGTGCAAAAGGCACGATGAACAACAGTTCATGAAATATGATTGTGCGGCGTGTGAGGCTCGTAGGGCTGCACAGCTCTATGAGTGCGAAGGCATAAAGCGGCACGACTACCATGTCGGCAGCCGTCACTACCATCCAGTCTATCTCATCGAGTTCGGTAATCGGCTTAATGAAGAAAAGGTCTTTCAGACACTGCAGGCCGACGACGAACATAAGCACCGTGACGAGGCGCGAGAGCATCTCCTTGTCCTTGCGGTAGAAGAGCCACGACATCATGAAGTAGAACATGACGCACAGTCCGTAGATGAAATATATGGCGTATAGCATAGGTCTTAGGTTTTAATAAAGTGGTGCTACCCCTTGCGTCCGAAGTCGGCAGGCACCTCGCCCCATCGCTTCGTCTCCCACTTCACCACGGGGTTCACAATCTGGTGCGTGCGCAGCCATGTCTCGGCGCGTGCTATTATCTGGTAGAGCTGTTCGGTCTGCGGTGTGCGCTCGAGCTTGGTCTTGCACTGGCGCTTCTGCACCCACAGAATGGCGTTGTGCGAGTCGGAATATATCGTCTTGCCCGTTACGCCCTGCTTGTCGAGCAGCGCCAAGGCGTGTACGATGGCGAGAAACTCGCCTATGTTGTTAGTGCCGTGTACGGGTCCGAAGTGGAACACCTGCGCTCCGGTGGCGAGGTCGATAGCCTGATACTCCATCGGACCGGGATTGCCCGAGCAGGCTGCGTCTACAGCCCAAGCGTTCGCCGTCACCTCCATAGGGAGCGGCAGCACGGTGTCGTGACGGTAATCGGGAGGGTTTTGCATTGTCATACCATGAACATTATTATTACTTGCGCTATGATCACTCTGATGAACATGCCGAGCGGATATACCGAGGTGTAAGCCACGGCGGCGCGTTCGCCAGGGATGGTGTCGTTGGCGTAGCTGAGCGCCATCGGGTTGGCCATTGCGCCGCAGAGCAGACCGCAGATGGTGCCGAAGTCGAACTTGCGCGTCTTCAGCGCTATAGCGCCCACTATGAGCAGCGGCAGCATGGTGAGCACCAAGCCGATGCCTACCCACATGAGACCCTCTGGACGTATGATGGTGCCGAGGAAGTCCTTGCCGGCTACGAGTCCGAGGCAGGCGAGATAGAGCGAGAGGCCCATCTTGCGCAGCATCAGCGACGCCGAGCGTGTGGTGTAGGTGATGAGGTGTATGCGTGCGCCGAGCGAACCGATGATGATGCCCATGATGATAGGGCCGCCGGCGATGCCGAGTTTCACGGGTGCGCTCATGCCCGGTATGGTGATAGGAATCATGCCGAGCGCCAGACCCAAGAGCAGTCCGAAGAAGATGGCGCCGAGGTTTGGCTCGTTGAGGCCCGTCACGGCGTTGCCGAGGAACGCCTCTGCGTGGTCGATGTCTTCGGGTGTACCCACGACGGTAACGCGGTCGCCGTACTGCAGGTGGAGCGTATCAGTTGCGAGCAGCTTGATGTCGCCGCGCATCACTCTCGACACGTTCACGCCGTATGTCTCGCGCATGTGCAGCGAGCCGAGTGTTCTGCCGTTCAGACGGCTGCGCGTCATCACTATCACGCGGCTCTCCACCGACGAGTCGATGGCGTTCCAGTCTATCTTGTCGCGGTTCCAGTCTTTCTTCACATGCTCGCCGAAAAGGATGTTCATGGCAGCCACCTCGTCGCGGTTGGTCACCACGAGCACGTTGTCGCCGTGCTGCATCACGGTCTGTGCCATCGGAACGATAACCTTTCCGTTGCGCCAGATGCGCGAGATGATGAAGTGGCGGTGGGTCGACTGCGATATCTGCGCTATCGTCTTGTCAGAGATGGCGGGGTTGACGCAGATGAACTGTCCGACGTATGTGCTGTCGTCGTCAGAGCTTTGGCAGCGTTCAAGGTCTTCCTTGCGCACGAGGAACTTGCGCAGCAGTATCATGGCGAAGATGACGCCCACTACGCCCAGCGGATAGGTCACGGCACAGCCCAATGCGGCGCCGCTGCTCGATATATGCTGTGTGGCAAGTGCCTGCTGACCCGCACCGAGCGCCGGCGTATTGGTAGTAGCACCGCAGAGGATGCCCACCATGTCGGGGATGCTGATAGGCAGCACGAGGCACAGCGAGAGCGCCATCACGGTGCCGAGCACTATGACGCCCAAGCCCCAGCCGTTGAGCGACGCACCGTCGTGGCGCATCATGCCTATGAAGTTAGGACCTACGTGCAGACCCAGGGCGTAGACAAAGAGGGAGAGTCCGAAAGTCTCGGCGAAGCTGATCATCTGCTCGTCGGCAGTGAAGTGGAGGCTGCCCGCCACGATGCCCATGAAGAACACGAACGCCACGCCGAGCGAGATGCCGCGGATGCGCAACTTGCCCAGCGCCATGCCCACGCTGATGATCAGCGCCAGCACTACCAGCGTCTGTACTGCTGAGTGTATGGTGAAAAGACTGTCAATCCATTCCATTGTATTTCTGTGTAATTTGTTTTAGAGTTTATTAGCTACCTTCAGGGGTGCCTTTAGGGGGCGTCTTTAGGGGGTGTACTTCTTGCTCTGTTGGTGCCTCTCAGGGGGTGCACTTGTCTCAAGTGCACCAACGTAACTCTGTTGGCGCACTTCTTGCTCTGTTAGTGCCTCTCAGGGGGTGCACTTGTCTCCGCTCGGCTTTGCCGCTTGCCAGAGCAAGAAGTGCACCAACGTAGCTCTACTGGTGTACTTCTTGCTCTGTTGGTGCACTTGAGACAAGTGCACCCCCTGAAGGCGCCCCCTGGAAGCCCCCTAATGATTCTTTCTGCAAAGTTACTGCAAACTGCTGACTCTACAAAACAAATGCAACAAAAAAGGCGCTGCCCGCTGAGGGCAACGCCTTAATATTCATTTATATAAGCTGTTCTGTTGCTTTATAACTGTTTCGCCGATTACTTAACGAGCACCTTGCGTGTTGTGCCGTCAGACATCTTCACGATGTTGATGCCCTTAACCGGAGCTGCAATCTGAACACCGTTCACGTTGTAGCGAGCCACAACAGTAGCCTCAGTGCCTGTTGTTACGTCCTCGATGCCGGTAGAACCGGTAACACGAGCTCTGCCTGCATTGACGATAGCGCCGGTCTTCTTGTCGAGGAGCAGTGCAACAACGTAAATCTGGTCAAGCTTGAGTGCCTTCTTCAGAGCTACCTTTGTAGGCATCTTCATTGTGTATTCTGAGCTTACTGTGCCGTTTGCGACAAGTGTAGGCAGCGTTGCCTTGTTATTGCTGCTTACGTAAGAGCTTGCGATGAGCACGTCGTTGTATGTCTCTACATATGATGAGCCCATATCCCACAGGAACTTAAGATCGTCAGGCATGCTTGCTTGCGAGTTGTATCTACCACCGCCCTTGCAGAAGTAGTTGCTCTGCTTCCATGATTTTGTCGTGCCGGTTAGACCGTCTGCTGTAAGCATGAATGCGATATTGTAGTCGCCTGCTACCAGCGACTCTACTGAGGCTGTTGCGTTGACCTTTGTATCCTCCTCTGCGAATGTACCTGTTACGGTTACGTCAGTTAATGCAATCTCATCCAGAGAAGCCTTGAGCACTTCTGGCATTTGCTCGTATGGCGCCAAAACACCACTTGAGCGGTTTACCATACATTGTGGAGCACCCGTGAAACCCAAATCGTATGAGGCGTTGTACATCGGGTCGCTAGCGTTGAACTGGTGCAGAGCGATGCCGATGAACTGGTCGCCATAAAGATTATGCATGTTGTGCATAGCAACGTGACCACTTGGACAGTTGCCACAACCGGTGCCGGTGAACTGCTCTGCTACCGAGCGCTTCACGAATTCTCTTTCTACAGTGTAGAGTGTACCAGTAGCTGAGTTCTTGACGCAAGCGTTCTCTTCGCCGTTCACCTTTGTGATGGTGAGTGTAACGGTGCTTGCGCCAAGTTCAGAGGCTGCAGCGAACGGAATCTCTACGCTATGTGTACCGCCTAAGCCGAAGTCCTTGCCGAAGTCGAGGTGCTGCTCAGCGCCTGCCTTGCCGTCGAGAGCGATGGTGTAGTCGATGCTTGTGAGTTTAGAACCGATGTTCCAGAGACTTACCGCTACGTTCTTTGACTTGCCTTTAACTACCGTAAACTCGCCAAAGTCGAGAGGACGTACAGCGTTTGGTGCGAAGTCACCCTCAACGATGAGCTGGATAGAGAGGCCGTAGCCGCCGCTATTTATCTGATACCAGTCTTCGCCGTTGCCGCCCTTTGAAGCGGGGATGTTAGCATATATGTAAAATGGACCTTCAACTTTAGAACTTACGCCGATAGGGTAGTTGTTGCTCTTCTGCTTGTAGTTGTAGCCAACGAACAAGCCCTCGAAAGACGAGTTAAGTTCTACCTTTTGGTCGAACATCACTTCATGCCATTCACCTGTGTTTTTTGCACCTGCTGCAGAAGTAACGCTCTCGTCAGAAGAAACGAGACTTGTGGCTTCAGTAATCTGGCCGTCTGCAATTTTCAGATTCTGTACGAATACTCCGTTGGCTGTTTCGCCCTGACCCAGATTGAAGCGCACACCGGCAATCTTCTTGCCGTAGTAGGGAGCGAGGTCGTCTGCTGTAAGCACCATGGCTACCTTGTTGTTGCCGGTGATGCCTGTCACACCTAAGTAGGTGTCGCAATCGTCAGTGTTGAAGTAGCCTACGAGACGCTGGTTGGCAGCGAGGTTAGCCTTCGCAGGAGCCTTGAATGCGCCGAAAGCCGGTGCCTGAACGCCCAGCGGGTTCGGCGACTTCTCTACTGTGAAGTTCTGCGCGCCGGCTGTGAGAGCCAACAGCATCGCAAAAGCAGAAAGCAGGAATTTTTTCATGATTTTAATCCTTTCTGAATTGTTAAAACTTATTCTTTTATTTAATGTATTTCACGGTCTTGCCGTTAGAGAGCTTCACGATATTCAAGCCCTTCTGTGGAGCTGAGAGGCGTGTGCCGTCTGCTGCGTAGCGTGCCACTACCGTAGCGTCTGCGTTGCTGATGCCGTTGATGCCGGTAGACTTCTCGTTGTAAATGAAGTGCACTGTTACGGTTGAGCTCTCGCCAATATCCTCGTATTTGAACTGCTCTATGTCAAACTGGTCCTTGCCCAGAGACACCTTGCGACAAACTACCAATGTGAGCTTGGCTTTTGCCTCGCCGTACATTGCTTTATCGGTTTCTTCGTCATTGCCAATCATCCATTCGGTTGCAAGGTCGTCGAGTTTGTCTACGAAACCGCCGTTAGATTCAAATTCTCCTTTTTCTGAAGCGTTCTTGCAGTTGCCAAGCAGACAAAATGCGATGCTGCCATTGTCGATTCTTTCTACGTTAAGACGCAACTTCACGCAAATCTTCTCTCCTTTCAAGTCTGTCTTAATAGGTTTTACGAACAGACCTGTTGAGATTTGCTTGGTATCATATCCATCTTCTGGATCTGTAAAGTCTTCGACGTCCGATTTTGTTATTACTGTTCCGCTTGGTACAACAGTACCGTCTGCCGTAGCGAATTCAAACATGCCCTTTGTCTCCTGTGCGAACATTGTCACTGCAGAGAAGAGAGCAAAGCAAAGTGTAAAGATTTTCTTCATATTATTCTGTTTTTTAAATTAGCGTTAGGTATCAATGGTTTGTTAAAAGAATTGTTTGAGGTTGTGCGGTCTTTCCCCACAACCTCAAACAGAATATGTTTATTCAGCAGCGGTTTCTGCGAAGACAGCCTTCTTAGTAACCTGCTGCACCTCGTTGTTGTCGTATACGAAAGCCACTACCGATACCTTCTCGGCGTTCCACTTCTCGGGCAGTGTGTATTCGTACTGCTTCTCTGTGGTAGCTCCCTCGTTCACTGTTACGTCCTCGCCCCATGTGCCGTTGGCTACATCGCGGAATACGTGGTTGTGTACATACTCTTTGTTGATTTTGCCATTGGGCATCTTCTGTTTAGCCACGATACCGTCCTCAATGAGCCACACCTGCAGCTTGCCTGTCGTATTGCCGTCGGTGCCGAAAGCCTTTACGTCGATGGTGAGCTTGCGCGAAGTAGCGTCATAAATGTTGTTGATGCTGAGCGAGAGCGCAGCCTTCTTCGAGATGAGCGCACCTACGTAGCTTGCCCAAGTGTTATAGTCCTGATTAGGAGCTGTGGCGCGGTTGATGAGCGCCCAAGGCTGTCCGAGCTTGCTCTGGCTGTCCCAGTGCTTGTAGTACTCGTCGCCGATTTCGGTTGCCAACGAGGTCTTGCCCTTTGATGCGAGCGGACCGCTGTGTATGCCCACTGCGATTACGTTCTTCTCACCGTAAGTCTCAACGATATTGTTGATGGCGTTTGTGCCGTTAGGGCAGTTGACACACTCCTGACCGGTGTAGTCCTCGATGAGCACTGCGCGTCCCACCTCAGCCGGCTTCACATAGATGAGTCGGTCGTTTGGATCTACTTCCTGACATGCCACTGTTGCGAAAATGGCGATGGCGCTTGCTGCGCCTAACAATATATTCTTCAGTTTCATAATAGTGGCTTTAGAAGTTAAAGTTGTAAGATACTGTCACGCCCTTGCTTGCCGGCACGTAGCGGCATACGCCACCCGAGCAGTTGTAGCCTGCGCGTGTCTTGCCGTAGCCCACCTGCAGACGGTGTGCGCCGTGAGTGTAGGTGACAGAGCCGTTGATGTAGTGCTCGGCGTGTGTGCCCTTCGACTCGTCGATGGCGCCAGTTGATGTGTAGTAGTGCTCCGCACCGTTGTACTGGTCGCTGATGGTGAACATGAAGTTGGGCAGCACAGAAAGCTCGAGCAGACCGAACCACCAGTCGCCCTGGTCGTCCTTTGTGTTCAGATACTGAGCCTCGCCGCGCAGCGTAATCTTCTTGTTGAAACGGTACTTACCCTCAGCCACGAAGATGTCAGAGTGAATCATGCCGCCCTCGCCCTCAACGACGGTCTTGTTGTAGTACTGGTTCATGTACATGAGGTTGAGCTTGAAGTCCTTGGTGAGCTTCTTCTCAATCTGCACGTTGATGTCCTGGTAGTACTTCTCGCCGCTCTTCCAGAAAGGCGAACCGTAGCCGTCTGTGCCCGGTGTGCCGCCGTTGTGTACGTTCTTCTCGATGGCGCGGATATGCGAGAAGTTGAGCTTCACGCTTGTGCCGTACTTGCCGCCGAGGAATGTCTTGCGGTTGAACTTGTAGCCGAGCTCTGCCTGATAAGCCCACTCGCCGTTAGGCTGTGTGGCGTAAGGATAGAGCGAAGCTAAGGCGTATGTCTGCTGCATGGCGAACGCCGGCAGGTGGTTGATGAAGCCTGCTGTGCCGCTCTCTGTGCGGCGTGAGCGGAAGTTCATGTTGTCCGAACGCTTTGCCTGCAAGAGGATACTCATGCCGCGCTGCGAGTAGGACGTAGAGAGCATCGTCACGTAGCCCTTGCGGTAGATATACGGGAAGTTCTTGTCGAACGTCGGGTCTTCGGTCTTCTGTGCGTATTCGCCGAGGATGCTGAATCCGCCCTTCTGCAGGTTGGCACGCACGTCGAAGGCGTTGGTGTTCTCTACGAAGCGCAGCTTGTGTGTGGCGTCGGCGTAGATGTCCTCCTTCTGGTGCTGGTGGTTTACGACCCACGATGCACCGAGCGTGAGGTTAGTGCCCGACTGCTGCATCTTCTGCGACCACTCTGACACGCTGAGCTCGAGGTCGGCACCTGCTATGAGCGACTGTGTGTCCCAATAGCGGCGCTGTGTGCCTACTACAGCCTTAGCCTGCACGCCCTTGAACGGACGCACCATGACGCGACCGCCGAGCAGCGAGTTGTCGATGCCCAGCGAGCGCTCCTCGAATGTGCGGAGGATGAAGCCCGAGCCGAACTGCTCGTAGAAGTTACCGAGTGTGAGCTCGGCGTTCTTCATCTTGCCCTTGATGTAATAAAACGGCACACCCCAGCCTTTGAAGTCCTTGTCAAAGCCTGGGAGCGGATGGTCGAGATATTCGAGACGCACACCGGCGTCTACGTACTTCGAGAGGGCGTGAACCTCAGCGTAGGTGTTGTTCAGCACCTTGTCGTCGTAGGTTCCCGTACCTATCTTGTTGTCTTCCTGCGGAACGAGGAAGTCGGTCTGCAAGCTACCCGTAATCTGTACGTCGTAGTCCTTAGCGACCTTTATGGTCTGTGCGCTCGCTGTGGCTGCCGACAGACTGAGGGCAGCGAGAGCGAGCGTAAGCTTCTTGTTCATATTAATGTTGTTAGGGTTGTTGGTGGGAGTGATAACTGCTAACACGTCAACATATCAACATGTCAACTCGTTTACTTGTTCACAAGCTTGCGTACTTCCTCAATAAGCTCTTCCTCAGCACCCTCGGTATATCCGTTGTGCTTAGACACGATCTTGCCGTTGCCGTCGCAAACGATAACGTAAGGGATGGTCTGTATGCCGAGCGCACGCTTGAAGTCGCTGTTCGGGTCGAGCAGAACCTCATACTGCCAGCCGTGGTTGTCTACGAGCGGCTTCACCTTGTTGATGTTCTGTGCCTGGTCGATAGACACGGCGATAACCTTCACGCCAGTCTCTTCCTGCCACTCATCGTACACCTCGCTGATGGCGGTGAGCTCGCGGTTGCAGGGCTTGCACCATGTTGCAAAGAAGTCGATGATGAACGGTTTGCCGTTGTTTGAGAGTGTGTCTGTAGACACTGACTTGCCGTCGATGCTCTTAAGCATCACCTTCGGCAGCTGTGCGCTTGCGGTAGTTACGATACCGAGCAAAAGCAATGTTGCAAGTAATAATTTCTTCATAGTCGTAAGTATTTTGTTGCAAAATTAAATAAAAACCTTGTTGCGTGTGCATTACAAGGGTTAATTTTGTATAAAAAGGTAGAATGAGATGTTGAGATGGTGAGATGTTGTGATGTTGAGATATGTAGTAGATGTTGAGATGGTGAGATGGTGATAGGTGGTGAGGTGGTGATAGGTGTTGTGATGTTGAGATGGTGAGGTGGTGAGATGTGTGTTTATCCGTAGCGGAGGTCTCCGGCCTCCGCAGCAAGCAATCGTGCTAACATTCTTATAATAATTACCGTTATGCTTGATGCTGAGGTTGTTAAAAACTCAATTAATGCGAGTTTTGACACACCCGCTACGGATAATAACGTTTTATTCTTCTCCGAACGCTGCGGCTTCTGCAGCAGCAATTATCTCCTCGCGGCTCTGTTCTCTCGCCGAGATATGGCTGAGGTCGAAGTCTTCGTCAGAGAGGTCGAGGTCGGCGGGGGTGAGGCCCGAAGAAACGGGCGCTGCTTCTGTCTTTGCAGGCGCTGCTGTCTTCGCAGAAGCGGTGTCGAGAGCTTCGGCTGCAGCCTCGTCCTTGCGGTACATCGGCGAGCGGCGGTTGCGCTTAGCCTTGGAGTCTCTGGGAGAGCTGGGCTTACTGGGAGAGCTGGTTTCTCTAGGAGAGCTAGGTTCTCTAGGAGAACTAGGCTTACTAGAAGAGCTAGGCTTACTAGAACCGCTAGTTTCTCTATAAGAGCTAGAACAGCCAGCCTCGTTAGAGCTGCCCGCCTCATTAGAAAAACCTTCTCCCTCCATTCCCGAGCTCACCACAATGAAGTCGTCGGGCTGTTCTGTTGAGGGCACGTTCTCCACCGGTTCCTCCTCCATCTTCGTGCGGTCGGTCTTGGTGGCGAACACCAGGTCGATGAATTGCGGCTCGCGGCGCAGCTTCTCCAGCGTCAGCTTCGACGCCAGCTGCTGGCTTTCCTTCTTGCTGTAGCCCTTTCCTTCGCATCCCTCCACGCCTTCGAGCGTCACACGGTAGACGAACACGGGCGATCCGGTCTTGTCCTTCTCTTCGAGAATCGACTTGAAGTCGATGCGCACACGGTTCTTCTGGCTCCATTCGATGAGCTTGCTCTTGAAGTTCACCTCCTTATAAGCAACCTTGTCGATGTTTATCATTTGTGCCAGTATTCGTTTGCGCATGAACTCCATGCAGGCGTCGTATCCTCTGTCGAGGTAGATGGCTCCGACGAGCGCCTCGAAGGCGTTGCCTCCCATGTATGAGTTGTGCGACTGCGACCGTCCGCTTGAGAGAATGAGCTGGTTGATGCCCATCTCCTGCGCCAGTCTGTTCAGCGTGTCGCGCTGCACGAGCTTCGATCGTGTGTTGGTGAGGAAGCCCTCGCGTTTTCCGGGGAAGTGGCGGTATACGATGTCGCCCACGGTAGCGTCGAGCACGGCGTCGCCGAGGAACTCCAGTCGTTCGTTGTTCACGGGTTTACCCTTTGCGTTGCGCTTGTACATGCTCTTGTGCATCAGCGCGAGCTTGTAGTAGCTTATGTCGTGCGGGTAGAATCCGATGATTCTGCGTAAAGACAAATAAAGCTCCTTGTCCTTGCGGAAAGGGAGCTTCATTCTGTCGATGAGATTACTCAGCATATTTCTTGAATATTACACATGCGTTGTGACCACCGAAACCGAACGTGTTGCTCAGTGCCGCACGTACCTCGCGCTTCTGTGCCTTGTTGAAGGTGTAGTTGAGCGTGTAGTCGATTTCCGGATCCTCGTCACCCTCGACGTGGTTGATAGTCGGCGGTATGATGTCGTTCTTCACTGCGAGCACTGATGCGAGTGCCTCTACAGCTCCGGCAGCACCGAGGAGGTGACCAGTCATTGATTTTGTTGAGCTGATATTGAGTTTGTATGCAGCTTCGCCGAACACCTGCTTGATGGCCTTAGCCTCAGAGATGTCGCCCACCGGTGTCGATGTGCCGTGTACGTTGATGTAGTCGATGTCCTCCGGCTTCATGCCAGCGTCCTCGAGTGCGTTCTGCATTACGAGGCAGGCGCCGAGTCCTTCCGGGTGTGATGCTGTGATGTGATAAGCGTCGGCAGACATGCCTTCGCCCACCATCTCTGCGTATATCTTCGCTCCGCGTGCCTTGGCGTGCTCCAGCTCCTCGAGTATGAGGCAGCCGGCGCCTTCGCCCATGATGAATCCGTCGCGCGATGCGCTGAACGGGCGTGAAGCGTGCTCTGGGTCGTCGTTGCGTGTAGAGAGGGCGTGCATAGCGTTGAATCCGCCTACGCCAGCCGGTGTGATGGCTGCCTCTGCACCGCCGCTTACAATCACGTTAGCCTTGCCCAAGCGGATGAGGTTGAACGCGTCGGCGAGAGCGTTTGTCGAAGAAGCGCAAGCCGATGTAGTGGCGAAGTTGGGGCCGTGGAAGCCGTACATTATAGAGATGTGTCCGGCTGCTATGTCGGCAATCATCTTCGGAATGAAGAAGGGATTGAATTTCGGGCCGTTCTCCTGGTGTGTTGCCCAGTAGCCCACCTCTTCCTCGAAGGTCTTGATGCCACCGATGCCCACGCCGTAGATGACGCCGATGCGGTTCTTATCCTCCTCGTCGAGGTTCATGCCGCTGTCCTGCACCGCCTGCATTGCTGCGATGATAGCGAGCTGTGCGTAGCGGTCCATCTTGCGTGCTTCCTTGCGGTCGATGTAGTCGTTGACCTTAAGGTCCTTCACTTCGCAAGCGAATTGTGTCTTGAACGAAGAAGCGTCAAACAATGTAATAGGTGCTGCGCCACTTACGCCGTTCAGGAGGTTCTTCCATGTTTCTTCTGGATTGTTACCCAACGGAGTCACCGCGCCAAGACCTGTTACTACTACTCTTTTTAATTCCATGTAACTGAAAAATGTCAAAAAAAAATGGTTTATGGTTTATGGTGCACAATGGAATTATAACAATGAGTGATTGCTATGGGGTTGTGCACACCATAAACTATAAACCATAAGGTTTATTTATTTTGCGTTCTCGATGTAAGCGATAGCGTCGCCAACAGTAGAGATCTTCTCTGCCTGATCGTCAGGGATGTTTACGCCAAACTCCTTCTCGAACTCCATGATGAGCTCTACTGTGTCGAGAGAGTCTGCACCGAGGTCGTTTGTGAAGCTTGCTTCTGGCTTAACGTCTGCTTCGTCTACACCGAGCTTGTCAACGATGATAGCCTTTACTTTTGATTCGATTTCTGACATAATTTTAATGTTTTAAATTGTTTATAATATTGATTTCTAATTTAATGCGGATGCAAAGGAACAAATTTTTTGTCAAATAGACAAATATTTTCTAATAAAAAGGCTTTTTCGCTGCACAAACACCCCGTATCTGTGCATTTTTCGGATGCTTTTTGGCTGTTTGGGGCGGGTTGTTAAGGCCTTTCTAAACCTTCCTAAGCCTCTCTAAGCCTTTCTAAGCCTCTCTAAGCCTTTGTTGACTCAAAACTCAAAATTCCTAATTGTTCACAACGAGCACTCCCAGCGGTCCTGTGGCGCTGCCGCGATAGCGCAGCAGCTTTTTGCCGTTGGCAGTCACGCCACGGTTGTTCAGGTCGTACTCTCGTTTGCATGTGGGGCATACCGCCATGCCTCGGTCGTTCATCCTCAGTCGGTTGCCCATGGTCTGCGTCTCAGCGTAGCAGTTGGGGCATTGGCTGTCGTAGACGTAGAATGTCGGGGGCGTTCCGAGGTTGCCGTATCCCACGATGATGCCGCTCTTGTTGTACAGGCCGAGCGTGTATGTGCGTCGTGCGTCGTCGCCAGCCGGCTCCTTCTTGCTGCTGAGTCCCTGGTTGCTCACGAAGTAGATGAAGCGTCTGCCGTTCTCCGTGCCCTCGTAGACATTGCAGAACACGCCGGGCGAGAGCGGGTTTAGAGCGCTCTGCAGCGTCACGTCCTGATACACCTGGTTGTTGAAGAAGAAGGAGCAGCGCTCCGACGCATACTCGTAGTCGGTGTCGGTGCACGCCGCTGTCAGCAGCGCGCACAGCGCAATGGCTATTGTCCTGATTGTCCTATACATATTTATATTAATGGTGAGGTTCGCCCGTTTATATTAATGGTGAGGTTTGCCCGTTTATATTAATGGTGAGGTTTACCCGTAGCGGAGGTCTCTGGCCTCCGCTGCAGTCTATAGATATTATCCCACAGAATTTACTCTTGCTGCGTGTGTTCTCCCACGGAAGCCACTCTTCTTGCTGAAATTGTTCTCCCACAGATTTCACAGAATTCACAGAACTTCTTGCTGCGTGTATTCTCCCACAGATTTCACAGAATTCACAGAACTTCTTGCTGAGATTGTTCTCCCACAGATTTCACAGAATTCACAGAACTTCTTGCTGAGATT
>OGHM01000024.1_pt1 | contig 87895 bp, 100 predicted proteins | sample 1571531 | NCBI WGS metagenome assembly OGHM01 (sample SAMEA2582031, study PRJEB24529) | metagenome | biome: Human gut stool | place: China | collected 2011 | reverse complement strand
ATCCTCCATTCTTGCGCTGCTTCTTTGCGCATCTCAAGTTTGTGCGAAGCACAAATCACGTATATTTCTGTATACAAAAATACCTCCACTATAATACAGCTATGTACATAGTGAAGGTTAAATGTTCCATACACCGGCAGCCTGCTGCCAGTATAATATGCTGTGTGTAAATAAGCAGACATTCAGCTCCTGTCCCTGAATATTATGTATCTTCTGTTAAGTGCCCTTAACGCATTCCTGAAAGCCTTGGCTCTCTTAGGATACTTAAACATAGCACCAACCTTATTATACAGATAGAACATGTATACAAGAACCTTGTTAAACGAACCTATCCTGTCCTTGGTTGTGTGTCCATATCTTGTTCCACCAACCTTAGGATGATTCTCCTCCTTGTAATATACAATCAGGTCATCAACAGTCCTTATTGTTTCAGGGAGCAGTGCATATCCAAGACCTACACAGTCACTGCCATGTGCATCACTACCTGCTGTAAGTGGTACTTTGCAGTCGCTTGCAAATCTTCTGGCATATCTGTTGCTTTTATTACTTTCACAGGCATTATAACCTTCAACGAAATCAAAATGTACCATATGTGCAATCTGCTTTGGCTGATTCCAATACATAGTAGAAGCAAAGCTCATAAAGGGTTCTCCATAAGGATGTGCCGGACCTAATATTCCATCGCTGCAATGAACTATATAGATGAGCTTATCAAGAGTTAAACCTTTATATCTTAATAACTCATACACCTCATCAGGGGTATCTGATGGGAGTATGACTATAAAATGTCCAAATTCCAGACTATCATACTCTATACCTCTTAAAACAACGAAATCACCATACTTCTTTCCCGAATTAACATATGCTTCATAACCACCATATGAGTCATGGTCTGTTACAAGCATTCCACCGAAGCCCTTACTTCTTAATATCTCAATATATTCTTCTATATTAACCTTTGCATCTACTGAACCCTCAGCCGTATGACAGTGCATATCAAACTTTACATATTTCATATATCAAAAACCTTTGCCCTTCTTAATTAGTATTAACTGTTTTATGCCTTATTTATGCTCATTATACTTCCATACTATACTAATAACAAGAGACAAAAATATGAAATATCAGCCAAAACGTCCTGTTATATAATCCTCTGTTTTCTTGTTCTTAGGCATTGAGAATAGCTGCTCTGTATTTCCATATTCAATCATTTCTCCTAACAGGAAAAACGCTGTATTATCAGATATTCTGGTTGCCTGCTGCATATTATGAGTAACCATTACAATGGTATACTTATCCTTAAGTTCTATTGCCAGATCCTCTATTCTTGATGTCGATATAGGATCAAGTGCTGAGGTAGGTTCATCCATAAGAATTACTTCTGGTTCTACCGCAAGTGTTCTGGCAATGCACAATCTCTGCTGCTGTCCACCTGATAAACCAAGCGCTGATTTCTTTAATCTGTCTTTTACCTCATCCCATATAGCAGCCTGCTTTAAGGCTCTCTCAACAATTATATCAAGATCTGCTTTCTTATGTACTCCAAACAGTCTTGGACCATATGCTATATTATCATACACGCTCTTAGGAAAAGGATTAGGCTGCTGGAATACCATTCCAACTCTGTGTCTTAATGTTATATCATCCATATCTGTGAATATATTATTTCCATCAAGACGTACATCTCCATCTATATTCACATTATCAACAAGATCATTCATTCTGTTAAGTGTCTTTAAAAATGTTGACTTACCACATCCAGAAGGACCTATAAATGCAGTTATCTGATTCTTCTTAATATTCATATTAATGTCTTTTAATGCATGAAAAGCCCCATAGTGAAGATTAAGGTGACTAATCTCAAACTTATTATCATCGCTGCCGGCTGCTGTAAATATTCCCGAACTATTAACTATATTATCCATATATATTCCTCATTTCTATATTTAAAGTTGTGTATATATCGTATATACCTTTTCAGACCTTCCAAATATATTGCATCTGCTGATTTATGCCTTTTCTCCGGCATTCTTCTTATTAATCTTATTGCTTAATATATTGGCACCAATACTGAATGCAAGCACAAGTATAAGAAGTACTGCTGATGCAAGATTCGCAAGATTCTGGTCTTGTCCGTTTACCTGCAGATCCCATATCTGTAAGGAAAGTGTTTCTGCGGAACGGAAAGGATTAAGAGGACACGTAGAAGATGAAAGGTCCCAGTTAGACCATCTTATATTCGTGCCTGAACCTGTTGTATACAGAAGTACTGCTGCCTCGCCAAAGCCACGTCCTGCTGCAAGAATAACACCGGTCATGATTCTTGGAAGACAGGCTGGTAATAATACATGGAATATAGCCTGCCAGCGTGTTGAACCCAGTCCCATACCAGCTTCGAAGTAACCCTTTGGAAGCCCCTTAATAGCATCCTCTGTTGTAGTTGTTATAAGTGGCAGCGTTATTATTGATACTGATAGTGCTCCTGCCATAAGGCTCTTATCCATTCCCATAATAACAAGGAATATAAGATATCCAAAAAGTCCTACTACGATTGATGGAAGAGATGAAAGAGTTTCTATACATATTCTTATAAACTTTGTAACAGTTCCTCCCTTAGCGTACATAGCAAGATATATTCCTGCAAAGGTTCCGATTGGAACTGTTATAAGCAGTGACAAAAATACAAGATACAACGTATTAAATAACTGGTTTCCTATGCTTCCTCTTCGTGCAAATCTGAACATAGATATATCTGCACCGATAAAGCCTTTAATAATTACATATCCTGCAAATGCAGCTAAAAGAACAAAAAAGAATACTGCTATGGCGTAGAATATGACTGTCATTATGCTGTTTTGTGCCTTTGCACGTTTAATTCTATTCATAAATATATGCTCCTTTAATCCTGCTTTGCCGATGTTAACACACTCTTTTTAGAGACGGCCTTAGCTCCTGCATCCTCTGGTTTCTTTCTTGATAATATATGTATAAGGAATATGAATAATAATGATATGAGAAACAGAAGTAAAGCAAGTGTCCACAACGCAGTCTTTGTTTCTCCACCTTCCATAGCATTACCCATCTGGGCTGTTATTTCTGTTGTAAGTGACTTAGTTGTAGAGAATATGCTTTCAGGAAGTGCTGTTGTCTGTCCTATAACCATAGCTACTGCAAGCGCCTCACCAAAGGCTCTGGCAAGACCAAGTATTATTCCTGAGAATATGCCTGAGGCTGAAGCTGGTAGTACAATCTTGTATATTGTCTGCCAGCGTGTTGAACCCATACCATAGGCTCCCATCCTGTAATCCTTAGGAACTGCCCTTATTGCATCTGCTGCAACGCTTGTTATCGTAGGAAATATCATTATTGCAAGCACAAGTCCTGCTGCAAGTATCGAATGTCCTACCTGCCTATGAAATATATCCCTTATAAAAGGCACTAAAACTGTAAGTCCTACCCATCCATATACAACTGATGGAATTCCTGCAAATATCTGTATTACAGGACGATAGAATTTCTCACCGAACTTAGGAGCAATTTCTGTCATAAATATAGCTGAGCCAAGTGCAAATGGTGTTGCTATAAGCAATGCAAGTCCACATGTACTAAGTGAACCAACTATAAATATAAGTGTACCTACGCTTCCTCCACCTTCCATATTATCAACCGGTGCCCAGTCTGATGAAAAAAGAAATTCTCCTATTGAATGATGGAACTTTAAAAACGTTCCAGAGCCCTTGTATACAAGGAATCCTCCTATTCCCAATGTAATAACTATAACGAACAAGCCACACATTGTAACTATACTCCGCCACATATATTCCCTGGTAAACATACCTCTCTTACTGTTCATACATTCTCCATTCTAATGTCTGCTATATCACGATTATAGGCAGGCACCACAGATATTATCGTGCCCGCCTCTTTATAATCTCTTATGCAGTATCATTGCTGACTACATTGCTAACTGCATTACTATCTGGTCATCAACATATATATTTTACAAGTTAATTAATATTTATAATTAGTGTTCCTTAACTGTCATCTTAGAAGATACACCATATCCTAAAGCTTCCATCTTCTTACCATATTCATCTGACATAATGTAATCAAGGAACTTCTGAGATACTTCATCAGCATTGCCCTTTGTATACATATGCTCATATGTCCATACCGGATACTTTCCAGCGTATGTATTCTCAAGTGTAGGCTCTACACCATCAATTGATACTGTATCAACACCAGGATTGCTTACAAGATATGATAAAGCTACATATCCGATTGCGCCCTTTGTTGTCTTTACATTCTGTAAAAGGACACCTGAATCATCTGTTTCCATAGACTTGTTAGATGCTTCGCTTGCACCGTCAAGTGCGTACTTCTTAAATGTTGCTCTTGTACCTGAAGATTCTGGACGTGTAATAAGTACGATTGCTTCATCAGCACCACCAACTTCTTTCCAGTTCGTAATCTTACCTGTGAAGATATCTGTAAGCTGTGCCTTTGTAAGATTCTTAACACCGCTTGCTGTTACATCCTTGTTTACGATAGGTGCCATAGTTACAACACATACCTTATGGTCTACAAGTGCTGAAGCCTTTGTTGCATCAAGCTTTTCTGCAGCTTCTACATCTGAGTTACCAATATTAACTGTTCCTTCTGAAACCTGCTTAAGACCTTCACCAGATCCACCTGCATCAATTGTGATATTTACATCTGGATATTTTTCATTAAAAAGATCTGCTGCATCATCTACAAGTGGCTTAAGTGCTGAAGAACCTGCTGCTGTTATACTTCCGTTAAGCTTTTCTGCCTTTGCGCTGTCATTTCCATTATCTGAACTGCTGCTTCCACAGCCTGCTAATGCTCCTACCATACATACTGTACTTAGCGCAATAGCTACACTCTTTTTCCAATTAAACTTTCTCATAATTATCCTCACTTTTCCTTCTGACTGCTTATGTCTGATTTATTCAATCCCAACTTCAGTCTGTTCTTCATATTATTGTTTTGTTTTCTTATCAACAAGATACAGGACTAATAATCATAACTGATGTTACGTACCATCCGTTATCAACTTTACCTGTACCTCATTGACAGTTAACAGAATAACAACGGTATGTAAAATGTAATACCGTATGTATGAGAAATCTGTGTAAAGTGTTCGTAAATTGAAATAAGGGATAAAAAATATCGCCAGCCATGACCTGACTGACGATACTAAAATTTTATTATTTATCTTTTAACTTAATTTATTTCATTTTAACTTAGCCAATGTTAAAATGCACGTTTTTAAGTTATTTTAATTATTGCATGTAATTATTGCAATGCTGCCTTCCTGCTTAATACTCTATATTCAATAAACTTTTCTAATATAAACAGGCAGCCTATAATCAAAGGCATACATACACTAATATCCCAAAAGCCTCCGCCCTGATTATCCGGGTCTATTACTCTTACAAATATAGCTGCCATCTGTCCTATTATAACGAAAGGTGCTATTATACGCACTGTTAGTATAAGCTTTACACGCCTTAACACTGATACATCCACAGGTATGTACCTGTATTTTTCAAATATATTAACGCTCCTTCCATTTTCTCTCACATATGACACATATGCAGTCACGCACTGGTATACAACAAATATAAATACTGTCAACGAAATAATAACCCTCTTATCATCTGATGAATAATCATACTTAAAACCAAACATAGCTGACATAAATACACTAAAAATCAAGCCAAGATAAATAGCTATATATGTCCCTTTTGTTTCTTTTACCATACGCTTTTTCCAGTTTTCCCGTTCTGCTTTTAGCAGCATTCTTATGTCTGTATCCATATACGCCCTCTTTTCTGCTTATTTTTTACAGTTTCTTTTTGCCATTTTTTTCATACTCTATATGACACATATCTGCATCATTCTATATACCTTCCCTAAGTGAATATCTCCCATCTTCCACATCCATAATATAATCAGCTATCTTGGAAATGTCTTCATCAAGATGTGTTGCCATAAGAATAGTCATATCATATTCAGCTATGAATTCCTGTAATATCTTTAAAAAATCATCCCTGAATACAGGGTCAAGATTGGCAGTAGGCTCATCCAGTAATAACACCTGCGGTCTGTATGCTGCTGCAAATGCAAGCTGATACTTAAGCATTTCTCCTGTTGACAGATTTCCTAAGCTTCTGCCTGAATTAATATTCAGATTTTTAAGCATTTTACGGTATTCATCGCTGTTCCAGTTTTTATAAAATGGTGCATACAGTCTTTCATTTTCATATGCATCCTCTTCCATAAAAAAAGTTCTCTCCTGCGAAACAACGCCTGTTATATTTTTTATCTGTGTTCTGTTCTTTACCACATCAATGCCATCTATGTAAATATTCCCCTGCATTTTATCATACATTCCAAGAAGCATACGAAGCATTGTTGATTTTCCGGCTCCGTTATCTCCCTGTATGCCCACGATGTAGCCTTTAGGAATATTTATAATTGCCGGTTTTATAGAAAACTTTCCTAACTTTAACGCAGCATTTTCAATTCTTATTATATTTTCTTCCATTACTTTTCCCCCAGCACACGAACCATATCAATCACATCCTCTAAGGTCATGCCCGCATTGAAACATTCCTTTAAAATATCTGACATACGGTTTTCTATATTCATCATCTGTTTTTCTCTTAAATGGTCATTTTTCTGCTCGCATACATAAAATCCCCTTCCGGGAACAGACTCAATAACGCCTTCCTTTTCCAGCTCCTCATAGGCACGCTTTGTTGTAATAACACTTACAGTAAGCTCTTTTGCAAGCACTCTTATGGACGGCATGCCTTCCCCCGCCTTAAGCTCACCATTTATCACCGCATCCCTTATCTGATTGACAATCTGTTCATATATTGGCATATTTACTGTATTTGAAATAACTATTTTCATATATAACCTCTATTATATTTTTTTAATATATTCGTAATCTGCCATACTGCTAAACATTCTCTCCTGATACTTTATCCTGCATACCAGAATAAGAATCACAGAACTTATTAAAGCCAATAAGACAATAATTATATTAACGCTCTCTGTACCTGCTGTCTTATCTGTCTGTACAGCCATCATAAACGATAATACCATAGCTAATTTTATTCCAAATGTTAACCAGAAACTGTACACACTTCTTTTAACTATATATAGTGAAAACATATTACTATACAACAAACTTGCTGATAATATAACCTCGCCTAAACACACAATAAGCGCTGATGTATTTCCTCTCATATATTCGATACATCCAAATGGTAATACAAAAATGATAATCAACCATACATATACAGCAAAAAACTTATACCTCTGTGCTTTCCTTATAAGTTCTTTTCTCTGCTCTTTGGTATACGGTGCAATATACATATAATCAGGAAGCACAAATACATTTAATCCTGATGTGGCAATCTCTGGCTTGCAGATTACAAGCAAAAAGAGATTCAAGGTATATATATACACGTAACCACTGACCATAAAAAAAGACCAGCACACAACTGCTATTAACGAACTAATAAGTGAAATAAAACTATTCCTTAAAATATTTCTCTGCAATAACTTTGGCATTTTTCTCCCCTCCTTTTACAAAATAATACATAAACTCCCTGATATCAGGTATGTGTTTTTCCAATCCATCGTCTATTCTGTACCACTCTGAATTAACTACCATGGCACTTGTGCTGTAAGTGTTCTTCTCCTTATATACAACCGCTTCATCCGGTATAAGGTTACACTTATAATCCTCACCAGTAACAATCCTGAAACGCTCACACATTTTATAGCTTTCTGTATAAAATAACATTCTACCCTTCTGCATATATGCAATATAGTCGGCAATCCTGTCAAGCTCTTCCGTTATATGTGTCGCTATAAGTATGCTTTTTTCCCCGTCTGCTACAAGCTCAGTGCATATCTTAAGGAACTTTTCCCTGAAATGCTTATCAAGTCCGGCAGTCGGTTCATCAAATAAAAACATCTTCGCATTATGTGATAGTGCAAATGCTAACTGTGTCCTTGTTTTCATTCCCTTAGAAAGCTTCTTATATTTCTGTTTTTTATCAAGTCCGAATTCTTCAATATAATTAAGATACAATTCAATATTGAAGCTATGATATAACTGTCCATAGAACTTTCCTATCTGCCATAATCTCATATTTCCGTCAAAAAAGCCGTCATCCGCAAATACTATTCCAAGCCTTTCCTTGGCTGCTGCCTCATTAAGCCGCATATCACAGCCGTCTATCACTATACTTCCTGATGAACTGTAAAGTCCCATAAGTGTACGCATAAGTGTTGTTTTACCAGCTCCGTTTTCGCCAATCAACCCACATATATGTCCTTTTGGAATATAAAAAGTTATATTATCAAGGAGATATGAATTGCTGTCGGGATTTATTTTATTAAGATTACTGACTTCTAACATGTAGCGTCCCCCCTGTCTTTTTGGTAGTTTATAAATCTGTGCATATACTGTATATGTTAATATATACAGTATATGCACAGCTTTGTCAAGAGAATATTATCATATTAAAAATCTCCTGGCTTTACATTAGCTGGAAGTAATGATTCATATTCTTCACCAGCCTTTGACTTATTAAAGTCTTCTTTTATCTTCTTCTGCAATTCAGGAGATTCTATTACCCTTAATGCTGCCTGTGCAAGGATACCTGCTGCCCTGTGCATACCCTTATGTGCTATGCTGCTTTTTCCCTGTGCAACTACTGACCAGCCATGCATAGTGCTGTCCTTTGCCATAGTTGTTACTGTTATTGAACCCGTAGGTGCTATCCAGCTTACATCTGCAACATCAGTACTTCCTATTGGAATACTTTTCTTTCCTTTTTCATATGAAGCATCTATATTATCTTTTAAATCATATTCCTTAGAATTAAACTGGCTTGCATATTTATATTCCTCATCTGTGTATTCTACTAAAGGACTATCTATTATGCTGTCCTCCATAACCATATCCACTGCCGGAACTGAAAGAAAATCTGCATATGCGCTGACAACTTTTATATCGACCTTCGTTCCTGTCATAAGTGCTGCACCTCTTGCCACGTCTGATACTCTTTCTATAAGCTCCTTAACATACGATGCCTTTGGGGCACGTAATGCATATAAAAGTGTTGCCTTATGTGGAACTATATTCGGTGCACTTCCACCTGCATTAAGATATGCATAATGCATTCGGCTGTCTGTTTTAACATGCTCTCTTAAATAATTAACTCCCACATTCATAAGCTCGCAGGCATCAAGAGCACTCCTTCCATCCTCAGGACAAGCTGCTGCGTGTGAACTTTTTCCTGTAAAGTCATATATAACCCTGACATTAGCAAGTGTTTTATTCATGATTCCTGTTTCAAACATTGGATGCCATGCATAAGCAAAATCAACATCATCAAAACAGCCTTCTCTTACCATAAATGCTTTTCCTGCACCACTCTCCTCAGCAGGACAGCCATAATAACGTACAGTAGCCTTTATATTGTTCTCTTCTATATATTGCTTTATAACACAGGCAGCCTCCATAGCACCTGTGCCTAAGAGATTATGTCCACATCCATGTCCTGCTTTTCCCTCTTCTATGGCATTCTCATATGAGCAGTCTGCATACTGGCTTAGTCCAGGAAGTGCATCGAATTCTCCTAAGAATGCAATAACCGGCTTTCCTTCTCCTGCTTCTGCAACAAATGCTGTCTTAATTCCAGCTATTTCCTCAGTTAACCTGAAGCCTCTTTCCTTAAGAAACTCTATTTGTATCCTGGAAGACTGGAATTCCTGATATCTCGTTTCAGGATGCTCCCAGATTGCATCACTTACTTCCTCAAACTCCTTAGTATGAGCTTTAAGAATTTCATTTAATCTTTCATTCATATTAATTCCTCATTTCTATTCTTTTTTTGCAAATTGTATCAGCTGCTAATACGCTTTACCCCTATTATACATAAAAAAGCAAAGTACGCCTGTATCAATACAATACAAAGTGCCTTTGCTTTACTGCTATAAAAAAATATATAATTAAAGTATTATATACGCATATATATCCTACGCTCAAGAACTAATTGCTTAAGCATTTACACATCCGCTGGATTTACATGCACCATTATATGCTTTACCTTAGGAAAGCTCTTCTCTATGTCATCGTGCACTGTTTCGGCTATTGTATGTGCCTTGCTAAGTGTATACGAGCCATCTGTTTCTATCTCTAAATCCACATATATCTTATTACCGAATATACGTGTCTGGAGCATGTCGATTCCTAATACATCCTCATGCTTCATAACACATTCCCGTATCTGGCTGACTGTAGCATCATCACATGCGTGATCCACCATCTTGTCTATGGCATCCTTGAATATGTCATAGGCTGCCTTTATGATAAATACGAATATTATCAAACTGGCGATTGAGTCCATAATAGGAAATCCTAATCTTGCACCAGCAATACCTATGAGTGCTCCTATTGATGAAAAGGCATCTGAACGGTGATGCCATGCATCCGCCATAAGTGCACTTGAATCTATCTTTTTGGCGTTGTATCTTGTATACCAGTACATAGCTTCCTTACTTACTATTGATACAATAGCTGCAACAAGCGCAAGAACACCTGGAACTACTATGTTGTTATAATCTCCGCTGGTTATATTTTTAAGTGCTGCAGCTCCTATTCCAAAGCCTGTTATAAACAATACCATGGAAAGCACAATTGCAGCAACACACTCTAGTCTTTCATGTCCATAAGGGTGTTCCTTATCTGCTTTCTTTGAAGCAAGTTTTATTCCAATAATAACGACAAATGTACTAAAAACATCAGATGCCGAGTGTATGGCATCACTTATCATCGCATTGGAATGTGCTATAAAACCAGCTATAAGCTTCATAACTGACAGCAGTATATTACCAATAATTGTTACGAAGGATACCTTATTAGCTACTCTCTGGAATTCATCTTCAGCGACAATTCCGTTATGTATGTCAGATGTAGCCTGGATACTTCCTGATACATTTTTTTTCTTTTCCATTGTTTCATTCCTCCTGTTAATAAGACTTATCCGACTTCGCATGTATAAATATAAATACAAACATCAGTATTAATATATTCATATATGTTATATCTATGTAACCCTATAACACTAAGATATGTGGGAGTTGTATGCGAAATACATATAATAATAAAGATATAAAAACACCCACGAATCAGTATTAGCAACTACTGTCCCGTGGATAGAAAAGATTCCACTGTCACGCGTGTGACCCGACTCCTGGATTATACTTTTATATTATCATGTGATTTAATCTTATTTTCACATAACAGGCATAAGATATCATATAATCCCGGTCTGCTCAGTTTGTACTGTAGATTTATATGCAGTGCAAAGAGTTTATTATTGTATATCACGCGTATATATTGTTTGTCAAGTATAACATTATTTATTGTAATCTAACATTTGTTTGATTACATCTATCACCCATTTATCGATTCATTTATCAACAAACTTCACTTGAATAAAATATTAATTTACCGGCAATTATAATTCTTATCGGCAAAATATCCCGCATATTCATGGCATGAAAAGTTGAGATATTTTGCCGGTAATGATATAATAATTCCTGTTAATAATTATGATGGAGGTGAATACAATGTATCTAAATGTCAAAGAAACTGCAGAGAAATGGAAAATTTCCGAAAGAAGTGTACGAAATTATTGTTCACATGGAAAGATACCCGGCGCTATTATTGACGGTAAATCATGGAAAATACCCAAAAATGCAGTTAAACCAGTCAGAAAGAAAAGAAACGCAATGATACCCAGAGATTTACTTACCCGTCTTACTATTGAAAAAGAATCCGGAATTTCCGGTGGAATATACCATAAAATTCAAATTGATTTAACTTATAACTCCAATCACATCGAAGGCAGCCAGCTTTCACATGACCAGACAAGATATATTTTTGAAACTAATACAATAGGCATACAGAATGAAACCATCAATGTTGACGATATAGTTGAAACCGCTAATCATTTTAAGTGTATTGACTTAATCATTGATTTAGCCAACTATCCTCTAAGTGAATCTCTTATCAAGCAGCTTCATCTGATATTAAAGTCAGGTACTTCTGATAGCAGGAAATCCTGGTTTGCTGTCGGTGATTACAAAAGGATTGAAAATGAAGTCGGTGGCATGCCAACTACAAAGCCTGAAAATGTATGCAAAGAATTAAAGGCTTTACTTAAAAGTTATAATAATATAAAGCAAAAATCTCTAAAAGAAATAATCGAATTTCATTATGAATTCGAAAAAATACACCCATTTCAAGATGGCAATGGTCGTGTTGGCAGATTAATTATGTTTAAGGAATGCCTTCGCAATGGCATAACTCCATTTATTATAGAAGATGATATAAAGGAATTTTATTACCGTGGATTAAAGGAATGGAAAAACGAACAGGGATATTTAGTTGATACCTGTCTTACCGCTCAGGATAGATTTAAAACTTATCTTGATTATTTTGGCATTGAGTATAAAGATTAATAAAAATTAGTGGATGATAAAAACTATTTCTGTCATCCACTAATTTAATTTACTTTTTAATAGTTTCTAATAAACCATTCTTAAACTGATTACTTTATAAGGCTTTCCTTAATCTTTACAACTGCCTTATGAATGTTAACTGGTTCATCCATTGTGCAGTTAGGACGATGAATATCATTAGTAAAGTATACTGTGAATTCACCTGGATGTAATGTTACGAACTGCTCGTTCTCTACATCTGCGTAGAAAATATTATCCTTACCTGCTGGTTCTTCACCTGTTACACCTGGAAGAAGTGGTGCATAGCCCTGTACTTCCTTTCCTGTGAAAAGATACTGGATATCAATATAATTTCTATGGCTTTCTGCTCTCTTATTCTCTACTGGAGCTGTTGTCTGATCCTGGATAAGTACGAAAATGTTATCTCCATCAAGCTCGTATCTTCCTACTGGAAGCTCTGCTGTTTCTGGCTTAGCAAGAAAGTCAAGTGCTGTCTTTATTGCTGCTGGATACTGATAATTTCCTTCTTTTGCATTAAGTGATGCGTAAATCATTATAAAATCTCCCTTCGTATCTGTTTGTAAAACTCTATATAAAATGTATCACTTAAATGATAAAGTTTCAACACTTTTCTATTATTTCAGACATTAATAAAACACGGATATATGTCATGTACAATCTTTCGATTATCACATAGCATAATATCCGTGTATACTGCTATTTACTAGAAGAAATATCATATATGGCCGGCATAAAACCATATTCTTATTAATTATTCCTGGATAGCCTTAAATGCTTCATCAAGATCCTCAATGATATCGTCAATATTCTCTGTACCGATTGAGAGTCTGATTGTGTTAGGCTTGATTCCCTGGTCAAGAAGCTCTGCTTCGTTGCACTCTGAATGTGTTGTGCTTGCTGGATGTATAGCAAGTGACTTAACATCGGCTACATTTGCAAGAAGTGAGAATAATTCAAGATTATCAATGAACTTCTGTGCTTCTGCTGCTCCACCCTTGATTTCAAATGTAAAGATAGAACCACCACCATTAGGGAAGTACTTCTTGTAAAGCTCCTGCTGCTTTGCATTAGTCGAGATAGATGGATGGTTAACCTTTTCTACTAATGGCTGGTCTTTTAAGTACTGAACTACCTTTAATGCATTCTCAACGTGTCTTTCTACACGAAGCGATAATGTTTCAAGTCCCTGAAGGAAGATGAATGAATGTACAGGTGAAATAGTAGCACCTGTATCACGAAGAAGGATAGCTCTGATATATGTAACAAATGCTGCTGGAGCTGTATCCTTTGCAAAGCTTACACCGTGATATGATACATTTGGCTCTACTAACCATGGGAACTTATCCGCTGCTGCAACCCAGTCAAACTTACCACTGTCTACGATTACACCACCAAGTGTTGTACCATGTCCGCCTATGAACTTAGTTGCTGAATGAACTACGATATCAGCACCATATTCGATAGGTCTTACAAGATAAGGTGTTGCAAATGTATTATCAACTACAAGTGGAATATTATGTGCATGTGCAATCTTGGCTATTCTTTCTATATCAACTACCTCTGAGTTAGGATTGCCAAGTGTTTCAATCTGTACTGCCTTTGTGTTAGGTCTGATAGCAGCTTCAATAGCATCATAATCAAATGGATCTACGAATGTAGCTTCAATTCCATAATCTGGAAGTGTATGTGCTAAAAGGTTGTATGTTCCACCATAAATATTCTTAGCTGCTACAATGTGGTCGCCTGCATGTGCAAGTGCCTGGAAAGCATATGCAAGTGCTGCTGCTCCTGAACCAACTGCAAGTGCTGCCACACCACCCTCAAGTGCTGCAATTCTCTTTTCAAATACGTCCTCTGTTGGATTAGTAAGACGTCCATAGATGTTACCTGCATCCTTAAGGCCGAATCTGTCTGCTGCATGCTGGCTGTTATGGAATACATATGATGATGTAAGATAGATTGGAACTGCTCTTGCATCTGTAACTGGATCAGGCTGTTCCTGTCCTACATGTAACTGTAATGTTTCAAACTTAAGATTTCTGTCTTCATAATGTTTTTTTGCCATAATGATATCCTCCATATAATAAATATTAGTTGTCAGTTATTATTTACATATCATTTTGATATGTTATTTCGTCGTTGACATTATAATACACACTTTAACCTAGTAGGTCAATAGTAAATATTATTTCTAATATTTATTATACGTTATAGCTTTTAGCTATAATATTATCTGACACAGCCTATCAGCTCTTTAACATCTGCAATTCCATTGCGTGCACAGTAATCTTTTATTCCATCAATAACCTTTATAGTAGTCATAGGATCATTAAAGTTAGCTGTACCAACTGAAACCATAGTTGCACCAGCCATAAGGAATTCAAGTGCATCCTCTGCACTGGCGATTCCACCCATACCTATGATTGGAAGCTTTACTGCATTAGCTGTCTGATATACCATTCTTACTGCAACAGGCTTGATAGCTGGACCTGAAAGTCCTCCTGTCTTGTTTGCTACCGCAAATGTTCTTCTGTTAATATCTATCTTCATGCCTGTTAAAGTATTAATAAGTGACACAGCATCAGCTCCACCAGCTTCTACTGCCTTTGCCATTTCTGTAATATCTGTAACGTTAGGACTTAATTTCATAATAACAGGCTGCTTTGCAACCTTCTTTACTGCCTTTGTTATACGCTCTGCCATAGCGGGAACCTGTCCAAAGGCTATGCCGCCCTCCTTGACATTAGGGCATGATATATTGATTTCTAACATATCTACTGGCTGCTCACCTAACTTTTCAACAGCATCGACATAATCCTCTTCTGTTTTTCCACAAACATTTACAATTATACGAGTATCATACTGCTTAAGAAATGGTATATCTCTTTTAACAAATGTATCAAGTCCTGGATTCTGAAGTCCGATAGCATTTATCATGCCGCCATATGTCTCTGCAATTCTTGGTGTAGGATTACCTGGCCATGGCACATTCGCTACGCCCTTGGTTGTAACAGCTCCAAGCCTGTTTAAATCCACATATTCACAATATTCCATACCCGAACCAAATGTTCCTGAGGCTACTGTTACAGGATTGTTGAATTCTACGCCTGCGATATTCACCTTCATATTAACATCAGCAGGGTTAAGCTGATTAACTTTAGCTGCCATTATAATTCTACCTCCTTAACATTAAATACTGGTCCTTCTTTACATACTCTCTTATTATTAACCTGTGAATGCTCATCCTTTTCTGTTGACTTACATACACACGCAAGACATGCACCTATTCCACACGCCATCTTTTCTTCAAGTGATACATAGCAAGGGATGTTATTGCTTAAAGCATATTCTTTAATAGCGCGAAGCATTGGTGTTGGACCACATGCAAATATTATATCTCCGGTAATATTATTCTGTCTTACCGCATCAAGAACATTGCCCTTAGTTCCTACACTTCCATCTTCTGTTGCAACTGTTACGTGTGAATATTCATCAAACTCTGACTTTAAGAAAAGCTGTCCATCCCTGTAGCCCAATACAGCCTCTGTATCACATTCAAGCTGCTTTGCAAGCTCAAGCATTGGTGGAATACCTATGCCGCCGCCAAACAGAATTGCCTTCTTAACTGGTCTGTATTCTTTCTTAAATGTGCATACTCCATCCTTACATTCGTGTACACTGACATTCTCTGCCTCTTCAAATATCGCTTTTATATCATATCCATTACCAAGTGGTCCCTGGATATCAAGAGTCTGGCCTTCTCTCATCTGTGAGAACTCCTTTGTTCCCTTTCCGGCTATACGATATACTATTCTTAGCTTATCATCATCTATTCTACATATACTTATTGGTCTTGGCAGAAGTCTTGAGCCATCGTTTGAATATACTGATATAAACTGGCCTGGTCTTGCTTCCTTTGCTATTTTCTCTTGTTTAAGCCACATTTCATATACACCGTCTGCAAGACAGGCTGTACTGATTATGGCAGCATTTTCTCTGTATGACATATTAATCCTCATTTCTGCGCACGCTTTTCGTATATTGGTTGTGTGCCGGGTGCGCGCAGGCACTTATCAATATCCATGCTTTTATCAGCAATCGCAATATACCACATTTCCATTACATATTGTGTACTTTATTTTACCATAAAGCTCCTGACCTATAAAAGGTGTATTGGAGGCTTTAGATGCAAAGCTTTCTCCTACAATCCATTTTTCATCAGGTGCATAGATAACTATATCTGCTGCTGTGCCTTCCTTGATATATCCTTTATCCATCTTATAAAGCCTTGCAGGGTTGATTGTCATTTTGCAAAGAAGCTCCTTCATTGTGAGCCTTCCTGTCTTTACAAGCTTAGTTACACCTAGTGCCAGGGATGTCTCAAGACCTGTCATTCCACTAGGTGCTGCCTTAAACTCCTTATCCTTTTCCTCACGGCTGTGTGGTGCATGGTCTGTTGCTATTATGTCTATCGTTCCATCTGCTAACGCAGCTATTATAGCCTGTCTGTCCTTTTCTGTCCTTATAGGTGGATTCACCCTTGCAAGTGTTCCCTTTTCAAGCACTACATCTTCTGTTAATGAAAAATGCTGAGGTGTAGCCTCTGCATGTACATCTGCACCTAACCTCTTAGCTGTACGCACAAGTTCAACTGATACCTCAGAACTTATATGCTGTATACATATGGTAGCGCCTGTTTCAAGTGCAAGCATGCAATCTCTGGCAACCATAATATATTCTGAAAGTGCTGGTGCACCTCCTAAGCCTAACTTATCAGATACCACTCCCTTGTTGATTCCCTGTTGTTCTATAAATGCTGGATTCTCCTCATGAAAGCTGAGTGGCATATCAAGCTTCTTCGCCTCTTCCATAGCCTTCTTTACTAACAGCTCATCCTTAAGTGGTATTCCATCATCTGTGAAAACATATGCTCCTGCCTCTTTAAGACTCTTAAAGTCTGTGAGTTCTTCGCCCTTAAAGCCTTTGGATACCGCTGCTGCTGAATATACATTTATAGGTGTAGTTTTTCCCTTATCCAGAACATACTTAAGTGTTTCAACATTGTCTATCACAGGCTTTGTATTAGCCATACACATAACCGTTGTAAAACCGCCTGCTGCCGCTGCCTTAGCTCCTGTTTCAATATCCTCTTTATATGTAAAGCCTGGATCCCTGAAATGTACGTGTGTATCAATCAGTCCCGGAGCAACTATCATACCCTTTGCATCAATAACCTGCTCATAATTATCACTCACAGTTTCCCCATTAAAAGCTTCTGATTCTTCATCAACGCAGCCTATTTTCTTTATTATTCCAGCTTCTATAATAATATCAGCATAATCCTCAAAGCCACTTGCTGGATCTATTACATAGCCATTCTTTATTAGTATCATTGTTTAAACTTCCTTTCCGCTTATAGATATATTAGTGTAATATATCTATGAACTTTAATCACTTACATACTCTCTTCTCGTTCCTGAATATATTGATATCAGCATATCTTTTATCTCTTCATCATCTTTAAACACTTCCAAAAAAGCGGCTTTACCAGCAATTACAACTGATACTGCCGCTTTCTTCTGCGTTAAATATAACTCTGAACCATCAGCATGTATAATATGCTCACAGCGAAACTATCGTTTTTAATATTACTTTCCAAGTGCTCCATTAATATCCGCAATCATATCAAGTGCTGCCTGTCTTGAGGCTTCACCAAAGTTCTTATCACCAAACTTTGCATATTCATCCTTCTTATAAGCTGCTATAATACCTCTTGAACTGTTTACGATAGCACCAAGTCCATCTGGATTAAAGAATGCTGCAAGATCTTCAGCCTTTCCTCCCTGTGCACCATATCCCGGAACAAGGATATATGCCTTAGGCATAACCTTTCTTAATGTCTTGCCCATCTCTGGATATGTAGCACCTACAACTGCTCCTACATTGCTGTATGTATCACCCATACACTGGCTTCCCCATTCATCAACCTTTGCACCAACATGCTCATAAAGTGGCTTGCCGTCAATAAGCTGATCCTGAAACTCTCCACTTGATGGGTTAGAAGTCTTAACAAGTATAAATATACCCTTATTCTCTTCCTGACATATCTTTATGAATGGATTAATACCATCTGAACCAAGATATGGATTAACTGTTGCGAAATCTTCATCGAAAGGAGTTAAAAGCTTAGAGCCTACCTTAACCTTTCCAAGGTGTGCTACAGCATATGCTTCTGATGTTGAACCAATATCGCCTCTCTTAACATCACCTATTACAACCATATCCTTTTCGTGGCAATAATCAACTGTTTTCTTAAACACCTTAAGACCTTCTATGCCAAACTGTTCATACATGGCAATCTGTGGCTTAACTGCTGGAACTATATCATATATATTATCAATGATAGACTTATTAAACTGCCATATAGCCTCTGCTGCTCCCTCTAAAGTTTCTCCATACTGCTCAAATGCTGCTGCCTGAACATGCTCAGGAATAAACTTCATCATAGGATCAAGTCCAACAACTACTGGTGCATTAGTTTTTACAATCTTATCTACTAACTTGTTTATCATGTGATAACAATCTCCTTTTTATTTCTTTTTATTTTTTAAAATGTTTCTTAGCTGTACGCTCACATTATTCTACAACTTTGGAACATCTTTATCAATAATAACTTCTGTTCCATTGTTATTAGAATATACAACCTTTCCTGAAACTATAGTATATCTTACCTGCCCTGATACCTTCTTTCCATCAAAAGGGGTATTATGTCCTTTAGATGCAAATGTATTGCTGTCTATAACATACTCCTTATCCGGGTCTATTATGGTAATATCTGCAGCTTTTCCTGGGAGAAGTGTGCCTTTGTCTATTCCTATAATCTTAGCCGGCGTGTAACTCATCCTCTCTGCCATCTGAAGTGGTGTAAGAACACCCTTCTTCACAAGTTCTGTTATAGTAAGTGCTACCGATGTTTCAAGTCCTGTTATGCCAAAAGGTGCATCTACAAAGCCTCTCTCCTTCTCTGTCTTATGATGGGGTGCATGATCTGTTGCTATGCAATCTATAACTCCGCTCTTAAGTCCTTCTATAAGCTTATCAACATCTTTTCTTGTACGAAGTGGCGGATTCATCTTATAGTTAGCATCATCCTCTGTTATAGCATCTTCTGTAAGTGTAAAATGGTGTGGCGTAACCTCAGCTGTTATATCCATGCCTTCCTTTTTGGCATCAGCTATCATGCGGACACTATCCTCTGTAGAACAATGGCATAGGTGAAGCTTGGCACCTGTGTTTTTTGCAAGAAGTATATCTCTTGCAACAATTATATCCTCAACTGCATTCATGATTCCATAGAAGCCTAATTCTCTTGCATGATTACCAGCATTCATGACACCACGTGCTGCAAGATTCTTATCCTCACAATGTGCAAACACTGGAATATCAACTTCTGCTGCAAGTCTCATAGCCTGTCTTGCTACTCTTGCATTCATAACTGATTTTCCATCCTCACTTACAGCTACCGCACCTGCCTCTTTAAGATTCTCAAAATCTGTTAGATACTCTCCATCCTGACCTGCAGTTATAGCTGCTATAGGAAGAATATTAATATCAGTAACCTCTTCTGCCTTATTCCTGATATACTCTATCATCTCTACACTATCTATAACAGGCTTAGTATTTGGCATAGGGCATACAGTTGTAAAACCGCCTCTTGCTGCTGCTCTTGCACCTGTTCTTATAGTTTCCTTATGTTCAAAGCCAGGTTCCCTGAAATGCACATGAATATCTATAAGACCTGGCATGACAAAACAGCCTTTAGCATCTATTATGCTATCTGCTGCATCATCAATATCTTTAGCAGTCTTTTCAATTATACCATCTGTTACAAGAAGATCCTTAACTTCATCTGTATTGCTTGCAGGATCAATAATTCTACCATTCTTTATCAGCATTTTCATAATCAATTTCCCCCCTAAAGTTTAGTTTTTCAAATTCATATGCAGGCACTGGCTTTCCATAATAAAAGCCTTGTATATAGTCTACTCCCAGTTCCTTTAGTATGTTAAGCTGTGCTTCATTCTCAACTCCTTCTACAATAATATCTGTATCAATCGTATCTGAAAGTTCAACTATGAGCTTTATAAATGCCTGTGCATATTCGTCATCCACTATATCATCTATAAATGTCTTATCCACTTTTATAATATCAAGCGGAAGCTGTTTTATATAATTCAGCGATGAATAGCCAGTTCCAAAGTCATCAAGTGCAATTCTTGGTCCTAGTTTCTTGATTCCTTTTATTATGTCAAGAACCCTGTCCATATCATTGATAGCAAAGCTTTCTGTTATCTCAAGAACTATGTTTTTGGGATTTACCCCTGTTTTCTTTAATATACGCGCCACAGTTTCAGCAACATCCTTCTGAAGCAGCTGCACTACCGAAAGATTAACATTGATATGGAAATCAGGTATGCCATGCTCATTCCAATATCTGCACTGTCTACAGGCTTCTTCGAGTACATAATCACCTATTGATGTTATAAGTCCAAGATACTCCGCAAGTGGTATAAAATCACCAGGTCCCATAAAACCTAATGCTTTGCTGTCCCATCTTACAAGTGCCTCACATGATGAACATTCACCTGTTCTTACATCAACTACTGGCTGATAGAATACCACAAATTCTTCTATTCCTGAAGTCACAGCCTGCCTCATGCTATTCTCTATATCAAGTCTTCTTGCTGTATTCAGCTTACTACAGCTGTCATAGAACGTATAGCCATTCTTTCCATTTTTCTTGGACTCATACATTGCTATATCAGCAAGTCTTATAATCTCATGCACATCTTTGCTGTCATCCGGGAATACTGCAATACCCATACTCATAGTACAGAAATATTCTGTTTCCATAAGATACCATGGCTTATTAAACATATCCTTTACCTTGTTTGCTATACGCTCAAGCTCACTGAACATATCAGGCATAACTATGGCAACGAACTCATCTCCTCCCATACGGTAACATTTACCACGAAGTCCAACTATACTCTGAAGCCCTGCTGCTATCTGCTGCAGAAGAACATCCCCGTACTGATGTCCAAGTCCATCATTAATATGCTTGAAATCATCAAGATCTATAAACATAAGTGCGCCCTTCGCACCATCTTTAACAGACTGCTTGATGATTTTTTTAAGATCAGACTCACACTTCATACGATTATAAAGTCCCGTGAGAAAATCGTTATGAGCCTGAAACTCTATCTTTTGCTGGCTCTTCTTTTTTTGTGTTATATCCGATGCAGTGCATACTATAACTTCACTTCCATCTATCCACAAAAGATTAGTAAATCTTATTTCAAACCACAAACCTGATTCCGCACTATATTTCTCAATAGGACGGATATATGGCTTAACATAATCTGTACCATCATCCTCATCATAAGCTTTCTTTCTGTCAAGATAAGACTTGTACTCTTCTGATGACATAAGCTCCTGCATACACTCTTTAATCGCATTCTGAATCTCTTTTGACTCTGCTGCAACCTTGTTAGAAAACAGGATACCAGCTGAATTTCTGTCACATACTATAATACCTGAACCTATATTGTTAAGAATATCCTTAAGAACCTCATATGAAGATAACAGAGAATGATTCGTAACTCTCATCTGTGCTGTGCTCTGTATAACTGATACTATACTATGTATAAATCCATCAATTTCTTCCATAGTTTTGTCTTTTATTCCACTTATAACAACATACATAGCCTTAATCCCATTAATCTTAATCGGGATAATACGTCCCCCTGCATCAGGGTATGTACCTTTACCAGCACTTTTTTCCAACTCTTCCAGCGAATATTCCCCATTCTCAACACGCTCTATAAGCGCACAGGTTTTTCCCACCGTTGCAATATAATCAAGTATATCCTTATCTGAATTCTCCTGTATCACTGCCATATACTCTGCCTGAATATACGCATTAGCTTTTTGTAATATAACCTCAACTATATTCTGAAATGTATCTTTTGACTCCAGGCTTTCTATCACCGAAGATAACACTTCATACTTATCAATACAATTACCCAAAACTTGCCTCCTGGATTGTTTTACATACAGTAATTATATAATATTTATACTTATTTGGGAACTGTTTTCTGACATTTTAAGAGAGATTATTTGTTGATTTTTACGTTAGCTGGATTTTAATTTTTGATTTTATTTTTTTAATTTTTGATTTATTGTTTTATACATCCTTATATGATATGATTAAATGAATCATGTGTTTTAATCATTTAATAAATACATATGATAACACAAACAGGAGACATTAAGATTATATGAATAATATTTATAAGTACAATACCACACTTAAAGCTTCCGGAAGCGACTATAAAAAGATTGTATTCTGGAATCGTTTCTTAAGAAATCCCATAGAACTTATACTTACATGGATACCAGCTGCCATATCACTTGTTATGCTGATACTTGGTAAGTACAATTCATTTTTACTGATTATATATGCGATATGCTGGTTTTATCCTATATATATATTTGCATTCCAGTTTAAGAACAGCGTAAACTACCACTTAAAACACAGAGATTCATCTGAGGATGCACCATGCACCATTACACTTATGGACTCTGCCATATTAGCTGATATTCCTGATCATAATCTTGTATACACATATGAATGGGAACAGTTCACAACAGTTTACTTCCTGTATGGCTATTATATGTTATTTGCTGGAAAAAAGATGATTGTTATGCTTAACACAAAGGATATGCCAGAAGATATTAAAACAATTACTGGACAGTTTATCAAAGAACATGTAGATCTAAATAAGTGTAAGTTAGCATATTAACTATTATTAGTATAACGCATTTTTAACTGTATACAGAATAAAAAAGAGCCGTGTCACGGCTCTTTTTATATTGGGATTACGACACTTTCTGCAATCATCACATTCTATCGGCTATTTATGAATTCCTTCTTCTTCAATCTGACTATAAGACTTGTGACAAGCAGCATCGCTATACACACAGCTATCGGCATAAGAATATTTTTTCCTAATAATATCCCCTTTTTATATACAGAATAAGTCATCACATACTTACGCCATAGAAGACCAGTGCTTATAGCACCATCGGCATCATAATATTCAACGCTCACTATAACCATAGCTGCAAGATAGCCAGCCCATTTCTTATCCGTTATCCACCATACCGCAAGCATAATCAGTCCCATAACGAATATAACTGCAAATGCCTGTAATATAAAAACTGCACTTATAAGTGCAAATGAAGGTGCTGCCTCACATGGCATATGTATGGCTTTATAACACGTACTTGCCTCATCTTCCCAGTTATATATCTTTCGTTTTATACATATGCCTGCTATAGTTGTTGCTATATATATGTATACAGCGATGACTGCACTAAGTATTGCAAGGTCCTTCACACATCTTTTCCATATACTATATATATGTTTATGCCTCGTAATCATCATTACTGAAAAATTATATCTCTGTACATACAATATATAAAACAATGAACATATTGTAAGCAGCCTGCTCACATAATATATGCCAATGCCTATATACACATCATACAGGCATGCTTCTGTATCAGACGGAATACCCAGCCCTCTTAATATTGTATTAGGCAGCAGTATAGTTATAACAACAAGCATTACTATTGACATTCCCTTGTCATTGACACTCAGTAATTCCCTTATCTTTCTCATACCTTTTCAGCTCCATGTATTATAATCGCCTTATGTACCGGATATAATGCCATATCAAAGTAAAAGTCTGACTTTATAAATCTTGCCCTGCGTTCCTGTCTTACCAGACTGTTAGACACACCAAAACGTATAGCAAATGTTTTAGTTTCCTCTGGTTTTAATATAGTATCTCCTTCTTCATCTACTGCATATATCGCTCCCTGATTATCATATCCTATAGGATATGCCACAAGCTCTACATTGGGTACAAAATCAGCTGCCAGATTGACATTCTCCTCTTTTTTGTTTGTAACATCAAAAACAATGACCAATCCATCATTATCGCTTCTCATCTTTTCCGGCATATTCTTCTTATCAACAATATCATTCATATTGCCAAAATAAAGATTAGCTACGCATATTTCTAATCCATTATGCTCTACAACATCCCCTGCTTCATAGTACTCCTCAACTGGAGCAGGCAGTCTGGTATTAGCATTTCTGTAAGCTAATATAAACACTATAACCAGAACAAGTGCCACACATAATAATATGCCATACTTTACTTTTTTATTTTTAAAATGTATCATTCTTCAACCCCCGCCATATATACAAAACAACATCAAGTACAACTATCATCACTATAAATAAAACATAACTTTCCCAGTAATTCGTGGCAAGCTGGCTCATACTAAACAGCCTGTATGGAGCAATCGCTCTTACTTTCATATATGGAATCCAGCTTGAAGCTGCATTCAGGAATTCACATAGCACTACAGGAAAAAGTAATACTATAAATGTATTATTCACCCATAAAGATACCATAAGCGAAACTGTCGCCAGTAATCCACCACATATAAACTGCAATATAAAGTACAACAGATAATATACATAAGGATGTGTAAAAAATATACTGCTCCACATAGAATTAGCACAATAACACAATGTACCATTATTCCACATCATAGAAGGAAGCAGCATAGCTGTTGCTAAAAGATTAACAAGTAAAGGAAGAACTGCCACGATTCCACCTGTCGTAAATACTGCGGTAAACTTGGCTATAAGGTAATTAATCTTTTTAGTTCTGCAATAATAATTTCTTATAATTCCTGTACGCCTGTCCGTATAATATGTAGCTGCATATGGCAGAACTACCATTATAGGAAGCAGCCTTATATATAATGTATAATAAACATTCAAATTCCCACCTATCCACGTATAAAAAACGGTATATGGAAGAGTCAGGCTTCCATATTCAAAAAACTCCAGCGGATTAAGTGCATTATGCAGCCCCACTTTGACAAACTGCACTGTAACTATTATCATTCCTATAATAAGCGCAATCTTAAAAGCTGCTCCTTTTAGTGCCCGCTCCATTTCAATCTTTAGCATCTGTTTCATTCTATCAACCTCCCAGCCACATACATTATTATATACAGAATTTTTACCGCTTACTTAAGCTTGTCTGAATATGTAAAATCAAGCTTTAATAACTCATCCTCATCATATATCTCTTTACGTCCAGTTTTATGATTAACTGTATAATTAGTTCCTATATATATGTCATTATCAAGCATTAATCCATCCGTTTCTACAGCATCATATATAATTTTATGTTCATCTGCTGAATAATGACTTTTATATCTTGTAACTTTATATTTCTCTATAAAACACAACAACACAATATCCTTGCTTTCGCCAGCATTTATTGTAACTTTATCAAACTTATGCTCAACCCAGCCATCTGATTTAACCAAAAATGGTCTAAAATTATCATCATAAATAGTATTATATTGAAGATTGCCATTATCATCATACTTTATGTCATAATAATATAATCCCGTTGCTAAAAATGGTTCTGCCTTTTCACCCGTATTAGTTACATTCAGTCTGAATATAATCATATCCATATCTATGCCTTTATAACTTTTGCATATATTAGCATCTTCATCTATATACACATTTTTCTCATATGTATCTAAATAAGTACGCAACTGTTCTATGCTTTTATCATCCTCATACTTATATACATCTTTAAAATCATCTGTAACATATGCTTCATCCACTCTACATATAAGATTACTTTTACGCAACTTTATTGAGTTCCCCATATTTAATATCTGCGGTGCTTCTTCATCTGAAGGCATTGTATAATATACAGAACAGTCATGCCATTTAGACTCTCCATCAACTGATGCTGATGTTGCTACAGTTGCTTTTTCATTACCCCTTTCAGACATTGAATACACATCATCTATATTAGTTAATCTGCAGCCAGCAAGTGAAATTAAGATTGTAACACTTATCATAATAATTGCGCTTTTTTTCTTCATAAACTCATTCTTCCCCCTATCCTTTTCTCTTTATAATTCAATCGGTTGGGAATTATTATCCCCAACCGATTAAGAAGTAAGCTTTACTTCTTTTACTCTTTCAAGCTTCTGATTTAATCATCAGTAACCCCTTGTTAATAAGTAACTTTATAGAACCGGTTCCGTTGTATTTATTCTACCACACAAAAACATCTATTTTTTCAATTTGTAATAATTGGTAGGTTTTGTTGTAATATTTGGTCAATAAATGTTATTTTTCAGTATATTTAATCCAATTTTATATACTTTATTTCATATTTTTATATGTATAATATATGTAATTAACATAAAAATACCAGCCCTTTCAACATCAGATACTTCCCCTGACATCCCTAGGCTGGTATATAAAATATATCCCTATACTTACATTCTCATATTCCTTACTCCGACCGACACACTTGTTACATACTCATATTCTGTTTTTTTGACATCATACATTCCATCATATTTCTTTATTATCTTCCTGACACTGCCTATACCTCTGCCGTGATTTTTATAATAATCTATGTTTCTGGCTTCCGGCGTGTTTATATAATTATTCTTTATAATAAATACTATATTATCTGCGTGGCATATAAGCTTAATATCTATATATGCATCCATATTATTCTGAAGTACACGGCTTACAGCATGTTTGCTGTTATCTATAAGGTTGCCTATAATCACGCCAAGGTCACTATAATCAACATCCAGCTCCTCTGGCACTTTCACGTCATAGGTTATATTTACACCTCCTGGCACTTCTGATAACTTATATGACAATATACTGTTGACCCTTAAGTTCGTACAGTACTTTGGCTGCCCGGCTGTGTTAATATTATCAAGTATATTATCAAGTTCTTTTTCGGCTTCATCATAATCCCTTAACTGTATGGCATAACTGAGCGTATTCAGTCTGTTCTTAAGGTCGTGTCTTATGTCCTTAAGCTCCTCCTGTGCCTCTTTGATATTACCATACAGCCTGTTATTCGTGTCTATCTGTATCTTAAGAATGTCTTCCTCATAGCTATGGCGTGCACCTGTGTCTATCTCTATCATACTTATGCATACAATATCCTTGGCTATGCATATCATAATCATAAGTATTACATATAGCACATACATGTCATTTATCTGCTGTGGCATTAACTTATACACCATCATAAGAATTATATTCTGTGCGACAACCGTCATTATAACAGCTATATCCGTAATCCTGCTTACGCTTACTTTTCTATAATTATTATATCTGATAAATGCGAACAACATTATTATACTTACAAATATAATAAATGGAATTATATAAATCGATGCTGTTTCCTCTGTATACACTATGCTGTTACGTTTTATGCTCCATATGACTTTAATGACAACCGATATATTAATAAGCATATTTACATATATAAGTACTGCCGATATATTTTTATACAGCAGGGGAATGTCCGATATATTCAATATAATAAGAATAACCGCAAGTACAGCACACACTATATAATCATCATATAATATAAGTCTGTACAGGCTCACACTTATCGCTGCCATTATTATTATGCTTTTTAACAGCTGCTTTGTATCAATGGCTATCAGCCATCTTATGTTGTGATGTATTCCTTCCTGTATACTGTTATCTGTATCATATTCGCCTGTATATTTCAGGGACTTGATAAAGCTTCTATATATTATGTATTCAGTTATTCCAAGAAGTATAAACCAATATTCCCACACCATCAGTACTCTCCACGCTTATATTGCAGACACATATTTATTAAAGCCATCAACGAATTCCCTGCTGTAACGTCTTGCTATCGAAACCGGAACTTCCTCGCTTTCACGCCCTGTCTTATACCATACCATATCTGACTTTATTCTTGATATATACTTATAGTTTATAAGCATTGAACTGCCTGCCATTCCAAACATATCAGAAGGGAATTCTTCTTTGATATCCTTTATCTTTCCATATGTCCTGTATTCTTTACCAGATGTTACGATATTGATATACCGCATATCTGAATATATGCACACTATATCATTATAGTCTATCCTGTATACAGACTTTCCTATATGAAATATGAACTTGCTGCCATCACCTATATACAACTCGTTAATCTCGCTGAGTATCATACTAAGACGTTCTTCACCTGCCGGCTTTACTATGTAGTTAAATGCATGTACATCAAATGCTTTCTGCATATAATCCGTATGGCTTGTTATAAATACTATAACAGCCTTCTTATATCCCGCCTTTATCCACTTTGCAAGACTTATTCCATTATCATCGCCAAGCTCTATATCAAGAAAATACACATCATATGATATATTCTTATCATTAAGTTCTTCTTTCATATCCTCTGCACAGTTATATACATCTGTTTCTGCTTTTATTCCAAGCTTATCCGCTGTCTTATCAAGAAGCCTGACAAACATATCTGCCTGTACACTATCATCTTCGCACAATGCTATCCTCATACAATTCTACTCCTCATCAATGCAGCTTATGCCAGCACTTTAATCAGTACTGACAGACCCGCATTTAACTAACGAGCAAGCCAGCCTCCATCAACTGCAAGTGTGAAACCATTAACATAGTCTGATGCCTTAGAAGCAAGGTATACTACAGCACCTTCCATATCCTCTGGTGTTCCCCATCTTCCAGCAGGTATCCTGTCAAGAATAGCTTCACTTCTGTCTGCATCATCCCTTAACTGGGCTGTATTGTTAGTTGCCATATATCCCGGTGCAATTCCATTTACATTGATGTTATACTTTGCCCATTCATTAGCCATGGCTCTTGTAAGACCTATAACAGCACTCTTACTTGCTGCATCTGAAGGTACTCTTATTCCGCCATGATATGAAAGCATAGAGCATACATTGATAATCTTGCCGCCTTCACCCTGCTTTATAAGCTGCTTTGCAAATGCCTGACTTAAGAAGAATACCATCTTTTCATTTACCTGTATGACTGAATCCCAATTTTCCTCTGTGAAATCTATAGCATCCTGTCTTTTGATAAGACCTGCATTATTAACAAGTATATCAACTCTTCCGTATACATCCATAGCAGCTGTCATAACCTTAGATATAGAATTCATGTCTGAAAGATCAGCTAATACTTCGGTAAATATACCACCATCTGCCTCTATTTTAGCTTTAGTTTCTTCGCATGAACGTCTTGCAACTCCAAGCACCTTAGCTCCTGCCTGTGCAAGCGCAATACACATTCCCTGTCCAAGTCCTGTATTGGCACCCGTAACAACTGCCACCTTATTATCTAACTTAAATAAATCTAATATCATATACTCTCTCTTTCCTTATATTTCCTGTTATCTGCTGCATTAATTCTGAAATAAATCTTCAATAAATAACAACTAAACAATGCTCATTGCAGTTAGTTAAATCCTATCAGCTTATTCATAACCTTATATCCTGTCTTGGATATTCCTCTTCCTATACGTCCGGGAATATTAACTGTACTTCCTAAAAGACTATATCTTAATTCCTTATAGAGCTGCTTATCTGTGTCTTTAACATACCTCCAGAGTTCCTTCTTTTTGTTAAGATTCTCCTCTGTTCCGGATATTATTAAGAATATTGATGAAACCTCCATCATAATTCTTAAATATGTTCTCATATATTTTCTACATTTCTCATTCTCTGGTTTCTCAGAAAGATATGAATCTATAAGCCTTCTTGTAACTCTTAACTGCTGATCTATTCTTGATATCATAACCTTTTCGTTAACTGACTGGTCATCACGTCCTATGAAATATCTGTATAAATTAGTATTAATGTAATACATTTTCTTAACATAAGGTAGCGGTTCAAACACAAACACATTATCCACGTAAAATGTATGCTTTGGAAGTTCTAATCCACAATCTTTAATAAGCTGTGTCCTATATATAACTGAATGCATAAGTATGTACTGGTCAACTTTAAAATGCCCCATATCATCCCATCCAAACATCTTATCAACTGGGAGTGCGTTCTCATAATGAATAACTTTTTTTCTTTTAGCGCCTACTTTTTCATATACATAGTTAGCTATAACCATATCAGGAAGGTCATCTTTTTCTACGAATTCCTTAAGCTTTGTAAGTATTTTTCTATAACTTTTTATATCTACCCAGTCATCACTATCAACTACCTTAAAGAACACTCCTGTAGCATTGGCAAGTCCTGTGTTAACAGCCTGACCATGCCCACCATTCTCCTGGTGAACAGCTTTAACGATGCCTGGATACTGTTCTTCATACTTTTTAGCTATTTCTAAAGTGTTATCCTTCGTAGAACCATCATCCACTATGATAACCTCAATATCATCCCCTCCTGCAAGGCATGATTTAATACATTTTTCCATATATTCTGCTGAGTTATAACATGGAATTGCAAATGATAATAACTTCATATGTATAATCTCTCCTATTTAATTTCAAAAAAATCGTTTTGCTTCTTCCTCATGTTTGTGCGGGTCGAAAATGTTGCCGCTTTTTCGTGCAAGCACGAACAGCGGTCACACTTTCGTTTTGCTTCTTCCTGTGATACCCCTACGAATTGCTCCGCCGCTTCGCTGCTCCCGCAATTCTGCAAACATTCGGATTCCGCTGATTTATTTCATAAATCGCTTCTTCCTCATGTTTGTGCGGGTCGAAAATGTTACCGCTTTTTCGTGCAAGCACGAACAGCGGTCACACTTTCGACCCTGTGGTATCACATGCGGTCTGGGCACTTGATGCCAAGAAGGTCTGTGCATGTTTCAAGAATATTTTTTGTAAGTGTAATAAGTGCTATATAACCCTTTTTCTGTTCTTCGTTCTCTTCTGCAAGTATCTTCGTATTATGATAGAAGCCATTGAATGCATTAGATACTTCATATATGTACTGACATATTCTATGTGGTGCATTATCTTTGTATGCACTTTCTATCACATCTGAAAACTTAATAAGTGACAATGCAAGCGTTTTTTCTGAAGCTTCTTTTGCAGGTAGTATATTAATATTTTCAGAACTTCCACCATTTTCCTTGTATTTTGCAAGTATAGACTTTATTCTTACGATTGTATACAGAATATAAGGACCTGTATTTCCCTCAAAAGAAGCAAATCTGTCTATATCAAAAACATAATCCTTTGATGCCTGGTTAGAAAGATCTCCATACTTAAGTGCAGCAAGCCCTACTATCTTTGATGTTTCTTCTGCTTCTTCATCAGATACTGAACGATTTTCCTTTATCTTGTTAAGTACTGCATTATCAATATCAGCAATAAGATGCTCTAATCTCATAACACCGCCTGAACGTGTCTTAAATGGCTTGCCATCCTTTCCATTCATAGTTCCAAATCCGACAAATGTCATATTAACATCAGGTCTTACGATGCCTGCTTTCTTTGCGGTTCTGAATACCTGTGTAAAGTGAAGCTCCTGTCTTTTATCTGCAAGATATATATATGTGTCCGGCTTATAAAGTTTTTCTCTTTCTACTATAGTTGCAAGGTCCGATGTAGCATAAAGTGCCGCACCATCTGACTTTCTTACGATACATGGAGGCAGTTCTTTAGTATCTGTATCTTCTGCTATATCTACAACAGTAGCCCCCTGGCTTTCATATGCTATGCCATCATCAACCATCTTATCTACCATTTCATCTATATATGGCTGCGCATCACTTTCGCCTTTCCAAAGATCAAATGATACATTAAGATTATCATAATTCTTCTTCAGATCTTTCTTTGAAACCGTCATAATATGATTCCAAATAGCTCTGCATGCCTTATCACCATTTTGAAGCTTAAGTGTTGCCTCGTGCGCCCTTTTAGCAAAAGCTTCATCCTCCTTGGACTTAGCACTTGCTGCTGGATATATCTCCTCCAGCTCTGCTATTGTAAATGGTGCTTCTTTAGGATATTCACCTGTAAATGAAGCATCAAAATATGGCAGTTCCGGCTTTCTATCCCTTAATTCTTCTATAATAAGTCCCATCTGAAGTCCCCAGTCACCAAGATGCACATCACCTATTGTCCTGTTGCCAACAAATCTGTTAATTCTTTTAACGCTTTCACCGATGACAGCTGATCTTAAATGACCTACATGAAGTGGCTTAGCCGCATTAGCACCACCAAAATCTACAATAACAGTCTTAACCTGTTCATTGTTCTGATAACCATACTTATCAGAAGCTGCCATATCATTCATATAACCAGCAAGATATTCAGGACTAATCTTTATATTGATAAAGCCCGGTTTAACACTTTCAACAGATGAGAAAAGTCTGTTATCTGCAAGCTTAAAAACAACTTCATCTGCTATCATAAAAGGTGCCTTTTTATATGCCTTTGCTGCTGCCATAGCACCATTACACTGATACTCACATAAGTCTGGCCTGTTAGATACTGTTATCCTTGCATAATCTTTAGAATATCCACATTCCTCAAACGCTTTCTGGAATTGTTCTGTCATAAGTTCTATTATGGTCTTCATATAATCTCCACTCCTGATTTTATTTGCTTTTCAGTTGTTATATCACCTGATGCATATATAATAAATATAAAAAGGGAGCTGTTGCACTAAGTTGATTATATATTGATATATAAACTACTTACGTTGCGACAGCTTCCATATAAAACACTACTACATCACTGCTCAGTTTTAGGTTTTCAACTATTCTGAACAATAATATATAAAGCTGTATTTAGTTTAGTATAAGACACTTTCAAGAAAAAGTCCATAGCTCTCAGCTGGAAGTGACATAACAACATCCCTTCCATCAAGTGCAGCTTCTATATCTGAGGTCTTCTTTAATCCGTTACCAACATCAAGAAGCATGCCTATCATATATCTTGCCATATTATGAAGAAAATCATCAGCTGTTATTGTAATATTGCATTTATCACCTTCTACATCTATATCTACTGACTTGACATTCTTTACTGTAGACTTGCTCTTTTTAGCAGTTGTAAATGCTTTAAAGTCATGACTTCCGATAAAATACTGTGCCGCTGTTCTCATGGCTGATATATCTGGCACATCGAATGTATGATATGCATATTTTCTTGTAAACACATCTGCTACATTAGCCATATCAAGCTTGTATACATATGTTTTTCCCTTTGCATTCAACTGGCTATGAAATCTTTCATCAACTTCTTCAACACGATTGATTGCAATATCTCTTGGAAGGTACCTGTTAAGATAATTCTTAATCTCAATAGCCTGATACCTGTCATTTAACTTAAAGTTAGCTGTTTGCGCAAGTGCATGAACACCCTTTTCTGTCCTGCAGCCAACATATATATCTATATCCTCGCCAGTCATTTTTTTAATTATTTCTTTAATCTTAACTTCTATCGTATTGGATGATGAATCTTTACCCAGACGCTGCCATCCATCATATCTGCCACCATCATATTGAATCTGTAACTTATAATTATACATTATTCTTCCATAACCTTTTCAACTGTATTAACGATAACATCCATCTCAAAAGGCTTCTGTATAAAATCAGCTGCACCCATCTTAAGCGCCTCTATCATATTAGCCTTTTGTCCCGCTGCTGTAACCATGATAACCTTAGCATCCGGATCGTCATCTATTATTTCTTTAACTGCATCAATTCCACCAAGCTTTGGCATTGTAATATCCATTGTTGTAATATCAGGTCTGTATATTTTAAATTTTTCAACACCCTCTGCACCATCTACTGCTTCTGCAACTATCTCATGTCCTGCCTGTTCAAGCATATTTCTTAAGAATTTCCTTGATGTCTTAGAATCATCTACTATCAATATTCTAGCCATAATCGTCCTCCGTTCCCACTTTATAATCTGGTATATGCTTACACCTTAAACTTCCAGCTTAATCTTATCATCTGCCACCATAATCAGATTAAATCTATGGCCCTTCATTGAAAATGTAACTACATACATTCCATTATCTGCCTTAATCTGTGTATCCTTATAAAATACTGGTGGATGCAATGCAACTTCTATGTCTTCATAGCTGAGCTTTGTTGCATACGCACCATTAATCACGTTAATAAGCTCACATATTGAATCATAAGCATCTGAATCAAACTCACTCAGCTCTTCCTGTGAAAATACTGATGCAACACATAAAAGATCGTCATCATCTCCCGCTATGCCAAGAAATACATCTATATCTCCGTCCATAAGCTGGCAGCCTACAAACTTTCCCTCGTACTCCTTTTGATATATAATTCTTTCCAGTTCCATATCACTACCTATAAACTGAGTAAATATCTTAAGTACACTCTGCATCTGCTTGTTGTAGTATTCTGTGTTCATATCAAGAAATGTTGTAACCATATCATCTATGTTACCTTCTTTGATAACCTTCAGTTCACTATCAGTAAAAACAGTTCCAGCGTGATTTTTGGCAATATATTTGTTAATCATCTTGTCCCGCATATCATCGCTCTCCTCATATCTGATTATCTGTCAATTATAATTTTTCGATTCATTTAACTTTTAATTCATTATACATCATTAAGATACAAGTTAGCAATCACTTATTTTATTTAATTGATTGAAAATTGATATATTACTTGCTGTTTTCTGTTATTTTAGAAAAAACTTCACGTTCTTAACTACTACACATAATAAAACCGGCACAGCTAGTCACACTTTTGCCATGCCGGAAACTTATTTTACACTTTAAATATGATAAGAGGTTACTTTTAACCCCGATATCAATTATATTATTTAAGCATTCTCAACAGAATAGTTAGGAGCTTCTTTAGTAATATGAATGTCATGTGGATGACTTTCTCTTAAAGCTGCAGATGACATCTTTATAAACTTAGCTGTCTCCTGAAGTACTGGAATAGTCTGTGCTCCACAGTAACCCATACCTGAACGGAGTCCTCCCATAAGCTGGAATATAGTATCCTCAACAAGTCCTTTATATGCAACTCGTCCTTCAACACCTTCTGGAACAAGTTTCTTTGCATCTGTCTGGAAGTATCTGTCTTTACTACCATTCTCCATAGCTGCAATAGAACCCATACCTCTATAAACCTTATACTTTCTGCCCTGGAATAACTCAAATGAACCAGGAGCTTCGTCACAGCCTGCTAAAAGACTTCCAAGCATACATACATTACCACCTGCTGCTATCGCCTTAACTATATCTCCTGAGAACTTTATACCGCCATCAGCGATAACTGGAATACCATACTTTTTAGCCTCAGCATATGCATCCATAACTGCTGTTACCTGAGGTACACCAATACCGGCAACAACTCTTGTTGTACATATAGAACCCGGTCCGATACCAACCTTAACAGCATCTACACCTGCTTCACATAAAGCTTTTGCAGCAGCTCCTGTAGCTATGTTACCTGCAATAACCTGAAGTTCTGGATATGCAGCCTTGATTTCCTTTAAAGTTGTAATAATATTCTTTGAATGACCATGTGCTGAATCTATAACAATACAGTCAACACTTGCATTAACAAGTGCTTCTACTCTGTCCATAACATTAGAAGTTATACCAACAGCAGCACCTGCAAGAAGTCTTCCCTGTGAATCATGTGCAGATGCAGGATACTTGATAGACTTCTCAATATCCTTGATTGTAATAAGACCTGTCAGCTTGAAATCCTTATCAACAATAGGAAGCTTTTCCTTTCTTGCCTTACCAAGAATCTTCTTAGCTTCTTCAAGTGTGATGCCTTCCTCTGCTGTTACAAGATTCTCACTTGTCATACATTCCTTGATAGGTCTTGAGAAATCCTCTTCGAACTTAAGATCTCTGTTAGTGATTATACCAACAAGCTTCTTGTTCTCATCTACGATAGGTACACCTGATATTCTGAACTTTCCCATAAGCTCGTTAGCTTCTTTTAATGTATTGTCTGGATGTAAGTAAAATGGATCTGTGATAACTCCATTCTCTGATCTCTTTACCTTATCTACCTCTTCTGCCTGCTGCTCAATAGACATATTCTTGTGGATAATACCTATACCACCCTGTCTTGCCATAGCGATTGCCATTCTATGTTCAGTAACTGTGTCCATACCTGCACTCATCAAAGGAATATTAAGCTTAATATTCTTTGTAAGATTAGTTGTTAAATCGATCATATTAGGTGTTACTTCTGAATACTGTGGAACTAATAACACATCGTCAAATGTAATGCCCTCGCCAATAATTGTACCCATTTTCCTTTGTCCTCGCTTTCTTGTTCTTGTAATATGCTTCTAATGCTATGATGTATTATAAAGCGGTGTGTATTAATACTACATCACTTAACCTGACAACAGATACATCATAGGATTATACAAAAAAATCCGAATACTCAATTCGGACATTTCTGTGTGGAGAAATCTGATAAACGCTCTATCATATTCCTTTTGTTTATAATATTAAGATTGTATCAGAGCATTTTTTAAAAGTCAATAACTTTAAACACATCTTTTTCAACAACATTTTGTATGCTATGAAGAACACGTTCATCAGGATATATAAATACCCTGACTAATTCGTTATGTTCATTATACGCATATATGACAACTGAATCATGATTGCTTGCACCAACTGAATAATCATAAGTCTTAACGTCCATATGGTTCATACGGAGTGCATCCTGCGAATCAGCTCTTGCCACAAGCTTTGCTCTTGAAAGTGTATACACACCACATCTTTTTCTTGCTGATTTTGCCATAATCCTGTCAATCGTAAGCGTATCATCCACTATCGAATACTCAAGCTCTGCATTATAATACTGGAATACTAAAAATGTCATCACCGCAAATAATGCAAGCACAATTATTCCAAATGTTCTTGTCTGTGGTATGGTTGTAGCCGCCACAATACAGCCTATTATAAGCAAAGTCTTATAAACAACTGCTGTCTTAGGTGGTTTTACCTTCACTATCTGTTCTACTGCTATATCAAACATAAAGCCTCCTATCTTGTAATACTTCCAATTAATCAAAGTAATTAATTTTCTTCTTAGTGCCTGCTGCTGCCTTAACCTTTACATCTGGTATCTCATAGTCTTCTATATCAATTATATCCTTGCTTTCGTCACACATTATAAGTAATCTGGCAATCATTTTAAGCTTTTCTTTCATTCCGAAGCTTCCACCAACACTATAAGCTGTGCCATTTACTTCATATCTGTTCATAGATGAGAAATATACTGGTCTGTCCTCTTTTGCAACATCTGTATAATCTTTAACATCAATACATAATAAAGCATCTGCTGCTTCCTCTAACTTGTCTGGATGCTTAGCTATAACAGAACTGCATATTGTTCCAAGCATATCTGTCTGGTTCTGCTCGTATTTATTGCCGTATACGCTGAATTTCACAAGTGCTCCACTTCCCTTGCCGACAGCAGAAGAACCACCTCTGACCTTTACCGCTGGAAGTTCAACCTGTTCTGAACTGAATATTTCCGGGCTTTCACCACATATATTAAGCAGAAGTGCCATTTTCTTTAACTTGTCTACTACTGAATATGATGTTCCGACGCATATATGGCTTCCATTAGCGAATTCAAAGAATTCGCAGCTTCTGAAATATGTAGGCATATCTGCCTTACGATTCTTAGGAAGGCTGTAATCAACATCAGACACGCATGTCATCCCATTATATGAAGGAAGTTCGTCCACAATATCCTGATGTTTATTAAGAACGTGTGCAAAAAATGTAAGCATCATATCTGACTGATTAAGCTCATACTCCTTGCCATAAAGCGTAAATCTGATATCACCTGTACTTGTAGCCTGTCTTGTCCTGGTGTTATCTTTTATATGTGTGCTATCTGTTATACTGGTGTTATCTGTTATACTGGTGTTATCTACTGCTGTTACAGAATCATCTGCAGCAACACTGTCTATTGCTATGTTATTTTTATCAGCAACACTATCATTGTTGTACTTTTCTTTAAGTTTCTCCAATACATCAATATTAATTTTGTCATTCTTGTCATTCGTAAAATTGTTATACATTAACTATGCGCAATCACCAGCTGTTCCATATTTCTGAATACTATAGCTTGACTCTTTAAAAATATAACTAAGCATACTTATCGCAACTCTATGTGCTGTATTCAGACCATCTATAGTTGACCTGACATCTTTCTTTAACTTGCTCTTTACTGCAATATTATCTTCCATAACATCTTTAAGGACATTTACTTCCTCTGGAACCATCTTTATTGCCATACTCTGACTTTCTTTTGCAACTGTATTATCATACACTGCATCTTCCATTTTTTGTATTGTAGACATATTATCATCCAAGGCAATATAAAAATTCTCAAGATACTTGCCTTTTTCCATCTTTAAATCCTCTGAACGTGTTACAAGCTGTTCTATAAGGCAGGCATAACTACGGAAATAGCTAATACTAAGAAATGAAATCATAGCAACACAATCAACATCATATAAGCGCTCCTTAATATTCTGTAACCAGTTCTTAGAAATATTCTCCTGAAGCTCTATATCTATATATACATTAATTCCACGTTTTCTAAGCTCATATACAAAATCATAAACCTTCTCTTTATCCTTACTTGCATAACTTACAAATACATAAGGTTCACCCTTTATCCATCCATCTTCAAGTTTCTTTTTAAGCTCATCAATATCAGCCATTACCATTCCTCCTGCGTGACAACTAAAACCCAATATGAAAGTATTATAACATACCCCTTAACTTTTTTAAATAGAAACAACTATCTATTAATAAGCATAAACCAAGCTCTCCTGACATATATGAATCTGCTCAATCTGCTGCAATTCACTTAATAGCCTTGATAGCATAACATGTTTCCTTATACATTACACAACAAAAAGCCCCCTTGTTTATGAATATAAAACATAAACAAAGGGACTTTTTTAATATGATGTAAATGTTAAATTTATTTTATCAACTTACTGATGTATAGTAAATTATTACTTATTACATCATTCCGCCCATACCGGCAGCTCCTGCTGGCATAGCTGGTGCATCTTCCTTAATAGTTGTAACAACTGCTTCTGTTGTAAGAAGTGTAGATGCAACACTTGTAGCATTCTGTAATGCGCTTCTTGTAACCTTAGCTGGATCAAGGATACCTGCATCAACCATATTAACGTACTTATCGTTAAGTGCATCATAACCTGTTCCGACTTCTGATTCTCTTACCTTGTTGATGATAACTGCACCCTCAAGACCAGCATTGTTAGCAATGTGGAATAATGGAGCTTCAAGAGCCTTAAGGATAATCTCTGCACCTGTCTTTTCATCTCCGCTAAGTGTAGCAGCAAGCTCTGCAACCTTCTTAGATGCGTGGATATAAGCTGAACCACCACCTGAGATAACGCCTTCTTCTACTGCTGCTCTTGTTGCATTAAGAGCATCTTCCATACGAAGCTTAGCTTCCTTCATTTCAGTTTCTGTTGCAGCACCAACTCTGATAACAGCTACGCCACCTGCAAGCTTAGCAAGTCTTTCCTGTAACTTTTCCTTATCGAAATCAGATGTTGTTTCTTCAAGCTGTGCACGAATCTGTGCAACTCTTGCTTCGATATCTTCCTTAGCACCTTCGCCATCAACGATAACTGTATTTTCCTTCTGAACCTTAACTGACTTAGCTCTACCAAGCATATCAAGTGTTGTATCCTTAAGCTCAAGACCAAGTTCTTCTGAGATAACCTGACCACCTGTAAGAATAGCGATATCCTTAAGCATTTCCTTACGTCTGTCACCATATCCAGGAGCCTTGACAGCTACTACATTGAATGTACCTCTTAACTTGTTAACGATAAGTGTTGTAAGTGCCTCACCTTCAACATCCTCAGCGATAATAAGAAGCTTAGCACCATTCTGTACAATCTGCTCAAGAACTGGTAAGATTTCCTGAATATTAGATATCTTCTTATCTGTGATAAGGATGTATGGGTTATCAAGGTTAGCTTCCATCTTATCCATATCTGTTGCCATATATGCTGATATATAACCTCTGTCGAACTGCATACCTTCTACAAGATCAAGTTCTGTCTTCATTGTCTTAGATTCTTCGATTGTGATTACGCCATCATTAGAAACTTTTTCCATAGCATCTGCTACCATCTGGCCTACTTCTTCGTCACCTGCTGAGATAGATGCAACCTTTGCAATCTGATCCTTGCCTGTAACCTTTTCGCTCATCTGTGCTATAGCTTCTACTGCACAATCAGTTGCCTTCTTCATACCTTTTCTTAAGATAATTGGATTAGCACCTGCAGCTAAGTTCTTCATACCTGCATTTACCATAGCCTGTGCAAGAACAGTAGCTGTTGTTGTACCATCACCTGCTACATCGTTAGTCTTAGTAGCAACTTCCTTTACAAGCTGTGCGCCCTGATTCTCAAATGCATCTTCAAGCTCGATATCCTTAGCTATTGTAACACCATCATTAGTGATAAGTGGTGCACCATAAGACTTATCAAGAACTACGTTACGTCCCTTAGGTCCGATTGTAACTCTTACTGTATTAGCTAACTTATTAACACCCTCTTCAAGAGCTTTTCTTGCTTCGATTCCGTACTTAATTTCCTTTGCCATTGTTATTACCTCCAAATAAAATCAATAATATAATCAACAATATAATGAATATTTATAATTAATCCTCAATTACTGCAAGAATATCATTCTGCTTAACTACAATATATTCTTCTTCATCAAGCTTAACTTCTGTTCCTGCATACTTAGAATATATTACCTTATCTCCAGGCTTAACCTGCATTGTAACTTCCTTGCCATCGACAACTCCACCAGGTCCTACTGCAACTACTTCCGCCTGTGATGGCTTTTCCTTTGCCTGTCCTGGTAATACAATGCCTGACTTTGTAGTTTCTTCTGCAACTAATGCTTTAATTACAACTCTGTCTCCTAATGGTACTAACTTCATAATATAATCCACCTTTCCGCTGTCTGACATGTATGTGGCAGCTATCTTTATCATTACTTTAATTTTGTCTGTTAGCACTCATTTCTTTCGAGTGCTAATCCCGATAACGATAAGATATCACCCAGCCAATAATTTGTCAACAACTAATTCAAATATATTAATGTTTTTACATTTTCATTATACTTTTTTTATTTTTTATGTTTTTTTGACTCTGCAACTCCCATTTTTATAGTTTTCCCATAATAGAAAAGATACTGCTGTGCGTATCCCCCAAGTTCTCCAAACCTATTTTTAGCAAAATCCGCTATAACCTCCTTAGATGTGTCCTTCTTATCAAAATAAAGATATTCCATTATCCTTTTTATCCATACATCTATAGGAAAACTATCTCTTTTTCCAAGTGCAAAAAGACTTACGCAGCTTGCAACTTTATTACCTACCCCTTTTATTTCACACATTTTTTCTATAGCTGCTGCCGAATCTGACTTTATAAGTTCATTATAATTAACGCTTCCATCATAAACATGGCTGACTGCATCATATATGTATGGAGCACGGAAGCCTGTTTTTAAATCCTTCAGGTCATCAATAGTTGCTTTTCTTAGCTGATTAACATCTGGAAATGTATACATTGGAATTCCTTTTATATCTCCTTTATAAGTACCATACTTTTCTGAAATATCTGCTACTATCTTTTTAATATGTGGTATCTGCTTATTCTGTGAGATTATAAATGATATAAGTGTTTCAAAAAATTCCTGGTTAAGTATTCTTACTCCTGACATTGCACATATTGCTTCTTTTAGCTTATCATCCTTTGCAAGCAGTTCTTCTTTTATTTTTCCATAATCCCTGTCTATATCAAAATATTTTCTCCATAATGTATCATACATCTTCTCATCTGTATCGTAAAACACCAGCTTACTATCATCCTGTCTTATATGTAAAAGCTGTCCATATGCAGTCAACACATATTCATTCTCATCAAGCATGCTAAAATGAAAGCATTGCCCACATTCCAGCGTTTCTTTAAGATTAAAATCTGACGGTGTATTTATCACATAATCGTTCATATTATTCCTCTTTTCTTAACTATTCTTAAATAGATGTATTTTGATTCTTACAATGTTTCTTAAACATTTTTTTAATATTTCTTCCATATTCTATTATAAATTTCTTCCATGTTCTATTATAAATACTTTTATTTTTGCAGATTACGTATTAGAATTGTTATGTATATTCTTTTATATACATGATACTAGGGTCAAAAGGTCTAAACCCACATGAGCTTGCTCATAGGAGGGAAAGACCTTGGGACCCGCCCCGATATAAGCATAAAAAGTCGTTTCTACTTGCAGAAAAAGACTTTTTTACCATAACAGATTATAACCAAACAACACACAATATTCAATTTATAACATAATTATTTATAGAAAGATTAATGACAATGTATTTTAAAAAAATCAATTTTAAAAATATAAATTTTAAAAAAACGTCTTTTGCCGTTATTTCAATTATTATAAGCCTTTTGTTTACCGGGTGTAATATTCCGCTTTTATCAGAGTGGCAGGATGAGTCAAGTACCTCCATATCCAATACTGCATATGATAAATCTGCCTCATCAACCAGAGAAATAATTGATTACATCAATCAATGCTTAATAAATAATCAGACCGTATGCGAATTATTCATAGAAGACGAATCTCTTATAGATGCTAATTCATGGCTTGCTGCCATAGATGGCATAGAACAGTTAAAATGTGAATATAAACGTGTTAAAAACGGTTTTAATGTACGCATTACATATGAATGCTGGGATAGTTTTTCCATAATCAATGCATATAAAACCGGTTCAACAGATGCACTAAATGAACGCCAGCTTACATTATATACTAAATACATACAGATATTAAACGAGATTACATCTCCTGCTAATTCGGATATAGAAAATGAACTTGCAGTACATGATTATCTTGTCAAACACATTTCTTATGTTGATACAGGTGATTCCTCTTACAATGCATACAGTGCACTTATTAACGGAATCGCTGTATGTAGCGGCTATACTGAATGCTTTAAAACATTTATGGATATGCTTGGAATAGAAAATGGAACAGTGTCCGGTGAAGCTGGTGACGAGCAGCATATATGGAATACTGTTAAACTGGATGACCAATGGTATCATGTAGACGTAACATGGGATGATCCTATAGGTTCTTCTTTTGAATACACAGATCATTCTTACTTTAATATTACAGCTAAAGACATGTCTATTGACCATACATGGAACCATGACAAATACAGTGAATATGAGAATTGCGGAACGAAATATTCTTATGTAAAATATGCAGGAGTAACCATGATAAGCAACACTTCACAGTTAAACCGTCTTATCCGTAATGCGGTTAAAAACAAACAGACTCATCTTGAATTCGCCTGCACATTCACAACTGATTTAAAAACAGCTGTGTCAAAAACCGGTGAAGCTTTATCATATACTTATAAAAATGTACCTAGAAATAATTACTCTTTATATACCGTAACATTCACTTACTAATATATGTCTGCAATATGCCTCTATGTTTCTAATATGTATTTTTTTAGGACATTTTTTCTTTCCTTATATTCTGGGCAGTACTTTTTCACCTCTGCCCAGAATTCCTTTGAATGATTCATATATTTTCTGTGTGCAAGCTCATGCACCACAACATAATCCATAAGCTCCTGTGGCATATAATACAGCTGGTAATTAAAGTTCAGATTACCCTTTGAACTGCAGCTGCCCCACCTTGTTTTCTGGTTTTTAATAGTTATATTTTTAACCGTCACTCCCATAATACGGCTGTAATATATAACACGTTTTTCAAATGCTTCTTTAATGCACTTAATCTCATCTTTAGTAAGTTCACCTTTTTTCTTTGCATTGGTTGATATTCCTGCTTTGGCTTTACTTCCAAGATAACGTCGCTTTTCTTCAATCCACTGCTTATGTTTATCCACGAATTCTTCAAGCTGTTTTTCACTTAATGTATACGGAGCTCTTAATATGACTCTTCCATCCATGTGGACTTCAATACCTATTGAACGTCTTTTTGACTTTATCACTGATATATAATCTTTATTCCATATGTTATCATATTCACCACTGCACATTTTATTTTACTCTTTTCTGCTTACTGGAGTTTCATATCTCCATCTTTAACCCAGCCTGCTTTTTTTAACAGCCAATTTATAAGTGGACATATAACTGCAGGCAAAATAAAAGATATAAGTATTAATCCTGCCCAGTCCATCATGGTTATTGCACTCTTAGTTCCTGCTGCAACATCATTTACCCAGCCTGAATATACACCTATCTGGCCTACAAAACCACATGTCCCCATACCTGATGATACTGCTGTTCCATTCATCTGCAGTTTGAAAAGACATGTTGCAACAGGTCCTGTTATTGCTGATGTTACTATCGGTGCAATCCATATCCTTGGATTCTTTATTATGTTTCCCATCTGAAGCATTGATGTACCTATTCCCTGTGAAACAAGTCCACCCCATCCGTTTTCCTTAAAAGACATAACTGCAAAACCAATCATCTGGGCACAACAACCTGCTACAGCTGCTCCTCCTGCAAGTCCTGTAAGTCCAAATGCCGCACAAATAGCTGCCGATGATATCGGTAATGTAAGTGCTGCTCCGACAAGAACTGATACCACTATTCCCATAAGAAAAGGCTGAAGATTAGTTGCAAGCATTATAACCTCACCTATTTTCATAGCCGCTTTTCCAAGCGGTGGAGCTATCAATGCTGCCACCCCTGTTCCAACGCCTATCGTTATTAATGGTGTTACAAGTATATCTATCTTTGTTTCCTTCGATACTAATTTTCCTGCTTCTGCTGCAATAATAGCTACAAAATATACCGCCAATGGACCACCTGCACCACCTAATGCATTAGATGCAAAACCAACTGTTATAAGCGAAAAAAGAACAAGTGGCGGACATTTCAGTGCATACCCTATAGCCACCGCCATAGCCGGTCCGCTCATGGCTGATGCAAGACCTCCAACTGTATAATTAACACCACTTATTGTTGCAACTGTATTAGTAAGAAATCCTATATGAAGCTGTGTTCCCAGAGTATTTAGTATAGTTCCTATTAATAACGAACAAAACAATCCCTGAGCCATTGCCCCAAGTGCATCTATTCCATATCTTTTAACCGATACTTCAACATCTTTTTTCTTTAAAAATGCTTTAATTTTCTCCCACATAATTAATCCTCGCTATAGTAAAATTTCAATTAATCATATCACATAGTTGTCCTGACTGCCACCTAATTTTTAACTTTATATACAGCTTGTAATATAAAGGTTTATATACAACTTGTAATATACAGGTTTATATACAACTTTATATACAGCATACATACACACTACACCCATGTAATAATCAAAAAGTATCTTTTTATTTTTCATATGTCATTTGACACTATCCATTTGTTTTTATAACCTGATATGATATCTGTGTCATCTAAAAATATATTACATATAATGTAATGAATTCTTTATAACTGGAGTATGTTTATGAAAATGCAGAATACATTTTCTCTTGCCATGTGCTATGTACCATGGCAGAAATGGGGAGAATTGTATGACCCATGCAGAGCTTTAAAATATGGTACTTTATTTCCTGTTCTTAACAAACCTTTTGGAGGTGTCAGAACATGAATAATGTAAATAATAAGAGTAATATGAACAACATGAATACTATGAATAACATGAGTAACATGAACAACATGAATACTGTGAATAACATGAATAATATAAACAATATGAACAACCAGTCAATGAATGTTAATTGTAATACACCTATGGATATGCAGCGACGCTCTTCATGTACAAATATTCAACCTATGCCTTTATCGCAAAGAAATAATTCCTGTAATATCGTTGCCGACAAGCATGCACTAATGAAGAATATATATGAGCTTGGTTTTATATTAACTGAAACTAATCTTTACCTTGATACACATCCTAATGATATGGAAGCTATAGAATATTATGCCCAAATCAGAGATAAATATTGCAATTATATGACAAAATATGCAGATTATTATGGACCTCTTGATAAACTTCACATATCTAACGATAACTACTGGATGTGGGTTTCAACACCGATGCCTTGGGAAATGGAGGTATGTTGATATGTGGAATTATGAAAAAAGACTTGAATATCCCGTTAAAATAAAGCAAACCAATCCTGCATTGGCAGCAATGATTATCTCGCAGTATGGTGGACCATACTTCAATAAGATATACTGCTTTTCTTCTTAATTAATATGTGTATATTATCACAGCGTTATTATATGCGCAATCCAGTATCTTATACACTGTTCTATAAGTTCGTCTTTCATTATTCCACCCACATCTGAATCTTATCAATAACATTCTTTTTGTCGCCTGCATATCCATCCATATTGTTATCCATTGAATCGTCTATCTGCTCTGGGTAAAAATTACGATTATTAAATATAGACACCATATAGTGCATATATTTCCACTGCCGTGCTTCTGCCTCTTCTTCCGGTGTGTAATAGATTATCTCAACAGCATCTATTTCATCCTTAAGATTTCCGGCATATCCATACTTTTCATCGCCTAAATCATAACCTTCAACATATGGCAGCCAATCTCCATTTTTTAAATGTACTCTGTATTTAACAGAGCCACGACTTACTCTTATAGCAAGACCTCTGATTCCTACATTATCACATTTGCCAGCCCAGTCTTCTCTGTCTGTAACTTCCGGCCACCAGCGGTCTGTATACGCTGCATATGTTACATGCACAGCTTTATCATGATCTGTATCTTCTTCTGATTCAGATTCATTAGTTTCTTCCCTGTCATTGTCTTGTTCATTCTCAGCATGAAGATAGAATTCTGATAAATCAACTACTCCATTAATACCGTCAACAATACCAGAACTTGTATACTGCCATCCAGCAAGGTTCGTAACGATGTCCGGTCTCTTATCCTGGTTAGGTTCATCATCAAGCTGCATCTGCTCATATCCAAGCCAGTACCTTGCTATCCAAAAGCTGCAATCTAATATTTCCTTATCTGCGTAAGGTGCTATATAACTTCCATACCAGGCTAATCCTGTATAGATGCCGAACTCATACCCAGCTTCCTCTATCACATGCTTATATGCTTTAATGATATCAATAAGTTCTGCTCCCAGATTCTGCATACAGGTATCTTCAATGTCCATCCATACAGTTACCTTACGTCCAGCAAGTACTTCAAGTACTCTATTAGCTGCAGCAATTGCCATTTCAACAGTAGATGTGTATACATAATTATATACTCCGCATATATGCACTCCTGCAAGCTGACAGCCCTTCCAGTTGTTTTCAAACTGATTATCAGGTTCAAAGTCCCTTCTTATTACTTTCAGAACAGCATGTTTAACCCCCGTCTCTCTTACCCTATTCCAATCGATTTCTCCATTCCAGCTTGATACGTCAACACATTTAAGACTCATAATTCTTATCCTCACTTTCTTTATTCTTATTAACATTATCAAAAGATGCTTTCTGTTCCACCTGGCTCTTAAGGTTACTTACTATAGGCTGTAAGAATGGTGGAAGTGTAACACCTATATCATTGATATTCTCTAATATGCTTATAATTTCATTGCATATGAGCCATATAGCCACTACACAGGCTACTAAAAATGTAAATGGTAATGTTATTCCTGCAACATCTGCAGAATAAGAAAGGAGCTGGTCTACTATTACGCCAACTCCCACTAAAAGCCACATACATATTTTCTTTGCAATTCCTCTTATACCCTTGTAACTATCAATTTCCTGATTTCTGAATTTTGAAGCTATAAGGCCTGTTATATAATCAATGAAATTACACGTTACAAGAAGCAGCACTGGTACCGCTAACACTCCTAATGCACTCATTAATAAGCTACCGATTGCAACTACTATTGCTTTAATTCTATCCATATTACTTATCCTCCTTGGTTTCTTCTGTTGTCTGCTCATTTGCTGTTTCCTCTTTCTCTACGTATGCAGTTCTAACAAGCTCATCAAACTTATTATCAAACTCTGCGACTTCTTCATCATAAGTCGCTTTATCTGCATAATATACAGACGAATCCTTAATTGTCTTTGTAATGCTTATTCCTCCATCCTCACTTAATGATGAATTGCAATACATCACCTGCTTGTTGTCTGTTCCTGTTCCAGTTTTAATTGCACCTGACAGGATGATTTTCTTTGTCATTTCTAACATGTTTTTGTCCTCCTTGGATATATGATATTTATAATTAGCTCTTTATGAGCATAATTATTATAAAAAAGCACTGATAAACAGTGCAAAAGTGTATGCTTAACAGACATAACTTTATTAAATTTTTAAAAGCCATGCCTGTAGATTTCGTCTTTAATTTTTCTATAAAATATGTTCTTATGTTTCCTAAACAACAATATAACACATAATACTTGTGTAAATTTGCTTAATCCTTCGTTTCATAGTCTTACTCAAAATGGTCTTACTATTAATAACGATAATGGTGTTTATACTATTAATGGAACTTGTAGTGAAACTACAGTTTTTACACTACAAAGTAATATAGAAATTGCTTCTGGAAAATATAAATTAACAGGATGTCCACAAGGAGGTTCTACAACAAGTTTTAAACTTGACTTTGAATACAAAGGTAATTCAATAGGTGCTGATTATGGTAATGGTAGTATAATTAACAAAACATCAAATGATACTTTTAAATATCTTCGAATAGTTGTTTATACAGGTGCAATATTAAATAATGCGGTTTTTAAACCTATGCTAACGACAGATTTAAGTGCATTATATGATGATTATGTCAGTTACACTGGTAACACAGGACGGCTTAATGCAGATGTTGCTTTGTTGAAAAATAATCTAAATAAAGTATTGGTAAGTTACTATAAAAGCGAACCAACCTTAACATTAAAAAAAGGTACTTATTGGATTTTTATTAATAAAACGCAATATTCACAAAGCAGTATTTGGGCAATTAGTAGTAATCAACAACCCGTAGCAGTTGCAAATCCATCTAATGAACAAATGAGTATGGAATTAAATAATGACATTATGACAATTACTTGGAAAAATGCCTCATATGCTGTTGTTTCAGTTTTAAAAGTTTATTAATTTTAAGGAATATATTAATGCAATTCAAACATGTGTATTAATAGTTTATGATATTGTTTTCCAATCACTCCATTTGTTTGAATCATATTTTCTTATTTTAATAGTTAATGAATTAATACTTGTGTTATCTAGGGCAAATTGGAAAGCACTGTAAGAATTTGCTGCTTTTTCTTTCCAAATATAAGTAGTTAAAAAACCATATCGAAATGGGTTACTATCAATATTGCTAAGTACATGATATACAACTCTGCCTAAATATTTAGGAAATATATCTTCTATATCCGCAGTGTTTGTCTCTGACATAACATTAATACCTTTATTGTTGTTTAGGAAACTTATGCCACTCTTCTATGCTCCATTTTTATGTTATCTTCATCCAGGTTGCAGTATATCATTGTTGTATTTAAACTTTTATGCCCTAATATCTTCTGTACATACTGTACTGGCATACCTTTATTAATAGCATTTGTGGCGAATGTCCTTCTGAATCTATGTGGATGTACCTTATCAACACCAGCACGCTTACCTATTTTTCTCAATAATGTTTCTATATTTCCTTTTGTCATTCCATAATGATTCCGATTAGTAAATAAAGAAGTACTTTCCTCATTCCTGATTGTTAAATATAAGTTAAGATAAAACAAACACTTATCTGTAAGGTATACCTTACGTTCCTTATTACCCTTTCCGTACACAATACATTCTTTCTTATTAAAATCTATATCCTGCACATGCAGCCTTGATACCTCTGTGACTCTACATCCAGTACTTAAAAGAAATTCAATTAAGGCTTTCTCTTTAGCAGTATTAGCAGCTTCTCTAAGCTGTTCAACTTCCATATCTGAGAAAGCCTTTTTAATCTTATAATCTACTTTTATTCGCTTGACACGTAACATTGGATTCTTGTCTATATATCCCTCTGTAGCCAACCATCCAAAAAATGCAGATAATCCCCTGCGCTGGTTATCAAGTGTGGACTTCTGCACTTTTCTGTCTGTAAGATACCTTGCTAAGTAATATCTTATATCTCCTGTCAGTATCTTTTTAATAGGCTTGCCTATTGCTTTTAAGAAATTACATACAATTCTATAATACTGATCTATTGTCTTTTCAGATTTACCCTCCAGTCTCAACGAAGCGATATAATTCTTTACAATTTTCATGTTAGAATCATCATATATTACTAATTCTGTCTGTTTGCTCTCAACATTATACTTGTGCAGAATAAGCGTAAATGCCATATCCAACTTGTTACTTGCTTCCTCACCTAACATTCTCATTACTGCTCTTAATAATTCCTGCCTTAACTGCTCTTCCATGTCTGCCTCCAGTGTTTTTAATGTATATCGACAACACTGGATAAGTTAGCTAAACAACAATATTACCTTTTATAGTTGCTTTACAAAAAATTTTATATCGGAAAGCAATTGTGAAGGATATGGATATAATTTTGCTATTTACAATAAGACGGCAAAAGTTGGCATATTAAAGTTCACGACTAAAATTGAACGTGCAAGTTCAGATACAAGCGACTTCAAATTCAGATATGATATTAATAAAGTATTTAATTTGTTTAACTTACAAATATCTGATGCAATCAAAATATTAGGTGGTACATGGCAGTGCTATAATGCAGAAGGGAAAATTATCAACAAACTAATAGGTTATGGCACATGTATCGACCAAACAAACAAGATGATAAGGCTTGCACGGTATTATAATACAGATGGATACTTGGGCGCATGGGCAGCTTCGGAATTTGTTAAAGGCTATTATATATATGGTGAATTTGTATTTTTACAGTAATATTAAATTGGAAATATATATAAAATTTTCAAAAACAATATTTCTTTTAATTACTCCTTAATATCAACATTCGGCTATTTAATTAAATTATTTGAGTCGCTTCAATGAGTCTCCAAGACGGTTTTCCTTTATATGTATCGCCCAATGTACGAATATATATAGGTCTTGAAGTTTCACTAGCATGAGGTATGTATATTTGACATGTGCCCCATATAGATTCATATTTTGACAATAATGTTATAAGAACGCCATATCCATATGCACCTTGAGGCATTCCTGCTATGCTACTAGGATATTGTGTAGTTATAATGTGAATATATAATGGTTTATGAGAGCTAAAAAGCCCACTATCTATATTTATACTACCTCCAGAACTAATACCATTGTTACCCATTGTTCCAATAATATTGTTGTTTAGCTCACTTATCATGCTGTTATTGTTCTTTATCCCATCTTCCATGTGATTCAGCCTTGCTGCACTCCACGGTGTGCCTCCACCTGGTCCGTTTTTCCATATTTGCTTAACATATTCTATAAAATTCATAATGTCTGTTTCCTTTCTTAATCAAAATCTAGACCCATTCACTATTTCCTGGGCTATATTTATATGAAGCAATTATTGTGTTATCTATATATATTCTAAGATAAGTTCCATCCCAACCAAATGAAATATCGTTAGCTGAAGTCCTATTTAAAGCTGCTCCACACCAACCAATATTTTGATTATATAATTTAAAAGAATCTGTCTTTATCCCTCCTATAACAGATAGAGCACAATCCTTATAATAATTAGTACCATTATTACAAATGCGAACATATCCCTTGCCTATTTTTGTGTATTTTTGAGAATTTGGCTGATACCATAATGTTATACTATCTCTAAGCACTGAAACTTCTGTGCCAGCGGATCCAGTTATAATAAGTCCATCTCCACTGCCATCATCACTATTAGATACCAATGTAAGTGTATTTATATTTTCTTTATTTCTTGCATGTATTCCGTGTGGATGTATTAGAGTATATGTATTATTGGTTGAATCAAGCATCTTAAGATATCCACCAAAAAGGCATGCTTCAGAGTCAAATGTATTACCCGACTCCTGTAATTGACCATACGAACACATTTTACCTTCTGCTGTTATAAAGAATGTATAATCAAACACATTATTCTTTTCCTTAGTCACTTGTAATATATGCGTTGATGGCTTTTCTGCTTTGTGTAACGATACATCATATGTCACATCATTATAATCGTATGATGAATATATTGACTTATCACCTATTTCCCAGCCGCCGACTGTACCACCATCAACGACAATGTTTTTACACTTAGTTATCCTTCCATCTGACGTAAGCGTAAAGTTATCAGAGTCTATAGCAATTCTATTTCCCGACAGGTTAAGTCCACCTTTTGCCGTAATGTTAATAGTATCAGCAATAGCCTCAATAGCGCTCTTTAGCTGACCATCCTTATTCTCTATTAATGCTTTCAAGCTTGCAGATGTAGCATAATCCCCCAGCTTTGCTTTTACCGCCGCAGTTATACTTGTCTGACCTGGGCTTATAGATTCTATAATATCTGATGTCGTAGAGTAATTTTTTAATGCGGTATCAGTATAACCAGTAGCATTTGTTGTAGCTGTCCCTGCTGCATCATCTGCATACTTCTGTGTAGCATATGTTGCCTGTAGAGAAGCTGTTATTGAAGACTTATCATCCTTAATTTCCTGAACAATCCGGTTAACCATTTCGGTTGTAGTAGAATAGTTGTTAGCTAAATCCTTTCTAACGCTCGTAAGCTCACCTGTTATATTATCTACAGCTACATCATGCCGGGCGAATCTGTTAAGCATATAGGCTGTTTCTGTGTTTGATATCTCTTCCCACACCCAAGCATCATCTTTCTTTGTAAATCTCCAGGTCTTATTAGCCGTTGGATTATATGCTATGGCTCCTACATGTAGAGCGTATGCTGAATCATTATATTGCCACGTATCTGTTTCAAGTGGATACCAGTCTTCCGCAGGATATACTGGGACAAAAAACTCCGTCGCCGGATAATTATCCAGGGTTGGAATTTCCGATACCGTATATGCATTAAAATCTCCGCCTATCCGCTTATACGTTTCTGACACATATGTTTTAACACTATCAGCTGACAGCTTTATAGCTGATTCCATATCCTTTGTAACCGTATAATTCTTTAAGGCATCAGTTAATGCATTTGCTGCAGTACCTTCTGCTGCTGACTGTGCTGCACTTGCCACTCCATCTGCATATTCCTTGGTAGAATTTATTCCATCTGTAAAATCTGTCGTAGTTGTATACGTTTTAGATATTGAAGATGTAATGCTTTCCTCACTCTGACTTATAAGAGATTTTGCAGATTCAGTTGTTATATAGTTATCCTTGATATCAACCTTAACCCTGCTAACTTCCGCTGTTATCCCATCAATAGCAACCTGGAACGCTGTATGCTTATTAAGCATATAAGCAGTCTCTGATGATGATATTTCAGTCCATCCATATATCCCAGATGGCTGTTTAAGAAACTTCCAGGCACGATTAGCACTTTTCACATAAGCAACTGCTCCAGCGTGCTTAGCGTACTCTTCCTGTGTGTATTGCCAGGTATCAGTTTCAAGTGGATACCAGTCTTCCGCCGGATATACCGGCACAAAGAATTCTATTGCTGGATAATTGTCAAGTGTTGGAACTTCTGTAATATCATATATTTCAAATGTACCATTAAGCTGCTTAGTAACGTCCGACATATCTATCTTAAAGCTGTCTAATGTTGTCTTAACATCATTAAACTTGCTTTTTATAGAATTGCCTTCATCATCAATATCCGTCCACCAAAGCTTATGCTCTATGAATGTCTTAGCCTGCAGCATAGTAGAACCCCATGCCTCAGAACCACCATCAATGTAACTGTTAATAGTCTGAAACGTACTCTCTAATGTCTGTTCTGTTGTATCAACGTGTATTTTACTTGCTTTAAAGGTATTGCTCTTATCAGCATTCATAACGCTGAACACGCTATCTATATCAAGCTTCTTTCCGGATATGGCAGCATTGTCTGATACCATATCATTCCGGATAATCGCTCTCTTAATACCTGATTCCTGAATACCATACAACGGGTCAAACATCAGATTTCCGTCTTTATCCCAGATATAGATGTTATAATCACCTGATGCATCCTTACCTAGCTGTATTCGCACACGTTCCTTATCGCTTATCTGAATAGTATTATCCTTCCAGATAGACTTGCCATCCTCACTATGCACATTCATTACTGTTGTATTAATGTCTATGCCAGTAAGCTTATCAAATGCCAGGTCTTTAATCATTGCACTTGTTATCTGTGCATTACCAATAACCGAAACAACAGAATTAGCAAAATCAGTTGTTATAGTTGTGCCGGCAGCCGAACCGAACAGAAGTGTGTTCACCTTTTCTACATCAACATTCAGGTCCTTAACACTTGCTTTTATTGCTTCAAAGTCAGTTGCCTTTAAATCTGCAAATTCACCGCTAAGCGACTTAAGGCTCTCAATCGTTGCATATGTAATCTTTGCCACGTTCGACTTAAGATAATTGTTCCGGATATTCTCCAAGTCATTGTTAATAGATACAATTGTTTCTGCCTGTACTGTATTAGCCTTAACCCATTCTGCATCAACTTTCTTAGTTATAAGCTCCTTTACCAATATCAAATCCGAATATATTCTCTTATTCTGCTGTGTTGTTGGTCCTTTGAAGTCTACTTCCTGCTCTGTCTGTGTCTTACCATAAGATGTTATAGTCATAGCAAGACCACCATCATATTCCTGCTGGATGTTCATCACAGGCACCTTGTAGGCATCTTCACCATCTTCCACAGTAATCATATCCCACGGATCCAGGCGAACATCTCCTAATGTCTTAACAGATGCACCCCTGTAACTGAACCCACTAAGCTTCTTAAAGATATTATCAAACCTGTCCTGTGTCATAAATGGATTATCAAATGTAACACCAAGTATTCCACCGCCAGATGTTAAAGTTGTAGAGTTATCAACATTACATGATAACTTTTCCAGATTATAATTGCTTTCATCTTTCTCAAAGCTCATTATCCTTGTCACATCCAGCTTATAATCCACATCTGAATACCACTTAATAACAATAGTTCCTGTTCTGTCAACACATGCAAAGCCACCTGCCATAGAAGCGATATATCCTATCATTTCCCTGTATGTATATCCAACTGGCTTAGTATCTATCATAATAGACGAATCTATGCCACTCACATCAGCAGGAACACCGCACCCAGCACTTATCTCATTCATAACAGATAATGCACTTGCCGGATAAGAAAGTTCAGATACATATACTCCTGTAGTCCTCATCATTCTGTCATATGCCGTAAATGTGGTTGTTGCCTGGTCACTTGTAGGATGTTCCGCTGTAAATAATCCAACAGGTACATATTCATACTTTCCAGTAGGAAGTTTCAATCCTATCTCTATAGGTATCTCTGTATTTTCGAACAGCTCACCTATCTTCTTAATAGTAAGTTCTATCTTGGCAGACACTGCCGAACCTAACTGCAGGTATTCTTCAGAACTGCTTGAAGTTTCATAACTGAGTTTCTTAAAGTTAGCATATACCCATTTATCATTAATCTTAAGACGTCCCCTGAATGTTCTGGAAGGACTTCTTATCGTAGCTTTATACGCATCAGATACATTGTTATACATAGGCTTATCTCCTATTCAATCATGAATTCAAGTGCTGCCATATTCTTAGATGTTGGTACATCATACTTATCTGTATCGCACATTTCAAGTACGCTCATTGGGATAGTCATAATCTCAACTTCAACATCAAGATTAGCTATATCATCCAGCTCCTTAAGCGCCTCTTTCTTGACCTTTTCACTAGGGAATACAATCTCATTGTCTTTCCATTCATACTCACCATTCTTATCCTTGGATGCCTTTTCATCCAGAACTTTCTTATTCTGTGCAGCTGCAGTGTCACACTCTGCTAACAATACCTTTAAGTTCTTGGCTATTGCATAATTAAGCTTTACTGGAAAATGGGCATTAATACCCTGTAATGCCACTGCCTTATTTCTTATATCACTAACTTTCAATGTCTGTTTCATGTTAATCTCCTTACTGTTGTATCAATGATACGCTTGCACTCCTGTAATAGAAGATACCATCACTCAGTTCTCCTAGCACTTCTTTGCTAAGTGTACCTCTGTATGTTGTTATTGTTATATCCTGTCCATCATCATGAAATGTTACAGGGAAGAAGCCGGCAATCAGCTTATCCTTTATAAGTACCAGTTCCTCTTCTGTTAACACTCCCCATCCAATAGACAGTGTTTTCTTCTCGGCTACTACATCTCCTAACATAGTTCCGTCCAATGCTCTGCCAGTTGATGAAGACCATATGATTTCATCATCAACCTTTAAACTTACCGGTGCAGGAAGTTCCACACCACCAGCCTGTATTATCATCACATCACCCTTTCAAAAAAGGACCTATGTGCTATTACACACATAAGTCCTCTGCATTTAAGTTACAATATCTCACATTTTCCTGTCTGCTTTGTATGCTCGTTAATCTTATCAACTACATACTTCTTAAGGCTCTTTCCATCTAACTGTATATCAAGATCTAATGCTTCCAGTATCTTAAGGATCTGCTTAAGAATACTTATAGCTTCAGCTAACAGTTCAGCACTGGATGCCATAGCTGCTGCCTTCTGTGCCATATCGATAAGCTTATCCTCTGGTGCTACAACTTCTCCCTGGTGTTTATTATCACCAATCATTGCAAGCTGTGGAGTGTTTGGCTTTACATATCCACCTTCTGCAAGGTATGGGATACTACCAAATCCAACTTCCGGTAAATCAAACCCGAAATGGTCACCACCTATAACCGGTACCCAATCAGGTACATCAAAGCTTAAAGCATTCACCCTGCGGACTATCCAGTTAATACCACTTTCTAATCCATCAAGCATACCATTTATAAGTCCTATTACCATATTAATAGGTCCTTTGGCTATGTCTGCAATTAAAGAGAATATTCCACCAAAGGCATCCACAATGCCATTCCAGGCTCTTGACCAGTCACCTGAAAATACCCCAGCAATAAAGTCAATCAATCCACCAAATATCTGCTTTACGTCACCAAATATATTAGAAACATTTTTCAAATAAGCATTCATTATATCGCCTATAAAGCCGAAGCTATCTGAAAAATCTATGTTAAAAATATTCTGTAACCAGTTATCAAATGAAGAAAATGCAGACTTTATATCCTGCCATATTCCTTTGAACCAATCACCTGCTTTGCACCATTTATCAGTAATCCAATCCCAACATTTTCCTGCTGCATCCTTAACTACATCCCAATGTTTTACTAATTCGTATATAGCAACTCCTAACGCTGCTAAAGCTATAATAACTAATGTTATAGGACTTGTTAATACAGACATAGCAATACCAAATGCTGTTGTAGCTGCTGTGGCTAACCATGTAGCCGCTGTATGTGCTGCTGTGGCTGCTGTATCTGCTACTTTAGATGCCGTTGATATTCCCCATTGTATGGCCTGAGAAACTAATTCCTTTGTTGCCAATGCCATATTTACAATAAAATCTTTTGCATACATAGCACAAAGCTGAACTGTTTCAAGCTTATCTGCTATCTTAGCTGTTACACAGCCCCAAGTTGCATCCTTAAGTTTACTGAGCAATCCGACAACACCGCCAGCATTCATAAGAAACTCGGCTAAGTCTACCGCTTTCCAAGCTGCTGCAAATGCTCCTATTGTTATCACTATTTCATCAAATGGACCTTGATTATCCTTTATCCAATCAGATATACCATCTAATGCAGATGCCAATCCTTTCAGAACATCAACAATCACTCCACCAGTCCAACTCGCCACAGGCTCAAGGAAATTATCCCAGGCCCACATCCACAATGGCTTCAATGCATCTAACGCGCTATTCAGTACATCTAAACAGCCTGCTAATACATCAAGAAATGCCGGAAGCAAATCTTCTATAGTCCACTTAGCCAAAGGAACAAATATATTGTAATAAGCCCATTCCAATCCAGCGAACAACTTATCTGTTAATGGTTGTGCAGCCCTCTTAAGGTTATCAAGAGATATTATCAGATTATCAAAGGATATTGCTTTAAGTGGCTCTAATGCTTTCTTGACTTTATCTGCCATATCAGATATTGCACTAGAAACATTAGATGTACTTCCACTCACATCTGGTACAAGATCAACTCTTCCGATTCCTGAAGATGTTCCACCTGTACTACCGCTTGAATCAGAACTATCATCTGTTGGCTCTGTCAGCTTATTTATCTGGTCAAATCCTGCAAGGGACTTCTCAATATCCTTTGCTGTCTTCTTAGCTGCATCTCCTATTCCACTTACATTATCTGCAGCACCTCCAGCATCATCTCCTATGCCTGCTATATCAGCACTTATACTTCCCATAGAGGATGATATATCGGCACCTGTAAGCATCTGCACAAAACTGGCAAATCCATCTGCCACTTTCTGCAATCCTGCAAGCAGACTATTAAATCCACGCAGAATAGGTGTAAACAATGCTATGAAGCCTTTACCAAGACTAGCCTTTAACTGCTGAAACCTTAATGTAAGTATTCTTGTCTGGTTCGCCCAGGAGTCCTGTGTCTTAACAAAATCTCCTGTAGCATTGGATAAAGCACTTGTTACGTACTGATAACGCAGCATTACTTTTTCCTGCTCTGTCATCTTGGCTGTAGTTTTACCGAAGCCGTTATTAAGTGCATACTGGTCTAAGTTAGTCTGAGTCATAATCACGCCCAAGTCCTTGAGCGTTTCAGTCTCACCAGTCCAGATAGATTTCAGCTTTGTATATGCCTCGTCCGTTCCAAGATTGTAAAATGATGCAGCATCACCGGTTAATCCCGTAACATTCTCAGCCATATCAAGTGCTGCTTTACCTGTGATACCCATAGCATTACTCATCTGGCCAAACACACCCATGTACTTCTTAGCCGATAATTCCGATAAGCCAAAGTTAGTCATAGCATTGGAAGCCCACTGGTCTGCCTGCCAACTTAAGTCCTTAAATGCTGTATCAACAACATTCTGCACTTCTGTTACATTGGAACCTACTTCTATGCAGTCTTTCGTTAACTTAGTAACTGCAGCTATACTTAGTCCTGCTGCTATCTTCTTACCAAGCCCAGAAAAGATAGTTGTTGCCTGCTTAGCTGCCTTATTAGAAGCTCCTGTAAGCTGATTAACTATCTGTGAGCTGTCTATGCCAAGTTCCAGAGCTATCTGTCCTACTGCATCTGACATTCTCCCTCCTTTCTGGCACGAAAAAAGACTGCCTACTTCTTAGAGTAAGCAGCCTTAAAGTCTCTTTGTAATCGTGTCCAATATTCTATATACTGTGGTGTTCCAACCATTTTTCTATTACGCTTCAGAAGCCAGTCATCATGTATCTTTTTCTGTTCCTTAGTAAAGCTGTTGATAACCTTAATATCTTTCTCCGCCCTTATACTTACCACTCTTCCAAGTGGTGTTTCAGGCATTATACCGGATAATAAAGAACAGAATTCAGACCAGGACATATCATCATCTGCACGTAATCTTATGCCATACTGTGACAGGAAGCTTGATTCTATCAGTTCCCAGTCATCCCACAAGTCATAGTACGTCTCACTTTGAGGGTGTCTGTTCCTCGCCGTATGTTCCTGTGGCAACGCTCATAATTGTGTTGTACATTTCCTTATACTCAGGAAGTGGTAAGTCCATATCCTCAATCTTATCAGCAGCTTCCTTGCCAACGAGCATTTCAAGAGCCTTTACCATAAAGCCAATACCATTGTCGCCATCTTCGCTAACTTTCTTCTCTGCCTCACTAGCCATAGCCTGTACGCATAGGATATTGTTCTTTCGATTGTTAACAGTTACAACCAAATCCTCTGTAATACGAATCATAGGTAACTGGTTAGTTATCTTCATTGATATGTCTATTACTTTAAAATCTGTCTTTGCCATTATCTTATTTCCTTTCTTTTATCTCTAAGCTACATGTTCTATATATGTTGGTCTTCCGTCAGACTGCGCTTCCCACTCAAGAGCTTCCGCACTTGTTGAATCTCCTGCCATACTTGTCACATTAATTACCGCTGGAATAATAAGCTGATCAAGATTAGGGAAAATAATTGATAACCACGTATTACAATCCTGTCCTGTCTTGGTTGCAAGTCTTGCAACGTAATCATTACCTGGATCACCATAATTACGTTTACCACCCATTGATATTCCGATTGACTTGGCTGTCATTAATCGTCTGGTCCATCCACCCTGATCCATTGGTTTCCATTCTTCCATGCTTCCGTCAATAGATATTCCAAGACTTTCTGCATCTTTAACAACAACTGTTGTTATAGTTTCTGGCGAATCTGATTTCTTTCTTCCGCTTGTGCATACACCAAACTTTATTTCATATACCGGATTAACATCTTCTTTTACTACTGCTTCTGCACTATATCCAGCAATTTTAGTATTTTCTGCCATATTTCTGCCTACCTTTCATAATAAATATCTAATTCTATTACACACTCAAAGATACCATTATCATCTGTTCCTACATCTACAGGTTCATCAACCTGCATCTTCGTGAAGAATACTCTGGTACCATTGATAGTAACTCTCTTGGTGTCTCTAAGCATATTATAAAGCTGTTCAGCAGCTTTCTCTGTGTCTCTTACACTCTTATTCCAGTGCACCAATACGCTTACAGACTTTACACGATAGGAACTGTTTTTTATACCGCCTATCGCCATCTGTACAGGTCTTTGTCTGCTAGAGTTATATATCCCTATACTCTTATCCTTTTTGTCGTCTAATTTTCCACAATACACGTTAGTATTAGCGGCAAGTCCAAGACCTGCTATATAATCTCTTACATCACCTATTCCTAACATCACAACCCCGCATTCTTCCTATACAGCTTAGCAAATGTATCAGGAGCAAAATTCTTTTTTCTACCATCCTTAAGATAATCATCAAGCCATCTGCCCTTGGCATTAGCATTACCTTCATGTCTCTTACCTTTTTCGTCAGTCCAAGGTGTCCGATGGAAATTATATTCAGGATGATAATATAACCGTCTTGCATACGGTGTGCTGGATACAAGTTCGACCTTGCCATTAGCAATATCCTGTGTATATACGAATGTACTCTCATTCTGCAAAGCACCCGTATCTCTTGGCATTACCTGACATTGCACCAAATTGGTATGTATAGCCTCTGCTGTCTGTGCAAGTGATACCTGCGCTGCCGCTGTTAATCTTCTTACCATAGGCATATTAAGCTTAACTGTTGACTTAACATTCTTCGCCATTACATCACATCCAATCTTACATAATTAACTGTACCATCCGGATTACGGCACTTTGTACCCTTGTATATATGTCTTGTTATACCGAACACTGTTATATCACCTTTAGTAATAACCGGAAGTTCCGGTGCAATATCTCCAGGAATAAGTGCACATCCTTCAAGCTTTATAAGCACCTTTTCTGCTGTTAATTCTGTCTTACCGCTGTCCTGATAGTTACATAAGCCATCCCATATAAAATGTTCAAGAGGTTCTCCATAAACATTTCTGCCTTCCTGCTCTATCTCTACATGTATTTCTGTCTTACACATACTCTTTAATATCAAGCAAGGGTATCTCATACTCACACCCCCAGACTTAAGCAGCACAAGCCTGTCTGACAAAGCACCCGGTATGTATCACGCTTTACAGCAATTCCATTCTGTACAAGAACATTCCAACTGCTGCCAAACTGCATAGATACTCCATTTACAGCATAATTCTGCAAGACACAATTAATCATGTCTTCATTCTCATACTCAAAATCAGCCATATCACAGCATACATCTATTACAATAGCCTGCTGGAACTCTGTCAGATTATCAAAGCCTCTTGATGTTATACGATTAAAAGTAAGCGAGTCGATATGCCGGCTCGCCTGTTTTAATCTTCGTTCTATCTGTTCATCCGGGATAAGATTATGCTCGCTCAGGTACTGTTCTTTACTTGCATATACCATAGGCTCACGCTTCCAAGGCAGCTCTAATCTTCTTTATGATGCCTTCCTGTGATGTTGCCTGTCCGATATCTATGCCCTTATCCTTTGCAAATGCAGTTAATTCTTCAACTGTCATAGCTGTTAAATCGACTGTTTCCTGCTTTTCTGTCTTAAGTGCATTAAGTTCATCAAGTACCTTCTTATACTGCTCATATGGAACAGTCTTGCCTCTTCCATAAGCTATAACGTTGCCCTTATCATCAACAATATCATAGCCATCAGCAATATAGCGCTTCTGCTCCTGCTCCGCTATTGTATATTCCTTATTAGCTTTTACTGCCTTCATCATATGCCTCCTATTCTCCGTCTACATTCATAGCACAGCCGTCTGCCTTTTTCTCAAGTAAGAAAAGGTCGCCATAGCAACGATTCTGATAAAGGTAGCCATCTGCTGTCCTTGAATCTGTTCCTGGTGTGAAGAGCTTGATGTAGCTGTACTTATCACGACAAACTACGCAAGATGTATGAATAAGGATCATATTAATCTGCTTAGCTGTTCCAGAAGCAACACAGCCCTCTGTAAATTCATACTTTGTCTTCATTCTTGCAGATGGTACGCTCTTAAGCTTTACATCATCAAGGCTGTGTACCTTACGATTGACTGCATTAGAGCCACCTGAGACATCCATAGTTCTCTGTATTCCCTCTGCCTTCTTGGCAATCTTCATCATCTTCGGAGTAAGATAAAGGATCCTGCCTTCCTCTGGAACACCAGCCTCGTCCATAGCTTCCATCATATCATCAAATACATCTAAGAAGTTAGCAACTGTAATAGCTGTTGTGTTGATATTGCCCGCCTTATATGTATTAAGCTCTGAATAAAGCTTAGAGAATCTGTAGCTATCCTTTTCAGGAATAGCCTGCTCTGTTTCAAATGTGTTCTGAATGTTAGCAACTGATAATGTTAAATTAGTCTCATCAATATCCATTGGATCCACAAAGAACTCTATATCTCTATCGTGAGATAACTTCTTTGGCTCCCAGTCATTGCTTAATGTACCAGCATTAAAGCCTGGTGTTCTTGTGTGGTCTTTATAACCACTTACTGTCATTCTTGGTAACTTGATTGTCTGTGCATTGATAAATGTTACCTGTGGATTAGACTGTGTTAAATCGTCTGAGCACAGCTCCTTTGCGTACTTCTGCTGTAAAAGCTGTGTAAATTTTTCTGCATACTCATATACTGACATATAGTTTTACCTCTCTTTTCTTATAGTCCGAAGGCTCTCTTAAGAGCCTCTTCATTTGCCTGGTTAGTGTTGCCGCCTCCTGGTCCTCCTATCTGGAATCCACCATTGCTATCTGTCGCCGGCTTAAGCGCTGGTACATCCTTAAGGACCTGTTCAAGTGCAGACTTAACATTGTCCTCTGATATCTTCCCATCTGTACCCTTTGCCTTGCTGAAATCAGCCATCTTTAGCACATATGGTACTGTCTTGGCTTCTATGCCAAGTGTTATAGCTACCTGTGTAGCCGCAAGCTCTATACGAGCCTGTTCAGCATCTTTCTGTGCCGCTGCCACTTCGTTCTGAAGACTAGCGTTAGCATTCTGCTGTGCGTTTGCCTGCTGCTCTTTACTCTGCTTAAATGCCGTGATTGCCTGATGAAGTTCATTTTCTGACAATCCCTGCTGCATAAAGTAGTCCTTAATAACAGCATTCTCTTTCTTGGCAGTTGCAGTATTAATCATTTCCTGTAATCTGTCATAATCAACACCAGCTGTCTGCTGATTATTCTGACCACCCTGCTGTCCTGCCTGTCCGTTGTTGTTGCTTCCAGCGTTCTGGTCGCCGTTACCATCCCCGCCCTCTGCGAAGAACTGTAAATTAATAGGTAATGTCTTTCCCATCACTCTATCTCCTTTCTTCCGTTTACCGCCCGTCGGCATTTTCCTAAAGTTTATTGCCATTAAGTTTTGGGCATATAAAAAGGACGTCCATTGCTGAACGTCCCAGATATCAATATGATATTATCTATTTTATTGTATTCAATACTTCTTTGAGCTTATTCACTATAGACCTTTGTCTTGAATATAACATATATATAGTTGCTGCAGATTCGTCATTATCTATAAGAGATTCACCCTCCGCAAATGCTGTCTGAACAAATCCTAATGTTGCTGTTGTCTGTTCCAGTTCATACAAAGCATTCTCAAAATCAATTTTAGCAGACATATTACACCTCCATATTCATCTGTGCGTTAGTGTTCTGTATCTGTTCTTTCAGAACCACAGGCAACCTATAACCTTCAATTATGGATATTGCTGTATCACACTGTCTACGCTTGATTGACTTGTAGGAAGTAACCTGAAACTGTCTCTTCAGCTCTCTGTATATATCTGTGTATACCTTACCACTCAAAGACTTATCGTGGTAGGCATTACTATCTTTACCACCTAAGGCACGAGTTCCAACCTTACGAACTGCTGTTGTAATTCTGTCACATTCAATATTCATCAGTGGCATATCCTGCTTAAAGTCTTCCAGCTCCTGCTTAACTTCGTCTATCTTATCATTAACTTCAAGTATTGCCTGGCTCTGTAACTGGAGCTGTTCTAATGCTGTACGTGGCTTGCTGTGCTGTATATGTTCTTCCATATCGTGAAAACGGTTAATGTATCTTGCTGTAAATTCTGTTCCCTTTGTGCCTGTAAGCTTATGTGCTATAAATTCACAGCCTTTCTTGGTTACATTGTAGCAAGGCAAAGCTCGTCCAGTACTATCCTTATATGTACTTTCCGTAAAGAAATCACTCAACGCAATTTTGCTTTCAGCTAATTGCTCTGAATATCTACGGATATCGCGTATCAAATCAGTATGTCTTTTATTTACCATTTCTGCTACTTCAACACTTGTAATTGTCTGTTCAATCTGTATCATTTCAATTATCTCCTTTTAAATTTGCTTGAAAGAAGTTCCCCAAAATGATATGATATATTTATCAGTGGGAAACCTCTGTATTTAAAGGATTAGTTGTGTGGGTCGCCAAACTTTCAACAACTAATCTTTTTTAATTTCTGACTTTAATTTCTGAATACCCCGGCGGATAGCTTCTGCCTTTTCAACTTTTTCCTGTTCACAATATTTTTGTATAATTTGTGAATGTTCATTATCTAAACGAATGGTTATCCTATCCGATTTGGGATTATCAGACTTCGGTCTTCCTGTTCGTGGACTCATATTCTCACCTCACTTTTTGTCTGCCACTAAATTGATTATAATTGTTGTCTGCCAATAAATCAAGAGGTTTTTAAATTATTTTCGATATATCGTAAATTCACAGTATCACAGTTTCTTAACCTTGTAAACCCCTGTTATTTCCTGTGTTTTTTACAGTTTATATTTTTTTATCTAAATATTAATAATTAAAAATTTAGCAAGATACGCATAATGTAATACACTATAAAAATACTGCCATTTTATAAATTTTATTAAATAATTATTATTGCAGCCTACCTCTGCAATCAAAAAAGACGCAGCCTTTCGCCACGTCTAATGTCACTTTCGGGGACGTTAGGAACTTTTCCTAACAGTACTTCTCCCCTGTATTCAATTAAATGTTGCATATGTTCCTTTCCTAAATTGGGTATAAAAATACCACCAATCAAGAGATTGGTGGCTGTTCAATGCAAATATATAAGCTATGAAATTTCTAGTCATTCCATTAGCTTATCACTTTAATTAATAATCTTTATACAACTTCAAATCCATATGTTGAAACTATATCTTCTTTAGTGCTGTTAATTTTTTTTAAAAATTCATTTGATATTGTACCAGACAATAACTCTTTGTTTTTTTCATCATCTAAATCAAACATATATACCTGAATCTCATAAAATCCTTTACCCGGAAAATCTACATCTTTTAAATGTTGTGCTATTATACTTTGTCCACTATCCGGTATACTACTTTTAACAAGATGTTGTGAATGTTTATCGACATTATCTGCATTCTTACTTGTCATCTCATTTACTGTTAATAGTCTAATTTTATGTTTTTCTCCATTTTCAGATAATTTTTCAATTAAATATACTAATAAGAATTTTTCTTTCTTATCATTTACTGAATTAATTAATGTCACCAATTTAAATGAGATTTTATTATCTGACCCTAATTCTATTGTGTCAAATATTCCATTTATAATTGTTGTATCATCATTCACATCTGAACACATTATAATATTTACATTAAATTTACTTACCATAGCTAAATTACTCCATCCATATATTACTTTCGGTTTTCCTCTTTTTTTCAATCAATGTTGATGGTTCTCTTCTCTTAGTTAATTTCATTGCTGTATTATCTGGAATGGTATCTATTTTTTCTTGAAGTTCATTTAACCCTTTCTTTAATTCCTCCAAACTTGATTCAACTCCTTTATTTATTCCTTGAACAGTTTTTACCGTATTTCTCAATTCCTGAGTAGTTTCCATCATTTGATTTCTAATACCTTCAGTTTTTCCTTCTCCAGTTATACTTAAAATAATAGCTATAACTGATAATATTATAGATGTTATCGTACTTGCAAAACTAATCTGTTCAACAAACCCCGACTGCTTATATGTTGACGTAATAATTAACCATATACTTATTGCTATACATATACACGATATATATCTACAATGAATTTTTTGTTTTTCATATTTTATTTTTTCATCTAAATAGTTATCACTTTTAGAACTTTTTTCATCAATCATACTTTTTCTCTTCTTTTTGCACTTGTGTAAATATAACATCACTAATTTCTCAACTAATAACTATCTTTATATTTAATTTCATCTTCATTATTAACTGAATATGGTGTTAATCTACTATTATCTAAAATATATCCACCATTCTGTTTTCTGACATAATTTTTCTTAACTTCTTTTTAATGTCATAATAAGCTATAAAATTTCAGGCCATTCTGTTAGCTTATCGCTTTCTTCTTTGAGTTTTTCTTCCTCTTTTTCAAAATCCTCAATAGTCCAGTCAGGATGATGTATCACAACATCCTTATAACATCTTATTCTATTTCCTGCCATGATATACCATACTCCTTTCTAAACTCATTAAGTGCTTTTTCGTAAGCTTCTTTAATATTTAAATTGTATTCTTTTGAACAATATTTGTCAATCCTGTTATCTAACAAATAAGGTAAAAATGGTTTATCTCCTACGGAATATTTATATATTCTTCCATCATGTGTTACTACTATTCCATATTGATATCCTCTTGCCCCAGCAGCAACAAAATCACTTCCATTAGGTAATAAATTTGTTGGATGATTATGTATTCCTATTATATCATTTTTGTGCTTATTTATTATAGACATTTGCTTCTTATTTAGTTCAACACCTATTGCATCAGGCTTTCCCCTTACATTAAGCAACACCTGTCTATTAGAAACGCTTATCACACATAATCCCTCAGTATCACTACTGTTATTACTTCTCAATATATCCATTGATTTACTATATATTACATTATTTAATTCCATATCTTTGCTAATCTTCATATATTTATCCGCATAATCTTTGGAATTAATATAGTCTAGGTCTATTTTATTCGTTCCTATTCTCTGAGAATTATTATCTATATATCCCCTCTCATATTCTTTTGAAACATTCTCCCACTGTTCCTTCCTTACCTCATACATTTTCTTATTATCCGAATCCAGTGAATACTTCGACAACCTGTCAAACTGCTCAACCATTCTGCCTGCATACTGCTGCTTCTGGTCTTGCTTGTAATCTTCTTTGACCTTTTCTAACTCTTCCTTTGTGAACTTGCTGTCTGGCTCCTCATCCAACTCAGGGAAATATGTTGTATGTACGTCTTTGCAATTTGGATGGTACAACCCCGCAGCTATTGCAGATGACATAAGCGGATAAGGACCATCAGATGCCTTACCGCCACTCCATACATCATCTATAAGCACCTTACCAACAAATGGAAGGCACTTAGGACAGGCATTAGCACGCTTATTCATAATAACTGTACTAATTCCCCATGACTGTCTCATCTCTCCCTCTCCGGTTAGATATGCACGCTTAATAGCTGTCTGAATAGCCATTCTGGCATAATCCTTTACTGTATGCCTGCTGCCATTCGCATATTCAATACAGTTAATACCAGCTTTAAGAAAATCTCTTGTAGCCATATCAACCGCTTTCTCATATGTTCCTGCACCCGTATTCGCATACACCTGAGCATTGAATATTACCTGCCGGTATTTATCCTCCGACATTCTTAGCATAGAATGTTCAGCTTTAGCAAAATCTGCCTTTGTAGCTTTTATAAGTGCATCTAACTTCCTGGTATTTAATTTGAAAAAAGCACCTTCAGCGCCCTGTGGCACTTTAGATGCTTTAAGTCCTTTTTTAATTGCTCTTAATATATTCTGTTCCTGCTCTGTACCGCCTGCCTGTCTGGCAGCAAATATCATAGCATCTATTGAACCATTTATATTACTGAATTGCTTTGTAAACTTCTTTTTATTCTTAACCTTATACCGCTCCAAAGCCTTAATCTGCTCTACCTGCCACTGTGTCCAGTTAAAACCCATTTCAATCTCTTCTGCCCTATGATTGTCAAGATTACGCATCATAGAGGCTATCAGTTCATCTTCTATTGCTCTAAAAGCTTTCTCTATGTCATAGTCTGTATTAAGTGCCATAAGCTACCTCACTTGTTATCAAATCCTGTAAAACTGTTGTCAGCACCATCAACTGCGAAGCCATCTGCCTGCATATTAAGTGCCGGCTCTTCCATATCAGATATACCCTGCTCAGCCTTAAGCCTTGCTATCTCTTCCTGCTTCCATTCATCATCCTTGGTATCTCCATACAACTCATCAACAGATGCCTCTATGCTCATAATACCGCCCTGCTTAGCCTTGCTTACTGTCTCAACCTGACTCTCGAACGAAGGGTTAGCGTACTCACCAAATGTAACATCAATATCTATATCCTTAATAGCTGTCTTATTAAGCGTGTCTATAGCATTAAATGTTGCTGTAACCAGCTTGGGAAGAACCTTCTGAAGCTGCTCTACAATGTTATTTCTGCTGTAAAGCGTTGCTTTCTCTTTCTCCCTCTGTGCATCCGCATTATCCAGCTTCTTAACATCTATGCCTAATGTTGATGGGCTCATAATCCCCTGTAAACAAAGATCCAGCGCTGTGATATATGTTGCAAGATAGCTTTCGTGTGGGATATTGCCCTGTACAAGCTCTATCTTATTAACTGTACCTTCTGCCATGCTGCCATCTGTTTGTATATATGCATTATCAAAAGCATTAGGCTTTAGCACTTTTCCATCCAGCGGATTCCTTGGTAGCATATTCTCCGGTATATATTCCTTTGTCCTATTCTTCCTTAAGGCATCCATCCATTGTGACCATGCTTCATCCAGCGCATCGAAGTTATCTATCTTTGCATCAAATATGCTCTTGCCTCGTCCTTTATACTTGGCTGACTTATAAAACATAATAGGAACAGCCATTATAAACTTGTCATTCCAGGTAACATCACTAAGATGTGCCAGCTCCGGTATAACACTTAAATCATATTCCCTGCTGCCTCTTGTAAGCTCATAATGTATGTAGCCTATGCCATAATGTTCAAGTAATACATATTCCTGCCTCTGGACGTTATACACTGTCTTAAACACTATCTCCTTAACTCTTCCCCTGTCCCTGATAATCTCTGTCTTATCACCAGAGTAGAATTCCAATATAGGATACTTGCTAAGGTTCGTATCGAACGATATCTTGAATGCTCCATCACCGATATAAAGCGTTTCTGTTATTGCCTGCTTAACAAGCTCAATGAAATCATTTTCCTCTGCTATCTTATCCCATTCTGTCTGCCTGCTGCCAGCATCTATTAAATTCATATCATCTGTTACTATACTGGCCAGCATATCGCATAACATAGCAGGGAGACCTACGTGTATCTTTCTTATCTCCATACCTATTGTACAGGATGCAGACCAGAACCTTGTCTTGTCACCATCTATCTGGCTATATAGCTGTGACAGTTCTTCACTCTCACCTCTGTACCATATCTGGTTTTTTATAGCATTTCCCTCATAGTCAAGTGTTTCCTGTATGCTTATTGAACCATTGACAGCCGGCTGGATGCGCAGCCACGTTCTTATTCCTGTTTTTATCTTCTCTGCCATACTTGTAAATATGTTCACCTCTCTCACTCTCCTATCTGGAATTATGTCTTATTCTCTATACCTATCCTGCTTCGATAAGGAATCCAGCCATACTGTACGCTGTTTACCATATGGTCATTGCCATCCTCAGGCTCACAGTCCTTATCTTCAAGCCACGAATACGTTTCTAACTCTGTCTTGTAATTCGTGCACGTATCGACAATATAAAAGCTTGGCTCTCTGCCCTTCTTGTCATTAAAGGACATCCAGCCAAGCTGCAGGTTTATTCTGTCTATTATTGTTACTTTCTTATATGCATTATTGAATATATACAAGCATTCATGATGTTCTCTCTTATACTTGGCAAATTCTGTTATTGTCGCCTGATCAGCGTTATCAATAAAAGTGTTCTTTGCCATCCCCCATTCCTTACGGTTTCTTTCAAGGAAATCTATAAAATTCTTAACTGTATCACTTGGAGCTATTGGTATATCAAGAGCTGCATTGTTATATACCTTTTCATCCAGCACTATCAGCTTGCCCTTGTTTGTTATTCCCATATAAGACATTGCAATAGTATCTGGGCTCTTTGTTGAATATGCTGTATCAAGACCGCTTGTATATATTACAAACCACTCCGTCTGCTTATCGTCATATTCTCGTTTAATAAATGCCTTTGCCTGTTCCTTTGTAATAACATGTCGTTTGCAGAAATTAGAAAAGACAAGACCTGTAGCCTTGCCTCGTAATCCTAATATCTTGTTTTTATATATCTTAGTGCCAGGAGGATAGCTCATTTTTTTCTGTTCTATCTTCTCTGGTGTCATGGATATATTATCTTCAAATGTGAAGAACCAATATACCCAGTCTTTAATAGGCTCACAACCATTAAGATCCTTCCATATCTCTTCCGGCACATCTGCCCTATACTTATCTATAGGCCTTGCATGATTGATGTATTCTGAATATATAGGAAGTGTAGGTGCATCAGGATTAAGTGTACCTACAAAGTATTCAGAACGTCCGAATATCTCTCGTATGAAGTCTATGTTAGCTGTATTGCACTCATCTACCCACACACATCCAAACTGTGAACCCAAGGCATTCTTCCACTTGCTGGCATTATCGTAACCGAGAACATATATTATCTTGGTACTGCTTCCAGTTTTGAATTTAATATGTGGAAGTTTATTCTCTTTATCACCATTACCACAGTATTCAAGATTGGGAAATATCTGCAGCAATCCCATATCAGCATTTATTATATTCTTCTCAATAACACCTGTTGTATTACCGGCTATAACATGCAGCTTCATATCTGATTCAGCTACATTCATAATGAACTTAACAGCTACTGTTGTTGTCTTTCCGGAGGCAGTTGAACCCTCTAAAAACTCTGCTCTTGCAGGTGTGTCTATGTAATCCCAGTACTTATTACTTAGAAGCATCTGGCTCACCCCTTGCTTTACGCTGTGCAAGAAGCTCCTGTAATTCACTCCTGGTTGTATCGTTTACATTAGCTTCTATTTTTTCTATAGGATTAAGGCCTGCTCTATCCATCAAGTCTTTTGCTGCAAGATAAGCAACCATCTCATTCTTAGAATTTAATAGCGTTTCCTGTTTCCTAAAAGCTTTGGGGGCAGCATATTGCAGACTTGATCGTATCATTCTATTGTACTCACGACGAAACTCTTCGTTATTTTTCTTCCACTCACATATTGTTTTGGGAGAAATGTTAATTGCCTCTGCAATTTCCTTGTCTGTTAATTCGCCCTGAACCATTAATTCCAGGCACTTTATCTGCTTTGGTTTCATTTCTTATGTACCCCCTTTCTATTAACATTTATTAACATTTTAATCTACTCTTGAAAACGCATAATAAAAGGCACTGATAATCCAGTATCAGAGCCTTTTAAGAGGGGATGTTTTCAATAATTTTGGAGTTTTGGGGTATCAGTGCTCTTTGCATCTGTTCCAGCTTAAATATTACCACAGAAAAAGCGGACATATCGGACAAACTTTAAATTTCTTTCAGAAATCTTTCTACCGCCTTTCTGCAGCTTTCTTCTGTGTGATGTTTACCCATTCTCTGTGCAACCTGAAACCATGTTAAATTGTCAAGAAATCTATATGTAATCATTCTTCTCATTCTACTATTTTCAATTTTCTCTATAAAACTCTCAACCTCATTCGTTATCTCCAACAGTTTAATTTCATATACCTGAAGTTGATTGTCCCTTGCCATAAGCAGTGTCCTCTTTCTGCTATATTCAGGATATGGATATCCTTCTATCTTATAATGTTGTATACCTCCATTTCCACCTGTCACAGAATCAATTACGCTAATCTGCTCCTTTTCCATTCTCTCAATATCTCTTTTAAGTGTATCCCTTCTTGTTCTTATGTCATCATACTCCTGCTTAACGTCACAATACTGTATTAATGCCTCTTTAATATCTGCTGCCATATTCCGCTTCCCTTCTCCTTTAATATTTTCTATTGCACAATATGTATTATCGTGATACAATACATATGTTCGATTAAGAGAGGAAGCTGACAGCAGATAATTTATGCTATCGGCTTCTTTTTTACCATTTTTTATATACAAGACTGCTTTCATCCCAGTCTGGATAAAAATGCTTAAGGTAATTCTTAAATATCTCTAACATTTCGTGCCTTTTTCCCTGGTTACCATTATCCAACATATTATGATGATACTGGCATCCTAATGCTCCGTTCTGAGGTATGCCAAGACCGCCCTTTGATCTTGGTATATAATGCATTACGCTTAATATTGATTTTTCATACCATGTGGCATTTTGCATATTATAGTTTTTAAGGCAGAAAATGCATCTGTAATTGTCCCTGATATAAATCTGCTGCCTGGCAGCTTCTGTAAATTCGTGTGCTTTTGCTTGTTTTGATTTTCCCATGTATTCTCCCTTATAAATCCTATTTCTATTTTATTTTCCATAGCTCTTACCATTTCAAGATTGCATCCTCTTGATGACTCCCAGCCCTCATCAAACACAATCGCATCACACATATCAACAAGTGGAAGACATATGCTCATATACTCATTGTGTGTTGTTTTCTCTGGTAGTTTTTCACAGATTGTTACAGGATTAATAACTGTCTGTCCTGCTTCCGTCAGTAATTTTTCTATTGCTTCTGCTCTTTCCTTATAACCTTTTACTCCTGTTACTGGTAAGCTTATATATACTTTCATCTGCTGCCTCCTGTCTTCTTAAGCTCTTTAAGCTCCGTCTTTATGTTATCTGTTAATGCTATAAGTCTGTCTATAATGTTATTCGTAATATCTTCATTAACTTCTAATGCAAATTTAATATTAGTGATTGCTGTCAGGATATTATTTCGGATATCTGCTGGGTTCCTATATTTATCGTTCTCATCGTTAGGTATATCGTTCTTATTTTCGCTCAACTTCTCATCTTCCAACGGAATATTTTCTACCGTTCCTTCTACCTGTTCCACATCTGGCATAACTTCCGGGTAATCTTCTATATTTTTCTGTCCTTCTAACTGTTCATCTATGTGCTCAGATTCTGTCTTTATGGGCTTTTCCGGCTCTTTTGATTGTTCTATAGGTGATGCCGGCGGTACTGACTTTTCTATATTGTGTATCTCTTCCTGCTTTGCCTTTACAACTTTCATTTTCTTTTCCGGCTTTTTAGGCTCCGAATTGGTTTTGCCGTTTTGTTGCACCGGTGCAACTTCATCTTTCTTTGGATATTCGATACCATATATCTGCTGCCATACTGTCTTAGCATCATTTTTACTGTCTACTATGTTTCTTGCTATCATATTAACAACAGCATTTAATACTTCTTGCGTATTATATGTATCCTTTTCAGATGTTCTAAGACTTACCACAGACACATCTTCTCCCTGTTTGAAAGATACTGCCTTTCTTCCTGCTCCCTGCACACGTACTGAATAAATCATATCTCCAGCAGGTGCAAATATATTAATGACTGAATTTGAAGTAAGCTGCTCATGTGTAACTGCTTTATATATACGCTCATATACCTCTATATTCTCTTCACATATCTTATACACAATCTGCTCAAGTTCTGTCTTTTCGCTGTCTGTTCCTTCTGCATATATTTCAAGATCTGATATTGTCTTTTCCTTATCCATTTCCTCTTTAAGTGTCTGGATCTCTCTTTTTGAATACTCTGGCGTAAGCTCCTCATTAAGTGTATCTGGTAGTTGAAGCATAATAGCCAGCTTAGCATATCCAAACCCCTGATATGTTGTCCTAAGCATTGGACTGTTTCCATTCTCAGAAAATCTGTCATTGATACTTATAAAACGTGATACCATAGTTTTATCAATTCCATACTCTGCTTTGGCAACTTCAAATACATTGCTATACTTAGAATCTTTTAAGATTTCTGTATCCTTTGCCAGTTTTAAAAGATAACCTATCTTTACAAAACCTTCCGCTGATTCCTTTATCTGCTCATCAAGTGCTGCTTTGTATTCACTGTAGTTTTTAAGTTCTTCTAACTTATTCATGCAGTCTTTTTTCCTCCTTTTCCTGTTATATGTTGTATATACGCATTGAGAAATGCCTCAACATTTTCTCTGTCTGGCTTACTATCTTTTATTCCATACCACTGTCTGATCTTATCGTTTACAAGTTCTACTGTAACAAATGGTACTGTAGGATTCTGTTTGTGTCTTACCAGTAATATCCAACCTTTTCCCTCGTTAAATTTTTTCATATATCCCTGTGTATCGTTTCCAACGCAGTGATGTAACAATCTGCCTTCTATAACTATCTCTTCTGCGCTCTTTGCTGGTCTTATAAGAAATTCTGCCTGCTGCCACGTATATTTTTTAGGGATCTTCGCTGAACGCTCCCTTATATTTTTGTATTTTTCACTCATCTCCGCTATATACTTCTCATTCTTTAGGTGTTCTACATCTTCTAACAATGTCATATATGTTGTATGTAAATCCCGTGGTCTTAAATATACTGTATTGCTAAGATCATCTTCTTGTAGTTCACGCTGTTTTATATAATCATAGTATTCATTAAGCGTATCAGAAAGTGAAGTATAATTGTGCTTTTGCTTATTAAGATAGTTATAAAGTTTCTGTATACTCTGATATGTGGATAAACAAGTTACCATAATTGCATTTCCAGGATGATTATATATCCCTAAACTTTCTATAATCTCAACATTATTATCATTGAGTGGAATGTTATTTTTCTCCATATATCTTATTATTGTAAGCATACGCCTATCATCATCTATATTCTTTCTTATGTACCCAAAGCCTTCTTTGCTTACCATAAGTATATCTGCTGCCTCTTTGGCCGTCTTTTTTATATCTCTTGTGTGTCCACCGCTCCATATAAGACTCCTGCATATATTATTAAATCCAATCTTATAAAGGCTTTCTATTGCCGGTGCATTTGCATATGTCCTAAGTGCATTATAGTTTGCTATTACATGGTTTGTTTCCTTTTCTGCTGCATTACATATAAGATTTCCCATATTTGATGGGAAATACTTAAGACTGCTCTCTGATATAACACTGCTGCCAAGTTCATGTACGTCGCAATTTTTGCCTATATTAAAGTAATTTGACTTTATAATGTGCTCTCCCCATATCTGATATATTCTCTCATATCCGGGCCTTAAGAATGATATCGCATATGCTCTGTTCGATATGTTATATGCATTGTATGGACTTCTATACACATCAATACTGTATCCTGTTACCATTAGTGTCTTACTATCCTTAGCTAGTTGATATAACAATATTTCAAAGTATTGATGAGTTCTTTTAGCATGTCCCATCTGCAATAGTGTTCCTGATTTTTTACAATATGGACAGTTTTCTGTTTCAAACACCTTTGGCACTTTCGCTAATGATGCAAAAACTGAATCTTCATAACTTTCTGATGATTTGTTTCTCCTTGTATAATCCATTCCACACTGACAACAATGATAATCAGCTTTGTTACCTTTTCGCTTGTAATATATTATGTTGCCCTGATTAGCATATCTATTTATTGCATCCTGTAATATCTTTGGTTCTTTTGGCACAAGTTTCAGCAACTGTTCTTTTTCTTTCCCTTCCCTTTCATGCCTTACCTTGTCTTTTCTTGTATCTACCAGGTTCTCTATATCACATATAATATCTGTGTAATCCTGATAATCTTTCTTGTTCCTGCCGTAAAACTTTAAAATATTTTCCTTGTCTTCTTCACCTATATTGGCATTGTTTATTTCGTTTCTATGTGGCTTCTTGTATGAGCATACTACTGCATCCCATTTTTTACTCTTGTAATCATAATGAGCATATTCCATATCGTTAAATGCCATTCTGTATATAAGCTCTCTTTTGCTGTATAAGTCTATTATCAGATGTTCCTTACCACCTATATCCACAATATCTGCTATCAATGTATTTTTTCCTGACCTGGACTTACGTCCTGCATATGCTAATACCTCTAACTTTCTCAATGCTTATCACCTCCAAGATAATATTCATTTATAAGCCTGTATGCTGTTGCCATTCCGGGAATACCCATCTTGACAGCACTCGGACCTTTTATACCAGATAGATGTATTATGTCTTTATCTACTGAATAAGAATTTTCCCAGCTCCACTTAAGAAGCATGGCAATACAACCTTTAACTCTCTTGCCTTTGCTTCTTACTGCACTTGCCATATCTTCTGATTCTGTGCATCTCTTTTTTATGTAATTAACCCAATCTTCTATTATCTCCTTAGGCTTTAGCTCTGCTGCCTCTACCTCTATTTTTCCAAATGCGGCCATAAGTGGTGAACATAGTTCATCCGTAGTGCCATCTATGTAATCCTGTGCATCATCTGCATCAATGCCATTCTCTCTTGCTATAGTCATTATTGCTTCTATGTCACCTTCTGCCAGTTGTGCTGCTGCCGCTTCATTTATTTCTTCTGCACTGTCAAATTCTCCAAATATATCAAACATTTTCATACTCCTTTACCTTGTTTACATGCTCCTTTAGCCAGTTTCTATATGAATGTTCCTCCTGAAGCCTGAACTCATATATATGACCTGTCAGCAGTTCATCTAACTGTTCCCATTCTTCACGATTAGCCACATCTTTTCCTCTTGCAGTTTTATAGCCATTCTCTTTCCATGCAGCCATCCATCCTGAATTAAATGCATTGGCCACATATGATGACTCCGTGAATATTGTTAATTCACATTTCTCATTCATACGTTTTAAAGCTTTAATTATTGCTGCCAGCTCTGCCCTGTTTGGTTTCATATCGTGAAGTATCTCTGTGCTGTCAAGCGTTATAGGTTCTTTATTTGTGATAAGTTCTAATACATAGCCAATAACACCATTTTGTGTTTTTAATCCTTTAAATGTTGTTTCCGTGTATATATTTACATGCCTCATATTATCCCTCCCGGTGTGGGCCATCCCTTGTAAGCCTGTACTCCGTATAATACAGATAACTCATACCTGTATATGGATTTTGCCCTTTCACTATAGAATCAGGGTCTATGAAATATCCTTTTGCCGGTTTTGGTCCGTCATCAATGAGCTTACGGACAGTTCTCCGGCTGTAATCTGTTCTCTCCGGCTCTGGTCGTATAAGATTACGTGAACTTGAATACTTTATGAGTTCCTTCTGTTCATACTCTTCAAACAGACTAAGCTGCTCATACTCTTCTGTATTTTCTTCATACTCTTTGACTATATATGCAGCAAGGTCAGCATATCCTCCTGCCTCATATATATTTTGATAATTAACATGTCCAAATCTCTTCCAGCACTTTGTTATTATCTCATCCGTATTAGCCTGGTCTATTCTGTTTATAAGAATGTGAATATGTACTCCACCTTTAGCACCTACTTCCATACGATATATGAACTTAAGTGCATGTCCTCTTTTCTTGTATTGTGTTCTCATACTGTTAAGAAACTTTGTGAGATTATCTTTTACCTCTTCAATACTTTTTCTAGTTCCTTTTGAATACTTAAGAGTCACCCACATATCACCTTCTTTGAAGTTAGCCTTTATTAACCTTCGTATTCTCTTTTCTTTGTTCCTCTGATTTTGTTTTCTTATCTGTTCCGGAGAGGCTTTCTGTTTCTTATGTCGTTTTTCTCCCTTTGCTCCATAATTACCTATGAACTTATACTCATATTCATTAGAGCCAGGGAAACGCCATACATCTTTTCTGTATGCCATACCTGCCCCCTGTTAAAATGTTCTAACTTTAATATATTAATAAAGTTACAAAAGCGGACTGTTTTCGCCCGTATGCTTGACTTTCTATGAGTTTTTTCATATAATAATTAAAAGTGATTTTTATATGTACTCATGAAATTGCCGGCATTCCAGTGCCGGCTTTTTTCTATTCATTTGTAATGTTGCATTTACACACTTTTACATAAATGTTGTCTGTTGATGACACATCAACGTAAAATTCTGCCTTTATCATTCCGTACTGCTTTGATAATTCAAATAATCGTTGATACAAATTATCATCTGGAACTGCCACAAGTGATGTAATCCAGTTCTTACTTCTTTCAGTGTCATTAAAATGCTGCTGCGCCTCTGTATACATCATATTCTTATTTGCAGAACACTATTTTACTTCAAAATGTTCTACATCCTCTTACTCCTTTCTGACATACCCTAATGCCGCTAATGCCTGCTCATTAAGTTTCTGTCCATATTCCTTCTTCTGCTTATCCGAAAGCGACTCATAATCGATAATCTTGTCACCTTCTATAATCTTTATTACTATGTTCATCTATTTCACCTCATCGAAGCTTACTGTCTTATATGCTTCTGCTGATTGTCCTGATTACTGCTTTTAATCACAATATGATATGTGACAATGTGGACAGCCTGTTATTAATGTTGAGCCGGCTTCTTCTACTGAAATTCCAGTTTTATATCCGCCGTGGTTAATCTGTGCATAAATATCACTATTGCAACTCCAACATTTTCCACTTTCTGGTGCAAAGTGTGGATATCCATTCTCTTTGCAATACTTATCCTGTGCTGCTCTTGCTTCACTTGAATTAAAATGTGCCATAATATCACCTCTTCCTATCATCTCTGCATAAAACTAATATTGTTATGCAGATAATCGTTGTTATTGCTACTGCTGTTACATTCATCTTTTTTGTTCCTTGTATAAATATCTTGTTTAATCCTGTTCTAGCTCCTATACTTTAATCACAGGCTATTGCCGTAGCCGAGTATTTTTGAAAGGAGTTTGTTTATGCCAATTACATACACTATCATCAGCAACTTTACTGAAATTGGAACTTGTGAAGGTCTTCCTGTAACCGAACAAGGACGACCTTTTGTTTTAATACATCCTTCATATCTAGGTGTAGTATCTGTTGGTGACACTCTTGTTTCTCCTGATGGACAATACCTAAAAATTTATATGGATGACTATGTTCTTGAAAACAATGAATTGAGAGCAATAAAATTTTTCTATGAATAACTTATTCTTCCCTGTATCAATTCCTTGTTATTGAAATACAGGGAAGTTTCTCTCCTGCTTTCCATCCATTCTTATGATTAAATACTTTTGCCCTTTGATAGCCATCATCATATGGAACTTTTACAATAAATGGCTTTGTGATTTTCTCTCCATCTATTTCAAGTTCTTCTTTATCGTAATTAATTTTTATGCTATTCATTCTTAACCTCTTAAACTAATAATCATTAGCGCAGCTATTGAAAAATATATTGGGAAGTTAGGATGCCTCTCTCTGAATGGTATCCTTATAACTTCATAATGCTTAATGTCAGATACTTTCATTTTCTTTATAGCTGATACCGCCTGTATAAATGTCTTGGCTTTCTCTTCTATGAATGGTTCGTAGCTACGGATAATGTACTTATATGTTTTCTTCGCAATTGCTCTCACATCCTTGTATGTTACTTGCTTGGAATAGTTACCTTTTTGACTTAAATATTCTGTCATAACATTCTTTACATACACCCTGACGCCATCCAAAAAATACTTCAGCCTTGTTTCTGCAACCTATAACAAGGCAACGTTTCCGTATTATTTTATAAAGCGCTCCTCCGGTTTCATCATGTAAGCCAAATTCTTTTCTTAGGATGTTCTTACTTATTTGAACTGCTATACCAATTAAAATAAGTATCATTGATACATATACTATTGCTGTTACCATATAAATACCTCCTTGTTATGTTACTTGCTTGGAAATAACGTCACGTATTGTGGCATTATTAATCAAAAAAAATAGACTGTACAGTCTTTTCATAGTATTGAGCTAATTTAACCTTTACTGAATCTCTCGGTATTCTCTCGCCACATTCATACATTGATAATGCCGAATCACTTATTCCTACTGCATTTGCCACTTCTGACTGCGACTTAGTTCCACGCAACTTCACTAATCGGCTACCGATCTTTTTAGCATTCAAATTATCACTCCTTTCGTGCCACGTTCTGTGGCTTGGATATAATATATCACCTGCCACGAACTGTGTCAACACATTTTGTGGAATTTTTCTTGATTTTTCCACAAAACGTGTTATTATTAAACCATACTAAATAGAAGGAGTTGAAACAGATGGGTGATTTTCCTAATATATTCAAAAGAATAAGAGAGCAAAGTGGTTTAACACAACAACAGATGGCAGATAAACTCGGCATATCCCGAAGTGCTATTGGAATGTACGAAAAAGGAGAAAGAGAACCCAACTTTGAAACTCTTGAATTAATAGCAGATACTTTTAATGTAGATATGAATTTTCTTCTGGGTAAAAAACCAACAACAGAAGTTATCCCAGATACCTACTACCTTAATGATGATGCAAGAGATATGGCTCAGTTCTTATATGAGAACCCTGACTATAAAGTTCTCTTTGATGCATCACGCAAGGTTAAAAAAGAAGATATTCAGTTTGTAAAGGAGATGATTGACCGAATGTCTAACAACAACGATTAACAGTAAGAGGGTGAAAAGAAATTGGATACTAATATTGTATATGCTGATATGCCTGTGACAATTAAGGCATACACTATGCATTGTAATGATGATACTTATACAATAGTTCTAAACTCAAGACATTGTTTGGAACAGCTAATGAAAGCGTATCATCACGAGATGAAACACATTGAAAATGGAGATTACGACAAACAGTGCAAAGATGTTCAGGTAATTGAAATATTTGCACATAGAGAAGAGGGGGATATTTAATATGGATATATCTAAGGAACAATTCAAAAATATAAAAAAAGAAGGAGGGTTTTCAAGTTTTACATTTCTTACTACTGCAAAATATATAAATGGAACATCGTCTGCTGAAAAAACCTATTGTAGTATTGGACTATATAACGCAGGATTACTCCTCGACGTTACAGGTAATACAAAATCTTTATATAAAAGCGAGGAAATTACTAATGTATTTTTAGCAAATCCTTACATTGTAATAGAATTTATTGATGATAATTTCTGGGTTTTGTCTGCATCAGATAAAAAACTCAAAAAAATATATGATGGACTATTATATACCGGTGTTAATTCTGATATAAAAGATGTACATCAATTCTTAGAAAAAAATATAATTATAGATTCCAATGGTAATGATTTATCTAATAAAATAAAAATCTGTAATAATTGCGGTGATAAGTTACTAGTAAAAGCTGAAAAATGCCCTTATTGTGGAAAAAAGGATACCGGATTTTATATTGTAGATAAAAATGATACTGAAAAAATAAATACAATTATAGGAAATGTGCCACATCCCAAAAATGGCACTCCTATTTGGAATACAAAGAATCCCTCAATTACCAAAAAAGGACAGATTAAAGAAAAAGTAAAAGAAAACAAAGCTAATGGAATAGCTTGTTGTCCTAAATGTGGAAGTACCAGCATAAACTATTCCACTAAAAAATTAAGTTTGGGAAGAGCTCTTCTTGGAGGTGCTACATTTGGAAGTACTGGAGCAATTATAGGCGGACTTTCAAGCAAACAAGGTGTAGTTAAATGCTTAAATTGTGGATACAGTTGGAAATTATTATAATAGGAGGCTAACAATTATGAACACTAAAAGCAAATGGTACTTAAGCACTTGGTTTATTGCACTTTTATGTGCATGCTGGTTTCTTATTATTCCGCCTATAATCGGCATTATTCTTCTTATCATAAAAGCTGTAAATGATAAGAAACAAAAAGAACTATTCACACAAACATTCAATCAGAACAATCAACTATCGCAGGAATATTCTGAAATGAAACAAACATGTGATGAGCTAGGTGTTACTGAATATATAGAAACAAAGAAAAAGATTGAACAAATAGAACAGGAATCAGCCGCAAAGATTGCTTCTGCTGAAAGCGAAGCAAAAGCTAACCTTGATTCTCTCAATGAAGAAATACAGAGTAATAATGTATTAATTGATAAATTGAGAACTGAAATTAATGAATTGCAACAACAGGATGATAAACTAAAAAAATCTCTTGCAACCCAGCAGCGTAAAATATCACGTTCCAAAGAATTGTATAAGAGTTTTGCTTATGCATTTGATAACTTCATAAATTTAGAAATTCCTTATAATAGTTGCATCTTAAGCACAAGTGATTTAGAAGATGCCGAAGAAATTGCTCCTTCAGTAATTCTTAAATTACATTGTATGGACATAAAGAGTCTGCGAAAAGCTTATAAAGATAATGAAAAGCTTATAGACAATCTTTTAAAGCAATATTCTGCCAGATATACAACCAAAGCTAATAAAGCTATCTACAACCTAATGGTAATAGCATTAAGAGCTGAACTACAGAATGTATTATATGCACTAAAATATGAAAAGCTAGATACTGCAATCGAACATGTAAAAGATATTTCTGCAAAATACCTTAAGATTGCTGGCGAAGGCAATCAGACTATTGCTTGTACTCTTACAAAGTTCATAGGCGAATTAGAATATCTCTTTATTAATGCTGTTAAAATTGAATATAATTACTATGTTAAACGTGAGCAAGCTAAGCAAGAACAGATGGCTCTTAAAGAACAAATGCGACAGGAAGCTGAAGAACGTAAAGCTCTTGAACGTGAAAAGAAACATATTCAACAGGAAGAAGAAAAGTTCAATACTGAAATTAGTAAGTTGCAAGATACTATGTTAAATACTACTGATGAATCAGAAATTGATAAACTCAAGGCAAGAATCCTTGAACTTCAATCTCAATTAGGTGAAGTAATTGTTAAAAAGGATGAAATAACTAACTTACAAAATGGTAAAGCCGGTACTGTTTATATAATAAGTAACTTAGGAGCTTTTGGTGAAGATGTATTTAAAGTAGGTATGACACGTAGGCTTGAACCTCAAGACAGAATTAATGAGCTCGGAAACGCCAGCGTTCCTTTTAAATTTGATGTACATAGCTTCATATTCTCTAAAGATGCTGTAGCTCTTGAAAATAAGATGCACGAAATACTTAATGATAGACGTGTAAATAAAGTTAATATGCGTAAGGAATTTTTCAAGATATCTATAGATGAGCTTGAAAAGATAGTTGATGAAATAGAACCAACGGCAGAATTTAACAAAACAATGGTAGCTGGCGAATATCGTCAATCTCTTTCTTCTGATTCTAACTATACTAACTCATACTCTCTTGATGATGATGATGAAGACGAATAATTATCGGCTTTAAACCAACATTTTATGTGTTGGAGATGTGGGAATAATATTTAATTAAGACTATGATTAGGAGGTATTACTATGAGTGAAAAGGAACAGTTATTACAGTTAATTGACAATATGCCTGATTATAAGATTGGGTATATATTAGCTTACGCAAAAGGTATTACTGCTGAGGAACAGGCTGATAATGATTTCTGTGAAGCACTTTATCAAGATTATATGAATAGTCCAGATAAAGACGAAAGCTATTCCCTTGATGATTGCAAAAAAGAATGGGGGATTGATTAATGTATAGAATTATTATCAAAAAGCCGGCTAAAAAATTTATTGATAAATTACCTAAGAACGAAAAGCTGCGAATTATCAAAGCAATAGAAAAATTACCTGAAGGTGAAGATATTAAAAAGCTGAAAGGTCATGATAATATATATCGTCTTCGCGTTGGTGATTACAGAATTCTATATACTGTTGATAATGGTGAGTTTATTGTGATTGTTATTAATGCTGGAAACAGAGGACAGATATATAACCAATATTGACACCAAAACATATAAATGGTAAGATAAGTCCAACAGAAATGGTCGTTGTTTAAAATGACTAGCGAGAATCCCTCTTACCATTTATATGGAAAGAGGGATTTTTTCCTTTATATTGACTTAATAGCACTATTATATTATTATATATCTTAAGAAGATATGGCTAACTTGTTTGGCTGTGAATAGAGGACTTGAGATATATGACATCTCAGGTCCTCTATTTGCATTATATAAATAAAAGACCCTTGTGCTGGTAACACAAGAGCCTTTATATAACGACATTTACATAAGCTGTGCTTATGATATAATATCGCCCTAGACAAGCCATATTATATCATTCATAGCACCGCTTTTGCAAGTGGTGTTATTTTTGTACCCATTTTTGAGTTGCACCGGTGCAACTTGCATATATTCTACAGAAAGGATGATTAATATGGCTAAGGATATACTTAATATGAAATCTGCGTGTGCTTATATCCGTGTATCTACTGACAAGCAGGAAGAGCTTTCTCCGGATGCACAAAAACGTCTTCTGATAGACTTTGCTAAAAAGAATAATATGTCACTTCTGGCAAGTAATATCTATCTTGATAATGGTATTTCCGGCAAGAAAGCTGATAAAAGACCAGAATTTATGAAAATGATAGGAATGGCAAAAAGCAAAGAACACCCTTTTGATGTTATTCTTGTGTGGAAATTCAGCCGATTTGCACGTAACCAGGAAGAGTCTATCGTATATAAGTCTTTACTGAAAAAGAACCACGTTGAGGTTGTGAGCATATCAGAGCCTTTGATTGATGGTCCTTTTGGAAGTCTTATTGAAAGAATAATTGAATGGATGGATGAATACTACTCTATCCGTCTCTCCGGAGAAGTTCTACGTGGCATGACAGAAAAAGCATTAAGAGGTGGCTACCAATCTTCCCTTCCGCTGGGTTATAAGATGAACAAAGACACTGGCATTCCATACATATATGATGATGAGGCTGTTATCGTACGTAAGATTTATCACGATTATATATCTGGCCATAGTTACTTAGAGATTGCCAGAGAACTTAATTCTCTTGGGTATCGGACTAAACGTGGTTCGACATATGAAGGACGTACTGTAGAATACATATTATCCAATCCATTTTACTACGGTGCTGTAAGATGGAACAGACAGAAACATGATGACCATACTATTAAATCTGTTAGCGACTGGATCATAGCAGAAGGAAAACATGAATCTCTGATTGATAAAGAGACCTGGGATGAAGTCCAGCATCTTATAGCGCTAAGGAGCCGCCCTTACAAAGCAAGAGCTGCAGGGCATATGAAACATTGGCTGGGTGGAATTGTCAAATGTTCAGACTGTGGAGCTTCTCTTATGGCCGGTCTTAATGCTACAAGATATCAGTGTGGCAATTACAACAAAGGAAAATGTTCACATAGTCACTATATTAAAACTGTCGCACTTGAACATGCTGTATATGAAGCGTTTGAACGTGTTTTAGATGGAAGTGTGGAATTGCATTACGAACTTAAAAAAAGCTCAAATGAGCCTGATACAGATGACAGAAGTGTTATCTTAAATCAGTTGTCTAAACTAGAGGATAAAGAAGCAAGAATTAAACAGGCATACCGGGATGGAATCGACACCTTAGAGGAGTACAAAGAGAATAAGCAGCTGCTTAAAGATGAACGTGAAGCACTTGAAAAACAGTTAGAAGCCTTCAGCTCGGCATCTGATGATTCAAATTCTAATGCAACTATGCTTAAGAGCATATCAACTGTATATGACATTATAAAAGATACCTCTCGTGATACTCTTACTAGGTCGAATGCTATAAGAAGTATTGTGGATCATTTTGTTTATGATAAGGAAAAGGATAAACTGGAAGTGTACTTCTTCATGCAGAAATAATGGATTATTGAATATTCTAATATGTTACATATAAACAGTGAAAGCCGCAAACACAGTGTTTATGCGACTTTCACTATTGTATACCTTATTGAAGTATGGTGGACCAGACGGAGAATTAGGGGCGTCTATGCGCTATATTTCACAACGATATTCTATGCCTTACAGAGAAGTATCAGGACTACTTACAGATATAGGTACAGAAGAATTAGGACATTTTGAAATGATCAGCACAATGGTTCATCAGCTTACAAGAAATCTTTCAATGGAACAGATTAAGGGAACTCCTTTTGAAGCCTACTATGTAGATCATACAGCAGCCGTATGGCCTCAGGCCGCTGGTGGAATTCCATTCAATGCCTGTGAATTCCAGTCAAAGGGAGATGCTATAACAGACATAACTGAGGATATGGCTGCAGAGCAGAAAGCTAGAACAACATATGATAATCTTATACGTCTTTCAAAAGATGACCCGGATGTACTCGATCCTTTAAGATTTTTAAGAGAGCGGGAAATCGTACATTTCCAGCGTTTTGGCGAAGCACTTTCTATTATACAGAGCAAGCTTGATTCTAATAATTATTATTTTTATAATCCTGAGTTTGATAAAAACTGTAGTTGCAAAAAGTAACGTTATTATATGGCTGCCGATTTGACAAACACATCTAAAATAGTTTATTTTTAATAATAGGTTTAATTCGGCAGCCATTATAACTATATCAGATAAGAAATGGCGTCTTAGTGTGAAAATAATATTTTCACACGCAAGATTTGTGCTTCGCACAAACTTGAGATGCGCAAAGAAACAGCGCAAGAATGGAG
>OGHM01000017.1_pt1 | contig 98805 bp, 99 predicted proteins | sample 1571531 | NCBI WGS metagenome assembly OGHM01 (sample SAMEA2582031, study PRJEB24529) | metagenome | biome: Human gut stool | place: China | collected 2011 | reverse complement strand
CGGAATTGATATAGACAATGTTGCTATAGGTAAATCCAATATTACTTTTAAAGCCAATCCTATAGATCAATAGTTCGTTATTTTTGGGGATAAAGGCTAAGCGGCTTTGCGCTGCCAGCCAAAGAGTTCTTTGATAGTATGACTAATTAACTTCCTGTTCGGCATGTTCCGACACTTGTCGAAAATTAATTTTGCGATGTATGTGCTCGCCATGAGTTCCTTGAAAGAAGCCATGGAATACGGCAGCCCATTTTCTTTCATCATCACCTTCGCAACATTCTGTGATGCGAATGATGCGTTGTAGGAAAAGTCCAGTTGGTTCTTATGTCTTGCCTGACAATGCGTCAGTCCTGTGAACTGCTTTGCATCGCGGAAACAAAACTCTATTTGGAATCTTGAGCGGTAGGTGCGCAACACATCCTCACCCGACATGGATGATTTTGTGGAGAAGAAAAGTTGGTGTCTACCATTAGGTATCATCCAAATAACAAGACGCACTTTCTGCTTCAGTGCCTTTGAATAGGCTATAAGTGTGTAGGCATTTCCTTCAAGTCCATCAACATGCATTTCTACCATTCGTGTGAGATCAAGTTTCTTATAATTGATTTTGCCGTCAAGTGTTTTAGGACGTCCCCTTTTCTTGGAACGTGACCCCATGTACACATAGTGTAAGTTGGCTGTATCCCTGAAACGGCTGACAAGATTGAATCCATGTTCCTTAATTCCATCCACAAATGGACGAATAGAGAAAAATGCGTCTGCAACAATGATGTCGGAAACTTTTAACAGATCTTTCCTATAGCGTTTGATGACCGCAATGTAATGCTGTACAAGAGTCATGCTGCGCAGTTTTAAATCGCTTGTGGATGGAGTTTGGTGAGCGCGTAGCATCATGCAGTTGTTGGCGCACACATCCACAAGAGCCAACCCCATAATTTCAAGACCATGTTTCATGGAACTAGCACATCCAGACCAGAATGTACCGACATGCGGAGTATTCTTGCCAGACTTGCTGATGTAACTCGGGTCAATAGCTATAGCTAGCAGTCCGTCCATATTCAAGTAATGGCGAGAAAGAGCTAGATTGAACTTAACCCAGTTGATACATTTGGCTCTACCGCGGTTGAAATTCATTCTGTAGGTCTGCTCACAATGCGTGCCATAACGCTCCATTTGAGTAAATTTTATCTTTCTTTGTATCACTATGTACAACAAGAGTATTTCTAAAAGTAGATTCTCGAAAGTTTTACCTAACTTTGCAGATGAACCTTTAATCGCATCTTTGCAAATATCCGTATATTGGTTGAGTGGTTCTGATGTCATTTTACTTTAAGCTTAGAGAACTATAAAGTTACTGATAATCAGTCACTTAACCAATTTTTAATAGTTGTATTTTATTAAATAAATATCTCATTTTCAATTAGTTACGTTAGATTTAACGGACTATTGATGCATAGTAACGTAAAAACAAGTACATAATGGATATCAATCTGCTTATACAAACATTAAACAACTCACCCAGTGTAAAGTTGCTTAAGATGAAGAATGCTGAATTTTTCTTAGCATTTGTGGCAAGTGTGTTTGACGAGCAAATGGCAATAGGAGAAGAAAGGCTACACATGTTGCTTGAAACAAGGCTCGATAATTTGACAGAACCGATAATGGATGAGGATGCTACGATTGAAACATATGCAAGAGAATCAAATGAAGCGAAGGCTAAACGTCTTGTTAAATATTGGACGGATAGGGGTTTCTTTGCTAATTATCAAAATGATGATGGCGAGATTATCTATGAGATTTCCTCGCATACAAGTAAGGTGTTGGATTGGGTGGCATCGCTGAAAAAAGAAGAATATATTGGAACCGAATCTAAGTTCAAGACATTGTTTTCGCAACTAAAGGACTTGGTTGAATTCTCTAACGAAGACAGGGAAAAACGCTTAGAATTGCTAAAACAAAAGAAGGAATACATTGAACGTGAGATTGAACGTTTGGAGATGGGTGAGGATATTGAAGTGTATGAGGATTATCAGATTGAGCCAAGATACAACAGCTTGAATAAGTTGGCTAAAGAACTGTTGTCGGACTTTAAAGAAGTGGACGACAATTTTAAGGAAATTATAAAACAAATATATCAACGCCAAACAAACAATGAGGTAAAGAAAGACATTCTCTGTTATATATTTGATGCTTATGCTGAATTGAAGGAGTCGCAACAAGGAAAGAGCTTTTATGCCTTTTGGGAGTTTTTGCTTTCAGCTGAATTGCAAAAGGAATGGGAAGAACTGACCAACTTGTTATACGACACCCTTGCTAAGAGAAATATTGCTTGGAAAGACAAATTCTTGAAAGACCTTAAAAAACACTTGTTTGATGCTGGAAACAAGGTGGCGAAGACGAACAATAAAATGACCGAGAAATTGAGTCAGATTATTAGAAATAATGGAAATTCTGAGATACAGGCTACAAAACATGTTATTAACGACATTAAGAAACTTTTGTTGAACACGACTCAAAACAAAGATAGATGTAGTGCATCGTTGAGTTATGAGGCTTTAGAATTCTGTTTGCCATTGGAACGTCAGTTGAATTTAACGCCCAAACAAGAATTTGAATATGAAAACGTTCCTACCGAAGCTGATTTGGGCATAAATGAGCTTGAACGCTTAGAGAAGCTCTATAACCCACATCAAGTAGACCGGCAAATTCTGCGAAAGCGTATTAACAACATGCTAAAGAACTGCGTTCAAACTACTCTGGCAGAAGTAATTGACCAAAATAATGGAATTGAAAAAGGTCTTTCAGAATTGTTTGGTTATATAGCAATACTAAAGGAGTATAAGACTGTGGTTTCTGCTAATCGTACGCAAGAAATTGCATTTTCGAAAGATAAAACAATAACTATCCCTGAAATTATTATTACGCAATGAGTGAATTTGGCATTAAACCCTACAGTAAGGCTGTGGTTAGATTACTGAAAGGGGTTGTTGAAAATAGCGATACCACATGGAGCGAACTGCTTACTTATCAGGCTGAAATACAAAACTATATTAGCACCATGGGGTTGGAGCTTATTCTTAAAAAGGACGAAGGTTTTGCCTTTGTTAAACAGATGGCATTGGATGGCGACAAAACAATAAACTTAGTATCGCGTAGGCAATATGGCTTTGAACTATCGGTGATGCTTGTTGTGCTGCGTCAAATGCTCGAAGACTTTGATAGTAACCCTACGTTATCACAGGCAACGGACAAGTTTGTAACAGCAGTAGATATTAAGGAGGAAACAAAATTGTTTCTGCCAGCATCGTATAACAAGGTGAAGTTTGAAAAAGACCTTGATAGCAATATTGAACGAATCGTAGATTTCGGGTTCCTGGTTTTGCCTAAAAATGTTGAAGGTGAAAAACGATATAAAATTCATCGTATTATAAAGGAAAAAATAACTCTTGACGATTTGTTGTATTTTAAAAAACAACTGAATGACTATGATATATCAGACCAATCTATTTGATACAAATCCTCAGGTTGCAGGCTTCAAACTCGACTACATGGAGGTGTGGAATTGGGGAACATTTAATGGCAAAGTGTTTCGATTGAATCCTCAGGGTAACAATTCGTTGCTAACAGGTGCGAATGCCTCGGGTAAAAGTACGCTTATTGATGCTTTGTTAACTTTGCTTGTGCCTCTAAAACGTCAGCGTTTCTACAATCAATCTTCTGGAGCTGAAAAAAAGGTAATAGAACAGAAGAGACCTATTTCTTTGGTATTTATGGTCAGAAACAAGAAGGCGATGCGGGGGTCTCGTCATTGAAGTTGCGCGATAAAAAAGATCGCTCTGTGTTGCTTGCAACGTTTACTAACATGGATGGTAGAGTTGTGACGATTTTTCAGGTTCGCTATTATTCTGGAGATGGATTAAAAACCATCTTTGGTATGGCGCATAGAGCCCTTACCATATCTCAGGACTTTACAGCTTTTGACGCTAATGGCGAATGGCGTAAACGCATGGAGAAAGCGTTGAATGCGGGAAGTACCAAACGTATGATAGAGTTCTTTGATGGGCCTATGGCATACGAGCAGAAGATGATTGCTGTGTTTGGTATGCGGTCGGAAAAAGCGCTTACACTTTTCAATCAACTGGTAGGAGTAAAGGTTCTGAGTGATTTAGACAGCTTTATTCGAGATAATATGCTTGAGGAAAAAGATGCTGAGGAAATTTATAAGGAACTGAGCGATAACTTTCAAAACCTTATGGATGCAAAGACAAGCATCGAGATGACTAAAGAGCAAATACGTCTGCTTGAACCCATAGACAAATTGGCGGATGAGTTGCAGGTAATAAACAAGAATATTAATGAGCTACAAAGTCAGAAAGATGTTATTTCTTATTGGTTTGCCTATAGGACGGTTATGCTTTGTCAGGAGCATGTGGGGGAATGTAAAAGTAAGTTACGTCAATTAGATGATACGGTTAAAGCTAATAACGCTAAAAAGAAAAGTCTTGATGAGGAGAAAAGCAACTTAGAGATAGCCATTAAGTGTGACGCTGTAGGGCAACAGATTAAAGACATTGAAAAGGATATAAAAGGCCTGGAGCAATGCCTTGAAGAACGTAAGAATAGGGAGGATGAGTATAATAGACTTGTTCTTAAAGTTGATTTGCCTCAAAGTTTTGACGCTTCAACATTCGAAACTAATAAGGCGACAGCCAAAGTGCAAAAGGTGGCTTTGCAGAAATTACTTGACAATGAGTTGGCTGAAAGAAAAAGACTCTTGCAAAATGAAATGGAGAAGATTGAAGCTGATAAAAATAGCTGTGTTCAGACTATCAACTATCTTCGTAATCATGAAAACAATATTTCGGGGCGTGTTGCGGAAATACGTGATGAGATTATAGAGCACGTTGGGGCGACAACGAATGAGATTCCTTTTATAGGTGAACTCATACAGTTAAAAGATAACGAGCGTGAATGGGAGTCTGCCATTGAGCGTATTCTCCATAACTTTGCGCTACGACTCATTGTGCCCGAAAAATACTATCGTCTGGTAAACGACTATGTTAACAACCATAATTTACGAGGTAGAATTGTTTATTATCGATACAATGGGGTGGAGACCTTACGAGAGTTTGAGAATAGAGAGGTGCAGGAGTGTTCACTTTTGAAAAAAATAGAACTCAAACCTAAAGCGAACTATTTGGATTGGCTTGAAGACAGATTATATGTGGAGTTTAATTATGCGTGTGTTAATACATTAGAAGACTTCAACCATATAACCGAAAAGGCTGTAACAAAAGAAGGACTCATAAAATCGAAGGGCGGTAAGCACGAGAAGGATGATCGTCCAAGCGTAAACAGAAGGGTGCATTACGTGCTTGGATGGGACAATCGCGAAAAAATTGCTGCCATTAAAAAAGAGTATGAGGCTTTATGTAACCAACTAACAGCTATGAATAAAGAGCTGGTGGCACTTGACCATAAAAGAAAGGAAACTGAAGAACGAAAGGAAACTTTCTCTTATTTGCTCAATTTTGAAAAATTAGATGCCATTGATTGGCAATCGTATTCGATAAGAATCAATGAGAAAAAAGAAGAGAAGAGACAACTTGAATCTACTAATGACAGAATTAAGACGCTGCAACAACAATTAGAGAACGTAAAGCTGAAGATTGATGCTGTTGAGAAGGATAATGCGGACCTATATAAAAAGTTAGGTACTTTAGAGCAAGAACAGAATGTTACGGTAAAACGCTATAATGAAAACACTGAAGCATTGGCGTTAATGCTCGCTGTTGATGTTGAGGCTTTTGAAAACAGTAATCCTGACTTTTTGCTTTTCGGGTTGGCTGATATTGAGGCTAAACAGAAATCCTTGCAAAACGAAATTGATGATAAAATTAAGACTCAGCAAAGCGAAAAATATAAGAAGGAGAGTATTTGCAAAGACAAGATTAGTGAATTCAAGAATCCTTCAGAGAAGATAACTGCAAAGTTTGCGAGTTGGCGTTCTGATGTCAATGGTCTTCCAAATTCTATTGAGCTTGTATCTGAATTCAAGGCTTTCCTTAAAAAATTGAATGAGGAGGCATTGCCAAGTTTTGAAAATAGGTTCAACAAGTATTTGCATGAAACTCTCACCAATAACATTTCTGTGTTCCGGCAGTTCTTTATGGATTGGACTTTATCCATAAGTAAAACTATTGAACATTTAAATTGCTATCTTAAAGATATTGACTTTAATATTCATCCTGAAACCTACATTCAACTGGTGTCTACAAAGAAATATAATGCGGACATAATTGAGTTCTCACAGTTGCTTAATGATGCGATGCCCAATGTGCATGAGATAAACTCAAAAGTTGATGGTCAGCGTGTTCACTTTGAACAGCATGTTTTACCCTTGATGAAACGATTACAGGATGAACAATGGCGAACTAAAGTGATGGATGTGAGAGGATGGTTAACGTATAAAGCTGTGGAATTTTATAAAGCCGACGATATAAAACGCAATATCTATGAGTCGATGGGACAACTCTCGGGTGGCGAAAAGGCGCAACTTACTTATACCATCCTTGGTTCGGCTATTGCCTATCAGTTTGGCTTAACAAAGCATGGATGTGACTCGTCGTTCCGCTTTATTGCAATAGATGAAGCTTTTAGAGCGCAAGACGAAGACAAGGCACGTTATCTGATTTCGCTCTGCAAACAGTTGCATCTTCAATTATTGGTTGTAACTCCAAGCGACAATATTCATATTGTGGAAAACGACATATCGTATGTTCATTATGTGGAGCGAAAAGATAACACATCAGTTCTTTACAATATGCCAATAAATCAGTTTAAGGAGGAACGTCAAAAGATCTTTGAATCGAAATGATTACATCAATAGAAATTAAGAAGAAGGCATTACGCAAGTATCTAGAATACTTGCGTAATGTAGCTGCTGGAACTGACTTTCAGCCTATTGAAATTCTGTGCGACAAGAAAGCAAGTAACACAATGGCTGAATTTCATAAAGAATTGGAAGATATCCGTTCGCTGTCGAAGGAAGTTAAAGGCTATGGTTATACGATTGAGTGGAAAACCATAAAAACGAAGTTGCTTGGTACACAGGATTTACCAAGTAGAATTACGTTTGAAACGGCTGATGATTACGAACGTTTTCTTCAGAAGAAAAAAGAGGTGGCTGATTTCAGAAAGGATGTTGCACGAATCAGCGAAAAGTTTCCTAAGCTGCAACATTGGATTGAAAAATATCCACAGAAGGTTATAGAAAACTCTGGGGATTGGGATGATATTGGAAAGGTATTAGATTATTTCTCAAAGAATCCCCAACCCCAGCTATACATACGTGAGCTTCCCATTGAGGTGCATACAAAGTTTATTGAACAGCACAAAATAGTGATTGGCGAATTACTTAACATCGTTATAGAAGATTATGTTAACATGAATGAAAAAGAATTCGAAAAGCGCTATAACCTACGTTATGATGAGCCCTTAGTGCGGATAAGATTACTGGATGGTACTTTGGCTACAAAGTTTTTTAATGGTATGGATGATATAACCATACCTGTCAGTCAATTTTTAAAGTTGCAAATACCTATTACACAGGCATTTGTCGTAGAGAATAAGGTAAATTTCTTGACTTTCCCTTCTGTAGCAAATAGCATTGTTATATGGGGAAGAGGGTATGGTGTTGCTTCCATTAAGGATTCTGAACTACTAAAAAACATCGACCTTATTTATTGGGGAGATATTGATGCGCAAGGTTTTGAGATTTTGTCGCAATTTCGTAGTTATTTTGCACATGTAAAGAGCATGTTAATGGACAGTATAACATTCGACAAATATTTTGAAAACGATTCGGGAACTCCAAGTAAAGTTAATGTTGAGCTGAATCTGAGTGTTGAAGAGTATGAGTTGTACAAATATATAAAAACAAACAACTATAGACTTGAACAAGAGAAGATTCCACATAACTATGTAATAGAACTGCTTAAAAGGATTTTAGTAACATTTTGGTATTGAATCTTCCTTATACTGTTCTTCATCGTTGAATTTGTAAACATCACAAATTTTATGTAGATTTGCAAGGATGATTCAATGTATCAATCTGCTAAACCACTAAAAACGAAATTATGGAAGAACTTGATACTAATGTAAACAAGCAGAAATTCATACTTGTGACAAATCCCGATGCAAGTTTTGAAGACTATGGATGGACAAAAGAGTATGTCGAAACCCTACTTTATATAGAACGCTTTGAACCAGACAATGAGTGTATGACAGACCCAGGGGCACTGAATGACTTGGGTATAATGTTTGGTGACGGCATCGGTACAGAAGTAGACATGGAGCGTGCCATAAAATACTATAGTTTAGCCGCAACTCTTGGTGACGACCTGGCAAAGTCGAATCTTGCTGACATCTATCGAAAAGGAACCAATGGGGTGGAGAAAGACCAGAAGCGAGCCTTTGAGTTGTATTTAAATTGTCACTTGCCATACGCATACTATCGCGTGGGCGAGGCATACGAATTGGGGCGCGGCGTGGAGAAAGACTTAAAGAAAGCAAAGCAATACTACCGCATAGCTTACGACAACGAACACCCATTGGCCAAGCGAAAGCTACAAGCATTCAACTTTCTTGTGGATTGAAATTGAAAAAATCCTTACTCCATGTTATAATGAATATGCCCATACGAGTGTCGCAACAAGCACTATAAACGAATACCTATTTTATTATAAAAATGGATGTCATAAAAACAAATTTGGCAAGTCTTTTCTCAGGAGACGACACAAGCTACACAATACCAGTATACCAGCGCAAATATAGTTGGAAACCCAAACAATGCAGACAGTTGTTCGATGATTTGCTGTCAATCATAAGAACCGACAGAGAACATTTTTTCGGGAGTGTCGTGCTGTGCCATGACAAGCATACCACATGGATTGTCATAGATGGACAGCAACGATTGACTACAGTATCTTTGGTATGGCTCGCCCTTTCCAAATTGATTAAAGACGAAATAAAATACTCTACCCCGACATTGGCAAATAACATAAGAAACAAATATTGTTATGAATCAGAAACCGACGGCTCTACTTTACCTCGTATTCTGCATATAGAAGAAGACAGAAAGGCATATTTGTCGTTGGTGGAAGGTAATGTAGACAAAAGCGAAGCAGATTCGTTCATTACCCAGAATTTCTGTCATTTCTATGATTGGATAAAAGAATCTGAATACACCGCTTCTGATTTTGTTAATGCCATAAGGAAACTTATGATGGTGAGAATCGAAATAGAGCTGAATGACAAGCCGCAGCTGATATTCGACTCGCTCAACTCCACGGGATTGGCTCTGACTGATGGCGACAGAATAAGAAATTTCATTCTGATGGATTTAAACGGAGAAGTCCAAAAGATGTTTTACAAGAACTATTGGGTAGACATTGAGCAAAACTCCAACTATACCGGTTCAAAAAAAGAAGCACAAAATGCAGTGACCCTTTTCGTGAGAGACTACATAACGTCGCAAACAACGAGAATTCCCGCAATGCGTGATGTCTATTTTAAATTCAAAGACTATGCACGCAAGAAAAATGTTGACACAGAGAGTCTACTGAAAGAGATGAAAAAATATTCGCGTTATCTCTTCGAAATAGAGAACGCACAGACAACCAGTTCCACCATTAATGTCATACTGAAAAGATTGGCTTTGCTAGAAATGACTGTGTGCCATCCTTTTGAGTTCAAGATAATGGACGACTTCTACATCGGAAGATTGACAGAGACGGATGTCAGAGATATTTTCGTCACAGTGGAAAGCTTTATATTCAGAAGACTTATCTGTGATGTCCCGACAAATGCGCTTAACAAAATATTTGCGTCGCTATACGATGGGGCATGGCGACTTTCACAAGAATCGAGCATCTCCTTTGTTGAATCTGTGCAATATCTCCTAATGTCGAAAGATGGTTCAAGCCGCTTTCCCGATGACAAAGAGTTCGTTTCTGCCTTGGCCACAAAGAACATATACAAGATGCGGGCAAAAAACAAGATATACACCTTCTATCGTTTCAATGCAGGTAACAGCAAAGAGGGTGACACTTCTGTCATTGACAAGATGCAACCAGATGCCAATGGCAATATATTTTTGTCTATAGAGCATATAATGCCACAAACATTGAGCAATGAATGGAAACATAAATTGGGAGGAGAACAAGCGGCTGAACGTATAAGGAAATTATGGGGACACACAATTGCAAACCTTACTTTGACTGCATACAACAGTTCATACAGTAACAGCAGTTTTGACAAGAAACTGAATCTGATTTCCGATGACGGACAAGGCATTGGATTCAAATATTCTCCATTGCACTTGAATGAATACATCAAGCAACAAACCTCTTGGGGAGAGGGAGAATTACAAGAGCGTATGTCTATGCTGCAGCAGGAGGCATTGAATATATGGAAGATGCCATGCGTAAAATTCTGCCCTACAATAAAAGAGGATGAAGAACTTACTTTATGTGATGAGTCTGTTGATTTCACTTATACGACTGTTGTAAATTGTACACTCAATGGCGAGACTGTTCCACTTAAGCAAGGGGACAACTGGATTAATGTGTTCAAAGCGATTTTGAAACTATTGTATCGTGACTACAAATCGGATATAAAAAGAATTGCCAATGATGCATCTCTGAATTTTCTTCAAAATGAGGCCACAAAATTTAATAATAGCCTATTGATATTTGACGGTATATACGCATATCTGAAAAGTTCTACTCAGACGAAAATAGACATACTTAGGAATATTTTTCAAGAACTCGAAATCGATTTGGACGATGTGACTTTTCATGTCAGAAGGAACAAAGCCGCAGACAAATAAGTTAATTTCTCATTTCATAAATCGGCAGACACACATTTGCAAATTCAGAGCTGACGATGATGTATTGGCATATAGGAAAAAGAATCAACTGTGAGATTCTTGGTAACCAACGGGCTGAATATGGTAAGCAGATTGTGTCGATGGTGTCGACACAATTGTAGCATCTTTATGGCAATAAGGGATTTGGGGCTCGCAGCATCAGACGCATGATGTAGTTTGTGTCAAAATTTATTAACTAGAATGTTGTTACAACGTAACCATCCGAAATAAGCCGACTTGTTCATTACAAAAAAACTCGCAAGTGTCTACTCGCGAGTTTTTTTGTAATAGAAAGGAAGGGTTGTTGTATTTCTTCTTGGTTTGAATTGTCAGTTAACCCAACTTCAACATATTCTCCCTAAAACCTCCCTATAATTCAGGCCCTTCATTTTTTTCACATTGTTCGTGGGTACTACAGATTTTCCAAATCCGCTGAATTTGACTGATGAAGGCAATACCTTCGGAAGGGGATGGAAGTATAGTGAAGCAAGCGGTATATCTCTGCGGCTTTATCGGTCGGTTCGGAACACATGCGCAGCGTGACGTGTTCACCCATTGCATTGGTTCCCTCGGTCGTTATGGCTTTCTGGGTGGAAAGGATGCGCTTGAGTTCCGTCCAATAATGAGTGATACCCTGCAGTTTAAGCTTATAGCGGATAGTGTTGACTATCCAATAAGCCAGCAAGCCCAAAAATAGATGAGCATCGGCACTATCGTCTTTCTGATGATAGCTGGGACGAAGGTTCAAGTCGGTTTTGAGTTGGCGGTTCGAGGTCTCTATTTCGCGGATCAGGTTGTAATACTCCCACGTTGCCTTTTCATCAAGTGTAGGAACATTGGTGCGCAAAAAGTAAGTACCGAAGCTCTGTTCCTGCGTGTCTTCCGAGAGGATTATCTTCCAGCGTATATCGCCCATGTGATTGGGATTTTCTTCAGACTCCCCAATACGCCATTCTCGCATATTTTGCACCCGTTGGAATGGCATAGACATGACAAGCGGTTTGGGCGAGGCTTTGGATGATGCAGAACTGGAGGGTAACGTTATCGGGCAATTGCAAGATGCGGTCGCTTTTGTTCGGAACAATTCACACCGAAGATGGTGGAAAGAAGATGATTATCGGGAGGAACTGCCCGATTATCCAGAACATTCCGTAACAGAAGTAATATGTAACGCTATCATTCACAGAGATTACATGGAGTTTGGTAGCGAAATACACATTGATATGTATGATAACCGAATGGAGGTGTATTCCCCAGGCGGTATGTTTGATGGACGCTTGATACAACAACTTAACCCTATGACTGTACCATCGAAACGTCGCAACCCTTTGCTCGCTGATTTCTTTCATCGCTTAAAGCTTATGGAGCGTAGAGGTAGTGGTATGAAGAAGATTATAGGTGAATATAAGCGGTTTGAGATTTTGGAGAATTATCATGCTCCAGAGTTCAGTTCCAATGCTTCTGAATTTCATGTTACCATGTGGAACCTCAATTATGCCATGGATGTCATAAAAAATAATCCTCATGTCGTAAAAGCACCCGAAGATGTCGTAAAAGATGTCGTAAAAGAGACAGGAGATGTAGTAAAAGCCAAAGCTAATGTCACAAAAGAATTTGTAAAGGCTCAGCGACAAATCTATAAATTGATTTCACAAACGCCTCAAATCAATGCCACGCAAATGTCTGAGAATATGGGCATTTCCCTACGCCAAGTACAGCGATACCTTAAAAAACTTTCGGACCTTAAATTGATTGTCAGAGAAGGAGGTCGCAAAAATGGTATTTGGAAAATATTGGATGAAGAATATGAAGGTTTCTTCAAAAGAATCTAAAAAACAACAAATGGGGTTGGGTAATTTCCATATGCGGAACCATCCAGCCCCATATCGTATTATGTTGTCAATACGGCCTGCATGAGATGCTTACTAAGAACCAGAACCCCATAAACGAAATCGAGTAGGAGGTAAACACTAATCATAGGTGTTTATCTCCTACTTTCATGTTTACCGACCTCTCACACCACCGTACGTGCCGTTCGGCATACGGCGGTTCCTATTTTGGGTGCCATTCGAGATATTCACCCATTAAAGTAACATATCCTGCTCTTCGCAAGTTCTCATTGGTGATAGCCCTATTCAATATGTAACTTCCCAATGTTCGCCAATAGATCTTGCGAGTGTTACCCCATTGGTAGGCTTGATACTGTGGTATTCCACAACGAATGAGATTTGTTACTTTCGTCTTGACTTTCTTCCAAGCTTTCCATATACACATACGTATTCTACGCCTTAACCACTCGTCTGTCTCAAGAAGCAAGCGTCGCATTTCTGCAAGGTAATAATAGCCTATCCACCCTCTTATATACTCTTTCAGTTTCTGTTTTCTCTTGGCATAGCCCCAACCATTACTACGACTCGTCAATGTCTTTAGTCTTGACTTCATCTTCTGCTTAGACTTGGGATGAACCATAAGTTTGCATTTGCCTTTCATCACATAAAAGGAGTAACCTAAGTATTTCACTCCGCGAACATAAGACACCACGGTCTTTTCATTGTTCACCTTCAGATGGAGTTTGCTCTCTATAAAATGGGTGATTGATGCTTTCACACGTTTTGCAGCCCTCTTTGACTTGCAAAATATCAGCGCATCGTCTGCATAACGCACAAAGGGGTGTCCTCTATGTTCAAGTTCTTTATCCAATTCGTTGAGCATTATATTACTCAACAGGGGACTAAGTGGACCTCCTTGCGGAGTACCCTCCTCGTTCATTTCGAACACTCCATGGTTCATCACACCACTACGAAGATATTTGTGTATAAGACTGATTACTCGGCCGTCCTTTATCGTACGGCTGAGTATTTCTATGAGTTTACTATGACTTACGGTATCAAAGAAGCGTTCAAGGTCTAAATCTACTACGTAGACATACCCACCGTTTACTATCGTCTGTGCTTTGTGCAGTGCGTCATGGCAGCTTTTTCGAGGACGGAAGCCGAAGCTTGACCTCGAGAATTTGCGCTCATAGTGGGGCATCAGTGCTTGGTTTATGGCTTGTTGCACTAACCGGTCTACCACTGTGGGTATTCCTAATAGGCGTTTCTTGCCATTGTCTTTGGGTATCTCTACCCTCTTGACTGGGTTCGGATGGTATGAACCGTCAAGCAAAGAACTTATTAGCAATTCCTTATTGGCTAAAAGCCATAGAAGCAGTTGTTCACATGACATTTTGTCGATACCGCCACATCCTTTATTCCGCATCACGCATTTATATGCTCGATTAAGATTTTCGGGATTAAGAATTTGCTCTAATACATGTTCTTTGTCGAATGGTACTTCCACGATGTTGTCTTCGTGTATCCACATGAAAATCTGCACTCCCTCATACCATTCAGTTTCCGACCTATCTCTCCGAGGGGTAGTCATTGGCTTGAGCCATTGTTTTCTGCATTCTACCTTTCATTTGGTACATTTCAATTACTATCGTTTAATTATTAGGTTCAGCCCTTCATGTGAAAATATCGACTGTCACATTACTATGGCTTCGGCTGACTTCTTACGGCAAGCTTTACTCCATGACTTTCGTAGAAGAATAACTATTCGTCATGTCCGTAAGACCTCCTCGGATAAGGGCATTATCTTTCCATCTTATACCCACTTCATTTACACCAACCGTTCCGAATAGCTATAGGGCTTGACTTGTGTGGCAACCTTACCCACGGTCATATGCCTTATATGAAGTTTCTGTTCGTTAGGTCTGATGTTTGCCGCCGGCTTCCTTCAGATTTCACCTCACGATGAACCCCCTTGCTATTGGCTATACAATTCCTGCTATTAGGGCTTGTTAGGGACTTGCACCCGTTAGATAATGCTCATGCCGAGCGTACCACAATAAAGCCTAGACGATTCACATCGTCTAGGCACATCCTAAATAAATCTAAATAATTACTTTCTGCGTTTTGTTGGCCCTACTTTGACCTTTTCAACTACAGTTGTGCTCGGGTGCTTTTGCGCGTATTCGATAGATACAAATTTACCAGTTTCTGCACTTCTGCCTTTTTCTACAGTTTTTGCCATATTCTGAATTTTGAAGTTGATACTATGCGGTGACCTACCGTTTCCGCTACGATACACTTAGGTGTTGTATGCCATTCTTTGTTCATTTCATCAAGTTTTACCTTGTATGTGCTTCAGGACAGCAAAAGAAACATCCGTCAACATTACTATAGTGTTTCTTTGCCTCTCTTACAGCCTCCTTACCATTTGCGAAATATCCCAAAAAGATTCGATTTTCTACTGATGGCAAATACCTGCAACTTGATGCATGGACTTCATGTTCACCCGTAGGTTGGGCAATTTTGTTTACATAGTAAAAATCACTCATAATAAAGAAAGTCAACTCTCTGGTCCGTTAGCCAGGGTTTTAATTTCGAATTGACTCCACAAAGATATGAACTTTCCTTCTTTCAAACAAATATAAATGTGAAAAAATCACATTTTGAATTTGAATTGCAGAGAATAAAGCCGTAAAAAAACTTGCTGTATTGAGAAAACTTCTCTATATTTGCAACGGGTTTTATTACATAACTAATAAGATAATGTATGCTACAGCAATTTATAGTTGAGAATTTCCTCTCTTTTAAAAACAGGGAAATCTTCTCTCTTCAACCTAGTAAAGGCACGTTAAAAAAAGAACATAAAACAGAGTCCATTAAAGGACAGTGGGCGTTAAAGTCTGCTGCAATGTTTGGAGCGAACGCAGGCGGAAAGAGTAACTTCGTCAAAGCCATTGAGCTAGGGAAAAAACTTGTTTTAAGAGGAACTAGGACAGATGACTTAATAGATTTCTATCCCTTTCGGTTAAGTTCTGAGAATAAGAAAAAGGATACGACTATTATTTATCACATACTCTGTGATAATAAAAAATATGAATATGGTTTTAGCTACAACGCAGAACAAATAAGTTCTGAATGGCTTAAACAAATAAATAAAAGCAACGATTGTATTATTTTTCAAAGAGAAACAGAAAAATCAGGATTTGATATTTCATACTTACTTAAACTCAATCCCAAAGAAGAGGAATCACAATTCTTGTCTTTTCTAGCAAAAGCAACGCCACAAAGACAATTGTTTCTTCATGAAGTTATGAGTCGTAATATTCATGAGAATGTGTCAAATATTAAAGATTTGGACTCTGTTATTAATTGGTTTGTAAATTCTCTAAAAATAATATTCCCAGACACACCGTATAAACAGGGTGTACTACTTAAAGCAGCTGATGACAACGAATTAAAACGTGGCTTTGGAGCACTTTTAAGATACTTCAATACAGGCGTTGATGGAGTAAAATTAATCGAAGTACAATTTGAAAAACTTGGAATTCCACAAGACTTGCAACGTGCAATTAAGACAGATTTATCAAAATCCAATACAGACGAAGCATTTGGAACCCTACGCTTTGATGATAATTTGTATTTAATCAACCTGATTGATGGTGAGATAAAGGCTAAAAAATTGATGACAGTTCATAAAAAGATAGATGATACAGATGTGGAACTTTTCTCTCTAGGCGATGAGAGCGATGGTACAAAACGTTTATTTGATTACATTCCACTTATTTTAGATTTGATTCAAGGTGGAAAAGTCTTTGTTGTTGATGAAATGGAACGTAGTCTACATCCTGCACTTATTCAACAAATAATTACTTTGTTTTACAAGTATTCAAAAGATGTTTCTAGTCAGTTAATTTTTACCACGCATGAGAGCTCTTTAATGAATCAGAAATTGTTCAGAAAAGACGAAATCTGGTTGATGAAGAAAAGTAGTAATGGGATTAGTTCATTTGGAAGAATGGATAATTTATACAATGTACGCTTTGATAAAGCGTTACAAAATAGTTATCTTAATGGAGAATATGGAGCAACACCTATATTTGAAACCGAAGAAGAAATAAGCAAATTATTTTCAACTTTCAAGTAACCAGTAAACATAATGACTAGCTTTATTTCTAAGTTTTTACTAACTACCACTGTGACTACTCCAACTTTTTTGTCACTTGGTTTAATCGGAGTAATAAAAGATAGTGAGAACTATTTCCTAGTGTGGAATGATATGCTAACAAACGCTAAGATACCTACTAGTTTTGAATGGTATAGCATAAATATCAGCTTTGTATTTATGCTAATATGCTTTATCAGCATTAAAATATTTCTATGCCAAAAGGAAAAGAAACGCAAAGAAGGAAAAACGATAAAAGTACAATCTTATTCAAATCTATCTCAGAATAGTGCTGATCAGGTAATGTCATCTATAATCCCTTGGTTGACAATATTTGCCGACAGCCTTAATTTTACGGTGTTATTTGTATGTGTAATACTTCAATGTTGTTTTATCGCAGTTGCAAGTTACAATAACACTAACTATAATTTACTTTGTTCAATATGGGGATATCGTTATTATGAAGTACATACCGAAGAAAACACCTATATTCTCATTTCTAAAAGATGTATTAGGAACAAGAATCAAATTAAAAAATTTGTTGAGGTGACCGATTATATGGGTTTAATAATTAATGAAAAGTAATATGAGCCAATTTTACGCATTGATGCACGACTATACGGTAAAGTATATTCCTCTCAAGGAAGATATTACAACTGAAATTAAAAACATATTCATAAAAGGAGGAGCAATATTAAAGCCTGAAGGTATAGAAGAGGATATATTTGACGGTGATATCATAAGTCGGCGTGGAGAAAATATCACGTATGTCAATTATGAATTACCGGAAGATTTTGCTCGCATCCCAGACAACCAAGCTGATATACCCGAATATAATATTGATGAAGATACACCCAGAAGTATCTTTTATTATGATGAGGGAAAGTTTTACTTTCAAGCTTTTAATAAAAAAAACGTGCTACAACGTAAAATGGTCCTACATTATGAGTATGGAAACATTTTTGCTAAAATGAATACTTCTGCCTTTATCGTAGAAGATAAAATTCATGCAATATATGAAAATGGAAAATTGTACTTTCAAAGTTATACAATAGCAAATCAAATATTTTCGCTAATAGATTTCGTTACAGAAGCCACAAATACAGAAATTGAATTATTTGGCGAAATAAAAGGTATTGATGTAAGTGCAGAGAACATAAAACATATTGCAAACATAAAAACTCGTCGACTCATAAAATTATTATCTAGCACAAACAACATTACTACTTTTATGCGAAAGGCATCTCGAACGAAAACAAGTCTTTTAAAGAAATATGGAATCAATGCACAAATTAATGGGAACAATGAGTTAGTGTTACCGACCAATAATGTTGTTGAACTAAATCGTACTTTAGAATTTCTTAATGAAGATATATTTAGAGGTGTTATCACAGATAGCCTTTATCATTCAAATTCCAAGAAAAAAGACAATCACTAATCATGAGGGAGAAAAACAAAAAAATTCGGCTCTACCGATATTGTCCGTGGATGAGAGGCATGGCTGCTAGCCAAAATATCCTACTACAACGGAACAGATAAAAAGGTTTTTGTACTTTTGCATCATGGCAAAGAAAAGTAATACAGCATTGGCATACGAAACCCTATTGGGCATCATTCTTCCTGCGGGTATCCTTGAAGCATTTGAATGAAGCGTTTGAAGTCAGCAAAGTTACAGAAGAACATACTGGCATAATAGAGGAAACAGGTTTGGAACGTCGCATCATCCATATTCATCTTGATGAGCGTGACCTTCGTTCAAAGGAATGGCATGACCTCCGTCCCATTGGCTTCACTGAAGCGCATTGTATCAATGACTTCCCCATCCGTGACCGTAAGGTAGTGCTTCACGTCCGCAGACGCAGATGGCTTGACGAGAATGGAAAGAACGTGATACTTCCACACGAGAGTCTCACAGCAGTAGGCACCAGCTACTCAAAGGAGTTCGCTGATGTCTTAAAAAAATATTTGGATACCTTCCTGATACCGGCCGCTCCCTGGAGCGATACTACAAAATAAACGGTGAGACACTGGAAAAGAATTACAAGAAACACTTGAGCGGTTTTCGTGAGTAGAACCAGCTTGAACATGCGGGCAACTGTATACTGTTGGAAGAGAACATAGGTGAGCATATGAGTATAGACGAGAGTATGCATGCAAGGGATCTGTTCACTTTCCTTTCCAACAAGGACGGCCATGGCAAGAAGGGTACCCTTGTCGCTGCTGTACGGGGAACAAAAGCCTCGGAAGTGGTTTCCATATTGATAAAGATACCTGAAGATAAGCGATTGGCTGTCAAGGAGGTAACGATGGACTATTCCGACTCCATGTATTCCATTGTTACGCAAGTTTTCCCAATGCATCGATTGTCATAGACTGCTTTCATATCATGAAGAACCAGTGCGATGCCCTTGACTGCATACGCATGAGATTCAAGCGCAAGGCCATTGCCGAGCAGAACAAGGAGAAGAAGGAATTCAACCAGAAAAAGAGAGAACGCAAAGCAGCAAGAGCCAGATACAGCAAGAGCCAGATACAGCAAGTCCCATCCCAAGAAACGGGGGAGAAACGTGGAAGGCCAAGAAAGCGTGCCAACGAGAAATATGTGCCTACCGAATTGTCCAATGGTGACACCAAGGTGGAACTCTTTACTCGTGTAAATAGGGTTCTTCCCCAAAGCGGTGAAAAATGGAGCGAAAGCCAAAAGAACAGAGCCAATATGGTATTTGAATTTACACCTAAACTGAAAGAGACATACTCTTTGGTATGCAAACTCCGTACTATTTTCAGAAATAAGAAATTGACGAAAGAAACGGCAAGGACAAAATTGCATGAATGGTATAAGGAAGTGTCTGCTAGCAGAATAATAGAGATGATTTCTGCCATGAAGACACTCAAAACCAAGGAAGATGAAATGCTAAACTACTTTGTCAATCGTGCTACTAATGCTGCAGAATCACTCAACTCCAAGATGAAAGGATTCAGATCTGAACTTAAGGGTGTACGTGACCTACCTTTTTATCTGTTCCGTTGTAGCAGGATATTTGGCTAGCAGCCATGCCTCTCATCCACGGACTTTATTGGAGACTTTTCAATACGGTCTACATGGGATGCTTACTAAGAACCAGAACCCCATAAACAATAAGCAAAAGCGTGCAACTCATTGAGTTGCCGCTTTTGCTTATTGTTTATTATGTGTTTACCTTTTATGCTTACTTCACCTCCTCAAATATAAAGTATATTGATAATCAGTTAGTTACTGTTATCAAGATACAAATGATATGCAAATGTAAGTATAAAACCATATAGAAAAAGTACAAATGGACATTACTTTGTATGATAACATCCTTTTCTACAGATTAAGGGTTAACACAATGTTATACTACTGATATTCAGCATATTGAAGCTGTTCTTCCTTGCATTCAACAAAGAGTGTTAAATTATATTAAATCCTACAGGGCAATTATGATTCGTGCAAAGATAATATTTTGCAGTCAAAGGAAGAAAGACTTCTTGAACCACTTCTATGGTTCTATACTTCTGTTTCTGACGTAAGCTGACCCGTACGGTTTTCGGGTTTTAGACGGACATATATACAGTTTACTTTAGGTTAGCATATATATAAGAGCTAACCAAGGTAAACTAAAGTGTTTTTGTCCTGTAGATACTGCACTTTGTGGACTCTTTTCTCCTTTGACTGCAAAAACCTCTTATAGCCTTATCTCCACCTATAACGTCACTTCACACTGCTGTACCATGCAGTCTGCCATGTACCACCCCATCGGGCTTTGATAAGAATTGTGTTGCAAAGGTACCTGTCATGGCGTTCATCCTGCAAGGTCGGTGCCTGTGGTTTGTCCGTGAAATCTCCACGCTCTGATTGTGGCAGAGGTAGTATTTGACGGCAAAACCTTGCATTGATGAGCCATAACACCTTTTGGGGCAACATAATTCTTTAATCAATCCCGATGGTAGTTGGTTCTACATAAGGGAAGAAAATAAAAATTTTATCTTATGGCTAACATTTGCGACACTCAGTACAAGGTGACAGGCTCACGCAAAGCCGTGGCAGACCTTTGGAACACACTCCAAGAGTTGGAGGTGAACAGTAATAATGTGTATCTGTATCTCTTGGCAGAACACTATGGCATTGACTACGAGAAGAAAGGCATCTCGGTGAGAGGACACATCTATTGGGCAGAGTATGAGGAGAACATGGAAGACGATTATGCCCTCTTGTCCTTTGACACCGAAAGTGCTTGGTCTTCATGCGACTTGTTCTTTGAGGAGGTGAACAAGGCACTTGGCGATGAACTTTCAATCAGTTGGCGAGAGGTTGAGCCAGGTTGCGACATCTTCTATACGCACGATGAGAACGACTTCTTCCCCGAAGAGTGCTACGTCACTGCATACGGAGAACTCTTTGAGGATTGTGAGGGTGCTTACTCCACCTTTGGTGATGCTATCAAGTTGTGGTGTGAGAAGACTGGTGTCTCACAGGACGGAAGAAGCGAACAGAAGATGATTGACTTCATCAATGAATACGAGTATGAGGCAGAGGACACGAATTTCTGCATCAATCCAATCACATTCGGCTAACAAGGAGGAACGGATATGGCAACGATAGACATGGAGCAGTTGGACGGCGTTGTAGGGTGTTTCTGCACCTTGCTTTATCCCCGAAGAGGTCAGACAGAGGGAACGATTGTCGAGGACTTGGGTTGTGAGGTCATTGTCCAGCTCATCAACGGCAAGGAAGTGACGGAGTACAAGGATGATGTTGTCATCTGTGAATAATCAGGAGAGAGTCTGTTGGCTATGTGGCTTGCAGACTCTTTCTTCCTTTGACTGCAAAAACTCTTTTAGGACAATCCTCCAATGAGGTTATGGCTGTTGTAACTGAAATACCTTGGGAGCAAGTTGTGCGGTTTGCTCACTTGCTCCAGTCCTGTTATAGAAGCGATGCTTCGACACCTGTATAGCGATACGTCGCCAAAGTCCCTTCGCCGTTTTAAGCGTCTCTGTACCTTGTTATAGGAATGGTCATTTCGCCTTTTGGTTTTACTCGTCTGTCTTTTGCGACTCTTCCTTGTCGGACACAGAACTTGGTCTTAGCATGATGACAGTGCTATCGCCAATCCTCTGATGTCTGTCCTCTTTTGGCTTGATGCCTCTATTGCTAAGCTGACCCTTAGGCTTGTCGTTCATCGTGCATCAGTGTTCATGCTCCTCACTCTTCTGATGATACAGCTGTAAGGTCGGATTTCCCGCTTCGTTTCTCCAGGCATACAGCCATAGCAGTGCCCCTGTCTGTTGCATACGGATTGCCTCCTTGCTTACAACCTTTGTTCCATTGTTTGGCCCCGTCTTTTTCTGAATTGAGCTATTTGAAAGCCACTTATTTTTACCATGCAAAGGTAGCGTGATGCTGCGAAGGACTTCCTCCTTCTTGTGTGGCCGCTATCGCTGTGACCAATAAAATAGTGCGTAATCTTCCTTTTTCTCCCTTACCGCCAACGACAAAAAGAGTATTGCGAACGATTTTCATGGTGCTTCCCACATGGTGCCACATCCCTGCTTTTGAATGCATGTAAAAATTAAGTTTCACTTTTAAATTCAATTCAAAATGAAAAAGATCGAGAACAACTTCACAGTTTCAGGTTTCGTAGGTAAGGATGCAGAAATCCGTCAGTTCGCAAACGCCAGCGTAGCACGCTTCTCATTGGCAGTAGGCCGTCAGGAGAAGAACGGCGAGGAAACCAACCGCGTATCGGCTTTCATGAATATGGAGGCATGGCGCAAGAACGAGCACACCGAATCATTCGACAAGCTCACCAAGGGCACGTTGCTCACCGTCGAGGGTTTCTTCAAGCCAGAGGAGTGGACAGACAAGGATGGCGTGAAGCACTCCAGAATCATCATGGTTGCAACCAAGTTCTACGAGTGTCCCGACAAGGAGGAGACTCCTGCGGAAGAGCCGGCCAAGCCAGCAACCAAGAAAGGCAAGAAATAGCCTTTCCTCTCCATAACAAGGCGACCTTCGGGTCGCTTTTGTTTTGCTCAGGGACATCAATCTGCTGTTATAGCGTGTGATAATCTTCTCTAATAACAACCATGTGCATTTATTAACCATAACGGCAACGCCGTCTTCCTTTATTCTAACCACTTCGTCCCTCACCATTTGCGAAACGTCACCAAGATGGTTGGCATACAGATATTCCCGGCTGATGGCGACAAAGTCGCTATTAGCCAAGAAAGACAGTATGCCAAGGTCTGAACGCGAGAGGACTGCCATCTATGCCACAAGATGCCGAAGCCGAGGCTTCTGATAATTGTGTCCTTTACTGGCTATCCACTCGCCTTGATATTCAGACCGTCAATCTTGCGACAGCTTCACTACCCACCCACACCTGCTTTACTATTCTTCTTCTCTTTGACTGCAAAATATTTTCTGTTATAAGCGGTGGTTTCGTCCAAGTGCGTTGTATCGCTTCGCCCCACACCTTCAGAACGGCATTACTGTACGGACACCGCACGAATCCCATGTGACAGGCAGCCAACAATGTCACTATCAGAAACTGACACTTCTGATAACTGCCTTTATTGCTGTCTGGCTGTCCCATTATCGGGCTTCGGCAATGTCCGTGTAATGCCATTCTGCCCACCCATACCACCTTTACCACTAATCAACTGTTTTACAATTTCTCTTCTGCTATACAAGAGGCAGTTCTTGTCCACTCAGGCATATTGAATGTGGCAGACATGTCTGCTACGTCCAATCTGCCTCAGTGTCCTGCGGCAAGGACAAGGCACATTTGTCATGCTGACAGGAGTGCCCGATTTGTCCGTTGCGCAACTGTCTCTTCTTGCCTGATATACGTTACTATCTACTTCTAAATTATACTGCTTTGCCCCACGCCTTTGCGAAGCGTTACATGGTCTGTCGTCATACAGACATCCTTGGCTGATGGCAACACGTTGCTATTAGCCAAAGCTGACAGTATGCCGAAGTACCGACGCGAGAGAATTGTCTGTCCGTGCTACAAGCTATCAAGGCTGAAGCTTTGATGACTTGCATCCCGGTCAGCCAACACACTCGCTTTATGTCGGTACAGCAGACCTGCAAACACTTCACTGCCCACCCTTACTGTTTCAATCTTTCTTCTTACCTCTTTATATATAACACATCATTCCTCTTGCAGCCAATATCAATAATCTTCTTCCAATCAGCGCAGTGGTAGGCATATTTCCTGCAAAGTTAGCCGCGTCTGAGACAATCGTCAAATTCTGCTTGAGGTCTTGTGACTGTGAACAATCTTCCTTTTCCTCGGAAAAGAGTATTCTTCACACATAATTTGTCTTTATGTCTTTTCTTGCGGCTTGTGGGAGCAGAAAATATCCCTCCACAGGCTGAAAGGTCTCGAAAGGAGGGAAGAGAAAGAAACGGTTAAGCGAACGCAGAGGGAATTTATTCACTATGCTGAGCGTAAGTTTCTTCAACGTAGTTAAACAAGTCCAGCGACATGGGCGACAAACTTATTTGTATCACTAAAAATAGAAAGGCAATGAAGATTATCATCCTGCATGATGCTGACGCACGCATCGAGTATCTTGACGTAGCCGACCACCTTCTCGGCTCAGACATCGAGGAGTTCCTCACCAGACAGGGCTTCTCAGTGAACAACATCACATGGCTTGTCACATCGGCAGACCATATCCCAGTGGTTTACCACAAGTATGACATCGACTGCAAGACCGGCGAGGCAACCCACACCAAACGAGAGGCAGAACTGCAAGACCTCACTATCCACGGACAACTCCAGGCATTGCAGCACCGGGAGCAGGACGAGCTGAAAGCGGCTCTTCGCAAGTACGGCACGGAGGTGGACGGAGGCTTTGAGGTGCATTTCGAGGGAGAGCAGCCCATCGTGGCAGGTTATCTCTTTGACGAGCCTCGTGACATCGTCATAGACGCAGCACGTTTGGATGCCGACGGAAACTTGTCGCTTCTTGGAGAGGACAAGGAAGTGAGGGATGGACAATACGACATAGAGCCAAGCGACATATTTGGCGGTCAGTTGGACTATGTCACGTCGAGTATAGGTGCATGGATGAAGTAGGAGCATGTATGACCCAGTGCATCGTATATGACGAGACGACCAAGGAGAGCGAGACCTTTTGCTCATTGACCGCAGCCAAGAAGTGGATGCGAGAGCGCATCAAACAGAAGCATGAGGTAAGCGGACAGAAGTACAGAGTCTATTCCGACGGAGAGTTTGTTAATTGCGGCTCTATCAGTCTCACAGGCAGCAACAAGTCTTTTGTCGCCAATACAAGGCAGACGAAGAAAGGATATTAATAACAAGGTAACGGCAAGCCTAACCAACTTGCCACACATATATTGATATGGAAAAGCAAATATTGAGTTTTAATGACTTGCCATCAGCATTGTCATTAGTAATAAACAAGCTGGAGATTTTAGAAGAAAAGTTTTCCACACTAATGACTCAAATTCAGCCCGATAAGGGATTGGAATGGCTTAGTGTTTCCGAATTGAGTGAGTATCTCCCTACCCATCCAGTTGAACACACAATCTATTGTTGGACAAGCAATAAACAAATACCATTCCATAAGAAGGGGAAACGTATCATGTTCCTCAAATCTGAAATTGATGAGTGGATGCAAGATAACAAGAGTAGGTCACGAGCAGAAATTATGAATGAAGCAATAGCTTATGTTCAATCAACAAGAAAAGTCATTTAAATAACAAGGTAACGGCAAGTCTAACCAACTTGCCACTATAACATTTTCACATTATGATTTACACTCACACTATCGGACGCATCGGAGCAAAGGATTGCCGCGTCATCACAGGTACACACGGAACATTCATGGCTGTTGACATCGCAGTGGACGACTACAGTAAGGGCAAGCAAATCACCACTTGGGTAAGGGTGAAGAGCAGCAAGGAGAACCATATCCGTTTGGCTGAATACCTCACCAAGGGTCGTATGGTGCTTGTGGAAGGCACACTGACTTCTTCCATTTGGACAGACCGCAACGGAGAGAACCACATACAGCATAGCATCATAGCTGACTCCATCGCCTTTGTCAATGCAGGGAAGAAGGATGCAACCGACACACCTGCAACAAAGGCACGCAAGGCAGCCAAGGCAGAGGGCGAGGCTCCCGTACCGCCAGCCGATGCACCGCAGGACAAGAGCGAAGACCTTCCCTTCTGAGGGTAGTATCAACTGAGAGTAGTACGTACTAATCGTAGTAAATCCGCTTTTACTATGGTTAGTATGTACTATCAGTAGTAGAATAGTAAAGTAGTATTCACTAATAGTAGTATCATGTTATGACACAGATAATTGCAGTATTAAATCACAAGGGTGGTGTAGGGAAAAGTACGACCGCAGTAAGCCTTGCGGCAGCTCTGCAACTGAGTAAGAAGAACGTCTTGGCTATTGACATGGATGGACAAGCCAACCTCACGGAAGCCTTGGGATTGTCCATCGAGGAAGAACAGACAGTCTATGGCGCAATGTGTGGACAGTACACCTTGCCGTTGGTCAAGTTGCACAACGGCATCACCGTCTCACCCTCATGCCTTGACCTGTCTGCGGCTGAGTTAGAGCTTATCAGCGAGCCGGGACGGGAGCTTATCTTGAAGGGACTTATCACCAAAGCCATCGCCAAAGAGCATTTCGACTACATCATCATCGACTGTCCACCGTCATTGGGCTTGCTGACCTTGAATGCCCTCACCGCAGCCGACTACATCATCATCCCTGTTCAAGCGCAATACCTTGCCATGAGAGGTATGGCAAAGTTGATGGACATCATCCGCATCGTTCAGGAGCGGCTCAACTCCAACCTTAAAGTGGGCGGCATCGTCATCACCCAGTTCGATCGCCGCAAGACGTTGAACCGAAGCGTGAGGGAAATCGTCAATGACAGTTTTCACGAGAAGGTTTTCAAGACCGTCATCCGTGATAATGTGGCTTTGGCAGAAGCACCCATCAACGGCAAGACTATCTTTGAGTATAATCCCAAATCCAATGGTGCCAGTGATTATATGTCTTTGGCAAAAGAAGTGTTAAACTTAAAATAGCATAGCCATGAGCAAGAGCAGTATGTTGAAAGAGGGAATGAAAGGCGGTCTCAACGGACTCCTTTCTTCCACAAAGAAGCCGAGTAAGGAGCAGATAGTCACAGAAACTACACCAGCACCACCTGTGTCTGTTTCTGAGACTACCGAAGTGCCGGTGCATTGCAATTTCCTTATCAACAAGAGCATCCACACGAGGATGAAGTACCTCGCCATCAAGAAAGGGATGTCCTTGCGTGATATTGTCAATGAGGCAATGACAGAATACCTAAAGCGGCATGACACATGAGTGCCGCGCGGTATCATCGCCGAACAGACGATGATACCGCTATCTCTTCTATAAACAGACTTTACTATCCGTAGTATGGTAGTAAAAACTATTCGACTATTATACTATTCGTAGTCGATACTACTTTTAGAAAATACTATCCAACTCATTTTTAGGGCAATAGTTTTCTCTGCTTGTAGGACTGTCTCCATGCTGATAAAAGGCAATGTCGTTCCCTATTACAAGATTTTCTCTTTTTCCCTCATATCAACTATCGTCCTTCCCCATATACAGCTTCGCCCCACGCCATCCCGCCCGTTTCCTCTTTTACATAACAGATTTCTTTTCGCCTGCCTTGCCGCTGCGGATATTGTTTTGCAAAGGTAATGCTGGCGATTGTTCAAACACCAAATCGTCCATTGCATTTGACCGAAAAATCTTCCTCTGCGTGCAGAGCGTATTTTTCGCTCCCGATTTGGCTTTTTGATCGCCATCACTCTTGGAAAGCAAAAAATATCCCTTGGGCAGGCAGGAAAAGCCTCCGAAATAAGGGAAGAAAAAACATAAGAGCAATGGCACACAAGAATGACTATCAAATCCAAAAGCAGTTAGACAAGCCTCAGACTTGGTTCTGCAAATACTATCCCGCACGCATCCGCAATGTGGGTGAGAAGGAGATTGCCGACAGACAATTAGTGTTTGACTTCAAGGACGGAAGAGCCTACGAGGAAGTGGCGCAGCGCACCGCAGAGAATATGCTGACACTCTACGGCAAGGGTTGCGTGAACATCGTCTTCGCCCCCGTTCCAGCATCCACAAGCGAGAGCAACGAACTCCGCTACAAGGCTTTCTGCCACAGGGTGTGTGAATTGACAGGAGCGGAAAACGGCTACGAGCACGTGAGGGTATGCGGAGAGCGTAAGACCATCCACGATAACCGCAAGAACGAGGATGAAGTCCGCAAGGCGAATGTCGTTGAGTTTGATGAGCCGTTCTTCGACAACAAAATGGTGTTGGTCTTTGACGATGTGATAACCAAGGGTCTCAGCTATGCCAAGTATGCCAACCAACTCGAAAGGCTCGGGGCATGTGTTATTGGCGGTATGTTCCTCGCACGCACACATTATAAAGTAAGGTAAAGTATGACAAAGTACGACAAGGCAGTGTCCGTATGCTTCAGCGGACACCGCAGCGTACCTTTCGCCAAGCGGAGGGAGTTGAAGCAATGTCTCAAATCGGAGATAGCCAAGGCGTATGCCGACGGCTACCGGTATTTCTATTGTGGCATGGCAATGGGATTTGACCTGCTGGCGGCAGAAGCCGCCCTTTCGTTGCAATGCGAGTTGAAGGACTTGCAGGTGATAGCCGTTGTGCCGTTCCGTGGTCAGTCTGACCGGTGGAGCAAGGAAGAGCAAGCCAAGTATGATGCCATCCTGCGCATCGTGGATGACGTGGTCGTATTGAGCGAGCAATACTACAATGGCTGCCTTCTGAGGCGCAACGACTATATGGTCAACCGCAGTTCACGTCTCATAGCCTACTTCGATGGCAATCCCAAGGGCGGCACGTTCTACACCGTCAGAGAAGCCAAGAGGCAGGGATTGGACATAGTGAATCTTCATAATAGTGTATAACCCATAAAACAGAAAATGCTTATGGACGATATTGTTGCAATCATCGTTTGCTACTTCGTGTTCGGAGCTTTGGGCAATGTGCTCAGAGCTTTGTTCGGCGGAGAGAGACGAAACGACTTCCGCCGTGACCGCTAAGCGTCTTTAAACCAAGATACGCTGACAGCCATACGTCTGCACCTTACCCCAAAAAGATGCAGCGGATAATTGTGTCCGTAGGCAAGGATATTCAGATTCCTCACCTTAACATTTTGATAAAAATAAAGATACTGCTGCCTATATTTCAAGACAGCAGTATAAACCTTACTCTGCAGGTGCCCATTTGCAACGCACAGGAGAGACGATTGCACCCTCTGCTTTCAGCTGCTTCATGGCTGCATCTACCTCTTTGCGGTCGAGACCGCTGAGTTCTGCGATTTTACCTGCGTTGAGAGGCTGACCAGCCTCTTTCATTGTTGCCAATACTTTTTCTTTTGCGTCCATTGTTTTGATGATTTGATGTTTTGTTTATAATCTTGTTATTAACTCTTGTATTTTGTCTTCCCTTATAATCTTCGGTTGTGCCTTACCTGCCAGAACGAGAATTTTCTTCCCGTTTCTGTAGATGTGCAGCTGTCTGCTTCGTACCACTGCTGTCAAGGTCTCATCATCCTGCATGGCTTGCCATATAGGATAATACACACCTTCTGGTTCAAACAACTTCTTCTGAAGGTGTGAGCACATGTTGGTTGTATCTATTGTCATATCGTTACGTCATATCATTAACATGATTCTGCCAGCTTCTTTTGTGAACATTTCAGGGAAACGGCAGATTGTTGCATACACCTGCTTGCTTGTCACAGGCTGACCGTCCTTTCTCAGGTGCAGCCTATGACGATTGATGGCATCGGCAATCTGGTCGGTTGTCATGCCGCCATTTCGCTTTACCATCACATATACTATGGCTTCTTCTATCTTCATCCTTTATTCATCTGTTTTTCAATCCATGCCATCAATACGGCAACAGCATATTCCTGTTCTTCCTTGGTCAGTGCCCTGCCTGCTGAGATGTGATGCCACTTGAAGAAGCATCCCCGGCAACAACAGCCAGTGGCATGTTGAGCCAGGAAAACAGGATGCCCACGCATGGGAGTCTGCTTGCCGTCGTTCGGTATGACAGCCGGAGCAAGTCTTTTTGCCACAAAGTCCTCTGCGTGTTTTCGTATCGTCGGCAATCCCTTTTCCATTACATACTCCCTGTCTTGCTTGGACAGATGGAACCGGCTGCGAAAATCAGACTTTGCCAATCTCTCAAAGAGATTCGTCAGGTCATACTCTTTCTTATCACCAGGAACGCTTTCTTGCGGCTCTTCCTCTTGGAACAACGATGGATATATGTATTTCTGTGACATCATTATCTGTTGCTTCTGATTTCTAATGTTATATCCATATATGACCGCTTGCCGTCTATATAGTCTGCATAGAGTATTTCTTCGCTTCTGCCTTTCAGAATATGGCACTTACCGCACAGCTCACAGTTGTGCAGACATCTCCATTCATTCAGAACGTAATCCAAACGTTCCTCTCGTGTAGATGATTCAATAGAGGGTGTGCTCATAATCAGTGTCTCCCACAGCGTGGTCAATCAGTGCCTGAAACTCTTCTTCCGTATAGTCTTCTTCCCAACCATACGTTACGTCCTTTATGCCCAAAGTAAACCCTAATGCCTCAGAATAGGATATGCCAATTTCAGCTGCAAGGTCTCTTGCCGCTTGAAAAATCTGCTCTTCTTTGCTTAAGGGCAGTTGTTTCGCTTTCTTATGTTTTTTCTTTGGTTTCCCCATTTGAGTATATTCGTTTAATAATCAGCGTTGATGGGCATCTTGAAATTCCTGTATTTCTTTCGGAGTTCCTCATTTTGCGCCTTCATTTCCTCATACATATCATTCAGTGCGTCAGGAAATCCCCATCCACAAGGGCTTGCCCAACGAAGGCATTGCTTGATTCGGGAATCATACTTGTCCCAAAGGTCATAAAGCACGATGTGGCGCAATGTCTTGTCGAAATTACTCTCAACAGAATCATAGAATTGCTCCCACATGTCTCCATAGTCATAAGTGAACTGACAGGCATTCTCCATATAGAACACCATCAATTCTGCGACTGAATCTTCCGAAGGCTTCAGTTTCTTGAAGTCGGACAATGCCTTGCGGCACACTGAGAAGCGTGTCTTTGGCTCTCTGTTTCTGCTCGGATAGAACTCTTCCCGTATGATGTGCTTATACTCTTCCAGCTTCTGGCCCTCATTCGGCTCTGCATAGAAGTCAAGATATTCCTTTGCCTCTTTCCGTGCAGAATAAAGTTCCAATACCATTTTTATTATTTCACTCTTGTCCATGGACATGAGGACAGACTTTAATTTAGATTTTGACATTTCTGCTCTTTTATCTTAAAAACGGGTCAATCGTTGCCAGCAACTCTGATTTCTGCATCACACCGCTCGTCCTCCACAACACTTCGCCGCGTCTGAACAGCATCAATGTGGGCACAGACTGTATGCCATACTGACTTGCAGTCACCCCATACTTGTCCACATCTACCTTGATGATGCGGATTCTGTCACCCAACACTTCCTTCACCTGCTCAAGGATGGGGTGCATCATCTTGCATGGCTGGCACCAGGTGGCGAAGAAATCGACCAAGACAAGTTGGTCACTTGATATAACGTCTTTGAATGTTTCCATTACGATTTTCTGTAAAATTATGCTATTTTCTTTCCTGTTATCTTACAATACTGCCCTGCAAATGTTAAAATCGAGAAGAATTCAATGAAAAACCTTCGTTATTTCAAAGAATATTCGTACCTTTGCAGCGCTCATCTATAGATAGAAGGAGTTTCGAGACCCGGTTGCCTTTGATGCAATTCGGGTCTTGCGTTTTATAGTGGTGTCTGCAATCTCTTTTTCATCTTCTTTTCCAAAGCCTTTAGTCCATACTCTTTGTTAAGATGGTATGCTGTCAACAGATAGAATCCGTTGCTACGTTGTTGTTCCAAGACAATAACATACTTTTCCACTTTATCATAGATGTATGTTTTCTTGACCTTACGCTTTTTGCCGTCCCTCTCTTCTATGGTAAATACATCCAGATTGTCTGGTGTCAATTCTCTCACATGGTGATTTATCCAATGAAGCCTTTGTGAACGAGCCATCTCGAATACTCGCTTTGGATAAGTCGTACCGTCTTCGTTCTCAACCATGATTTCTTCACAGGTAAGATGCTTGAACAATCTTGCCATGTCAATCTCGCCATCTGTCTTTATAGGATAGATGCGCCACCCTCTGAATGAGAATTGACAGTTATCTTCTATATCACGCTTGAATATTGCATGAAGATCATGCTCTCTTTCTCGTTCACTGAGATATGCCAGTTCCAGCAGCTCAGGGTATTTCTTGATAATATTCAAACTGCTCATTGGCTATTTCAGTGCGATAAAAAACAAATTAAACTTCTTTCTAAATTTGGGAGTTGTGGTGTTGAGACTGATATTACTGTGTTTTTTTATCTTTTCAATCAGCTTCATTTTGGCTCTCACCCTTCCTTCAACTTCTCCCTTTTCATATCTAAGGTTGTAGTTGATGGCTCCCATTAGAACATCTGCCAATTGGATGAAGACACTTTCGTGTGAACGTATAAACTGAAACCTGCCAATGGAAGAGTTGTATTCCATTATTTTTCTGAGCCTCTCCAGCTTATCGCTACTGCATGTGTCCTTGATATCCATATATATGTTATATGTATAATCCATGTCCATCTTGTGATGCAGCAATTGGTAGTACATGCGAAAGTAGAAATCATTAAACGTATAGTCTTCTCGTTTCTCGTCAATCTGACTCTTGTCAACAACCACAGCCCTAAATTCCATGTCATTCATAAAGAACCAGTCTATAAGCTCTGCATAGACTTTATACGTGGCCTCGTGGACATTTGTCCATTTCAGCTCATCACTATAGCCGTGCTTCTTCTTAATATCTTTTATGGCATCTTTTGCCATGCGGATTTGTGTGTATGCTATACTTGTACATCCCAAAAGCATGTAGGGATGACCGTCATGCACCATGTGGGTGCTTTCATCACAGTAGATGTTGAATGTCTTATTCATTGTATCTGTTTTTTGTTTATTCTTTATTCCTTTTCTTCAGCGGTCCACTATGAGGTCCACGGTTCAGCGTCACACCATGCTTGTTGAGTATGCGGAACACGGAACTTCGGCTTGTGAAGCCGCTGATGGCAAAGATGTCATCTATGCTGTGCCCCTCGTTGTACATGTTCACGATATTCTTCTCACGCTCCAGTTTCGACAGTGCCCTTTCCGACTTCTTGGGCGGCCGGATATTCTGTTGCAGATGGATGATGTGTGCCGATGCCTTGCGCAGCACGGCACACTCCTCAGAGAGTGACCCGAACATACGGATGACCTGTGAGGGCTTGGTGTCGGGGAAAAGTTCGTCAAACGTATCGATGCGGTCTTGGATGGAGATGATGCGAACCACCTTCACACGGCAGTATTCTATGAATGTAGCCAGTTCACGGGTGCCACGCAGTGCGTTACTGAACCTCGACACCACCAGCTCGTCGCCGCGCTCCAGACTCGATATGAGCTGCTTCCACATCGGGCGCAGCCTCTCGTGTTCGGACAGTTCCTCTATCACCTGAACACAGCCGTATTGCTGCATCCAAGCCTTGTCTTCTGCATACTCTTCGCCATTGGTGGCGATAAAGATGTAACCTACTTTTGCCATACTGTTGTACGCTATTAAATGAAATCAAGTGCAAAGGTACACTATTTTTCCGAGAAACAATCATACTTGAACGAAAAATCATACTTAAACACGATAATTTGCCATTTTCTTTTCACTTGATTTCATTGAAAATCATACTCGCAAGTATGATACACAAATAAGATTAAACTTACTGTCATTCTTGCAAATATATCGCTGAAACGCATTAACTTTGCACCGTCAATTTCAAAATCAGACTCAAAATAATGACAACAATGAAATATGAAACCCAACTTTTCGGAGGACAAACCAACCTCCATTGCATGAAGCAAATATTGCATAATGCAAAATCAAACTCGCATGGCTGTATCAGACTTGCCATTTGTATTGCCACTGCGTTTGCCGTAGTCATGCTGACAGCATGTTCAGACGGAAACGGCACGAAGTCGTTCCATTCGAGCGATGAAGCCATCAGAGAGTATCATGGCTTTCTGACCACTCTTCGACAGAACGGCAAGGTCTCAATTCAGACATTAGTTAAGATTGTCAACGAATGGCGCGTGTTGGACGATTCCGTGACATCGTGCATCTCACGTGACACTGTCAGGAAAGCCCACTCATACCCGTTCACGGTATATCATGAGTTGAACGACTCCATCCACATCGAGCTGTGCCGTATGGCGATGTCTAAGCAACGCACCTTTCACGACCTGCTCTATCTCAGAGAACAGACCTCTTCCCATGTTGGTGATGAGGAACTACAGCAAGCCGTGAAGGAAGCACAGCCATTCTTCGCTTCCTTGGATAGCCTGCCTATATATAATAAAGGTGGTAAACAGGCGGTACTGAAGCGTTACCTGCTGTTCCTGCAAAAATCCGCCAAGCAAGGCATTCACGGCAAGGAAGACCTGCTCGCTTTCATCAAGGAAGAGCATTTGTATTTCAAATCCTTCCTGCAATACCTGCCGGATTTTGCTGACGATGACATCGGTGACATCAGACGAAACACCGAACACTGCTGTCGGGAGATACTCCGTGCCGCCGACCGCAAGGATTTGTCCCACAAGGATGCAATGATATACCTCTCCATGCGCACCAACCACCGTCTGCTGCGCAACGCACAAGCGGCTATCGAGGATCTGAATAGTGGCAGGGTAAAGGACGAGCACACCATGCACGCCTACCTCCTGATGATGATGCAGCCGTTCATGACGATGGATGACCTTTCCGTGAGCGTGCTCTCCGACAAGGACAAGGCAGACCTCTACAAAATAGCCGATGCGCTCCCCAAGGAGATGGACGGTCTGGCCAAGAAACTGCACCTCGACAAGCAACGCCTGTCGGATATGCCCATGCTCATGATGAAGATTTATGTCACAAGATTATAAACACCCCAAACAGAGAATACGATTATGTTAGAACAGTTTTGCGATGATTTCCTTGCCGTCGTGCCTTTGCAGTTGCCAGAACTGCTGGACAAGCGCAAGATGGAGAAGCCTGTCAAGTATGACGATTACGTGCTTCTTACTTTCCAGTTGAACACCCCTTTCACGATAGAGGAGGTGATGGATATGCTCGAAGACGAGATGGAAATGATAATCCTCTATCACCACATTCCAAGCCGTCATACGGAGTTCGGACACAGCTGCTGTGCCTATTCCAACCCTTCTTTCGGACGGATGTTCAAGGTCAACGGCTCCACAGATGAGCGTGGCATGGTCAGCCAGATAAAAGTGACCATCTATGACTCGCTGGAGCACATGTCGGCAGATGTATGCCTCGACCTCAGTCTGCATTGCAAGAACGGGTTCTTCAAATACATGAAGCCCAAGGAGGAAGTCCTGCTCGACTTCATTTGAAAGTTACATTTGCCAGATGACAGTCCTGTTCTACCGCAACAACGCTCCATTCTGTTGTCCACAACAAAGGCCAAAGTCATGCCACAAGCTCCCGACCATCTGATGAAGGAAACGCTTTACATGAAGATTATCCATCTTCTCGACCGTCACCGCACATGGCTGGAGATTGAGAGCATCGCCACTGTCCGCAACCACACGATAGTCAGGAACGGCAGAATGACCGACATCCTCAGCCGTGTGCTTGTGGTCAAGGCCATCCACCATCATTTCCCCTACACGAGAGGGCAAGTGTGGCAGATAGCCGAGTACGACTTGGAACAGGCTATCAAGAGCCTTCGGACAACCGACGGAGCTTTCCGTCAGAGAATAATCAAGGGAGAACTGACACTGGAGGATGTGGAGCGTATCATATCCACTGCCACACACGGTGTCGTCCAGCCCGACCTGAGTCCACTTCCATTATTCACATGCTATACATATTATGACAAGTAAGATACTGTTTCTCATCCTGATGTCAGCGTTCTTCTTTGTGACGATGATTCTGCACAGAAGCCGCAGACAGTTTATGACACGGTTCTATCTGCGCATGACCGCGCTTGTGACAGCAAGGAAGCTCTACCGGTTGATGCTGCTCATCCTGCTGTACGTGTTCCACTTCCTCTACCTCTGTGTACACTATAACGACATAGGCGTAGTGGCTTCCACCATAGCGTTTGCCATATTCTTTGTCTTTATGGATGTGGAGAGGTGGCTACAGCGTCTGCACGAGGAGCGGACACCCTTCTGCATCGCCGCGTTGGCGGCAGTGGTGTTTGTCTTCACTCCTCATCTGTTCACGCTTGCTGTCACCATCTCCTTTGTCCTTCTGGCATCACTGTTCTATCCCTCGCGCATAGTCATATCGCTGTGGAAGAACAAGGCTGACCGCAAGATGCTCCTCGAAGACACAGAAATGCTCATCATATACTACTATTAAGTATCACCTGTATCATGCCGTTCCTTTTGTATAATGGAGCTGGCGACAAACAACAGTATTCACCAAACAGATTATTGAAATGAAGAAACAGAAACATAGAACGAGTTCCGGCAAGATGTCTGAACGGATGTCCCTGTTGGAGTTCTTGAAAGAGAGGTCCGGGATAAGGCTGTCGAAGCTCGAAGCCTACCTTGACCTTGTAGACAAGGCTTCTGTACAGTACATCCCCAAGGATCTGTGCAAGCAGGAGTTCAGCCTGTCCAACGGGCAGTTTGTAATCACCATTACCGAACTGGCAGGATGCTGGCATTGGCACCGCGCCACTGTCCGCACCTTCATCGAGCAGTTGGAGAAGATGAACCAGATTTCCGTCACCCGTCTCACGAAGAGCCAAATCATCACCATCCCGATGTTGGCTGAGACACCTGCCGTTTCTCCGATTGACGCAGCCTTGGATGTGTTCCGCCAGAAGATGTGTACCGCATTGGACGAATGGCGAAGCGGCAAGATGTCCGCATCGGCTTGCGCCTCGGAATGTGAACAACTCTACGAAGATGCAACAGAGGAAGTAGCCATTATCTTGCAGAAAGCCGACAATGGCAATTCAATTGGCAAGGTGCCATGCGGAAGAAACATTCCCGAATCTGTAGGACACGCCTTTTGTATGACTGCACTCACAGCTGTCTGCGAAGCCACCTTCCATCAGGTGCTTTCGCAGGAAACAGATAACGCCCTCGTTACCTCCCTTCTTCCCTTCTTTTACAAAGACCTGGGAGGAGACTGGCTCTCATTCATCGAGGCGGCAAAGGCAATATCAGAATTGGCATTGGATGGCAGCTCACCAGCCTTGCATCAGGAAAGCGCAGCCATCAAGTCACAGTTTCAGTCACTCTGCCGACCGTTCCTTGCCATTGTAGCCAACCAAGAGGGCTCCTGTCCATCAAAAGGCTGTATTAACCTCTAATAATCACCGTACAACGCTTCTTCTTTTCTACTGGCACAGTGTTTACACGTCTGCCATTGCTGTAAAATAATCGGGCTTGCCCGTTGGTCGGAAATGAGGGAATTTGGGTAGCCTAATACCCCTCTTGGTCTCCGACCATCGGGAGGCTGTCCTTACAAGCAGCAAGCTGGAGACAGGAGAGTTGTACACACATAAAAGGAAATAGGTTATGGCAACACCAAAACAGGTTATGGATTTCCGACCATCTAAGGGAATCACCACAGCACAGAGCAACGAGCACCAACGCCGTTGGACGGAAAAGGGTTGGGGATCCGCTGAATCAACAGGCAACTACGACCGCAGCCGTGAGCGGCTCAACTTCGAGGTTCGGGGCGGCAAGGTTTGTCCTATAGACAAGAGCCGAAGCATCCCGGAGCGCATGGCAGACATCCTGCGGAGCCGTGGAATCAAAGACCCCAACGAGGGACTGGCAGAGCCACGCTTCCGCACAGTGGTCAATTTCATCTTCGGAGGCTCACGAGAACGTATGACAGAATTGGCATTCGGTGACCAGAAGGTGAATCTCACTCACGGAGCGGACAATTCGCATCTAACCCGATGCAAGGACATTGAGGAATGGGCAAAGGATGTTTACCGCTTTGTTGCGGACAAATACGGTGAGGAGAACATCGTCGCTTTCATCTTACACTTGGACGAAACCAATCCGCACGTTCACTGCACCCTCTTGCCAATCAAGGACGGCAAGTTTGCATACAAACAGATATTCGCCGGAAAGGACAAGTACGAGTTTTCTGCCAGGATGAAAGCCCTGCACAGCGAATTTGCCGATGTCAACAAGCGTTGGGGCATGGAGCGCGGAACTTCCGTCTCAGAGACGGGAGCACGCCACCGCACCACCGAAGAATACCGCCGCCAGCTGTCAGAACAGTGCACCACCATTGAGCAGTCCGTCGCCACCCATCAGCGGACACTCGCCTCGCTCCAATCGGACATCCGTCTGGCAGAGCGGAGAGTAAAAGGACTCACCTCAATGGTCAACAACCTCTTGCAGGAGAAGGTTGAGAAGGAGGCGGCACTTGCTGAATTGCATCGGCAGATTCTTGCAGGTCACGACAATCCTGATGCTCTCCGTCAGCAAGTCCAAGAGCTGGAGCAGGAACTGTCCGCTATCCAGTCGAAACTGGACGACAAGCAGGAGAAGCTCTCAGAGGCTGACCGCAAGCTCGATGCCCTGCGTGAGGAGATGACCGCCATGAAGGAGCGCACGGAGGAGTTGCGGCAGGAGGCACACAGATATTCCGATACTATCCGACAAGGTGCGGACACCGTTCTCAGAAATGCCCTTCTCGAAAACATGGTCAGCGAGTTCTCCGAACGTGTGGCACGGCTTTCCAATGAGGGCAAGGACGTGTTTGACGGTTCCCTGCTTCAGGCCTTTGCGGAGAATGGAACGGAGGTGATGTACTGTGCCACGCTTCTATTCCTCGGCTACGTCGATGATGCCACCACCTTTGCCGAAGGTCATGGCGGTGGCGGCAGTTCGTCCGACCTCAAATGGGGACGTGACGATGACGAGGATGAACGCGCTTGGGCACGCCGTTGCATGATGAAAGCTGCACGCATGATGCGCCCCTCTTCCGGCAAAAGGAAGAAACGATAAGCGGCACTGTCACGTATCACCTGTTATAGTATTCACCAGATTAAATTGAACAACATGAGAAAAATACTTATTCTATCCCTTGGCTTCGCCCTTTCATTGGGTGCGCAAGCCAAAGACTATCACCGCACGGCGGACACCACCACCGTTGTATGCAGACTTTCGGCAGACGGTATGCTTCGTCCGCTTAAACCTTCCTACATGAAAGGGGCATTGGTAGCTTCGCCATGGACGGACAACTGGTTTGTCCAAGCGGCAGGAGGAACTACGGTCTTCCTCGGCAAACCGCTCGGATGCAACGACCTATTCGGTCGCATGAAACCGGCATTCTCCGTGTCGATCGGCAAATGGTTCACACCTTCCGTCGGCGGTCGTCTGAACTATGGCGGTATGCAGTTCAACGACTGCAACAACTCCTCGCAGGACTACCAGTACCTGCGTGCTGATTTCATGTGGAATGTCCTCGGCAACCTCTACAAGGACGATGTACACACTCTTGCCAGATGGAGTGTCATTCCATACGTGGGCGTGGGTATGCTGCACAACAAGGTGAATGCCCACAAGCCCTTTGCCATTTCCTACGGCATACAGGGGCAGTATCATCTCTCCCCACGCATTGCTGTTACGGCAGAGATAGGCAACATGACCACCATGCAGGATTTTGACGGCTATGGCAAGGCACACCGCCTTGGCGACCATCTGCTGTCCGCATCCCTCGGCCTCTCTGTCCGCATCGGCAAGACTGGCTGGAAGCGAGTGATAGACGCTCGCCCGTACATCGCACAGAACGAATGGCTTTCGGCATACGCCTCATCCCTTTCTGACAGCAACAGCCGCTATCACGCCCAGCACGATCGAGATTGTCAGACTCTGGAGCAGCTGCGCAAGATTCTTGCCATCGAGGGACTTCTGGACAAGTACGGCCACCTCTTTTCTGACGATGCCGCTTCTTCCGTCACAAATGGCTATCCTCGAAACGACTACAGCGGTCTCAACTCGCTGCGTGCAAGAATGAGAGACAAGTATGGTAATGGTCAAAAGACAAAGGTCATGGAGTCCGCCTCTTGTACAGAAGAATATGGCAATGCTGAAGGTGAGCCGGAAGACGATTACCTATCGCTCATCCACTCAGGAAAGGCTTGCATAGGTGCGCCCATCTATTTCTTCTTTGAACTTGGCACTGACAGGTTGCTCAACAGGTCACAGCTCGTCAATCTCGACGAAGTAGCACGCATCGCCAAGAAATATGGCTTGAAAGTTAAGGTCATCGGCGCTGCCGACAGTGCCACAGGCAGTGAAGCCATCAATGATAACCTCAGCCGTTCCCGTGCCAGATTCATTGCAGAGGAACTGATGAAACGTGGTATGGAAAATGGCACCATCTCTCAGATTTTCGATGGCGGCATTGACGATTACTCGCCCAATGAGGCGAACCGCCATACCAGAATCCTGCTGTATCTATAGCCAGACATACAGCTCCGAACAAGAGCACTAAAACTTTTTTTTCATTGATAAATTTTAGAAAGGGAGGGCTTGTCCGTGATGGATAGGCCCTCCCTTAATCATATATGTATTAACGCATATTCTATGCGCATATCTTTTTTTTATCCGTGTTTCTCAGTACTTGACCAGTCAAGCAGGAAGTCATATATACTCATTATCTGTATGCCGTTTTCGTCGCTCCACTGCTTGGTATGTTCTCCCACGATCAGCAGTTTGCGGAAAGAGTCATCTACAAGACGCAACGACCGTTTCTCCTGTTCCATCTTTTCTGCATCGGGCATACGCCACGCCGACTGGATGTAGATCCGCTCGCTCCCTTTGTTGCAGACAAAATCCACTTCCAATGTCACCCTCTGCTGCTTTCCTTCCGTATTCCTCACTCGATGATAGACGTTACCCACATCCACGAGCCATCCTCGCATACGCATCTCATTGTAGATGACGTTCTCCATGATATGTGTCGGCTCGCTCTGACGGAACGACAGAATAGCATTCCTCAGACCTACGTCCTGATAATAATACTTGGACAACGAACCTATGTATTTCCGTCCTTTGATGTCGAACCTTTCGGATTTTTCGATAAGGAAAGCATCCTGCATATATTCCAGATAAGCCGACACTGTCTTGTCGGTTATGCTCTGCACATTGCTTACGGACTTGAACGTATTGGCTATATTCAGTGCATTGACAGGTGCTCCTATACTGGATGCTACGGTCTTCGACAATTCTTCAAATTCAGGTCTCAGTTCTATGTTGTTCCGCTCGTAGATGTCACGTAGATATACCGTGCGATAAAGGCGACGCAGGAAATCAGCCTTCTTCTCATCCCCAACCTGTGTAAGTAGTTGCGGCAAACCTCCGTACAGTCTGTATTCAGCCCAACCGTCTTCTTTCGAACCATCATACACCGTCATGAACTCCTTGAAGGATAGTGGCCACACATGTATCTCGTCACCTCTGCCTCGGAATTCCGTCACCAGGTCAGAGGACAGGAAACGCGAGTTGGAGCCTGTGACATACACATCCGCCCCTTCGGTAACTGACAAGGAAGAGAGCACCTCTACAAAGTCTTCCACCTCCTGCACCTCGTCGATGATGATATAATAAGTCTCATAGTCAATCATCATCTTTTCCACCCAGTCCAACAGGTAGTCCGGGTTCTTGAACTCTCTGTTCTTCCTACTCTCCATGTCGATGACGAGAATATGGTCTTCTCTCACGCCCTCATCCAATAGATGCTGATGAAAGAGTTTCTTCAGAAGGAACGACTTGCCTGAACGTCGCAATCCTGTGATTATCTTTATGAGCCCGTTGTTCTTTGAACGGCTCAACTGTTCTATGTATCTATATCTGTTTACTATCATATTTTACGAAAAACTGTCACTTGTGACACTTTTTCGGAGGCAAAGTTATATATTTTATCCTAAATCAAAGAAAGAAATAAAGAAAAATGCACTAAAAATCAATGATTTTCCTGTTTTGTAGTGTCTATTCCACTTGCCGATGCCCATTTTTCTTTGCAAAGTTACTGCCCGGGCGAATGGTCAAGTACCGCCATGCTAACAGGCAGAGGACTGAACGACAGCTTTCCGCAAATCAAAGATTTGGGTATTTCATTAACTCCTCCGTCTGTTTTCTTGCCTTATCGCCCTCATTCCGCAGTCTTTTGATGCACGAAAAATCAGTTCCCGACAAGAGGAGCCGAAAGGCTTCAAAAGGAGGGAAGAAAAACAAGTTGAACAAATAATTTCTTTGCGTATGGAATTACACAGATTATCAGAAAACGAGCAGGCATTTGTCGAGTGCTTCTCACGGTTCGTAAACGGTCAGATGGGGTCAGCCGCCAAGGTAGGCAATGCCCTTGCAGATGACCATCGCTATCTTATCAACGAAAAGGGCAAGGTGGTGTTTGCCTTCTTGGAACGCCTTGCCAACGACTATCAAAAAGGTCGTTATGACCAGCGTGACGAGTGGGTGTGCCGATTGGCAGCAGAGGCCATCGAACACCTTGTAGAGAACAGAATGTATTACAGAACACTTAACAACGATTGACTATGGCAAGCAGATTGATTACACCCGTATTGGAGGAGATACTGAAATCCTATCCTCTGTATTCACAGGACGGCAAAGGCAAGGATGCCGTTTGTGTGGCAATATTCTTCATCGGACACGTCCGTTGGTTCGTACTTGAAGGACAGCCGGAAGGTAACGACACCACGTTGTTCACCATCGTATGCGGTCTGCATGAAACGGAGTATGGCTATACCTCCGTCAATGAAATGGAGAGCGTAAAGGTGGATGGCTCCAAATATGGAGTGGACGAGATATTTCAAGTGGAGCAGTTGGACGGCTTCAAGCCGGTGAAACTGAAGAGCATTCCAGACGAGGATTTACAAGCATTCCTTCATAATATGGAATGACCCCAAATTAAATCAGCCGCAGGGACATTACTCCTTGCGGCTGACTATTGTTAGTACCTACTATGAGTAGTAAAGCCTACGATTAGTATATACTACGATACTACTCTCATCTTCGGAAAGCGGACTTGGCAACGTGCTCCTCTTGTACCTCTTCCTTCTGGTACTCCTCCATGTCAAGCAGTTGCTCATACGCAGAGCTGATGTTTGCGTCCATAGAATGGTTGTGGCTGAAAGGGAAGGTATGCTTCACAGAGAGTCCTGCATTGGTCACAGTCCCCACATCCAGGCTATCCTTATCCTTGTTATATTGCAGGTTCAGCAAACCACCATTCGGCATTTGGAATATCGGCATTTTTCGCTGCGCCAATTCCGAAAACTCTTCGGCGGTCATCTCCCTCGCCACAGCCTTCACGTCCTCACTGGCACGTCCTATGCCATAGCGAGTGATATGGTCACGCACTTCTTGCTCCGTATGCTTCAGGAACACCTCATACGTACCGCCGACACTCCCGTTATAGACCACTGCAAAGTCCTTGTCCTCTATTAGCAGGTCATCGCCTCTGTTCTGGCACGGCTTCCTGTAGGTCTGCTCCTCGTCCATGCCGTTCCCGTCATAGTATTCCTTGGCAAGCGTCAGCAGTCCTTGATAGTCACCTTTCTCCTTTAGCTTATCCAGTTCCGATGTGTCATCCGTTGATTGGAGATAGGCGATGGAGGCATAATAGACGTTTTCTTTCGATTGTGAAGGCTCTGTCAGGCTTTTGTACTGGGCAAAAGCCTCCTGATAATTGGTGTCAAGGTCTTTGCCGTGGTCGTAAGGAACAGAGAGTTTCACTTCCAGACCGTTACTCGTCGGCACAGCAATCTTTACAGAGTCCTCCTTCTCATGATGCTGGATATATACAGCAGAACCATTATATGCCAAGACTGCATGGTCGCCGTCATCTATGGATAGATAACTTTTCCCTTGCCCGTTTTCCTGCTCAGCCTTTTTCTCCTGGTCTATCTCCATAGCAATCTTGTCGATATGCTGCGTGAGCATTGAGGTAGCTTTTTTCACATCGAGTAGCGTGGTCTTGATGAACTGCGGCGACTCCTTCAGCGAATCCAGCCAAGACTTCAAATAGGCAGCCGAATCTCCTTTCAGATGCTTTGTCATGCCATACCGCTGAGCGGTCAGCGCAGCCGTCAGTTCTGCCACCAGTTCCTCGCGTGCATACTCTGCCGAGCCGAAGGTAGCGGGCTTGATGCGGTCTAACTGTCCCTCCGCACCCGTGGAGTGTCCCATCTCGTGGAAAAGGTTCGAGTAGAAAGACTCCCCATCCTTGAACTGCCTTTTCTCAGGCATCACAATCTCATTCTTGCTGATGGAGAAATAGGCGGAATCACCGAACATCGGTTTGATGGGACATATCCAACGGTTGTCCGCTATCATCCTATCCACGGGTTCAAAGGCAAACTGCTCGTCCTTCTCTACCTTGGGCATCGAGTATTCCTGTTCCAGTTTCTCCCAAAACTCTGGTCTGACCTCCTTCAGGTTGGTCTGCGCCACATTGAAGACATGGTAAGTCTGAAGCTTTGGATATACATTGTACTTTTCGCGCTCTTCCTGAGAGAGCAGTTTGTAGTCCTCCCACTTGATGTGTTCCTTTGTTTCCTTATTGACCACCGTAAACGTGGTGAGCATCACGGGGAAAGAATGCTCACCTTTCAGTACTGACACACGGGGCTTCTGTTCCTCGTCTTTCTTGCCAGTTTTGTTAAACTGCTGTATGCGGTCGAAGGTACAGAAGCGAGGAATCTTGTAACCCTCCTTCTCGCAATGCAGGAGCAACATCATAGCGTTCATGCCATTATATTCTCGTCCGTTCAGGTTTTTCGGCCATTGCAACGCACCTTCAGTAAACCAGGGCTTTTTCCATCCGTCTTTGCCCGACAGCGACTGAATACGCTCAATCATCATATCGGCAAACAGGTCGAGTGCCTTGTCTTCGGCACTCGGACCTTCCTTAGCATAAGGCTTTCCCATAGTCAATTAACCATTATAGGGCTGCGGAACATATTCGCTCATTTCAGACACTCGGCAGGAGAAGTCCAGTTTGTCATTGAAGACACTGACAGACAATGCCCCTTTGATGTTCGCTTTCACGCCTGGTTGCAGCCATGCCTCGCATTTGCCATCGAATAGGAAGAAACTTACCCAGATGTATTCAAATCCGTCCTGTACTTTCTCTGCGCTGAAAGCGGAGAACTGGCAGTACGGCACACCATTCTTGTCCGTCTTGTCCTCAATGCTCTTGCCCACCTTGCCGCGGAACTCCATCACGCCCTTGATGCAGTCCTCTGCCTCGTCAGGCTGGTGGCTGATGCTGCTTGCCGACAGGTTGAAATAAAGGACATCGCCCCATTTTCTTGGTACCAATACACCGGCTACCTCAATGCGTTCGCCGATGTTGCAGCTGCCCACCTCCGTCAGTGTCCCATCTTTGATGACCGACACCTCGATGGTCTTGTTAATCCCGCTCTTCGCTGGAATGACTACGTTCATGGCAAAGCTCACGAATGCCTTGCCCTCCTTGTTCGTGCGGCAGGTCGCAGCCTTGCTGACCGTTCCGCACACTGTTACATTACATTTGATCATTGCTCGATACTATTTGAATTATACATATCCATCGTCCAAGTGAAATGTCTTAGCAATGACAATAATCTCTTTTCAATCATCATATACTAGCGCACGTATCAGTTCATAGACTATCCACGCTGCTATGATAAGTTGGAAGCCGAGATAGATGATGGCCACGGTCTGACCGAAAAGCCATTGGGTAAGCATGAAGTGTCCTGCCACAGCTACCATACCCACCAGCAATGTACACAGATGACTTGCTATCCTTTTCATTTCCTTTGCAGATTTTGTTGTTGACTCTCAGCCTCCATCCCTTGCTCGAAGTTCTGCGAAGCCTGCTGTGTCGCCACGATGCCTGTCACCATTCCCGCAATCTTCGTCCGTTTGCTTTCTTCCGACAGATTGGCATTGCCCAAAATGAGCGACAGGCGGTTCATCTCCGAGGAGGTCAGTTCACGGTCAATCTTCACCGTACCGCTCTCTGCATGAAGCACAGTCTTGCCGTTCTCACCCACAGTAATGGTGCATTGCCTCATGCCTGGAACAAGCGAGGTCAAATCTACGAGCCGGTTGGCTGCCATGGCAGAGATAAGTCCTTTTTGTCGTTCCTCATCATTGCTGTCAATCTGCGCTGCCAACATCATCAGCGACATGAAGGTGGTCATCGCCATGTCGAGTATAGGGTCATTCGTTCCCGAAATGCCCACGCCGCTGTCCTCCGAGGAAAGGATTTTCTTCATCCAGTCCTCCGACGAAACCTTCTGCTCCTGTGGCGCATTGCTCTTGTATTTTGCCAACAGGTCATTGCCGTTATGCAGGGCCTGTAGCTTGATGTTGCCTTTCTGTCCGATTTCTGCCAGATAAGCGGCTGGATCCATATCCCTTTTTGAGCCGTCAGCCGATACACTCTTCACTCCGAAATGCAGATGCTCGCCAGTGGTTCTGGTGCCGGTATTTCCCGACACCCCCAACTTCTGACTGGCATTAACCACGTCACCTACCTTTACTGCTATGTCAGACAGATGCAGGTAGGAGCATTGCACCTTGCTGCCATCCTCACGGCTGTATTCCACGGTGACGGATTTCCCTCCTGCCGTGTTCGCATTATGGTTCACCGCCACCACCTTGCCGCCGTTCTCCGTGGCCAACACCGCCTCATGGTTCGTCTTGATGTCAATGCCCTTGTGCATCTGCTGCTTGGTGGCATCCATCGGATCCTGGCGATTGCCGAAAGGCGAGGTGATGAAGAGAAACTCCTCTCGCTCCACAGGAAAGGAATACCCGGCAGACTGCGGTACATGGGCAGCAGGCATTTCTCTACGAGGATTATTCTCCACCCCGAACGACCGACCTTCTGCCCGCATCTCAGCCATCACCTCACTGTCATACTTGTCCAGTCCGTTGGCTTCAATGATGCGCTGCAGACTTGCAGCATAACCGCCGCCCGTGGCATAGCCGGCACGCTCAATGCCCTTCGTCCATCCCTTGTAGTCGTCAGGCGACAGCGTGAAGCACTGCGCATAACGCTTGTTCTGCTTCAGGAACTGCGAGTGATGCTCATAACTGTCACCCACGCTTTTGTACTTACAGAATTTCTCGTTGGGCCTATCATCCGTATAGACTCCATACTCTCCGCCATTCTTCAACCACGATGCCGTAGCCTTGATGCCAAAGTGGTTGTTGCATTCGCGCGACAGTTGGCTCTGTCCGTTGCTGCTCTCCAGTATGGCTTGCGCCAAGATGACGGAGGCAGGAATCCCATACATCCGCATCTGTTCTTTGGCTTCCTCCGCATATTGTGCGGCATACGCTGCGTTCTTTCCCATAAGCCTATCTCCTTAGACTGGTGTGTTGTTCTGTTTCTTGACTTTCCTGTGCCATCTGCTTTCCTGTCTCTTTTCCAGGTGACACCATCTCCGTAATTCCACGCTTCGATGATGTTGTCTGCTTCGGCATTTCCAACTGGTCACAGATGGCCACCCGTTCACCAGCACGAATGAGCTTCGGCAGATAGGTGTCGAGGGCATGATATGGGAATCCTGCCATTGCCAACGGCTTGCCTTCATCATCCTTGCGCCCATTGCTCTTTGTCAGCGTAATACCCAATATTTTGGATGCCTTCACCGCATCATCCTTGTAGGTCTCATAGAAGTCACCGCAGCGAAACAAAAGAATGGCATCAGGATGCTTCTTCTTCAAGTCAAGATATTGTTGGACAAGGGGAGAGACAGCAGCCTTGACAGCCTTTTCATCCTTCTTTTCTTCTTTCTTTTCCTCTTGTTTCTTCTCTTCCCTTTGTTCAGAGCTTTTATCTTCCTTAAGTACCACTTCCTTCTGTTCATCATGCTTATCGACAATTGCCGTCTCCGCTTGCTTCACCTCCGTCGCTTCTTCCTGCTTCTCTTGTGTACTTTGCTCGACATTGTTGTCTTTCTGCAATACATCAGCAAACAGCGAGGCGGCAAGGTTCTGCTTGTAGGAATCCCTGTCAGGAGCCACCCACAATCGTTGCCATTGTGACGGACTGACACTTCTCGGCTGCAACTTCTTGCCGTCAATAGTGGCTGCACACAGGCATTCGCCCGATTTGGCACGGAATACTGCCACACGCTGGATGCGGTTCAAATCAACCTCCTGCTCATTACCTCCGAAGATGTCCACCTTCAGGTCGGGTTTCGCCTCTGCCATAGCATAATACTTCTGTGCCAGTTCCTCACGCACACGCTCGATGTTGTCCATCGACTGCTTCAAGGTGGTGAAGAAATGATTGAGGTCTCCTTTGTCGGGATAGACGGCAAAGCCCTCCTTACCTTCGGGCTTGATGTACAATGCCCACCGCTCCTTGTCATCCTTTACCAACTGCACATTGTCGAAACCGATGTCACGGCTGTGGGTTACGGCCTCAGAAGCATCCAACGAGGATAGGTCTTCGATAGACCAGTTGCGCAGTCTTGATACCGTGATTTTCTTGTCGGCGAAATAACTGTCGTCGGGACGGAAGCCCAAGGCTCCGTCGGGATTGTAGAAACGCACGTTGTCATAACCCTCTTTCTGCAAGGCATTGGTGAAGCGTTGCTTGTTCATGCCCTTGATCTCGTTGTTCACCTCCAACGATGCACCCTGTGGCAGCACCACATCGGCGGTCTTGCTGGCATCATCACGCACGATGACCACAGTACGCTGCTCCTCGTTGGGATGCTGCTTGATTTCGTCTGCTACGAAGTAGTGGTTGGGCAACTGCACCTGTATCTGCGCCGTCTCTCGCTGATGCTGGTCGGTGGCATACTCCACCTTTTCACCCAGTTCGGCTTTCTTCAACACCTTCAGCGCACCGTTCACCTCACTCTCGATGGCATCAATCAGACAAGGGTCTTCCTTCAGTTCCCTCGTCCAATAGTCCACCATGCTAAGGCTGTCCTTTGACAGACGGGCAGGCAGTCCCAGTTCGAGCATCTTCACGCCCGAAGCTATCTCAGTGATGAGTCGTTCCTTCTTCACGGCATCCTCCGACGGGGCTTTGCCGTTCTTCATGACCATGCCCTCACGTGCCAACCGCTGCTGATGACCGGTGGCAGACACCAACTGACGCATCATCTCCTGTACATAGTCATTGTAGTGCTCGAAGTCACGCTGCCGTGGCAGGTAGATGACATCCTTCTCGGTGTCGTAGTGCGCCACACCCGTGCCGTCCTGACGTACATTCACGAGGTTGTCCTTCATCTTCTGAAGGAATCCGTTGACGCACCCATGCAGCTGCTTGTCCTCCTTGTCGCCATAACCTCTATCCTCCACCGTGCCATCCTTCTTCAATGCCGTAGTGTAGGCTGTTTCGTTAGCCATAGGCAGTAGCGTCTGGTCGATATTGAACAGCACACGGATCTCACGGTTTTTCACTCCCTTGTACTGCTGTTTGTCCTGTTCCGACAGTTCTGCGTATGCCTCCTTGGTGATGACATCGTCGGGATTGTTGCGGTTGACGTACTTATTCCAATTGTAATACAGGAACGGCACACCTTTCTCATGCTCCCTCACGCTCTCACCCCGTGCCTTCGCTTCGGAGAACTGCGTAAACAGATTGCTCTTGCAACCCTTGGCATCGGAGTCAAGGGCAAGGACAAGGGCATTGAACGGACTGACCGAAAAGCCCTTGGGATAGAGCTTCGGATAGAGTTTGCCGCTTGCATTCAACCAATGTCCCTTGGCATCCACCGCACTCGTCAGTGCCTCAGTGAGCAGCGACACCTGCTTCTCCGCCGTCCGCTTCTCAAATTCTGATTTCTCTTTCATGCTTTTATCTTTTTGTTTATCTCAATCACATTCTATAATTGGCTTACCAAGCCACCGTTCCCGACAATTTTGTTGTCGGGCTTCACTGTATTCCCCTCGGTCGCACCACGCTCTCCCGTGCCTGCTCTTCGTACTGCATTGCTGCCATCTGTCGCATCTGGTCGTTCTTGGCAAGTATGGCGTTAGCCAATGTATTCAGCGGCAATGCCCCCGACTGATGCGCCCCAATCACACTGTCAGGCAGTTGAATGGTACAAGGCACATGGTCAATGTTGGCAACGAGACACCGCCCTTGCAGCATCGGGTTGCTGATACGAGGATTGAGTGGTTCATCAGGATATTGGCGGTACTGAATGCGAGATGCAGCAGGACTAACTGTAGGTGCAATGCCTTCCTGCTGTTTCCTGCCCAGCACCTCATGTCCCGCTTTGTTGAGCAGATTGGCACCTCCCATACCCATCAACAGCATCTTCAGTATAGGATTCTTCACGAACATTCCAGCCACGATAGAGGCCAAAGGAAGGAGGCTATTGTCCATATTCAGCGATTTTGTCTTGCCAGTGAACAGTCCCACCAGTACATCGGGCAGCATCGCCAACACATAACCAAGGTTCTTGCCGATGTCTGAAAAGCCGTTCAGTCCAAAACTCTGCAACAGCCCGTCCCATCCATTTTCGTTTGTTTGTAAGGCTGTTTCCTCCTGCTGGACTACAGATGGTGTTGCCTCTTCAGTCGATGAATCAGGAGTTTCTTTCGGTTCTGCCTTCTTCTCCTTCTCAGCCTCTGCATCCAGTCTCGCCTTAACCTCCAGATACTCGTCTTCCTGTCCAGGCGCAACTATCAAGGGCACATCCTTGTACTTGCCTGTACGTTTGGTTGCTTCGTTTCTCTGAGGGTCAAGGAACGTACCTTTGTTCCAAGGAAAAGAGGTCTGCTCGGTTTGTTTCGTCCAATCCATAAAAGTGATATTGCTCGTGGGAATCTTGTTCTTGAAATGGCTGTTGGTAGCCTTGATATAGCTGTTCTCGTGGTTCTTGATGACTTTTGCCTGTTTGCGGAATGAGGCGAAGACGTTGGTGCCCGTACCGAAAACTCCCTTGCTGATACACTCCTCGACACAGACCTCTTGGCTGCTACCTTTCTTGCTTAGGTGCTCCATGCCGACATTCATCACCATATCGATACCGACAAACTTGGCGAAGGTTGCCCATGAGCCAATCCCTCCCATGGCCACGACATCGGCACCCGCTCCGGCTGCCCATCCCGCTGCCTTCTCTGTTCGAGAGGGCTTATAGGCTGCCTCTCCTTTGGCTTCTATCTCTGCGGCAAGGGGTGACTTGTTCAGTTCGTAGGGCAGACCGAACAGACTGCTTTGTGCCGCCTTGCGGATGATATAGTCGGCAGAAGATGTTGGCATACGGTCTTTCACCATTTTTTCTATCATCAGCTGCTCCATGCGGTGATCGATATAGGCGTATGCCAAATCACAACCGAGTTGTTTAGAGAGTGCATCGTACCGCTCTCGTCCTATCTCCGTCACCACCGCCTTGCGCCATTCCTCAGCCATCACGGCAAGGTCACGCTGCATATCCTTGTTGCCGACAATAGCCTCCTTGCACATCGCCAGATAGTCTTCGGTGGTCTTGCTGTTCCACTTGCCTGTAATCTTCAGCGTGGCGTATGGGTCATCACCAGGCATATTGGCAGTGGCCAATGAGCGTAGGATGCCAGCCGTACTGTTGGAGTAGGCTCGCATCTCGTCTGCCTGTCTGTTGGACAAGTCCCGTTGCACCCTGCCCATCACGGGGGCAAGGTGACACCCGAAGTAGTCGCCCATCAGACGCTCTATCTCTGCGAATCGCTGACTGTTCTTAACTGCCATATACCTTGTTTATATATTATACTGCTGTAATATCTGTTCCTTTGTCTGCTCGATGGCATTGTGATATATCTCCATCTGCTTAGGATAGTGTTCCTCCAACCATGCGTCCTTGTCCACTTGGCAGTGGATGAACTGCACGGCCATACGTTCCTCAATCTCCACGGAGGGTTCCCCCTCTTCCTTACCATTGAACCATGCCTTTGTCCACCATCTCACGCCAGCCCGGTCGGGATAGACGCTCACTATCCTCGGAATGTCGAAGCTCTGGATATCCACGTCCAAGTCGGCAAGAGGGTCGATGATGCCGTCATGCGTCAGGGCTTGCTCTTGGAGTTTTTTTTTAACACCTCGTCCATCGTGGAGAGATATACCTGATGTCGCATGGCAAGATAGTTGAGAAAGTCGGCAATGAGCAGGTTCTGCACCTTAGTCGCCAAAGGCATACAGCGGTTGCCGATGCCCAAGGGATTAGCCATGCTCGGCATGGTCTCGTAGAAATAATGCTTGCTCGCTCCCAACGAGAAGATGTTTCTCAACGACTGCTCCGTATGTTCGGGCAGAGAGTATGCTCCTTGTTGAAGGTCCTCGAAGTAGGAGGGAAGGAAGCGGAGCATCAATGCCTCTATCTCCTGACGGTCGGTGTCGTAGGGTGAAGGGATGTTCATGTCCAGTTCATTGATGCCCATTTGGGAATTGTGCTCCAATGCCTTGATATTGCCGTAGAGCATGGTGAGGAACTCCAACGGATTGATTTCCTCTCCGTCAAACCTCACCTCCATGTGCAGCAGGTCGCCACTGATGGCGATGGTCTGACCGGCCTTGACGCTTTGGGAGAAGTTGGCGAAGACATTGGAGAGATGCCTGTAAGTCACTTCGTATTTGCCGTAGCGGATGGTCTGGTAGATGCCATGCTCCGCGTCCGACCCAATGGCAGAGACGGTTCCCGTTGCCACCGCCGACAGCAGGTAATGGTTCACTGAGAAGTCTATGCCGTGATGGAAGAATGTTTCTCCCGTCACGGGATTTTTCTGCTCTCCGTAACCCAAGGACATCTGCACGTCCTGCTTTATAGGCTCCTCAAACGGCATACAGTAGCCGCTCGATGAGCGCAGTATCATTTCTTCTGTATATCTCATATCACTGTATATTGGTTATCGTTTCATCCCTCTGCTTTGGGTCTCTGCTTCTTTCATGTTCTGCCCATGTGAAGACGTACCGCCTCTGTTAGGCAGAGTTTGCGCCACCTTAGAATTGTTCCCGATGATCATCGCTCCAAGCAGGGCACCCGCAATCTTGCTCATCCAACCAAAGCGTCCGAATACCATGAAGGCGGCAGCCACCAGTCCGACGATGCTCATACCCGACACGTTGCCCTTGCCGATATTGCCAAAGAGATTGCCTATCATGTCGCATCCTACGCCTCCGAACATATTCCTAAAGAAATCACTGATGCCGCTGAACTGGGTGTCCATCTTTCCGGCTACAGTGTTCACCGCATCAACGGCTTCACCAGCCTTGCCCGTCAGACGTTGCACATCGTTGGCGGTTTGTGCCACCGCTTCCGTGGCATTCTCGCCGATGACAGCATCACCTACGATGCGTGCCACGCTCTTGTCTGTGGTCAGCTTCTCCCATGTCACATAGCCTGCGGCACTACCCACTGCGGCCGTCTGCATAGCCTTGCCGGCTCCCATAAGGGTGCGTTGCGGGTGGAGTGCCGCACTGCCTAAGGTCTTTCCAGTTACTCCGATGACATGGCCAGTACCTCGTGCCGCCTTGCCACCATATTTCAATAATGAACTCCAAAATCCCATATCTTATCGTTTTTTAATCACGGTTTGACTTCGTCTTCTTCTGTCACGACTCGGCATAGCTCGAACAAGTTCGGCTCTGCTCTCGCTGCTCCATCAGTTTACGTTCTTGCCCACCTGCTTCCACCGCCTCTTGGCAGCCGCTGCTATCTCGGCTTTGTTCGCTTTGGTGGGTCTTGCCCCTTCGTCTATCTCCATCCAAACATCGCCCATGGTGGTGTATTTCACCGCCCTCGTCAGTCGCTTCAACTGCTTGTTCATCTTCTTCAGTTTGGGTCGGATGCCGAAGACTATCTCCACACGCTCCTTCTCGGTCATCTTGTTGCCCGACAGGCATACCGTGCGTATGTCATTAACTATCTCGATGCTGTTCATAATCAGCTCGCGGTATATCTTGTTGCGCTTGGCTGACAGGGCTACGGCAAGTCCGTTGGCAGGATGGGCATCCAACTGCGCCACCAATCCACCCATATTGTCCACCAACTGACCTATCTCGTGATAGAAACCATATATCTGTGCGGCATAGCTGACGATGGAACGGAAGGAGTCCAGATAGTTGTTGAACTCCCGCTGCAGGTCGGTAGTGGCTTCCACTTCCTCCTTGGTCCAGATATGGCCGGTGGATTGTAGCAGCATCACTTTCTCCTGATTCTTCAGTTCTTTCTCCGCCTTGTTGGTGTACATCAGAATCATCCCCGCAAGAGTCGGGTCGTTCTGCGCCCGCACTCCTGCAAAAGATGATATAAACATAAAAATGGCAATTGATATGAAATACTTCATGACTGATTCCTTTATCGTTAATCACTGATGGTCATACGTCCTGCTCTGCGCCATCTGCTAAGGGCTTGGGTGGCTATCTCTCCATTGCTTCGGTCTATCATCCCTGCCGTCACGCCGTTCCACACATCGGTCATGGTGTAATATCGTATAGACAGATAAAGACGATGCAGCTTCTTGCTGAAGGCACTCAGCTTGTCGTTCAGTGCCCACAGCGTCTTGCTCCTTTCCGCACCAGTCAGCATGTTCTCTTTGCCTCCTTTGGCGACTGCATCTTTCAGCAGTGTGAAGACGGACACCAATTCCGTGGCGGTCTCCATATACAGGTTGTTCATCGAGAGGGTGGCAACGATGCCTTGCGGATTATTGTTGATGGCCTTGCGCATCTTACACAAGGTGATGAATATCTTCACTCCATCGTCGTACAGATAGGTACAGGCTTTGAGGGAAGAGGCATAACCACTGGCGGTTTTCAGATAACTGTTGTACTTCTTCTCCCATTCGTGTATCTTGGTGAACTCTGCGGCGATGGTATTCTGCAACAGGGCAGTCTTGGTCTGACCTTTGATTTCCTTCTCTATCTCACCGTTGATGGCTTCGTTGCCCTCTGCTAATGCCATCCATTCCAAAGGGTTGGCAGTCACAATCTGTGCATGGGCTGACGGCACGCTCAGTACCAATGCCACGACAATGAACCAAATCTTATCTATTCGTAATCTCATATACGCCCTTTCTTCGTTTGTTCGTTTCTACTCTTGTTCGTATCACACTCACCACGTCATAGCTGTTGCTGATGCCGGTCATTTCCAGTTTCGGTGTCGTTCTATCCATCGACAACACGGTCACGCTTTTCAGTCCGCATAACTGTTGTATCAATGTCTGATGCTCGGCAAAGTCCACCACTCGGTACAACTCCATGTAGTTCACGCTCCGCTGAAACACTCCGTGCTCACAGATGAGTTGCTCGCTCCCGATATGGTAGCGGATACTCCTCAGATAGATGAATCGGTAGAGTAAACAGAGGGAGAACAGGAGGCTGAAGACAAGCAACAGGGTACTATATGCACAACCGGGCAATCCTCCGATTAGGAGCATTGCCACGCACAACAGCAACAGAGGCAGTTCGTTGATGAAAAACTGTCCGATGCTGGGGCACAAGGTGATGATGCTATTATCTTCTTGTCTCATACGCTTCTATGATATGTGTTCTTTTCTTCTTTTTCCCTTTGTTTCTCTGCCTTGCCGGCTGCGATAAACTCGGCATAGTCGAAGGTATCTGGTTCGCCCTTGGCAATCAGTTCTGCTGATTTCTTGTTGAGCAGCGCATCGTTCCAGTCCTTGTAGCAACCCAATGGATGATAGGCTTGCACATGCTCGTGACGGAAGCCCATCTCTGCTGCCACCTTCCTGAAGTTTGCAACAAACTGCCGCCCTGCATCGTCCTTGTCAAAACCCAAATAGTGCCGTGCGTTGGGAGTAACGGACAGAAGTCCTCGCATCTGTCCCTCGGTGGGTGTGCCGCCCGTAGATACATACACCATCTTTACAGGATTTATCTGATACTCTGCCATGGCATCGTAGGCACTCTCAAACCATACAATTTCGCTTGCTTTATCCAACGGCTCGCCCGTGAGGTTGGCAATCCACAGTCCTTCACTGCTGTTGCTTCCTTCTGCCTTGCCCTTGTAACCGCCGCTACCGTCCATCTTCGGTCGTCCTCGTTCCTCAAAGCCCACAGTCTTGTCGGGTGTCTTGGGCAGTACAAGCGGAAAGGCAAGGTTGGCAAAGGTAAGTCCATCCGTCCGATGCTTAGTAGCCAGACAGAAATGCCGATGAAAAGCATACTGCGTATAGAGGTCGATGCCTCGGAACTTAAAATAGGGATAAAACCTTTTCTGCGTTTCCCTGTCCTGCGGATTGAACTTGTGGATGTCGTAGTCATTCAGGTTGAATGGCTTTCCGTCCTTTCTTGGTTCTGTAATCTTCGATGGTCTGTCCTCTATGGGTTGGTTGAGCAGTCGGTTGCAGACGAGGTTGACGAGTCGGTCAGGAGACATTCCCACCTTGTTCTCTGAAAACATTTCTGGATGCTCCTTGATGAACGAAATGACATTATACACCTTCTGCTGCGGTGGTTGGAAGCAACATTTCCCATTCTGCGTGACAATGAACTTATCACCACGCACCCGTCTGCCCTCACTGTCAGTACGCACATACGACGGATAACGCAAGCCATCTCTCTTGTTCAGATGATACCCTGCGTCCACCAGTACTTCCTGTATGCTCAACCTGTCCAGAAAGTCATCGTATGTCAGTTCACTACTCATTATAAATTATAAATTGTAAATTATACATTGTTAATATCCTCTCCTTATCTCCGTGGCAACATGATTTGCTTCTGCCTCAAAGTACCTTGCCGCAATCTCCTGTGGCGAATCCACTCCCGGTTTGAAGTAAGGACGTGGACCGCCATGATGCTCTGCATAGAACTCCGGGGCTGGATGGTGATGATGGTGGCTTATGTCATGCGCCACCTCTGCTGTAACGACTGCTCCTGCCGTCAGAGCCGCCAATATCTTCGTGCCCAGTCCGGCGTTGGTTTCGGGGCGTGTCTTCATATCCACTTCACTGAAAACCTTGGAGAAGAGTTTCATGCGATGGTAGTCATCCACCGCCAAGAACTTGTCGTAGTCCTTCTGCTTGATTTCGTGCGTGATGGCTTCTCCATTGATAATGGCGGTCATGCGATACTTATCTTCGCCTTTCTTATCTCCCTCCATCGGAGGCACTTTCTCCACCATGATGTCACCGACTTTCACTTCACGCCCATGCGCTCCCTCACGATACCAACCCTTGTTCTCATTAATCAAGGCAAGGTCTTCACCTCTCACCATGGCATCGCCTTGCAACACGTCACGTCTGACAGTCTCGTCCTCTTCCAACGGAAGCAACCGTTCCTCGTCTTGTTGCTGACGCTGCTGCAACTCCTGTTCAAGTTCGGGATGCAGATGCAGGTCGATGCGCTCCTTGCTATTCAGTGTGTCCATCAGGATTTTGTCAGCAAAGTCGTCCTTGATGATGCCATTCAGCAGTTCCAAGCGTTGAACGACGGGCACTTCCTTGATGGAGTTGGAGGTGAGTTTCTTCAGTTCCTCATCTGTCAGGTCATACACCATGTCGGCATTGACGCTGTTCGACTGAATGGTCAGCGTCTTCGCATTCTCATCAATGATGATGCCATGCGATGCCAGACACTCCTGCCACTTCTCATTGGTGAAATAGACAGGCGAGGTAATCAGTTCCTTATAAGGCTTGGCTGGCTCCGTGCTTCTCGTGCGGCTGATGGAAGGCATTATGATTCCCTCCAAATCTTTCAGCACATCCTGTTGCTGAGGGCTATAACTCTGTTGCTGTCCCTTATAATAGAACCCATAACCGCCGCTCTGCAATTCGCCAGGCTTCATTCTGCCGTCCCAACGTTCAGGCACAATCGGGGCTTCGGGGAAGAACAATCGTCCTCCAACTCTGCGAAGATGGAATCCCTCCTGACTGCGTGGTGTCCAACCTAAAAAGGGTGGTGGCATATCGATGCGCCCCATCCGTCCATACTCGCCGATACCAACACGATAGCCGTGCAGCCCCATAGCTACACGACCGTTGGCATTGCGTGCATGAACGAAGTTCTTGGGCATATAGAAGTCGTTGCCCACAATGCCCGTAAAGGTATTGTAGGCTAACTTGTTGGCATGATTCGTACCCCAGTCGGTCAGAGCCAACATCTGCTTCTCGGTGATGTTATAGGTAAGCAGCGGACTGTCATGCCCTTGCACCACAAGCTGATAGCCGCTGCCATTACTCACCACATGAGCCTGCATACCATTGCGCATGAGCAAGTCACGCATCTCTGGTTGCAGGTCCATCTGTTGGGGATTCGTATTCTTTCTTATCGCCATACTTATTCTTCACTCTTCATTCTTCACTCTTCATTTATCATGCTTCACCGTTCTCTATTGCCTTCTCCAGTTCCTCATCTTTGTGATGGACAAACTGCTCCGCACTCTCTTCACAAATGCAGAGTCCGTTGTTCAGACAATAGCTCTCATATTCTTCCTGCCATTCAGCAGAATGATGGTTGACATACTCCAACCAACCGTACTCGCCGCTCTGTATCTTCTCGACGAGCACATCCTCTGGATAATATTTATTTGATGCCATATACTTATTATATTATGTGTAGATTATTTGTGCATGGAAAAAGAGGCGCGGTTGCGCTCTCCATTCTTCTTCTGCTCATTCCAAAGTTCTTCCGTGTATTCCTCTTCAGGCACATAGTCAAGATTACCGTCATCGCCCATTACCCAACAGCCATAGCACCCGAAGGTGTATTTGTCCCACTCTCGCTTGGTGTTCTCCTTCCACTTCTGACTGTCGCCTTGATTAATCCTTATGCCGGTCTTATCGTTCAGGTCAATACCCACCGTCACCTGTTCGTCCTCCATGATGAGCGTGAGCGGCTCACCCTTCTGCATCACGGTCAGTTCTGCCGAACTCAGTTTCAGTTCATCCTTCAGCACCTCCAAGTTGCGCCCGATGACAGGCGTAGGTACCGACATCACCTGATTGGTCTCCGTGTCAATCTGCACGAAAGCCTTGCTGCTCCTGCCATCAGCATCCTTAACATCGGCAAGGATAGCCTTTCCAGCCAGCAAGTCCTCCTGCTGTTCCTGAGTAAAAGCCTCCAATGGTGATTTCTCCAACTGCGGATAGAAGACCACATCCACCTTGCCGTCCTCCATACGGACCAACGCAAATCGGGTGCGGCTCTTCAATGTCTCGCCCTCATCATTATTCACCTGAATGGGCAGCAACGGTGAACGTCGTCCCTGACCAATATCTTCCAACGCCCACATGGGCAGGTCTTCAATCTTCTCTTGTGTGAGACCAAAACGAGCCAGTGTCTGATAAGGCACCTCGCTCTCTTCAAATCGTACTTGCTTCATACTTTAACTTTGAATTTGAAATTAAACTCATGCAAAGTTATATACCTATTCAGAGACAAGCAGAATTGCATAAGATAATGCGTGTTATTTTTGACGATTATTATTATTTGAGTTTGATTTCTGCTCAAAAATCAAACTCGATTGCTATATTATGTTACAATCTTCTTGTCTTCCCTTTGTTCTTTATGCCAGTCAAAGAATTGCTTGTTACTTTTGCACCATGAAACGATTTCTACTCATCACAATAGCAGCAATATTCTGTTCATCAGCAACAGTATGCGCTCAGTTCAATACCGTCACACAGACTAAGGTACACCGCAAGGCTGTGCCAAAAACGACGCAGTCCGCAACATCCGAACAACTGCCTCCGTGCTCGCCGCATCAGCGGCGAGACTCTCTTGCCTTTGCCCCATTACAAACCCAAACGGAGCAGACCGACCGCCACACGGCACTTGTCAGTCCACTCCGTCATATCTCTGTCACCAGCCCTTTCGGCTACCGCAGAGACCCATTTACAAAAAGAAAAGCCCTACACAACGGGCTTGATTTGAAGGCAAATTACGAACCCACATACGCCATGATGCACGGCGAGGTCATCAAGGTAGGCAAGGACAAACGTTCAGGCCTCTATGTCACCCTCCGTCACGGCGACTTCACCGTCAGCTATTGCCACCTCTCCCAAACTCTCGTCACCAAAGGCACCCACGTCCGTCCCGGCATCATCATCGCGCTGACAGGCAACAGTGGTCGCAGTACTGGTCCCCACCTGCACCTCACACTCAAAGACACAAAAAAAGGACGAGCCATCGACCCGTCCATTCTTCTCAATCTTATCAAGCATCCACTCTAATAGAACGCCTTGTCTTTTGTCGTTCACATCACCCCTTCCGCATTGCAATAATGTCTTAAATATCTAATCCTCAACAATTTCTATTCTTGAAAAACAAGTGTTTTATTCACGAATATAATATGATTTCGTGAAAGATGTCATAAGATGATACTAATATCTATGCTATTTGTCAATAAAGAACCCGTTTCTATGCAGATATTCTGAAACGGTTAGTGTTCCAATCCCTATCTGCTCACACAACAAAGGAAGTTTCTTGAACAACTTACCGTCATTCTGCTGCCTTGTTTCCTCCGTCATTACTTGCATCTCTTCCAGATGGATAGCGTCCGAGTGTCGTACATTCAGTGCATAAATGATAATCTTAGCATCACCTGTTTTAAGGTATTCTTCCTTTTGCTCTATGTATTCTTCTTCAGTCAGTTCCTGCTTCTTCAGTCTTACACAGAAATTGTTGTCTATCATGTTGCTGAATCTCTCTGGGGCACATGGAAATAGATCCTTTGTCGGAATGACCAATTTCTTGTCTTTGAGGAAAGGCATCTTTTCAACTGCAATTCCTTTGGAGGTGCGTTTTGATTCATCCAGAATCACATCAAGTAGCATCAAATCCTTGCGGGAGAACGCCTCTTCCAGGAATGAGTACAACTGTCCGTCCTTATCCAAGGGAAGATAATTCTTGGCAATCATCACCAATGAGCATGTATCAACAACTATCGCCATAACTCCCTCTCAAAATTTGCTGGTTTGACATTGAGTCTCGAACAGAAAGTGGTCTCGTTGACCACTCCATTGAAATAGGCATATTGCATGGTTTTCAAGAATAGCGGAGAAATGATGGGCTTTGGTGTTCGCCCGCCTCTCTTCTCAGAGTTTTTCAACTTTTCCTGTTCCTCTCTTCTTCTGTATTCCTCTGCCAATTCACTCTTGACATTGCTGTAGCTCGAATAGCTGATTTTCCTGTCGATATACATCCTTGTATATAAGGCAAGACGGCTAATGTGCGTCCGTGCACTGATAGCCTTGAAGAGGTCAATGCAGTAGTCGTTACGGGAATCTACACATGCTATGTTAGCAAGTGTTTCTGCTTCTTGTCCCATAATGAACTGATATGCAAAATCATTGCACCATCTTTCGACATCACTGTATGAAGTCTGTGCCGAGATGTCCATCATGTCCACCGACTCCACTTCTTCAATCCCCAATAGACAATGCCCCAATTCATGCGCCAGAGTGAATATTTCTCGCTTGTAATGCTTATGATGCTTAAGCACTATCACATTGGGCTTAAGGTAAAAACCGTCAATGTTGGTTTTCTCTTTCTTGTTCCATGTCTCTATGTATTCAAAGACAAAAATGCCATGATCGGCGATTTTTTCTATCATCTTCACAAGAAACTGCCTATGATTGACAGTTTCCCCGGGATAAAAAAAATCTCTTGCACGTACGGCTACTGTCTTAGGGTCATCTTGTAGGGTGTAGTGTTCTATGTCAAACTTCACATCCAGTTGCGACAGTTTGTTGTATGCATCCAAAGCGTTTTTCAGACTCTCGAATCGGTTTACAGTACGGATCGACTCCAAGTTCAGCTCTGTTCCGAATGAGGTCTTGCGGAAGAAGATACTGCTGCTTGCATTGGTTGACAACTTAGAATAGTCTTGAAAGAAACTGACTTCTTTGTCGAATATCTCACCTATACGCTTCAACACCCCCAAATCAATAGAATCTCCACTGATGTCTGCGGCTCCTGTTATCCGTTTCCTGCCTTTGTTCAGAAGAGACAACAAGTCATCCACCGACATCTTGTATAATGCCAGCAGGTATTCTAAACGTTTCTTGTTAATCTCTACTTTCATATCAGCCTCGATTGAACTATTGTTGTTTTGATGCAAATGCTTAGGCACAATTTTGCGTTGCAAAATTACACATTTTCACTTAAATGGGCGAATTTTCATGCTGAATATCACTGGAATTTATGTTTATTTTGCTAAATCGCTACATTTTGCCACCAAAAAGACACAAAAATAGGACGAATCATCGACCCGTCCTTTTGTTTTTAGCCTTTTTCGTTCTAACCACAGCCTGCAATGTTATTCATCAACTGGTTCATCACTCGCATGTCTCATTTCGTAAACTGTCCATAAGGCTAACACACATTCAATGGCTATCACGGTAATGGCCGCAGTCATGCCCCACCAGTGGGCAATAAGCATAAAGATGCCAGCCTCAATGCACAACGCAAAGAGGATGGTAACAATAAGTGATAATATTCTATTCATTCTACGGTAACTGATTTAGCAAGGTTTCTTGGCTGGTCAACATTCCTATCCTTGTTGATGGCGATGTAATAGGCCAGCAACTGCAATGGGACGGAAACAACGAGAGGTGTAAGGCATTCGGGTACGTCGGGCACTTCAAGGCAATGGTCGGCGATGTCCTTCATTGCGTCATTGCCCTTGGTAATGATGGCGACAACCGTACCGCCACGCGCCTTCACCTGCCTTACATTACTGATTATCTTGTCATACAGCGAGTCCGTTGGAGCAATGACCACCGTGGGCATCTCGCTATCTACAAGTGCAATCGGTCCATGCTTCATTTCCGCAGCAGGATAACCCTCCGCATGGATATAGGATATTTCTTTCAGCTTCAACGCACCTTCAAGGGCGGTGGGGTAGTTGTACCCACGACCGAGATAAAGGAAGTTGCGGGCATAGGTGTATATCTTCGACAAGTTCTTGATTTTGTCAGCAAGTCCCAACACATCTTTTATATATAGGGGCATGTTCTTCAACTCCCGGACAATCCTCTCTACGGTTGCATCATCCACAGTACCACGCATCTGTCCCACGCAGAGGGCAAGCAGCATCAGCACCGTTACCTGTCCTGTAAAAGCCTTGGTAGAAGCCACACCTATCTCAGGTCCTACATGGATGTATGTCCCGGAATCCGTATTTCTTGGGATAGAGGCACCCACGACGTTGCAGATGCCATACACAAAAGCCCCCTTGCTCCGTGCCAACTGTATGGCGGCAACGGTTCCGAGCGGTCATACTTCCTTTGTAACTCCATACACTTCTCAAAGGAGAAGTCGGATGCCTCAAAAAGAGGCTGGATAAGGTGGGCGCATTCGTTCAGCAGTCCCTTGACGATGTGGATGTTCATCTCGTGGCAGTTTCGGCAAATTGCACTGTTGCAGTTGATATACCGATGACTGTTGATGAAGTCATCCACATAGCGGTCATACCGCTTGCCATTCAAAATCACATCCTGAAGATAGAGTTCTCTCGCTTCTAAGAGTAACTCAAACAATTCTTCTGCTACATCCTGTTCGGTAGCGAAGTGGGTCAGGTGTTGCTTCTCTTCAAAAAAAGAGAAGACTTTTTAATTTGTTTTTGCATACTAAATTACTTATTTATAAGTTTATGACGACTGAAATATAAAAATTACACAACATGGTTCAGTATTAGGTTATAATTCTTGTAAAGTTACATTCCTCCTCCCAACGCATGGTAAAGTTTAATTATACTTTGTATGCGTTCAAAACGAGTTTGTAACTGTTGCACTTCCGCTTCGAGAAGAGACTGTTTGGCGGTCAGCACTTCCAGATAGGTGGTATTGGAATGACGCATCAGCGATTCTGTCTTTCGCACAGCGTCGCATAATGTTTCAACCTGCCGAGCATTGATTTCAATTTGCGATTTTGCCGTCTGCCATGCGGTCAGAGCATCGTTCACTTCCTTTCCTGCGTTCAGTAATGATTGCCGGAACAACAGTTTGGCTTCTTCCTGACGGCTTTTGGCTATCTTCAAGTTGGCGATGTTTACGCCCCGGTTGAATAACGGCTGTGTCAGGGAACCGATGGCATTAAGTAACCATTGTCCGGGATTTACGATTACGCCACCGCCGTTATTAGTCCATCCAAGAATTCCCGAGAGGGTAATATTGGGATAGAAGGCGGCACGGGCCGCATTGGTGGCGTAGAATGCTTGCGCCAGTTCCATTTCAGCCTGACGCACGTCGGGACGGTTGGAAAGCAGTTGCAAAGGGACTCCGATCGAGACAGTATCGGGGAAAGCAGCCTCGGCCAGATCACTTCGTCCAATCGAGTGTGACGGCATGGCAAGTATCGCAGACAGGGCGTTTTCTGTTTCGGAAATACTCTTGCGTATGGATAACAGGGATGCTTCGAGTCGCATCACGTTCGCCTTTGCCTGCAATACGCCAGCCTCGTTTGATTTCCCCACTTTTTTCAACGCTTCAAGAGTGCGTACGGTAGTCCGCCAGTTCTCCAAAGTCCGGTTACTTATTGTCATTTGTGCGTCAAGCATGGCAAGGGTGTAGTAACTGTCTGCAATAGTGGCGACAAGCTGTGTCTGTACGGCCTGCCGGTAGGCACGGCTTCCTTGTAATGCGGCGGCTGCGCCACGCTTTGCCGCCGTAAGTTTGCCGAAGATGTCCAGTTCCCAGCTTGCCGACGCTCCCACATTATATGTCTTTGCCGTTGCTCCGTCATGTTTATTGGCATTACCTTCGGCAGTCAGTCCCAGTGATGGAAGATATGATAGTCTGGCAGTCATCAGGACGGCTTCTGCCGCTTCCACGCGTAACCGTGCCACATTGAGGTCTGCGTTCCGTTCAAGTCCGGTTTCAATCAAGGACTGGAGTTTCGGGTCGGTAAACATTTCCCGCCACGACAGGGACGCGATGGTCATTGTATCAATGTCCGCCGGCATGTCCCGATACAGATTCTCCGTTGAGAGGTCAGGGCGATGATACCGGCTGTATGTGCCACAGCCGGCAAGCATCCATCCCGACAATATGATATATATTACTGTCTTCTTCATTTAATTATGCTTAACACGTTCTTGGATATATTGGAATACAATAAACAATGACGGCACAAGGAACAACAGAGCCAAAGTACCTACAATCATTCCACCGATTACACCTGTGGCAAGCGAACGGCTGCCGTTGGCACCCACTCCGTGCGCCATCATCAGCGGGACAAGACCGAACACCATGGACAACACAGTCATCAATATGGGGCGCAGGCGGACTTTTGCCGCACTGTATGCCGCCTGTGCCAGCGTCATGCCTTCCGACCGCCGTTTACCGGCGTATTCGGTAAGCAGGATCGCTGTCTTGGCAAGCAGGCCTATAATCATGATAAGTCCGGTCTGCATGTAGATGTTGTTCTCCAGACCGAAGAGCCACGCAAACAGGAAACTGCCCATCAGTCCGCAAGGCACCGACAACAGAACCGCGAAGGGTATGAACACGCTCTCATACAAGGCGCACAGAATCAGATAGACCAGAACCATGCAGAGCAGGAATATAAGCGTGGCATTGTTGGTCGTCTTGCTTTCCTCACGCGAAATGCCGCCAAACTCGTATGTGTAATTTGACGGAAGCACTTCACGTGCCGTCTCGCCGATGGCTTCGAGCACCTGCCCCGAACTGTAGCTCTGAGCCGGAGACCCGCTAATCGAGATGGCGTTGAACAGGTTGAAACGGGTGAGGTCTGACGGGCCGTTGGTCTTGGTCAGGCGCACGAACCGGCTCAAAGGCGACATGCCGCCATCGGTGGCACGCACATACATGTGGTGCAGGGATTCCGCATTCACACGATATTCCGCCGGAGCCTGCATGGTCACATGGTAGAGCTTGGAGAACCGGTTGAAGTCGGAAACATATTGTCCGGTATAATAGCCCGACAATGTGGAAAGCACATCTGCGGGCGACACACCCGACTGTTCGCATTTGGCGGCATCGATATCCACCCAGTATTGCGGATAATCCGTGGCAAAGGAGGAATAGACTTCGCCGATTTCGGGTCGCTGCGACAAGGCTTCGACAAACTTGTCTGCCTCTTCCTTGAAGGCGGCGATGTTTCCGCCCGCCTTGTCCTGCAAATAAAGCTCGAAACCGTTTCCCATGCCGTACCCGGCAATCATCGGAGGCGACATGGCGAACACCGTGGCATCGGGAATATCCGAAGTGGCGGCATAAATCTTTCCGATGACATCATTGACCGACTGCCCCTCTCCCTTACGCTGCTCCCAGTCTTTGAGTGTCACGAAATACATCGCCTGCGAGGGACCGGAACCGCTGAAAGAGAAACCGGCGGCCGCACCGCTGTATTCAATCTCGCCGATGCTGTCGAGACGGCTGTTGATACGCTCCATCACCTTACTTGTCTGAGCCATGGATGTGCCGGGCTTCGTGTTCATGCTCACCATGACCGTCCCGGTGTCCTCTTCGGGAATAAGTCCCGTCTTTGTGACATTGACCAGCAGCACCAGCAACCCGAAAGAAATGCCTATGATGCTCCACAACAGCCATCGGCGATGGATAATGAACATCACTCCACGTACATAGCGTCGGCTCAGACGGTCGAAGACGGCATTGAACGCTTTACGGAAACGGGCTGCAAAATTGTTCTTGGTGTTGCCCTGCTCATCGATATAGGGTTTCAGCAGCAGCGCGCAAAGTGCCGGTGAGAGTGTGAAGGCATTGACTGCCGAGATTCCCACGGCAACAGCCATCGTGATACCGAACTGCGTGTAGAACGCTCCCGAAGTCCCGCCCATCATGGCAACGGGGAAAAACACTGCCATAAAGATGATGGTAGAGGTCAGGATAGCCGACGAAACGCCTTTCATGGCATCATCAGCCGCGAGAACCGCAGACTGATAGCCCTCGTCGAACTTCGCCTGCACCGCTTCCACCACCACAATGGCATCATCGACCACAGTTCCGATGGCAAGCACAAGCGCGAACAGGGTGAGCAGGTTGACGGAGAAGCCGATCATGGACATCACGGCGAACGTACCGATAATGGAGACGAAAATGGATATCGTAGGAATAAGCGTGGACTTAATATCTTGCAAAAATACATATACCACCACGATAACCAGAAGTATCGCTTCAATAAGTGTCCGGATAACAGAATTGATGGAAGCATACAGGAACTTGTTGGTATCGGTAAGCACCACGAATTCCGTCCCTTCGGGCAAGTCCCGGCTGAGGTCGTCAAGCACTTCGTGAATCTCCTTGATGGTGCTTGAAGCATTGGACCCGGCTTTCTGGTTGATGAGCATCATGGCTGCCGGATGCCCGTTCACTTCGGAGGAATATTTGTAGTATTCATCGCCCAGTTCCACATCGGCAACCTCCTTCAGCCGAAGCACATTGCCGCCCGGCAGTGACTTGATGACCAACTCACCGAACTCTTCCGCGCCGGACAAGCGTCCGCGGTATTTCATCGTGTATTCATTGGCGGTAGGATGATTGGCACCGAAGGAGCCGGTGGCGGCCTCGATGTTCTGTCGTGCGAGTACGGTGGATATGTCATCGGGGATAAGCCCGTATTGCGCCATCTTGTCGGGACGCAGCCAAAGTCGCATGCTGTAGTTGGAACCGAACATCTGTGCCTTTCCCACGCCGCTGATACGTTTCAGCCTCGGCTCGACATTGATTTTCACGTAATTGTTCAGGAAGGTCTGGTCGAAGCGGTCATCGGGCGAATAGAGCGCGAAAGTCATCAGTTCGGCATTCTGCTGCTTTTCAGTGGTGACACCGGTCTTGGTGGCTTCCGCCGGAAGCTGGCTCAGCGCGCCGTTCACGCGGTTCTGCACGTTTACCGCCGCCATGTCCGCGTTGGTTCCCTGCTTGAAATAGATGTCGATGGAAGCATCGCCCGTATTCGATGCCGTGGAAGTCATATAGGTCATGTCTTCCACGCCGTTGATGGCTTCTTCCAGAGGGGTTATCACTGCCTTCTGCACAGTTTCAGCGTTTGCTCCAGGATAAGTTGCGGATACGTTGATGGTCGGAGGTGCGATGTCGGGGTATTGTTCCACCGGCAAGGAAAACATGGAAATCATGCCCAACAGTACAATCACCACCGAGATAACGCCCGAAAACACCGGGCGGTCTATAAAAAATCGCAGGTTCATTTCGTTTCGTTTTTAGGGGTTATGCTCATGCCTTCTCTCACCAGTCCCACGCCTTCGGCGACAATGGTGTCACCGACCGAAAGACCTTCTTTTACGATAAACCGGTTGCCGTCGTTCAGGCGGTCCACCGTGAGATAGGCGGCTTCCGCCTGTCCGTTTTTCAGACGGTAAGCGATAATCTTGTCCTGCAGTTCCACGGTGGCGGTCATGGGAATGGTTACGGCCTCCGTTTTCGGGTTTTGAAGGATGACATTGCCGATGCTGCCACTCAACAGTTCGCGGTCGGGATTGGGGAACAGGGCTTTGATTTGTACCGTTCCGGTAACAGGATCCACCACGCCGCTTACGGTTTCAATACGTCCTTTCGCCTTGTACAGGCTGCCGTCGTTGAGTTGCAGGCCCACTTCCGGCATCCCGGCTATCATGCTGTCAATCGAGCCATAGCGAGCCAAATATCGCCGTAGCATATTCTCCGAAATGGAGAAATAGGCATACATCTCCGCATTGTCGGACACGACCGTGAAAGGCTGTGCCATATTGGGACCGACAAGCGCACCGATGCGATAGGGCAATGTGCCTACTACTCCGTTGCTCGGGCTTTTGATTTCCGTATAGGAGAGATTGTTGCGTGCATCCGATTCTTGTGCCTTTGCCTGTTCGAGTTCAGCACACGCCACTGCCAGTTGGTTCCGGGCGAGAGAAAGCTCGTAGTCGGATATGACCTTCTCGTCAAACAATGCCTGCTTGCCCCGCAGCTCGATTCTTGCCGTTTCCACTTTTGCCTGTGCCGCGCTGACATTGGCCTGCGCCGTGCGTAATGCCGCCCGATAGGGCACTTGGTCAATTACAGCCAATACTTGACCGGTCTTCACCCGTTCACCCTCTTTCACTTTCAGACGGATAATGCGCCCGGATATTTGCGGCAGGATGTCCACATCCTGCCGTCCGCGTATGGCGGCGGAATAGGACTCGGAGATTTCCACCGGACTTGCCGCGACCTTTATGACCCGATAACTCTGCACCGCATCCTGCTTGCCGTCCGCCTGCCTGCATCCGGTCGGCAGGAACAGCATGAGAGCAAATGCGGCGAAATTCGTGATAATGAATTGCTTGTTCATATTTTCTTCTTGTTTTGTATTAATTCATAATAGGTTTGGTGTGTCACCACTGACGGATGGTATTCCACTCTTTTTCGAGAATGGCATAAACACAGGTATCTTCATATTTTGGGGAGCCGTCAGGATTGTTTACGAATGTCACAAACTCTTTGAAACATCCTTCGCGGCGCATACCAAGACGTTCGCATAAGCGTTTGGAGCGGATATTGTCATCTTCCACAAATCCATAGATACGCCGTGCGCCCGCCTCTCGGAAAAGATAATCCAACAATCCGGCTGCCGCTTCACAAGCGAATCCTTTGCCTTCAAAACGTTTGTTGAAATGCCACCCCACATTATAAGTGTCTTCATTCTCACGCAAAGCGAACACGTCACCGATAATAAAGTCATCTTTTTTCAGACTCACCGCATAGCGCAGCATGTCTTTCGGGGAATACTGCATATATGCCCATGCCGCCTCTCTGGAACAAAGGCGGTCTCCGGCAAAGCAATTCACACGCGGATGGGAAAGATACTCCAACAACCCTTCGGCATCCTTCTGTTTGAAATTTCGAATGATAATTCGTTCGGTTTCGATATATATTTCCTTGAAAAAGACTTTCTTGCCCTTGACAGTGCGAAGGACTTTCTGCTTGGGTATGAAATACTCTAAGCCATACGTTTCATTAGAGAGCCGATCTTCGGCAGTATTCTCGTTCTTGTAGGCCCGCATGACATACCACAGTATCTTATCCTTGTCCAATACATTCACCATACTGTTTTGACATGTGTTTTTCGAGAAAAGAACGTACTCATGGTCCATCCCGATATGCGTATCGGTCTGTATATCAGCAACTTTCTATGTGTTTCAACTACAATAGTCATCTATTCTCATCTTTCTGAGTCCACCCCCTGCAAAGCCCCTCTTTACGACATAAAAATTCGGTCGGAAAAGGTATGCAAAAGATGTTTCTCTCTTTAAGAGAAATATCGTTTTGCTAAACAGTTGATATTGAGGTATCATTTTATCGTAAAAGACATATTTGCTCAACAATTGCTTGACGGAAATCAACAAATTTTAGCATTTTTGTAAAAAAGTCGCTATATAATTTGGTGAATTGGAGTTATTTTCATATTTTTGCATCCCGAAGAGTTTCTCTTAAAGAGAGAAACACCTTTTTGCTCAACAATCCCCGACTTTTTTATTATAGTTGCGGTATCACACCGCAATACAATAGTTATAAATATTGAAATAAAGGTGCAGTGAGACGCTGCACCTCCTAAAGAGAATTGATGATGAGATTGTTGGCGTTGTCAACGACAGAGGTGTCCAATGAGGAGAGGTATATCTGTGTGGTTTTCTCGGAGTCATGCCCCAATGCCTCGCTGATAGTAGATACGGGCACGTTCTTGCTCTTGGCTATGCTTGCCCAGGAGTGGCGGGCTACGTAGGTGGTCAGGGGTACGGACAGGCCTATCATTTCTCCGATTTTCTTCAACTGCTTGGTGATACGGCTATAGGCATTCTTGTACTGTCTCCAGAATATGGCTCCCTCTCCTTTTGCTATAGGGAGCAGGTAGGGAGAATCATCTGTTTTGTACTTCGCCACTATCTCCTGCATGGCAGGTTCCCATTTGATGTGCAACTGTTGTGAGGTCTTCTGACGGCGGTAAATGAGCGTACTGCCATGCAGATTGCTTGGTGTAAGTTGTGCCATATCGATGAACGACATCCCACGGGTATAGAAACTGAACAGGAACATATCCCTTGCAAGCTCCAAACGGGGGTTCAGACTCAAGTCCAGCTCTTTCAGTTGCTTGATGATTTCCAAGGGGAGTGCCCGCTTGACGGTCTTGTCGATGCCGGTATATACATGCTTGAACGGTGAGGAAGAGATGACCAGTCCGTCATCTACGGCATGATTGTAGATGGTGCGCAGGTTGCGGATGTAGAAAGAGGTGGTGTTGCGGCACAGTCCGCTGTCTTTCAGCCACTGTTCATAGCCTTGTATCGTTGTCCCATCGACTTCCTCCAATGGCACATCGCCTCCTTTCAGGTAACGCTGGAGGCTGTTGAGGGTGGTTTTGTACCTTGCTACCATCCGCTTCTTGCCGATGCGTCTCAGTTTTTCGTTCAACTCCAGCGTATAGCCGATAATGCCATGTAATTCTTTTCCCTCATGGAAGTTGTCAACGACGGTGTCTGCTGTATATGACTGCCCTTCCTTGTCCAACCGTGCAATGACCAACAGCAGTTTCTTCCTGTCAGCATCCAATGTATCTTTCAAGGAAAGAAGATAGGCTTGACGTTGTGGAGTGACGGAAGTTGGCAAAATGATGTTTGAATGGTCCGCATCCCACTCTGAGGAATAGATTCTGTACTCTGTATGGATCTGACGTGCCACACGATTGTGTATCACCTGATAATACAGGCGACCCTCTTTCTCTTGAACAGATGATGTTCTGAACTTTAATTTGATGGATGCCATAATGCTCTGACTTTAACATTGAAATTGCAATTATTACCTTTATATATAATATAAGTGACAGACAAACAGGTATAGGAGGGATGGTGCCTCACCGCTCGGCATACAACAGCTGATATTCCACCCACCTCCGTTTCCTAATGGATGCCACTGCTTTTCCCCTCCATTTGCAATAGCTCAGATAGAGTGGCAGGATGTCCCTGTCGCCACGTTCCAATCGGGTGAGCAGGGACGCTTTCGGGTATCGTCCATTGCCTAACAACTTGGCTGGTCCAATCTGGTACGAGAGGGTGGCAAGCAGATAAGCATCCCTGCCATAACGGGCATATAGGCGCAGGTGCCGGAGGAGGTCTGTCCGTAACAGCAAATCTGCACGCTGACGTGTCAGTGTTTTCGGGAAACGCTCTCCCTTCTGTAGCTGGTGACCATAGCCCACATAGCCCGGTGTGGTCTTTGGGTCGTGCCAACCCTCGAAGTGTTTGGTAATGGCTACCATCCGTTCAAACAGTGCCCTGTCAATGGTTTGGCTTTGACAGGGCACGCTACAGATGGCCAACATGCTCAATAGTACGATGATGTATCTTCTCATTACATTATTTTATATAGGAGGTGCGATGTCTCACCGCACTCTAATCAATATCACTACATCATAGTGCGGAACTGCTGAATCTCTTTAATCATGGCTTTCACGTCCTCCCCAACCTGAACGAAGTTCTTGTAGAGGATGCGCTCTCGCTCTTCTTTCGACTTGAACTTATAGAACTTAGGGAGAGGGACATACTCCGATTCCTCCTTCTTTATTTCCGTCATATCGAAGTCGGTCTTGCAGTAGAACTTGGATGTCTTGAACTCCTCGCTCTCCTGGATGTTCATGCTTCCGTTCATCCCGGTCTTGGTGACTACGAAGTCACGGGCGGTCTGTCCACATATCCAACCTGTGGGCATATCGGAGATTTTGCTTGCAGGCACCAGGCTGTCCATATTCTCATTGAGGTTGATGGAGGTCTTGTCACGGTCGATGGTCACGCCCTTTTTGAGTTGCACTACTTTACCGAAGATGTCACTCGACAGCCATTCGAGGGTTTCCTTGGCTCTTGCCGAACCGCTCACCACATTGCCCACGGTGGTGATGATTTTCTGCATACCCACCTTGCCATAATCGGCTTCCAACTGCGGAAGTTCCTGAAAGCCAAGTGCCACGCTCACCTTGTTGCTTCGGGCTGTGCCTATCAGTCGGTCTATCTTGTGGAAATACAAGGTCGGCAACTCATCGACGATGATGCTGACAGGAACGTTCTTGCCCTGTCCTGTATTCACCCTCGTTACAAGGCGGTTGAGAATCAAGGCATTCAGTGCACCGATGATGCTCTCCATCTCGGGGTCGTTGGCAATGAGCAGATAACTTGGATTCTTCGGGTCACTGACCTTCAGGTCGAAGTCATCGCCGTCCTTGTGGAATATCCAGTAAGATTCCTTGGTGGCGAGACGGGAGGTATAGACACGTAGCGTGCCAATCATACCTTCCAACTGCTCCATGGCTTTGTTGGCAAAGGCAGTCTGGAACGGGCCAAGCAAGGGGGCTACCTCGTTGTCGGTCTGAAGTACCTCGAAGATGGTCTGATAACTCTCATTGAGGAACGATAGGATATGTGGCATGTCGCTGTACTTGCCCAACCAATAAGCGGGCTGCACCTCCGCGCCCGAATGGTCGAACACCCGTCCTGTGGGTATCAGCCTTTTCGTCTTTGGGTCTTCACGCCGCTCGGCAATCAGCATCTTTCCGTCCTTGTCGTAGGGCTCCTTGCCGTAGTTGCAGAAGAAATAGATGCAGGCGGCAAGGAAGTTGACGGCAGAGGTCTGGAAGAACTGGTCGCTGCCACCGCCGCCTTCCTTCTTGCCTTTTTGCAGGGATTCAAGCAGGGTCTCGGCGGTCTCGCTCGCTGCGGCAAGGTTGTTGATGTACTTCAACTGGATGGGGTTCACACGGCGCGAATACTCCACATCCACAAAGTTGATGATGTTGAACTTCATGCCATGGGGCATCTTGCTGTCCTTGGCATTCTTGTTCTTCAAGTAATGATAGTAGAGTTTGGTGGCGAGAGTGGGAAACTTATAGTCGTACACCACCATGGCAAAGCCCTTCTCGCTGTGCTGCCTGATAAACGGCTCGATGATGGAGAAGGTCTTACCAGAACCAGGAGTACCCACAACCCATGTGCCACGGAACGGATTGACGATGTTCACCCATCCCTTGCGGAACTTGCCCTTGTAATAATAGCGCATAGGGATGTTCACGCTGTACTTGTTCTCCTGCAACTCCCTGCATTGCTCAAAGCTCTCATTCTCGAAGTTGAAGCGGTCTTTCAGCAGCCCTTCCTTCAGGAACTTAGAGATATTGTCGAGGGCGATATGCACCAATACGACACCGACGATGGAAGTGAGCATATAGAGCCAAGTGTTCAAACGGAGGGTATAGAAACAGGGCATTATCGAATGACCGAACAGCCATACGGACTGCACAATCAGCAGCACTCCCGACAGCAGCGGATAGAGCACCTGCCTGCGAGCGTCAAACTCCAGATGCTTCTTGTTGCGCGTTCCCACACAGGTGATACATATCAGCAGGAACGTAGCCACCTTGCTATACACGAGGTTGCCGTCATGGTAAATCATCCACCGCTTGATGCGAGTGTGGATATCCGTCACTACGCCGCCCAAGAAGTCCAACTGCTCCGGCTCCAGTGCGTAGGCGAAGAACTCCATCAGGATGGAGACATAAATCACCGCCCTGAATATCTTGTAAAAACCCTGTAACTCTTTGCTTTCTTCCATTTACTTTACGATGATGTTGGGTGATAATGAGAAAAGATGAAGGATGCCACGGTGGACACCCTCCAATCCTCTTATGAGTTTTATTCGTAGCCGTTGATGGTCTTCTCAGACTCTACTGTCCACGGAGAAATAGTTGCAGATATGACCTCCAAGGTGTTGCGTACAGGCTTCAATGAATAGCTGTAGGAATGACCCGCTTTCCACGTGTCGTTTGTGAGGAATACGAAGTTCTCCCCATTGCTGAGTTGCAATGTCATGTCTGGCATAACCTGTGCAGGAACATAAAGCGTATATTCCATGTGGTCACTTTGTGGGTCGCCGAAATAATAGGTCGTCACCGACTCGTCACTGCATTCTACCTTTCCGGTCTTGATGTTGAAAGTACCGCTGTCAAAATAACCGACGAACGTGAGTAGGCTTCCTGCAAAATCATTGGTGGTGAAACCGTATTCTGGTGAGGTATAGACCTTGATGATGACACGCACCATCTGATGGGTGAAGTTCAATGTAAGGCTCGGATTGGCGTATGATGCCGCTCCACTGGCAAACAGAAAATCATTGACCTTCTGCTCACTCTGTACAGCTGCCTCCGGCACTTGGAACTCTATGAGGTCGTTGGTAGGATTTGCCGTATAGGGATAGTAGGCATTGAAGGTGTGAGTGTCTGTGTCCGTGAAAAACACCTTGTTGGCTGACACAAACTGATTCGTGCCGCCGCTTCGGGTGAACTTCATATTGTTGATCATCCCTGTGGAAGAGATGCCAATCATATCATTGAGTTCCCACTGGTTGTCAACGGCTCGTGTGGAAACGGCAGGTTGCAGCATCTCCAGATTGGTGAATACCTGAAGCTGCTTGGTTGATGTGCTGTCGGTCACGACCACAGAACCTCCGCCACCGGGCAGGTAAATCTCATTGACGATGTCTTGGTCACAGGACGTGAGGAGCATGGCTCCAAGTCCCAACATTAGAAACAAATTCTTTTTCATGCTTTTTCTTTTTTAATTGTTGTACTTTGATGATGATACGGGTGATACTCGATGTCTGTATATGGGCTAATCCATAATCGTGATGATGGGTCTCGCCTTATGCGGCTGCCACTTGGGAGTCTCCTGTATGGCACCGCTTCCCAGTGAGTAAAGCCATGCCTTGGCGGTCGCTTGTCCTTCTACCTCCGTTGAAGTCCAATACCAACAGTCATCATCCTCATCGGGGATAGGTGTGCCGCCGCATTTCAGGATGTATGGGTTGATGATGTCCTTGGCATGATAGAGCAGACGCATCTGTGCCACACTGGGGATATAGGCACTTTGCCCGTAACGCCACATGTCGAAGACACGCTCAGCCAAAGGCGACTTCACATCGGTCGTGCCATAAAGGGCAAAAGTGTTCTTGTTGCCGTCGTAGGCGGTGAGGTCACAGGATGTGTCCTGTTCCACACCGATACTGTCAGCAAAGGCTTCGGGAGCGATGTCCCACAGATAGACGGCATATCCGTTTCCCTCCATTTCTTCCCTCTGATTGACGTTGAACACCACTGCAATGGCTTGCTTGCACGATTGCTCGTAGGTTTCGTAGGGCATCACCTTGCCGTCAGTGGTCAAGATATGGGTGACCTTCATGGCTGTGTCGGGAAAGTCCTGATGCTCGTCACAGGCAGTCAGCAACACCGTTGCCGCAACTGCCAAGATTGAAAACAGTTTCTTCATACGCATAGTCATTTTACAGGAAGTTTCACACCCAGGACAATACCCGTTCTGAACAGGTCTTCACCCTTGATCATCACATCGGTCTTCACCTGCCAGAAGAGCTTCCAGCCGTGTCTGAGTGTATAGTTTTGCTCATAGCCGAGGTGGATGCCACCCAAGAACCTGTCAGTATCGCTACCTGCCGATGCTCCTATGCGCATGTTGCCATGGTGGTTGCGTCCTCTTGCCACACAGGGCTTATAGGCAAAGCCGAAACCATAACTGCGGTAGTTGTTCCAAAAACTCTCAGGACAGACATGACCGCACGATGCGCACTCGTTCCACTTGATATATCCGTTTGCAAAATACTCCCACGCATTGTGGTACTTCGTCTCATACTCGTAGGACAGCGTCACGTCCAGTCCTCGCTCATACAGGCATCCGAACCCCAAGGATATGCGGTCGCTATTCTGCTGCGCCATTGCCGGAGTCATGCTTGCCATAAAACAGATGACAACGAGTAAGGTATGCACAAGCCAATTCCTCACTCCTAATTCCTCATTCCTAATTCTCATTATTCCTCCTCCAACAGTATATGGTTAAACGAATCGGCAGACAGCACATCCTCATAGTCGATGCTGAGCGAGATGGTGCGTCCACTTATCTGTTTTTCCGACAGCTCGATGGTCAGCACCTTGTCGTTGGGGAAGGTCATCTTCTTCACCACAATCACGTTGCGATAGCCATACTTGAAGGTCTTCGCATCGTCCAACACAAGAGATGGGGTCAGTTCCACTATCTGCGCATTGGTAGCCTTGCTCTGCTTCTTGTCCGATAGTTTGATGCGCATCTCGTCGATGTCGAAGCGGATGTTGGTCTTGTTCTCCACGGAGAAGTCGATGAAGAAATATTCGCCCACGCTGTAGATGTTGTTCAGGCGCATTACCATGCGGTGCATCTTCGTCGCCACGTTGCGGTATTTGGCAGACGATGACCATATCTGACGTGCATACTTGGTCATGTCGGCAGTGGACAGGCTTACAGCGGGATTGTTGTAGGCATTGCGCTCCGAGCATTCTATTTCCTTATCGGTTACTGCCTCCTGCATCCTCGTGGTATAGAGCAGTGCATACTGCGTGCGGTAGCGTTCCGTCACGATTGTCACTATCGCCAACACCTCACCGTCGGCATACACGTTGTCCTTCGGCTTCAGGCGGATGGTGTTGTTGATGGGTTGGTCGCCCACCACCTTGTCTGTGGATATATCGACAAAGCGGATGGGTTCGGAGGCGGTGATGACGGTGGTCACTTGGTCGTTGACCGTCAGCTGCTCCATCTCCATGTAGGTGGTCTGCGCCTTGGCTGAAAGCACGCTCAGCGAAAGCAATGCACAGACATTCATTTTCTGAAAACAATTCATATTAGTTGATTTTTTGATGTTTATACTCTATGAGCCACCGTTCCCGACAATTCCGTTGTCGGGCAGTGTCTATTTCCTTTTCTCTTTCCCATTTACAAGGTAAACAAACGTCCCATACTTCAGCTTCACTTTGTTCTTCTTGATAGCCTTGCTGATGGCATTGCTTGTCTTCTGGTAGGCATTGGTCACGGCTTGCATTCCCCATTGCGAGAAACTGTTGTTCGCTCCACTCTGGTCGATGTTCATGTTGCTCTGCATAGCACCGCTCGCCACATCTTTCGTGGTCTCACGGAACTGGCTGCCGGGGACATACAGTCCCTCCAGTCCGTCCGTGTCATAAAGCGAAAGCGAAACCTTTATCAGCTCGTCATCCACAAGGATGGAGTTGATGCTACCCTTCACTCGCTGCGAACCGAAACCGCTCATGGTGGCATAGAGGTACGACCCTTTCTTCACCACGGTCTCACCAATCTCAATATCGTCCAACAGTCTCAGCCGCACCCTCGACCCGTCCGTAGCCTTCACGTCCTCGTCAATGATGGCCTTGATGAGCTTTGGCTCATGCTCGTTCTGCGTCAGGGTGTTGAAATAGTCCGAAGTCACCTTCACCTTCTTCACCACCTCCTGTGCCTTGTCCTCCTCGTCCAGTGCCTTCACCGCCTTGCTGTCCTCGGCAATCTGACCTTTCACCTCAATCTGCTCCTTGGGAGGCCCAGCCTGTGTGGTATCCTGGGCCACGGGGGCAACTGCCGCCTGTCCTCTCAGCCTCGCTTCGGCGAGTGCCTTGTTGAGTGCTTCGAGTGCTTCCGCTTCTCGCGCCTTGGCATCGGCCACTTCGGCTGCATCGTCCTTCTCTTCTGCCTGACGGACGAGTTCCGCAAGGTCTTCTTCTGTGTACTTGGATTCATACGCTTCTTTCTCTTCTTCGTTGTCACGCTCAATGTTATCAACAGCCGAATAGTCTGCTATGCGACCATACGACTTCGCCATGTTCTCATACTTGCCACCGATGCCGTCACCATTCTTAATCTGCGCTCCGGGCAGGTTGGGGTTCAGAAACTCGGTGGTCTGCAGGTTCTTGTCCTGCGTTTCCGCCACCTCCGTATTGAACATGTCAAAGACAAAATAGCCTGTGGCAATCAACGGGATGTACACGATGGCTGGCAGCATGTACTTCGGCTGACGGAAGTTTATCTTATCTGTTATTCTCATCGCTGTCTGATTTTGATGTTACTGACTTGTCTCGATTCTCCTCGTTGGTTCGATGCGTCACGGGAGGAGTGATGCAATGGGCTGCATTCATCATCTGCTTCATGCGCCCTTCCTGCCGCTCGATGGCACTTGCAGCCTCCGTCCGATGACCGTAATACCGCACCATCCTGTAGATGTTGATGCCGAAGCACGTGGCGACAAAGCCGAAGACGATGACGAGAAACAGCGTCTTGTGGGCATTGGCAAAGCCTTGCACCTTAGCCGCCGCACGGTCTATCCTCGCGGTCTTGGCAAACTTGCGCCCTGCCGCCACCTCCTTCTCATACCGCTTCTTGTACTTGGGGTCGTTCTTGTCGGGCATATCCTCGCCCACAAGCATCCGTCTGATTCCTTTTACACTCATACCGCTAGGATATTAGAAGTTTGACTTCGACTTCTGCTCAATATCCTTGTTGAGCAAGGTTCTCCAGTTCGTGATGAGCAGTCCATGAGGATTGTTCTCCGTCCTCGGCACGCGCTTCACCTGTCCCGCCGTCACCAATTCACGCATCAGAATATTGCTCCTTCGCTCTATCCTTTGCCTACCGTAGTAGGTGAACTCCATCTTCTCCTTGTTGAACTTGATGCTGTCGCAAAAGATGCTGAACACGGCACTCGTACCCATGATATTGTTGTAAAAGCCCTTTTCCTTCAGCGTATTGTACTGCGCCAAACCAGTTTCATCGACCAAATACATCGCCTTCTCCATCGAATAGCGGATGTACTTGTCATCGGGAGCAAGCGTAAAGAAGTAATGGTGGAACATCTCGATATGGCTCTTTGCCTCCACATCCAGCGTTTCCTCCATCGTGGTGCGGTTCACCAGTATGGGCACGTTGCCGTCCAATACATACACCTTTTGCTGCGCGTCCGTCACCATGCAGCGCGCCGTCCAGATGCTCGACACCGAGATGATGATGCAGCCCATGAGGAACGCAGAGCAGATGATGCCCACCAGCTTGATTTTGTTTTCTAAGTTCTTGATTACCATACGTTACTGCTTGTTTGAGGTCTGATTTCTCTTCATTCTCACATATTCACGGTGCAGGATGGTGTATATGTCCTTCTCAACTTCTTCCACCAGTTTGGCGTAATACTTGATGCAAGCCTCTACGTAGATGCCTTCGTATTTCAGTTGGATCCACACCCACCAGATGTCACGTTCACGTCTCCGTCGATTTCTGTAGATTTTGGCACGATGCAAGCGATAACTCAGGTAATCTACCATAGGCACTACATACTCGTCGTTATCCTCAAAGCCTTCTGCCATCTCCTCATACTGTGGGTCGATGTAGTTGTTTTCGGAATTGAAAAACTCTTCCTTTGCACGCTTGTTGGCAAACGCCATGAATTTCTCATCTTTGAGCCAACGCTCAATTTCATTTTTTGCTTTCATTTTTCTTGATGGTTACTTTTATTTGTTTCAATAGGAGGTGCGGTGACTCACCGCACACTCACATGTTATCTCATCACGGTCGCCATGGTTCCCGTAGCCGTCATCTTGGCTTGTTGTGCCACGCCCTCGCCGAAGTTTCGGGTTGAGAAGGCGGTGTCGCCCTCTGGTATCATCCATGCCGCAAGGTCGGGCACGAGGTTCAGGCATTTCAACGCCACGATGCTCGCTGCCATCAGATAGCCTGCCGAGAAGAACGAGTTTTGCAGATAGGCTGCCATCGTCTGCTCACTGGCGGTGATGGCCGTCAGGTTCTCTACCTGTATGCAGAGCACAATATCAAACAGCAACAGGACGTAGAAACCGACGAAGTAGAGCATGGCTCCGTAGAAATGAACTGTCAAATAACGGGTTAGCCACTTCGCCCACGCTCCTTCCCACTTGGGCAGCAACGAAAATGCCCATTGTATTGGACCGAATATAGTGAGCATTCCGAGCAATATCTGCTGACAGTATATCGTCGCCCACCAACCGATGCGGAACACGATCAGGGCTATCAGCATCACTATCTTGTCGATGCCCACCACGGCCCCTGCCGTCAGTGAGGTGAACCACAGTTTGCTGGCATCCTTCTCCATGTTGGTCACTTCGTCCACGCCCGTCTGCTCCATCGTCGCCTCTATCAGGTTGGGGTCTGATGTGCCCTTATGCGCCACGTCTGCCTGTGCCTGGAGGTCAGTGTACATCGAGTCCCTGACATATACCAACTGCTGCACCTCCTCAAACTTGTCGGAAATTTGGGTCGCCTCTGCCTCATAGAGGTCGTGGGTGTAACTGCCGATGCAATTGGGAATATAGGATAGAAAATCCAATACGCACCAGCTGCTGCCGCTGTTGGTCATGCCTGTGTCAGCAGGTGGGTACCACCAACAGAGGATGATGCTCACCACCAAGGGCTTGAACAGTTTCATCACGTCCAACGGTTCGTTCTTCACCATCATCTTGTAGGCCATGCTTGCCGCCACGATGATAGAGAACAGTGCCGCCAATGCCATACACATTTGGAGGATCCACCAGAACGGCCCTTGTGAGCCTGTGAAGGTGGCATCGGTCAGGAACTCGTTGGTCTGGAATATCACATCGTCAATCTCCTCTTCGAGGATGTTGATGCCGAAATCGCTGAGTATGTTGTCTGCCATCAGTGCCTGGTTCTATTGTTGATAATCTCTTTGATAAACTCTATGCCTTTCGGTGTCCATGACAGATAGAAGTGGTAGAAGCAGCGCATCCTGCCTGTGACATATACCGCAATGCCCTTGTCCTGAAGGTCTTCACGCAGTTTCCACATTCCATATTCCTTGGTGATGATGCCTTCCTCTTTGAGGGTCTTCACAATCTTGCCGTAGTAACTTCCGACATATTTGTGAAGCTTTGACATTGAAACTACCTCTAAATCAGATGGCATATAATGCTCATCAACGATGGGTGTCCTGCCGATAACGCTGATTCGCTTCGGCATCCTTGACATCTCCAACTGCCACTTGCCGTTTTTCCTCTTGGCGGCATAGAGACGTAACTGTATTTTTGATATTGATTCCATAGCTATTTCTTTATTTTATGTTCTTTCGATAACAGGAATGACTCCCACGCTCTTCAGTTTCTCATAGAGGAAGCGGCGACCTTTCTGTGTCCATTTGGTGTTCATGCGCACATCCTCCGTACCGTCCTTGTGTTTAATGAGGTAGGTCTCGCTGGTCACATAACCGCAGTCCTTGTAGTCGGCATACAGAATCCACTGCTTGCCACGCTGATACTGGATGTTCATCTCCTTCAGACGTCGGTTGAAGCGGATGGACGACTCGCCATAGTCCTGTGCTATCTGTGTGACCAGGACACTGCTCTTCGTGGCAAGGATGATGTCAAGGTAACTCACCTTGTCCTTCATCTCCGTCACCTCCTGTTGCAGGTCATCCACCTTGGATCCCAACTCAACGATGCGTGTCCTTTGGTGTTCACACTCCTGTTCGACAAGCAGACGCTTTTGTCGTTCTTCCTTCAGATTGACTGCTAACCGTATCAGGAAGTCTGGCTCTGCCAATGCCTTCTCGATGGTCTGCTGTGTCATATAGGCACCATGCTTGCGGATAGAGGGGAGCACCTCCGATGTCACCCACTTGCGGAAACGTTTGGCTTCGGGTTTGCGACTGTCAAGGATGACATCATACAGTCCGTCTTCATTGATAAAGTTTGTAACCTGTTCTCTTCCAAGACTATCCGAGATGGGGTACTTTGAAAGTACATCATCCGAAAGTCGTTGTACCAACTTGCTGGTTTTTAGTCCAAGAACTCTTGCCACATCAGCCAAACAGAACAAGGGTTGCTCTGGTGTTCCTGTGGTTCGGACTGCTCCAAATTCCTCGTTGTTGAAAATCTGAATATCGTTCATATCTCTATGCTGTTTTGTGATTATTTCTTCTCTTCCCTTATTTCTATCTGTTCACACTTTCTTCACCCTCACCGCTGTTGGCATCATCGCCGTCAGTGCCTGTCGAGCTCCTCACGCCCTTCATGTTTTCCTGCCAACGGCTCTTGGCATCGCTGATGATGCTGCCTTTATGTACTACACGGTCGTTGGTGGCTGCCAAGAGGGCGGTAGTCTGGCTTTGGGTGTTGAGCTGCACAAGGTATTTCAGTAGTGTCTCGTTCTGTGTCGTCAGGTCGGCATAGATGCTAAGATACTGCCGCTTTCTCTGTGCATTGGGCATATAGGCATCCTTGGTGGCTTTCACGGCACACTGGTACATATTGTACAGTTCCTCCCACCGACGCTTGTCGTTGATGGTGCCTCCTGTAGGGATGATATGGTCTATGTTCGCCTTCATCTTGTCCAACTGACCGTTGATCTTGCTGCTTTCGGCAAGCCAGGCGAGGTCTATCTGTCGGTCGGCTACGTTCAAGGCTTCCACCTCAGCACGCTTGGTGAGGGCAGAGTCTATCTTCTCCGCATCATCTACTTGGTTGTAGAGGTTGATGCCGGCAAGAGTGCGGAAACCTAACTTGTTCTTCTCTGCCGCTGTCTTCTTATAGTTGTTATGTAACAGCCAATAATAGAACTCAGGGGTGAGAGAACCGCCACCTGTCTCCATCACCGTTATCTGGTTCTGCTTGGAGGAGTCGTGGTTGTAGGTCACGCTCTGGGCTGTGGCTTTGATGGTGGTTGCTACCGCCATGATGAGTATCATTGTCTTCTTCATGTCCGTTCTTCTTTTGTTTACAATCCGTCAATAGTCAAGTTTTCCTGCCACTTTCCATCGGCTGAAGGCATCTTCCAGTATCTCTTCCTTCGTCCTCGTCCGATACACCTTCTCCTTCCAATAGCCCATGCGCAGCTGCACATACCGCCATGTCTGGAAGTAGGCTTGGTTCAGATGTTTTTCTATCAGGTCCAACGAATTGTTGATATTGTCCAACACCATCAGCAGGTCGGAAGTTGAACAGGCTGCCGCTCCTGTGGCATACAACACGAGGTCGTTGACGCTATGGTAGAGTTGGCTTCCTTCGTTGTATATGTTGTCGATGGCTTTCTTGTTGATGCTGATGAGCATCGTGTCAGCCAGTTCGATGTGTTTCCGCTTGATGACCTTATCATTGAAGTCCTCCAACAGGTTCTTGTAGTCACTGATGCGGTCGCTCACCGTCTGGTAGGTGCTCTTCACGTTCAGCACCGTGCGCAACGACTGGTACATCACATCGATGATGTCGAAGGCCCGGGTGTATTTGTCCAAATCCACATTCAGTTCCTTGTATTTGCCCACCTCTTCACTGCTGTATTCATGCAGCAGTTGATTGCTGTACTCCAAAGTGCTGCGTGCCAGCAAGAGGCTGCGCTGCTTCTTGTGGTCGTTGATGTATGCTTCCACCGATACCGCATCGAATCCCCATTGCGCCAAGGCTGTATTGGGGAAGAGGGTAATCAGCAGGAGAGCTATGATGATGGTATGTCTCATTCTCCGTTCCTCCCTCAGTTTTCGTTCTCGTTATCTTCACCATTCCCTCTGTTAGGGTCTGCATTCTCTCTCCATCGCTCGTAGCACTCTTCAATGAGTGTCCTTCTGCGACCTTGGTCTGCGTCGATTGAAGGAAGAATGTCCTTCAGCACGTCAATGATGCTGCGCTTGTAGTGCATCATTTTTTCTAATGATACCAAGTCGGCGTAAATCTTGGTGATACGGCTATCTACTTCACGGGCTATCTCCAGACGGTCGCTCGACCAGAGCAGGTGTATTACATCGTCATTGTCGGCGGTCTGGGTTGCCTCGCTCTTGGCATATTCTGTGGTGATGCTGCACGACGGGAACTCCTGGGCTATCTCCGAGATACGGCTGTTCACCTGCCTCGTCTTCTCCTCGTCAGAGGCATTCGGGTCAAGGGTCAGCACATCCACCACCTGTGTGTCGGTGTATTCCGAGGTCAGCTCCCACGATATTTGCAGTATCGCACGGTGTATCTTGATGCCAAGGAAGTACTTGGGCTTCCTTGCAATGGACAGTGTCGCCTTGAAGGTGATAATGCCGTTGATGTTGGGCATGGTGGCAGTTCGGACGTAGGTGTAGCCGTTCCACGAACCGGCACCTTGCCACGTGAGATTGTAGGCTGACTTCACATCCTGCATGATGGCAGGGATGCGGTAGTAGTCATCGGTGGAGGTGGCATTGTCGTTAGCCGCCTCGCTCTTGGCATTCTGTATGTCTGCCAACTGCTGCTGCCATGTCGCCAATTCCTTCTTCAGGTTGTCTATCTTCGTCTTGTTGACATTATGTTGCTGCCGCAAGGCAGGGGCTTCCTCCACAGAGGCATTGGCTATCTGCGTGAGCAGGTTCCTGTTCTCTGTCTCCAACTGGCTTATCTGCGCCTCCAACAGGGCTATCTTGCTATTCGCCTCACGTTCCTTCTCGTCCAGTTCCGATAGGTCGAGATTATTTTCTGATACGCTTGTCCTCATGGCGCATTCCTTGCTGTGGGCATTGAGCGAACCGCCGCACTCACGGCACTTGTACTGCGTGCTGCCCTGTCCGAGGGTGACACCGTCCGAACAGGTGACGCTGATGGTCACGCTCTCCACGCCCTTCAGTTTGGCGGCATCGGTGGCTTGATAGTAACGGCGTGCGTCACTGCCGATGTAATAGACATAGCCCTCCTCGTTGTCGTTATACTCCGAGAGACGTGCCTGCAACTGACGCTTGAAGGTATTCAAGTCCATGCTGTAGGAGTCGAAGACATCCTCATACACCTCTTCCACGTTGTTCCAGCTCTTGGTAACGTGTATCTCGTAGGCGTAGGCCTTCTTGGTCTGCTTGCCGCCACGGCTGATGATGTACGACGACATCCAATAGTTCATCGTATAGGTGAAGCCGTCGCTCTGGGCGTTGAGCTGCTGCACACGGCTGCGGCTCCATCCGGCATGGTTCTCCGAGTTGGCCAGTATCTGCTCTCGCTGCGTGCTGTTAGGGTAGAAGTTGGGGTCGGAGGTGTTGATACGATACCAATGGTCACCGTTCAGAATACTGTTGTCATCGGTCGGCGGATAGTAGTCACAGAGGCTTACGCTGCCTTGGTCTCGTCGGGCAATGTACCAACGCTGTGTATAGTAGTTGCCCTGCGTCTCGCTCAGATAGTCTGTCATCCACGAGGTGATGTTGTAGTTGGAGAGGTCGAAGAGGGCTGCCACGTTGTCCTCGCCACCCACCAGACTAAGGAGTGTGCTGCCGATGCCGTTCTCTGCCTGTTCATAGAGGTCATGGTAGTTGTCATAGATGTCGATGATTTTACTCACCTTGCCATTGAAAAGGTCGTTGAAGGCACTCTGCTGCAAGAGTGCGCCTGATGCCCCGTTGATACCTGCCGTCGCCAACGATGCTCCCATATTGTAAAGCGTCTCGATGTCGGCGGTGAGGTTCTCCACGGTGAAGTTGCCGGGCACACTGGCGATGTCATCCAACAGCTGCTGCCAATCTACATTGCCTATCTCCGAGAGTTTGAGGATGGCGGCTATCTCTTGGTTGATTTCCAAGAACTGAATGTCGGCAAAGGTCAAGCTACTGTTGGTCACGACACTCTCAAACTGCATACACAGCGACTTTGTGTCGGCGCATATCTTCATCAGGTAACTGCCCCAGTAGAGGGCGGTCTGCGGACTTTTCAGCATCATTCCTGCCACCGTCCATATCTTGGGCATAATCTTGTTCGCCACCATATTGTGGATGCGGCGGTAATAGTAGTTCTCCGTGCTACTGCTCCAAATGCCGAGGTCGGTGAATGCCTTGCGCTCCAAGAACTTGGCAGCGAAGATGCCGGCAGTGGCAACCTCTGCGGCATTGTAGTGCTTCAAGATTTCGCCCACCTGCTCGTTATAATAGCTCTCTGCCATAGCTCCAGCACCGAATGCGGCAGCCATGGCGGCAACGATCTGCTTGTCGTAGTTCACGCTGTAATACTGCGCATGAACCCTTCCCACGACAAGTGTAAGACACATATATATTATAATAAGGTATAAACGTCTCATTGCTTCACTACTTTACGTTTTTACTACTTTCAGTTTCTACTATTCCACTACTTTACTACTTGTAGTATTTACTATTGGTAGTATTCACTACTAATCGTATTTACTACTAATCGTAAATACTACCCAGCCACCGTTCCCGAAAGTTTTGCTTTCGGGCATCTGGGCTTTACGTCTATTCCGGGATTTCCGTTTCCATCAATCAGCCCCCGTGCTCGCCGTGTCAGCGGCGAGTGGCTCCATCGTCCGTCAAATTGAGCACATGCCCCGCCTCATTGACCTTCTGCGCAAATGCCAACGACTTCCCGATGCCACTGGCATCCCAATCTCTGCAATACCGCTCGATAGCCTCCTGATGTCTGCACTTCAGTTCATGCTTATAGAGTTTCAATGCCTCCTTCTCAGCTCGCTCGGTGGTGTAGGTCATATAGCACTCGTGCGGCTCCTCCACACCATACACTCCGCTCGTCGATCCACGTCGGATAAACACCTCACGGAAGAAACTTCTTCCCTCCTTGTTATCCAAGCGGTTGACAGTGAATATCTTCTTGCAATCCACATCCGTCAATCCTAATATCGCCTTGATCTCGTCGAATCGCTCACGAAATTTGCTTTGGTCGAGCAGCATCACCACGTCGGAGTTGTTGATGATGGCTTCCTTCACGATGGGACTGCCGATGATGTCCTGTATCTCCTGTGTCACTACGCCCACGCTCGCCCAGAACTTTCGGGCTGTCTTGTATAGGTACTTGATGTACTCGGCCATCAGCGGCGAGGCGATGGCTTTCCATGCCTCCTCGATGACAAGGCACTTGCGGTTCTTCTTCAGGCGCATCTTCTGCAGGAACACGTCCATGATGATGAGCGTCACGATGGGGAAGAGCTGCTTGTTCTCCTTGATGGCATCCACCTCGAAGACGATGAAGGTCTCGTCGAACAAGGTGCTATCCACGTTCTCGTTGAGAATCTTGTCGTACTTGCCGCCACGGTAGAAGTTTTGGAGCATATAGGCGAAGTTGTCGCAGTCGATGGTGGTGATGTTGTTCTCGATGCAGATCTGGTCGAGACGCTCACAGGCGAACTCATAGAATGAGTCGAAGGAGAGGGTCTTCACGCTCAATGCCATGCGCCGTTCCTCCAGTCCCTTGATGAGTTTCTCCACCTTGTCGTGTATCTGCGTCAGCTCCGTGCCGCGCCGCTTCTCCATGGTGGAGAGGTTTTTTCTCAGTGTCTCCTTCTGTGAGGAAGGATAGGGCTGCACACCGTTGAAATAGAAATCGTAATACTCCGTCACCAACTGCTCCACGACACGGAACTCCAGTTCGGGTATCTGCGTCTCCGAGCCTTTCCATATCAGCAGTATCAGGTTCTTCAGGAAGTCTATCTTCTCAATGTTCAGCTCCCGCTTGCTGATGTTGAAGGGGTTCATGGTGATGGGCTTGTCCTCCGTATAGGCGATGTACTTGCCGCCCACATACTCGCAGAGTCCCTCATACGAGTTACCCGTATCGACCATGACGATGTCGGTGTTCTGCTCCCACAACTGACGCACCACGCTGTTCATGTGGAACGACTTGCCGCTGCCCGAAGGACCCAAACAAAAAAAGTTCGAGTTGTCGGTCAGCTTCTCCTTTCCCTCCTTTCCTGTGATGTCGATGGCTACGGGCACACCTTGGCGGTCGGTATAGTATATCTTCAGCGGGGTGTCCTCATTATGCACGATGCGCTCCTTGTACATCAGACAGGTGGCGGCATCGCCGAGGGTGAGGAATCGGTCGTAGTCGGCATTCATGCCATAGCAGTTGCCGGGGAAAGAGTTGACGAACAGCTCCAACTGGTTGTAGGCCCGCTTGCTGATGTGGATGCCCATGCGCGAGAAGGAGTTTTCGAGATGGTTGGTGCATTTCTGTATGTCGGTGTCGCCGCTCACTGCCACCACGAGGTTGTAGTGGGTATAGACGAGCTGCTTGCTCTCACGGGCTATCACCTCCTGCACACGCTTGATGTCCTCTACAGCCATCAGGTTGCTGGGGTTGGGCATGGAGGCATGGCGGTTTTTCTTCTTGTCGAGTAGGGCAAGCTCACGCTTCTGGTTGGGCACGAACACCATCTGGTTGAACACCACGCAGTCGGCTCCGGGCACGCTATCGACGATGCTCACGAGATCAACGGGCATACTGGTGTTGTTCACCTCGATATTTGCGTAGGGACGGATGACCGACGGCAAGTTGGCATAATCCACATCCACAAGGCTATACACCTTGCAGCTACGGTCCCCCATGCCGATGGTCTCGTCATCGACCTTGAAGTTGGTCATCGACACCACCTTGTCACGGAAGTTCATGGAGAAGAAACGGTCCACATACTCGCAGGCTTCCGTTTTGCCGAGGAATCGGGACTTCACGCCGGCATCCCTCAGCTGGTCGTGCACCTTGCGTATCTTCACCAAGAAGTCACGCCATTTCTTGTTGTCGAACGACATCAGACGGCTCTTCTTGTTCTCCTGTGTGATGGTGAGGTAGCAGACGCTGTCGGTAAAGGGTCTGCCGTTGAAATAGCGGAAGTAACTCTCGCTCAGGAACTCATGATTTCCACCGTTCTCTTCCTTGAATGCCTTCCTCACAAACACGTCCTGCTTGTGCAGCGCATAGCCTTCGCCCAAGGTCTGGGCAAGGGCGGCGAAGAGGTGGGTGAACTCATAGTAGGCCTCGATGTTGGCGGAATACTTCTGCACAGGGTTCTCCATCTTCAGAACAGCGGAGTATTCGCCCGTCTTGGTATAGAGCACGCCGATGCCATCCACTTCCTCGATGGAGAAGTAGATGTCCTGGAAGATGCGCTTGCGCTTCCCTCCCGTGCCGAATGCCTTGACACTGATGGCCATGCCCACGCAGATGGCTGAGAATATGAGTATGATGTATAGGGTCATTGTTCTTTTTCTTTTTTAATCGCAAAAAGGCGGGCGCACCCTCATGCGTGATGCCCCCACCTCCATTCACTTACAATCATTGATAGCTTTCCACTTGGACATAATGGATTCTCTTTTTTGTTTTACACTTTCTTTGAATAGGCATAGATGAATATGCCGTTGTCACTCTTCTTGCTGTGCAAGCCCTTGCGCTGCTTCATGACGATGAGAACGCCACCGACAGCTACGGCGAGGACTAGCAGCACGAGTCCTGCCACGAAACCGAAGATGCAGTAGCCGAGGATGAAACCCGCAACGGCTCCTCCTGCGGTGGCTGCCGCCCAGTAGATGTAGCGTCCCTGCAACCCGAAGAACTCCAATGGACGTTGCAGTCCCTTGAAAATGGGATAATCCGGAAAACGCTCTTGCTTTGTATCTGCCATAACTGTCAGTGTTTTAACGTTCTACATACTCACAATCTCACGCTGCGTTTAACCTCCAATGCCGAAGAACAGAGGCAGTGCCTGGGCTGCTGCAATGAGGAAAATACATGCGCCGACGACCATCATGATCTTCTTTTTCACGTCCTGTTCCTCGTTGTTCATGGCGATGTAAACGCTTATGGCTCCGACAATTGCAACGACACCTGCAATGGCATAGCAGAGCTTCACCACGATAGGTACATACTTGGCAATCTCCTCCGTCACTGTGGTAAGCGCGGTCGTTCCTGCCGAGTAGTCGCCGGCTGCGTTCTGTGCCATTGCTGCGGTGGTGCCGACAAGCAACATCAGGGCGAGCGTTTTCATGCGCTGTGAAGAGAAGAATCCCTTCACCTTCTTGTTAATCCTTTCAAACATTCTTTTTACCTTTTAATTTGTTACACTTTGAGTTATCTTATCTCGTATCACCTGTATCTCAAATCTGATAACCGAAGAAAGCGGGGAAGACGATGGTCGCTCCTATGAGGAACAGGCAGGCTCCCACCAGCATCATGATGTTCTTCTTCACTCCTTCTTCGCCCGTATTCATCTTTATATATATCTGCAAGGCGCTGACTATGACCACGATGCCCGCCACTGCATAGCACAGATAAACGATATAGAGCATCATCGTCACGGCATAGTCATGGGCACTCGCAAGTGCGTCCGCTCCCCAGCTGTAGTCCACGTTGCCACACTTAGCACTGGCCAGAGCTGGGGTTAAAGCGGCATATAATGATAGAAATGCACTTCTTGTTTTTGACATCATATCTCATTATTGAGTGATTCCACCTTGACCATGTCACGTCCATTGTGACGAAGACCGCGGGCGATGATGGTGTTGTTCAATTCTTCCGAATACATGGGGTCGGAATAGGTGGTATTCACTTCCTCCATCTTCTTCTCGATTGCGCTTTGTATCTTTTCAAGCACATGAGGCTTGCTCTCTTCCGCAGTGGCGGCTGCCTCCTCTGTAGGCTCTGCAAGCTGCTTCTCCTCGTAGGCTGTCTCATATTGGTTGTCGCCTACGCTGAAACCACCGTCGCTCTCGCTGACCGCTATCGACTCTTCCTCGTCGGTCATGTCACTGACATCAAACGACTCGCCCTGTGACTTCTCGTCCTTGGGCTTTCCGTACAGATCCTGCACGATGATGACCGTATAGTAGATGACATAGATTATGGTCACGACAATGGCGAATATTACAAATGACTTCATATTTTCAAGTTTGATTTTACTATGGTTTGGCTTATTGCCGATGCAAAGGAACTACCTTTTCTTCAATCTTAAACCGAAATGACTTTCCGCGGAGCCAAATCTTAACTCTAATTTTGATTACACTCGCAATCATACTCAAAAATCAAACTCGAAAGGCACAAAAAAAGCCCTTCCGATAGGGAAGAGCTTGTAAAGAGGGTGGATGAAAAAAATGTGGATGGCTATATGGTCAGGTACTTGCCATGGGAGAAGTCCTGATGTTCGTTAGAGAAAACATAGCCCAACTGGTTGGACAAGCATTGGGTGTTGCCTATCCTGGCATCGATGTTGGTGTGCGAATGTCCGTATATCCAATAGTCTATGCCGCTATCGGTGATATAGTCCTCCAACTCTACGGTGAACGCCACGTTTGCCTTGCTGCCTTGAAACTTTGGGTGGAGCATACGGAACGATGGTACATGATGGGTGACAACAATCTTATGGGCTGCTTGCGAATATGCCACTGCATCCTTGATAAAGGTGAGGCAACGTTCATGCTCAGCATTGAATTGGGCATGGGTCATCAGCTCACCTTTATATAATATACGGCGGAAGTCGCTTATCACTTGCTCGGTGAAGTAAGCGTCCTCCAAAGGAATCCTCGACCAAAGGGTGGAGAGGATGATGTCGGTGTCGCCAATCCTCGCAATACCGTTGTAGTGGCTGAATACATTGGGACGTACCTCCAAGAGATAGCCGTCGGGCAGTGTCGCCACATCATAATATTTGTAGAACTCATGGTTGCCCATGCAGCAATGCACCTCCTTGTAGTTCTCCGATGCCCAGTCCCAAAAGGGATGCTTGGAGTAGTTGTCATCGCCGAGATAGCCGATGTCGCCGGCAAGCAGCAGTATGTCGCCCGTCACCTCCAAGGGGTGGGCTTTCAGATACCGCCAATTGTCGGCAAACTCCAGATGCAGGTCGGATGCGTATTGTATCTTCATATTGGTCATGCTTCTATAAACAATTCATCCAGTTGATCTAACAGTCCGGTCACAAATGCCTCGTCTTGACCGAGTGACTTTGACAATGGTTCTGCGAGAGTTGACCAGTCGGCTCTGATGGAGGCGACAAACTCCCTTATACATGCCACTATTGAAGCAGGAGCCTCAATGTTGTCCTCAGTCATTATGACCACATTTTTCAGGATGTCCGAACGGTGCTTCTTGATGTCTTTGGTGTTCACATGCTTGCCGTCCCGCTTGTCTGCCATGAGATTTAGGTAGGCTCTTGCCTTCAGTGCTATCAAGGCAGCGGAATTGGCATGGCGTATGCCATCAGTCAGTTGGCTGTGTGCGATAGTAAAGTGATAGTAATCATCGTCCATGATGATGGCACTAAGACTCGACACATCTTCATCGGTCGGGATAGGTTCTATGACAAATCCCTTTGGCTCTCCAAGCACGTCGGGGTGGCGTGACAGCAGTTCTATCATCTCGGGATAGCCGTCTTTACCATCAAGGAAACGATACATTTCATACCTTGGTGGCTCACCAGCCTCCTGTTTCCTCTTTTCAGGTCGATAGCCAGCCTCCCGCACAAACTGCCAGAAGCGATTGGCGAAAGCCTCGGTCATGTTCTCTACGATGACTATCATGTCGATGTCGTGTGTGGCGCGTGGACGCACCACGGTATTGGTCATGGTGATGTCACAGGCTGCTCCGCCTATCACCACATAGTTTTCTGAGTATTCCGCAAATGCTTCACGGAACTTGACTAATCCTTCCATTTCTGTTCACTGATTATTCGTTCTACTTCTTTTTCTACTCTCGGATCATCATCATCTCTCAACGAAAGGACAAGGGAAAGGCGATCAACCCACTGGCTTTTGTCGCCCATTTTGCTGACAACAGGGTATTTCCATACCTCTATGATATAGTTGCCGTCATAGATGTTGGGATTCTCCATGACATCAGCCGACTTGACGGCACGATATTCCTTGCTTGTCATCATTATCATCTCTTCCCGGTCACGATTAAGCATGGAATAATGTGCCAGGGCATTGATGCCGCATACGGGGTATTCCGCATCCAAGCGTATGTCATCGCAAAAGATGCGGTTCTCCACAGGTGACAGCAAGACGTTCTGAGCCTTGTCCCACAGTTCCTTGCCCTTCAACTCGAAGTGTACCACCTTGCTGCGCTGTCCGTTCTGAATCTTTTGACACAGTCCTACATCTTCAAGACAGGTGACACCCAACGTGACGCTTTCGTAAGAATATGGAAGCAACGGTGCAATATCCCTTGGCGACATTCCTTCAATACTGCCCACCTGTAGGTGATAGAGTAGTATGTATTGCGCCACAGGGGTCAATACTTCGGCAATCTTCCTGTTGCTTGTCTTCTCCAATGCTATGATGCCTGGCAGATGGGCATATTCCTCGGACATGACAAAGAAGACTCCTTTGTCTGCCAGTCTGTGTCGCTCGTAGGTGGGTCCGGGCGCAAGGATAAACACCGCAGGCAGTCCCAGGGCTTCGGTCAACCGCTTGCCCGTGATGGCGCAAGTCCGTGGAGAGGGATTGCCCTTCTTGGGCTCAACGAACAGCAGGGGCGTGCCTTGGTATGTGCCATCATAGAAACGGTATGAGAGTTTCTCGCCAACCGTGATGCCTTTCAGGCTTTCCTTGGCACGAGGTTCCACCTCAAAGCGTCTGCCCAATATCCTTATTTCTTTTTTCAATTCCATTCTGCTACATTTTAATAATGTATTAAAACGATGCAAAAATAAGGATAATAATTGAGAATCAAGCATGTTTGGGCGAAAAAGTGCAGATTTGATATGTAATTTCAATGCATTTGAGCCATTTTTGCATCAAATGATGGTGTTTTCGTCTTTATAATGTCATTCAGATGCCGTTCGTTTCTTCCTCATCAGATAGTCGTTGACATCCTTGTAGTCGGCATATCTGAAGGACTCGTCCGTCACCCTGTACTCGAATACATTGCTGATGCTCTCAACCGTCTTGCGTCCTGCCTGGTCGTTGTCGAGGAAGCAATGGATGTGGGTGTAACGGTCAAGGTAATGCAATGCCTGTTTGAGGTTGGCGACTGAGTTCAGTATCATATAGTCGCAAGGGCTTTCAACGACAAACCATCGGTCTTGCTGTTTAACGAGGGTCATATAAGCAAGGAAGTCCATGAAGCCCTCAAAGACCAGACAACCGTTTTGCCACTCGTTGAACGTATGGGCAAGCAGGGTGATGTCCTTATGCCCGATGCAGCCCTTGAAATAGGGATTGCGCACCTCATGTCCTTCACTCAGATTGCCAAAGGCAATGCCATAGTAATGTTTTTGCTCAACCTTGTAGTGTATCTCCCTGCAATACATCCTGCCAATGGTGATGTCTATCCGTCGGCTACTGAAATAGGACAGCAGAGAATGGTTGCTCAGTGGGAGCAGCTTCACATCGTTCATCTTGGTTGTCGTGTATTCCTTGGCTGCGATAGCGGTCTCGATTGCCTTATCCACAGTGGCAATACTCTTGGACGCAAGGTAGGCAAGGGCATCGGAAACGGATTGTTTGTTATACATACGCTTTACCAGCTCCACAAGGTCACCGCCCTCCTTAATGGCGTAGTCGTACCACAGGTTCTCCTTCTTGCTGACCTTGAACGATGCGGTCTTCTCGTCCCTGAAGGGTGACAGATACCAGTAGGCATTGCCCTTCTTCTTTTTCAGCGTTACATTCTCCTTGTCTAAGAAGTCTATAATGCTCAGTTTCTTCGATTGTTCAATATTCATTGTACTTTCATTTGTTCGGTTTTACTTTGTCCATGGAAACAGTTTACTTTACCCTTTCTCCTATATAGGCACACCCGTAAACTAAACCATTTGCTAAACTACTTTTCCGCTTCCCAATTCAGCCTCCGATTTCGGTTTACTTTGGCCTTATTTCTTATATATAGGTACGGACGTAAACTAAACTGGTTTCTGAACTGTTTTTATTCCTCTTCATGGAACAGGTCAATCTCGGCAGGTGTATATCCGAAATAGTAATGATTATCCCGCTTCACTATGAGCTTTTGCTCGTTAATCAGGTATTTCAGCATTTTGATGATGACGCTTCTGCCACGCTTAAAGCCAATGTCTGCATAGGCTTGCGTTAATTCCTCCACCATGCGATCGAATCCTTTGATAGGTTTCTCCTTGAATGCAGCCGTCAGCGCCTCGTTATGCTGTTCGGATGTCAAGTCTTGGTAAGTAAACCTTGACGGTTGCTTGTCACCTTCTTCCTTCTCCGGCGTGTGCTCGACAATCTCTGGCAACCCTTCCTCATTGACTGTAAAGGCAAACGGCTTGAACTCCTTCTCACGGATGTGCATCGCCTTCACCTCGCTGATGTCGGGATTGGTGGTGCTCTTGGTGATGACAAGCACCGTCTCTGCCTTGTTGTTCATCTCCGTACCGATATGCCCGCGCACGTTATTGTCGCCCTTGTTCTGATGCAATACGCAATGGATGTGCAGGTCATACTTTGATGACCATTCCATCATCTTGTTGATGACCTCGACCGATTCTCCCGCATTGTTGATGTCGAGAAGCAGGTCTCTGATTCCGTCGATGATGACCAGTCCATAGCTTTGGTCTTGGGCAAGCGCATAGTCTATGACCTCTATCCTGACGGAGGGCGTGTACTCTCTCAGACAGATAAAGTCAAGGTTCTCGTTGTCGATGCTTGTAGGTAGACCAGCGAGCTTCAGGATGCGCTCCAGCACATTATGGCAGTGATAGCGGCTCTGCTCCGTATCTACATACAGTATCTTGCGTTTCCCCTCTGGCAGACTGGCGCGATAGTTCAGTACCTTGCCGTTGGCGAGGGAAGCGGCTACCAAGGCAGACACGTTGAAGGTCTTTTTCGCCTTTGCCTTACCAGTAGAAGCACTGAAGTTGCCCAATGTGGCTATGCTGGAATTATCAACCCATATAATCTGAGGAGGTGTTTTATAAGTATCTGTTGCCTTTATCAACGATTCGCTCAATATGCGATTGAGACGCTGTACTCCTTCCTCTTTTGAGTTAGGCTGTACATGTTTGTTATTTTCTTCCATTTTCATTCTTTCGGATTATCAATTTCTATTTTCGTTACCATTCCAATGACCTCTTGTTTGTTTTGGAGCAGCCACTTGTCGATTTCTTCTCTATTAAAATACAGCATTTTTCCCCTTGGCTTATAGTGTGGAACTTCTTTTGCGGCTGTAAGTTTGTATAGCAGGCTTTCAGAAACACCAATATACTTACATGCTTCGTCAAACCCCAAGACGGTTTTGGTCTGCTTGACCATCTTCTCCAATTCCTCGATTCGCTCTATTAGTTTGTCAATAGGTCCCAAAGCCTCCAAACTGTCTTCTATTGCGACAATTCGCTCATAGAGTCTAAAATGTCTTTCATTCATGTGTCACGTACCTTAATTAAATTGTTTACAGACAGTAGCACGGTTATATTAGCCGTCTATTCTTTCTTTGTGTAGATAGTACATATTCCTCTGCTTCTCTTTGAATCTCGTTCTTCGATTTGCCCTTGGTTCCTTGAAGCCATTCATCTATCTCAGATTTGAGGAACATGATGCGTTTGCCTCTCTTGTGAAACGGTATTTCCCGATTGCTTGTCCAGCAATATATGGTATGCTCTACCGGATGTGTTGGGAGATAAGCACATAATTCAGCAACCGTAAACCATGTTTCTTCTTTTTCTGATTGAACAAGTTCATATATACCATCAATCTTGTCTTCTAATGATGACAGCTTTTTCAGTACCCCCGTTATAGCGTTGGGAATATCTTCAAATCTTATACTATTTTCTTCCATGCTAATTATTTTTTATGATTTTTGATGCAAAGTTATGGGGAGACTGTCACTAAATAGAAAAAGTAACGTGATAGTAAGGCAGTATCAACCAAACTATCACGTTTTTACTTTCATTTAGCAGAATTATTGTGATTTATTCCTCTCTTAATATCTGTTCGATGGATTTGCAGATGGCATATTGACTTGCTGTCATGGAAACGTTTCTTCTTATCCTTGAAAGAGAAGAGGAAAGACAACTTGAAGTTATGAATTTCTCTGTTCCATCCTTTTTGATACTGGTTAAGAAGCGACCTTCTCCCATGACATATTGCCAATTATTGTTTATCAAATGGTATTGAGCCATAGCGTCAAACAGTACGGCTACATTACGTACATTCTTTACACGGATAGATGCGTCCAAGTCGCACTTGAATAGGCGACACAACTCGCTACGCACATCACTGTTGTCGGCAAAATCAAATATGTCGTGACTTTGGACAAGTTCTACCAACAAATCCATCTGTCTGTCTGACAATTGGCATCCCAAAGTGAGGATGGACGATTTCTTTCGGGTAAGGATTGGCAGACCAGTACCCACATGTTGAAGAAACAACTCAATAAGTTCCTGCTTGGAATAATCTTCTTTTTTCTTGATTATTGACACACACTTAGAGTCTCTAAACAAAGTACCAATAATGCCAATTGCCATCTGTCGCGAGTTCTTACAACGTGCACAATCACAGTCAATATATTGGTGACTGCGCTCAAATAGTTCTATGAAGTACTCTGTCTTCATATGATTCTTTTCAGCTTGAAGATACCAACTTCTTGCGATCTCAAACAACTCATACAGTTCTCTGTAGAAGTCTTCTGTACACTCCACATGTTTGTGGACACGCTTGCTCTCTTCAAAAAGAGAGAAGCCAAAAAAGGCTGTCTTTTTTCATTTTTATCTGTTTATTGTTATAAATGTTTGGTTTCCACGAAAGGTTAAAGTGCCAAAACAATAGCATCATTACATAGAATGTTGAAAATGAAAGGCACTAAAAACCACCTGTACAATAAAGGACTTATTGATACAAGTGGTCTTCTATACTAAGTGCTTACAAATGATAATCACTATTCATCTATGTCCAACTTAAAAGCTTCTGTAGCTTCATCTTTCTTCTTGTCAATTACTTTTGCGTAGATTTGCGTGGTTTTTACATTGGTATGCCCTAACATTTTGCTTACGGTATATATGTCTGTACCGTTAGCCAATTGTAACGTTGCATAGGTGTGGCGGAAGCAGTGCACAATTTAAGCAAAAGCAACGGAAAGTGAAGATGAGAGGAATGAACTGCAAGTGGTTGAGAATGAGCAATATTTCATAATTCTGCCAATTGGCT